>Ga0265327_10002803_pt1 | contig 17598 bp, 17 predicted proteins | sample 41621metaG_FD_202089 | JGI IMG/M metagenome (GOLD analysis project Ga0265327, IMG submission 202089) | Rhizosphere microbial communities from Carex aquatilis grown in University of Washington, Seatle, WA, United States - 4-16-21 metaG | ecosystem: Host-associated > Plants > Roots > Rhizosphere... | reverse complement strand
CAGATGCGCGTGCACCCGGAAACGCTTCACATCGTTCCCGTCGGCGTCGACCAGAAGCAGTTCCGGCCCATGCCGCACATCGCGCGCGTGCCCGGGCGCCTGATGACGACGGCCAGCGCGGACGTTCCGTTGAAGGGCCTCACCTACCTGATCGAGGCGCTCGCCAAAGTGCGGACCGAGCGCGAGGACGCGCACCTGGTCGTGATCGGCCAGCCCCGCCACAAGTCGGCCGTGCCGGCCCAGATCGAGCGCCTCGGGCTGCAAGGCGCGATCGAATTCGTCAGCGGCGTTTCCGACGAGCGCATCGTGGAGCTCTACGCCGAGGCCGAGATTGCAGTGGTTCCCTCGCTCTACGAGGGCTTCTCGCTCCCCGCGATCGAGGCGATGGCGTGCGGGGTCCCGCTCGTCACCACCACCGGGGGCGCGCTGCCCGAGGTCGTCGGCACGCCCGGCGACGGGGCGATGATGGTGCCGCCGGGCGACCCGGCCGCGCTGGCGCAGCAGATCATCGACGTGCTGAACGACGACGAGCTGCGGGCGCGGCTCGGCGAACGAGGCCGCCGCCGCGTGCTCGATCGCTTCACCTGGCGCAAGACCGCGGAAGGCACCGCCGAGCAGTACTACCTCGAGTTGGAAGCCCACGCGAGGAAGCGTCACGACTCGGGGTACGCCGCCTGATGCTCACGGTCGACTTCGACCGCCTCGGGTTGGTCAACGGCGAACGTCTCCTCGATCTCGGTTCCGGCGGTGGCCGCCACGCGTTCGAGGCGATGCGCCGCGGTGCGCGCGTCACCGCGCTCGACTACTCGGCCTCGGATCTCAAGGACGTCGCCGCGGTCGCCGGCGCGATGCTCGAGGGCGGCGAAGCCACCTACGAGCAGTGGGCCGGCGTCGTGAATGCCGACGCGCTCGACCTGCCGTTCCCGTCGGGCTCGTTCGACCGCGTCATCGTGTCGGAGGTCCTCGAGCACGTCTGGGACGACGAACGCGCACTCACCGAGATCGCGCGCGTAATCCGCCCCGGCGGGCGGATCGCGGCGACCGTCCCGACGCGCTGGCCCGAGCGCGTCTCGTGGGCGATCAACTGGCACTACCACGACACGCCCGGCGGTCACGTCCGCATCTACCGCCAGCACGAGCTGGAATCGAAGCTCGAGCGCGCCGGGTTCTTCTTTCGGGGCTCGCACCACGCGCACGCGTTCCACTCGCCCTACTGGTGGCTGAAGTGCGCGTACGGGCTCGACAACACGGAGGCCGCACCCGTTCGCCGCTATCACGACTTCCTCTGCATGCTGATCGAGCAGAACCCGCCGTGGGCACGCGTCGCCGAGCGTGCGCTGAACCCGGTGCTCGGCAAGAGCGTCGTGCTGTACGGCGAGAAGGTCCCACCGACAATGGCGAAATGGGGAAAGCGGAGTCTTGTCTGATCATCTGCTCCCCGAGGTCGCCGGACTGCTCACCGCCGCCCAGGTCGACCAGACCATCGACGCGATCGCGTCGGTGCAGACGCCCGACGGCAACATCCCGTGGACGCCCGGGCAACACACCGACCCGTGGAACCTCGTCGAGTCCGCGATGGCACTCGATGTCGGCAACCGCTTCACCGAGGCCGAACGCGCGTACGAATGGTTGACGCGCATGCAACACGACGGCGGCAGCTGGTGTGCGTACTACGTCGGCGACGACGTGAAGGAGCACACGCTCGACACGAACGTCAGCAGCTACGTGGCGAACGGCGTCTGGCACCACTATCTCTGCACACGCGATTCGGGCTTCCTCGAATCGATGTTCCCGGTCGTGGAGCGCGCGATCGACTTCGCGCTCGACAACCAGCACCCCACCGGCGAGATCGAGTGGGACGCGGATCCGGCGCGCGTCGACGGGAAGGGAGCGCTCCTCACCGGTTCGTCGAGCATCTACTCCTCGTTGCGCTGTGCGATCGCGGCCGCGGAGCGCCTCGGGCGCGAGCGCCCCGACTGGGAGCTCTCGCTCGGGTCCCTCGCCATCGCGATCGCCCACCGCCCCGAGCGTTTCCTCGACAAGGATCGCTGGGCGATGGACTGGTACTACCCGATCCTCGTCGGCGTGCTGCGCGGCCACGCGGCCGAAGCGCGGCTCGCGGCCAAGTGGGAGACCTTCGTCGCGCCCGGCCGCGGCGTGCGCTGCGTGTCGGATCAGCCCTGGGTCACCGCGGCCGAGACGTGCGAGCTCGTCATGGCGCTCGACGCCATCGGCCTGCACGAGCGCGCCCGCACGCTGTTCGAGTGGGTGCAGTTCCTCCGCCACGACGACGGCTCGTACTGGACCGGCATGAACTTCTCCGATGATCGCTTCGACACCCGGGGTGAGTACTTCACGCCCGAGCAGCCGACCTGGAACAGCGCCGCGGTCGTGCTCGCCGCGAACGCGCTCGGTGGGTCCGGTCCCACGGCGGGGATGTTCCGCGGCGAAGGCCTGCCCGGCGGGTTGAGCGCCGAGGAGCTCATCGAAGCGGGCACCGCGATCGAAGCCGATCGCGCCGCCCGCGATCGGCACTGACGCAGCTCACGACGCGACGCGGGTCGGTCCCGCGGGCATGCGCGGCAAACGCCCGATCTCGTCGTACGATCCGCGCCGATGCGGGTCTGGCGGAGCAGGCGATCGAGGACGGGCGCGAGCCCGGACGTGGACACAGACATGACCGCGTCCGTGTTCTCACCGACCAACACCCGGTTCGCGCCGCCGGTCGACACTCCGGCGCCCGAGGAACCGCTCGCCGCGCTCCTCGTCGACGTACCCGAGACCCCCGACCCGCCGGCACCCGCCGCGCCGCCGGAGCCCGAGACCGTGGCGCCCGCCGAGATTCCGGTCGCCGTCGCGCAGCTCGAGATGCAGTCGGAATTCCTGCGCCTGCTCGGCGTCGTGACGAGCATGTGCGATCACGTCATCGAGTACATCGAGGCCGATCGGGCCGAACGCCGGATGATGATCGAGACGCTCTCCCAACTCAGCCGGGTCATCACCGAACGTTCGGTGGAGATCGACCCGCCCGCGGCGCCGCTCGTCGCCCGCGAACACGTCATCGGTGGCTCGATGCCGGCCGGACCCGAACCGGTCATCGACCTGCGCGAGCCCGAACCGGTACTGCAACCCGAGCCCGAGCCGGACACCGACATCCAACTCGGGATCCCGCCCGAGACGCAGATCGAGATCGCCGTGGAGGTGCGCGGACGATTCGGGGACCGCTGGGTCGACGGCTTCGAGATCTGCGAGGTCATGACCACGCCCGACGGCCCCCGCTACCGGCTCCGGCGCCACCGCGACGGCGTCGTCCTCCCCGAGTTGTTCGACGCGACGAGCATCCGCCACGTCGAGACGTTCGAGCAGTTGAACGGCGATCACCTCAACGGCGCGAACGGCTACTGGTCGCGTTCCTGAGGACGCGCAACGAGCCGGTCGTCGCCACCGGCTCGAAGCCGTCGGCGACCGCGCGTTGCCACACGTGGAACGGCGCCTGACCACCGGCCTCCGGGTCCTCGAAGACGTCGTGGATCGCGAGCGCGCCCCCCGCCATCACGTGCGGCGACCAGTGGGTGTAGTCCGCCAGGGCCACATCCTCGGCGTGACCGCCGTCGATGAACAAGAACCCGAGCGGCGTACGCCACGCGCGCGCGACCGGGACGGAGAAGCCGACGACGCCGACCACGACGTCTTCGAGATCGGCAGCCAGGATCGTGCGCCGGAAGAACGGCAGCGTGTCCATGAGACCGGTGTCCGGATCGACGACCTCGCGGTCGTGGTGGTCCCAGCCCGCCTGGTTCTCCTCCGAGCCGCGGTGATGGTCGACGGTGAACAGGACCGTCCCCGCCTCCCGCGCGGCCGCGCCGAGGTAGACCGCCGACTTCCCGCAGTAGGTGCCGACCTCCAGCAAGGGACCGAGACGGCCGGCGTCGCGTCCCGCCGCGTAGAGCGCCAGACCTTCGTCGTCGGGCATGAAGCCCTTCGTGGCACGTGCAACTTCGAGCAGGCGATCGTCCATCACGCTCGCGCACACTAGGACGCGCCCACTTCGCGCCGCCTCAGATCCGCGCGGCCTCGACCCAGCGCCCGAACACGTCGGCCAGCGCGTCGACGATCTCGCCGAGCGTCGCGCTGACACGCGCCGCGTCGATGAACGCCGCCATGAGGTTGACGTCGGGGTCGGCGGCCTCGACCCGGATGCGCGCCAAGGCCGACGCGACCGCCGCGGGGTCGCGCTCGCGCCGCACCTTGTCGAGGCGGCGGCGCTGCTCTTCTTCCACCTCGGGACCGATGCGCAGGATCGATGGCGGCGGCTCGTCGCTGCCCTCGAGGAAACCGTTCACGCCGACCACGACGTGGCGGCCGGAGTTCAGCTTGCGCTCGAGCTCGTAGGCGGCGTCGGCGATCTCGCCCTGGTACCAACCCTCCTCGACGCCTCGGATCGCGCCGTCGAGCATCGAGCCGTCGCCGAGGTCCTGGATCCGGGCGAACAACTCTTCGGCTCGCCGTTCCATCTCGTCGGTGAGCGCCTCGACGTACCACGACCCGCCGAGCGGATCGGCGACGTTCGTGACGCGCGTCTCGTTCGCGATGACCTGCTGGGTGCGCAACGCGATGCGCGCCGCCTTCTCCGAAGGCAAGGCGAGCGTCTCGTCCATGGAGTTGGTGTGCAGGCTCTGGGTCCCCCCGAGCACGCCCGCGAGCGCCTCGATCGCGGTGCGGACGATATTGACCTCGGGTTGCTGCGCGGTGAGCGAGACGCCCGCGGTCTGGGTGTGGAACCGCATCTGCAACGACCGCTCGAGGCGGGCGCCGTAACGATCGTGCATCCAACGCGCCCAGATCCTGCGCGCGGCGCGGTACTTGGCGATCTCCTCGAAGAAGTCGAGGTGGGCGTTGAAGAAGAACGACAGGCGCGGCGCGAACGCGTCGACGGGCAGGCCGGCGCGCAACGCGAGCTCGACGTATGCGAATCCGTTGGCGACCGTGAACGCGAGCTCCTGGGCGGCGGTCGATCCCGCCTCGCGGATGTGGTATCCGGAGATGGAGATCGGATGCCAGCGCGGCATCTCCTCGGTGCAGAACGCGATCGTGTCGCGCACCAGCCGGAGCGAGGGCCGCGGCGGGAAGATGAATTCCTTCTGCGCCTGGTACTCCTTCAGGATGTCGTTCTGGAGTGTCCCTCCGAGACGCGCGCGCGGCACCCCGTTCGCCTCCGCGTTCGCGATGAACATCGCGAAGATCACCGCGGCCGGACCGTTGATCGTCATCGAGGTCGTGACCTCGCCGAGATCGATGTCGCGGAACAGGTCGTGCATGTCGGCCAGCGTGTCGACCGCCACACCGCACTTCCCCACCTCGCCGAGCGCGAGCGCGTCGTCGGAGTCTCGGCCCATCAGCGTCGGCAGGTCGAACGCGGTCGAGAGCCCGTCGCTGCCCGCGGCGAGCAGTTCGTGGAAGCGACGATTCGTGTCGATCGCGGTACCGAAGCCCGCGAACATCCGCATCGTCCAGAGCTTCGAGCGGTACATCTGCGCGTACGGCCCGCGCGTGTAGGGGTACTCGCCGGGACGTTCGGCATCGGGCGGCCCGTAGACCGCTTCGACCGGAACACCGGACATGCTCTCGAACGGAGACCTCTCGAACGGAGACGTCTCGAAGTCGGCGGTCACGCCTCCATGCTAGATGCCGAACATGTCGGTCACGCCGTGGTCTCGTCCGGCGGTGTAACCGCCGTCGACCGCGATCGCCTGACCGGTCACGAACGAGGCGTCGGGCGACACGAGGAACAGCGCCACGGCCGCGATCTCGTCCGGACGGCCGAGCCGGCGGAGCTTGTGCTCGTGGCGAATCTGCTCGCGCACTTCCTCCATGCCGGGCATCCCGAACACCCCTTCGAGCATCGGCGTCTCGATGAAGCCGGGGCAGATCGAGTTGGCGCGAATACCGGCGCGGCCGTAGTCGATCGCGAGGTTCTTCGTGAAGATGACGACCGCGCCCTTGGACGCGTTGTACGAGCTGCCGCCGGCGGTGCCTTCGAGGCCCTCGACACTCGCGATCGTCACGATGCTGCCGCGTTCACCGCCGACCGGTTCCTGTTCGAGCATGTGCGCGATCGCGTGCTTCGCGCAGAGGAACGTTCCGGTGAGGTTGACGTCGAGCACGCGTTGCCATTCGTTGCGGTCGAGGAGGTGCGCGGGCCCTCCCCCGGCCACACCGGCGGCAGTGACAATCGCGTCGATGCGGCCGTGCTCGGCGACCAGCGCGTCGATCGCCGCGGCCATCGCCTCCTCGTCACGCACGTCCGCCTGCGCGAACACGACCTCGGCCGCGTGCGGCGGCAACGCGAGCTCCGTCTGCGGCTCCGTGATATCGACGCCCACCACCCGCGCGCCTTCGGCCGCGAAGCGGGCGACACAGGCGAGCCCGATCCCCGATGTCGCGCCGGTCACGAGTGCCGTCTTGCCGTCGAGTCGACCCATCCCGACGTTCTAGTCCGAGCGGGTCACCCCATGGAATCCGGAGCGCCCTCGACTAGGGTCCATCGACCATCCGCAGACCGGGAGAGGGGAAATGGGACCGGAGCAGCAGCCCGACCGCAACCTCGCAATGGAGCTCATGCGCGCCACTGAGGCCGCCGCGTTGGCCGCCGGTCGGTGGATGGGCCGCGGTGACAAGAACGCGGCCGACGGGGCCGCGGTGGAAGCAATGCGCGTCGTGCTCAGCACGGTTCAGATGGAAGGCATCGTGGTCATCGGGGAGGGCGAGAAGGACGCGGCCCCGATGCTGTACAACGGCGAGCAGATCGGCGACGGCTCACCGCCCAGCATGGACATCGCGGTCGACCCCGTCGACGGCACGACGCTCACCTCCCTCGGTCAGAACGGGGCGATCGCCGTGATCGCGATGAGCGAGCGGGGCACGATGTTCGACCCCGGCCCCTGCGTCTACATGGACAAGGTTGCCGTGGGCCCGGCCGCGGCGGATGCGATCGACATCGACGCTCCGGTCAAGGCGAACCTCGAGGCGGTCGCGAAGGCATTGGGCGAGAAGGTGAGCGACGTCACCGCGGTCATCCTCGACCGCCCGCGTCACGAAGACATCATCCGCCAGTGCCGCGAAGCCGGTGCGCGTATCCGGCTGATCCGCGACGGCGACGTCGCCGGCGCGATCTCGGTCGCGTGGCGGAACTCCGGGAACGACATCCTGTTCGGCGTCGGCGGCACACCCGAAGGCGTGATCGCGGCGTGCGCACTCAAAGCGCTCGGCGGCTCGATGCAGGGCAAGCTCTGGCCGCGCGACGACGCCGAGCGCGGCGCGGCGATCGCGGCCGGCTACGACCTCGACAAGGTCCTCATGCTCGACGATCTCGTCTCGGGTGACGACGTGTTCTTCGCGGCGACGGGCATCACCGACGGCGAGCTCCTGCGGGGCGTGCGCTACTGGGGCGACGGCGCCGGCACGCAGAGTCTCGTCATGCGGTCGAAGTCGGGGACGATCCGGATCATCGAAGCCCAGCACCACTGGACGAAGCTGAACGCGTACTCCGCGATCAAGTACAGCTGAGCGGTAACTGAACACTCGACCCGGCACCGCACGAGCCCGCCGACGAGTTTCGGTCGCGCTCGTCGCGGGTCTCGTGACGATCGCCGCGTGTTCGTCATCGAGGACATCGTCCACACCGGCGCCGTCGTCGACAACGAGGAGAGCGACGACGACATCGAGCCCGGCGGACACGTTGCCGTTCCCGACCGGGCCGGTCACACCCACGAATTCGACGTGTGCGTTCAACGCCGTCACCGAAGCGATCACGGGCGCGTTCGGGACGGCGTCGGCGATCGGTTGGGCGGGCAATGCGCACGGCGTCGTCACGTGCCTCGGCGGAGCCTTCGCCGTAACCGACGGAAGCAACCGGACGTTCGGGTTCGGTATCTACGCGGGTGGGCCGACGAGCTGGGTCGACGCCGACGGATACCTGCCCGCTCAGATCACGACGTTCCGGCGATTCGGGGCCACGGTCACGATCACGGAGTTCGCGGATCAGATCGACGTCGCCGGGCGCGCCTATGTCGCGGTGTACTCCCGCGTCGCGGTCGCCAACCCGACGAGCCGCGCGATCGTCGCCGCGCCCGATCCGTCGTCGGCGCTGATTCCGCTCGGTGCCGTTTCCGCTCGGGTCGCGCCGAATGCCTCCGTCGCACACGACTACGTCGTCGCGGTCGACCGGTTCGGGAACCAGTACCCGTGGCCGTCGGCGCGGGCGTTGTCCGGAGCGGGCGGTTTCGATCAGCGCTACGCGCACATGCGCGCGTTCTGGAACAGTCAGCTGCGGGAGGTCGCGCAGGTCGACGTTCCGGATCATGCACTGAACGACGCGTACCGGAGTGGATTCATCTACACGCAGATCGCGCGCAGCGGTACCCACCTCAACACCGGCGTGAACAACTACGCGGCCGAGTTCAGTCACGACGTCATCGGCATCCTCGCCAATCTCTTCACGCAGGGTTACTACTCCGGTGCGCACGCGCTCCTGCTCGAGGCCCGCAATGTCGTGGGTTCCCAGGGCCAGTACGAAGACGGGATCTGGACCTACTCGTGGCCCTGGGCGCTCTATCTGCTCAAGACCGGAGACATCGGGTTCGTCAAGGCCAACTTCGCCTCGCCGGGCCCGGGTGCGGCGGAGCCGAGCATCGAAGCGACCGCACACAAGATCGCCGCCGACCGTACCGGTCCGAACGGAACGATCGGATTGACCAACGACATCGACACCGACGGGTACTGGACCGTCGACGACTACGAAGCGCTCATGGGCCTCGCCGCCTATCGCTATCTCGCGCAACAGGTCGGTGACGCCCCGGAAGTTCAATGGGCGACGCACGAGTACTCGAGCCTGCTCGCGGCGGTGAACCTGACCCTCAGCGCGACGATCCGCCGCTACCACCTCGATTACCTCCCGTGTTCCGTCGTCCAGCCGAATACCGCGAACCGGTGTGCGAACCCCCAAGACGCGAACTGGGCCGCGCCGTTCCTGTTCGGGCGATGGGCGTGGGACGCGCAGATGCTCGACGCGGCCGTCAACGGTCCCGGCGCGCAACTGATCGACGCGACCTACTCGTACGGATTCGCGCGCCTCGCGGGCAAGCTGCCCGCGAACACGTACGGCGGCTACCCGTCCGACTACTACTCGACGGGTTACAACGCCGGTTACGGAAGTTGGGGCCTCGCCAGTGTGCATCACCGCGACCAGGGAATCCTGGGCTACGAGTTCATGGTCCGGCACACGCAGAGCGGGCCGTACTCGTGGTGGGAAAGCGCGGCGGCGCCGACGACCGCAACGCCGTGGGTCGGAGCCCATCCCGCGGCGGGCCAGGGTTCGTCCCCCCACGCGTGGGGAATCGCGAATGCGAACAAGGTCCTGCTCGACTCACTCGTCGCGCAACGCGCCGACAATACGCTCGTCGTCGGGCGTGGCGTCCCGAACGATTGGCTCGCGCCGGGCACGACGATCTCGGTCACGAACTTCCCCACTACCGACGCCCATCGCATCGGTTTACAGATCGCGTCCGCCGATCGATCGGTGACGCTGACGCTCACGGGTTCGGTCTCGACCGACACCGTCCTGTTTCAGCTTCCCGGGTTCGTGGACAACATCGCGACTGCCGGCGCGGGAACGGTCGACGAGACCACCGGGACCCTGCGGCTCCCGGCCGGTCAGAACACGGTGACCGTTCGGTTGCGCCGCAGCCCAGGTTGACGCGCGCCGCGACGCTCAGAGGTCGGGGAGGCCGAGGTCGAGGTTCGGCTGCTCGAGGCCACCGTCGACCTCCAGCACCTTGCCGGTCACGTACGCCGACGCCGGAGAGGCGAGATAGATGACCGCGGCGGCGACGTCTTCGGCCTCGCCGATGGCCTGCAAGGGCGTGGCGTCCTCCATCGCGCTGCGGATCTCGTCGTTCGACACGACGAACTCCAACGCCGACGTCGAGACCGAGCCGACCGCGATCGCGTTCACGCGAATGCGGGGTGCGAGATCACGTGCCGCGAGGCGCGTGTAGTGCGCGAGCGCCGCCTTGGCCGCGCCGTACGCGAGGTATCCACGCCCGCTGACGCGCCCCATGATCGACGAGATGTTCACGATCGTGCCGCCGCCACGCTCGAGCATCAGCGGAACCGCGGCGCGAGCCAGCGCGTGCGCAGTGGCCACGTTGAAGCGGAACGCCTCCTCCAGGTAGTCCGTGGTGGTGTCGAGGAAGGCGTTCGGGATCGTTCCCCCGACGTTGTTGACCACGACGTCGAGCCCGCCGAATTCCCGGTGCGCAGCGGTGGCGAGCGCGCCGACGTTGTCGAGGTCGGAGAGATCCGCGGGCACGACCAATGCGCGCCGCCCGGCGGCCGTGATGCGCGCCGCGACTTCGTCGAGCTGCGACGCCGTGCGGGACGACACCACCACGTCGGCGCCGGCCTCGGCGAGCGCAATGGCGCTGGCCGCGCCGATCCCCCGCCCCGCGCCGGTGACCACCGCCACCCGGTCGGTGAGCAGAAATCGATCGAGGATCATGGTCGCCCTTCTCGTCGCGCCGGATCGGTCGGACAGTCGCCGATCAGGCGGAAGTTGCGACCTCGAGGCGCACGTCGGCCCGCAGCAACGCGGCCTTCGCCAGCTCGTCGTCCGCGTCGGCGCGCAGCGCTTCCTCGGCCCGCGTCTTCGCCTCGGTCGCGCGTGCGACGTCGATACCGTCGGACGGCTCGGCGACGTCCGACAGGATGATCACCTGATTGTTGCTGACCTCGACGAACCCGCCGTGCACGGCGAACCACGCCTGCGTCCCGTCCTCGAACTTGACCCGGGCCGGCCAATCCGCGAGCGCGCCGAGAAACGGGGCGTGGTTGTCTTCGAACGCGATGTCGCCGCCGCCGAGCGTGCGCACGACGACCATCTTCCCGACCCCCTGAAACAGGATCGACTCCGGCGAGACCAGCTGCACGTCCATGAACGGGGCCTAGCTCTCGAGCGTCTTCGCCTTGGCGAGCACCGACTCGACGCCGCCGACGTTGAAGAAGGCCTGCTCCGGCACGTGGTCGAGGTCGCCGTTGACGAGCGCCTCGAAGCTCTCGACGGTCTCTTCGACCGGCACGAAGATCCCCTTCAAACCGGTGAAGACCTCGCCGACGAAGAACGGCTGGCTCAGGTACTTCTGCACCTTGCGGGCCCGGGCGACCGTGACCTTGTCCTCTTCGGAGAGCTCGTCGAGACCGAGGATGGCGATGATGTCCTGCAGCTCCTTGTAGCGCTGCAGCGTCTCCTGGGTCTTGCGAGCCACGTCGTAGTGACGCTGACCGACGATCTCGGGCGCGAGGATGTTGCTCGTCGAGGCGAGCGGGTCGACCGCGGGATAGATACCGAGCGCCGCAATCTCGCGTGCGAGCTCCGTCGTCGCGTCGAGGTGCGTGAAGGTCGTGAACGGCGCGGGGTCGGTGTAGTCGTCGGCGGGTACGTAGACGGCCTGCAGCGACGTGATCGAACGACCCTTCGTCGACGTGATGCGCTCCTGGAGCTCACCCATCTCGTCGGCGAGCGTGGGCTGGTAACCCACCGCCGACGGCATGCGGCCGAGCAGCGTCGACACCTCGGAACCCGCCTGCACGAAGCGGAAGATGTTGTCGACGAAGAGCAGCACGTCCTGGTTCTTCACGTCGCGGAAGTACTCCGCCATCGTCAGCGCGCTCAGCGCGACGCGCAGACGCACGCCCGGCGGCTCGTCCATCTGGCCGTAGACGAGCGCGGCCTTCTCGATGACGCCCGACTCCTGCATCTCCAACCAGAGGTCGGTGCCTTCACGGGTGCGCTCGCCGACACCGGCGAACACCGACACACCACCGTGCTGGGTGGCGACGCGGTTGATCATCTCCTGGATGAGCACGGTCTTGCCGACCCCGGCGCCGCCGAACAGGCCGATCTTGCCGCCCTGCACGTACGGCTCGAGGAGGTCGATGACCTTGATGCCCGTCTCGAACATCAACGCCTTCGGCTCGAGCTGGTCGAAGGGCGGCGCGTCGCGGTGGATGTTCCACCGGTCGTCGATGTTGGTGACCTCGGACTGGGCGATGTCGAGCGGCTCGCCGATCACGTTCCACACGTGACCGAGGGTTCCGTCGCCCACCGGCACCTGGATGCCGTGACCGAGGTTGCGCACCGTCGTGCCGCGCTGCAGACCGTCGGTGGGCTTGAGGCAAACGGCGCGGCAGCGGCCCTCGCCGATCTGTTGCGCGACCTCGGCGGTGACGGTGATCTTCTCGCCCTCGAGCTCGATGTCCATCTCGACCGCGAAGTTGATCTCCGGCAGCGCGTCGGGCGGGAACTCGACGTCGACGACGGGACCGAGGATCGCGACGACCCAGCCGTCCTTGAGGTCCGTTGTGGGTTCGGCGGTTGCGGTCATGGCAGCTGTAGCTCCCGGGGTTTCAAGCGGTCTTGTCGTAGTACTCGGCATCGTGCGCGTCGACGTGCCCGTCGCTCGCGCCTTGGCTCAACGCTTCCGCACCGCCGACGATCTCCATGATCTCGGTGGTGATGGAGTCCTGGCGGGCGCGGTTCATGCGGCGCCGGTAGGTGAGGATGAGCTCCTCGGCGTTGTCGGTCGCCGCCTTCATCGCGCGCTGGCGGGCGGCGTGCTCCGACGCGGCGGCATTCAGGAGCGCGGCATACACGCGCGACTCGGTGTAACGCGGCAGCAGGGTCTCGAGGATCGCCTCGGGGTTCGGCTCGAACTCGTAGTCGGCGCTGGGGGTACCGGACGGTTCGGCCGGCGCCTCGACGGTCTCGGACTCGAGCGGGAGGAGCGGCTCGACGACGACTTCCTGGCGGCCGGCGGAGATGAACCGCGTGTAGACGAGCTGCACACGGTCGAGCTCGCCGGACTCGAAGCGGGCGACGACGGCCGCCGCGACGCGCCGCGCGTCCTCGTACGTCGGGCTGTCGCTGAAGCCGGCGAAACCGGCGTCGATCGGGTAGTCGCGGAACCGGAAATAGCCCTCGGCCTTGCGGCCGACGGTCACGAGCGCGTTGGCACGGCCCGCGCGCTCCTGATCGCGCATGTCGTGCTCGGCGGCGCGGATGACGGTGGAGTTGTAACCGCCGCACAGGCCGCGGTCGGCGGCGATCACGATGTTCGCGACCGTTCGGGTCTCGGCGCGGGGAGTGAGCAGCGGGCTGCTCGATCCGCCGCTCGCGCTCTGCAGATTGCGCACGACGTCGGTGATGCCCTCGGCGTACGGCTGCGCCGCGTGCACCCGCGCCTGCGCCTTCACGATGCGTGAAGCCGCGATCAGCTCCATGGCGCGCGTGATCTTCTTCGTGGATTCGACGGACTTGATCCGCCGACGAAGAATGCGCTCCTGCCCACCCGCCATCGTCTACTCCGCCGTGCCCGCGTCGGTCGGGACGAACAGGGCCTTGAAGTCGGCGACCGCGGTCGCGATCGCGTCACCTTCGGGCAACGCGCCCGAGTTGCGGATCGTGTTGAGCAGGTCGGTGTGGCGCGTACGCACGAAGTCCAGGAGCTCGGTCTCGAAGCGCTTCACGTCCGAGGTGGGGATGTCGTCGAGGTAGCCGTTGGTGCCGGCGTAGATCGAGACGATCTGCTCCTCGACCGCCATCGGCGCGTGCAGTCCCTGCTTCAGCAGCTCGACGAGGCGCGCGCCCCGCTCGAGCTGTGCCTTCGACACCGCGTCGAGCTCCGAACCGAAGGTCGCGAACGCCTCCAGCTCGCGGAACTGCGCGAGGTCGAGCTTCAGGGTTCCCGAAACCGACTTCATCGCCTTGATCTGCGCGGCGCCGCCCACCCGGGACACCGAGATGCCCACGTCGACCGCGGGCCGGACACCCGACTTGAAGAGGTCGTCCTGCAGGTAGATCTGACCGTCGGTGATCGAGATCACGTTGGTCGGAATGTACGCGGAGACGTCGCCGGCCTTGGTCTCGATGACGGGCAACGCGGTGAGCGAACCCGCGCCGCGGTCGTCGTTCAACTTCGCCGCCCGCTCGAGCAAACGCGAGTGCAGGTAGAAGACGTCGCCCGGGTAGGCCTCACGCCCCGGCGGGCGCCGGAGCAGCAACGCCATCTGGCGGTACGCCTCGGCCTGCTTCGACAGGTCGTCGTACACCACCAGCGCGTGCTCGCCGTGCTCCATCCAGTGCTGACCCATCGCGCAGCCCGTGTACGGCGCGAGGTACTTGAAGACCGCTTCGTCGGAAGCCGGTGCACTCACCACGACCGTGTACTCGAGCGCGCCGTGCACGCGCAGCGTCTCGACCGTCTGCGCGACCGTCGAGCCCTTCTGCCCGATCGCCACATAGATGCACTTCACGCCCTGACCCTTTTGGTTCAGGATCGTGTCGATCGCGACGGTGGTCTTGCCGGTCTTGCGGTCGCCGATGATCAGCTCGCGCTGGCCCCGGCCGATCGGCGTCATGGCGTCGATGGCCTTGATGCCGGTCTGCAGCGGCTCGTGCACGGGCTTGCGACCGGTGATGCCCGGCGCCTGCACCTCGAGGCGGCGGAGCTCGGCCTGCGAGACCGGACCCTTGCCGTCGATCGGCACACCGAGACCGTTCACGACGCGACCGATGAGCGTGTCACCCACCGGGACCGAGAGGATGCGACCCGTCGCGGTGACGAGCTGGCCCTCTTCCACCGAGTCGGCGTGACCGAGGATCACGGCCCCGATCGTCTCTTCTTCGAGGTTCAGTGCGAGCGCATGCGCGCCGCCCTCGAACTCCAACAACTCGTTGACCGCGGCGTGCGGAAGACCCGCGACGCGCGCGATGCCGTCACCGACCTCGAGCACACGACCGACCTGGGCGCGGTCGACCTCGGGCCGGAAACCCTCGACGTTCTTGCGCAGTACGGCCGCGATGTCGGCCGCGTCGATCGTGAGCTCTGCCATTGTTAGAGCGTCTCCTTGAGCTGTTCGAGACGGTGACGGACGGTGCCGTCGATCACGGTGTCGCCGATCGTGGCGACGATCCCGCCGAGGAGGGTCGGGTCGACCACCACGCGGACCTCGATGTTCTTGTGGGTCGCACGACCGAGCGCCGCCGCGAGCTTCTGCACCTGGGCGTCGTCGAGCGGGACGGCCGATCGCACCTCGGCCACTTCGTGCTCGCGACTCTGCGCGGCGAGCTCCACGAACCGCGCGACGATCGCGGGCAGGTCGTGACCGCGACCGGCTCCGACGATGAACGCCGCGATCGCACGTGTCATCTGCAACGAGCGGTTCTCGAGCAGGTCGTCGACGATCGCGGCGCGTCGCTCGGCCGGCTGACCCGGATTCGAGAGCGCCATCCGCAGGTCGTCGTTGCCTTCGATGATCCGCGCGAAGCGGAACAGCTCGTCTTCGACCTCGCTGAGGTGATCCTCGGCGAGCGCGATCTCGAGCAGCGCCTGCGCCCACGCTTCGATGCGGTCCGCCACGACTAGTTACTCCCGGATACCTGGTCGATGAAGCTGTCGACGAGCTGGCGGTTCGTGTCGCTGTCGAGGTTGCGCTCGACGATGCGACCCGCGAGATCGATCGAGAGCGACGCGACATCGGTCCGCAGTTGTGCCATCGCCTGGTTGGTCTGGTTGGCGATGTCGGCCTGGGCCCGGGCCCGGATCTCGTTCGCTTCCTGCTCGGCGCGGGCCACGAGGTCCGCCCGCACCGTCTCGGCCGCCTGGCGGGCCTCCTCGATGAGCCGTCCGGCCTCGTTCTTGGCGTCGGCAATCTGCGCGAGGTACTGCGCCTTCTCCGCTTCGGCCTCGCCCTTGGCTTTTTCCGCGCCTTCGAGGTCGTTGCGGATGCGGTCCTCGCGGGCCTGCTCCATGTTCTTCACGGCCGGCACGCCGAACTTCCACACCGCGACGAGCAGCACCGCGAACGACGCGAGTCCCCACGCGATCTCGTTCCCGCCCGGCAGCAACGGCGACGGCGCCTTCTGGCAGTCGTCGGCCGTCTTGTCGCCGCCCTGCTTCAAGATGTCGAAGCACTTCCGAGCGGCTTCGGTGCTGAGCGGCTTCGCCGGCTCGATGTCGGCCGCGTACGCGGGCGCGGCAACCAGCCCGACCGTGAACGCAATGGCCAGCACCGCGATGAGTGCGTGAATGCGCTTTCGCACGTCGAACCCCCTAGCCGGAGATGATGAACGCGAGGACGAAACCGAACAGCGCGAGCGCCTCGGTGAACGCGATCCCGAGGAACATCGTCGTGCGGACGGTGCCGGCCGACTCGGGCTGGCGCGCCATCGCCGTGATCGCGTTACCGACCACGAGACCGATGCCGATGCCGGGGCCGATGGCGGCGCCGCCGTACACGATGCCTCGACCGATCGCCGTCAACCCCTTGGTGGGGTCGGCGGCCGTCTGGGCGAGGAGGAGGAGATGGAGCAGAGCCACGTGGGTTCTCCTTGTTGTTTTCTCTTTAGTGCGAGTGATTGTTGGTCTGTGATCAGTGCGAGGGGTGCATCGAACTGTCGATGTAGACGGCAGTCAGGATCGTGAAGATGAAGGCCTGCAGGAACGCCACCAGGATCTCGAATCCGGTCATCGCGACGAGAAGGGCGAACGAGAACGGCATGATCACGACAGTGACCTTGGCCGCCCAGAGACCCGCGCACAGCGCCGCGAACGTGACCAGGATGAGGTGGCCGGCGAGCATGTTGGCAAAGAGCCGGACCATCAAGGAGAACGGCCGCACGATGAAGGTCGAGACGAACTCGATCGGGATGACGAGAATCAGGATCGGCTTCGGGACGCCCGGGGGGATGAGCGAGTTCTTCACGTAGTGCAACGGGCCCTGCTTCACCACGCCGACGACGTTGTAGATGACCCAGGTGATCAACGCCAGCGCGAGCGGCATGCCGAAGCGGGCGTTGGCGGGGAACTGCACGAACGGGATGATCTCGGTGATGTTGCTGAAGAAGATGAAGAAGAACAGCGCGGTCAGGTACGGCAGGTACTTCAGGCCGTCCGTGCCCATCGTCTGCATGATGATCTGGTTGCGCACGAAGCCGACACCGGACTCGGCCGAGTTCTGCAGGATGCCCGACGGGACCAGCGCGTCCTTGCGGCGCGTGCCGAAGTAGAAGAGAAGCATCGTCGCGACTGCGGCAAAGAGATAGATGGCCGCGGTCTTGTTGAAGCCGAGCGGGCCGGCTCCCCAGATCGTGACATTGCTGATCGGCGGTACGTCGACCGCGAGCAGGAGGTTCATTGGTCTCCGGTAGGTCGTGCCGGCTTCAACCCCGGCGCAGCGAGCGTGAGACTCACGTACTTCATTTCCCAGACGAGCAACCCGAGGTGCGTTCCGACGATCGCGATGCCGAGCGTCGGGAGGTCGATCCAGGGTTGGTGGCGCAACAATACGAGTGCGACGAGGATCACGGCGAGGCGAAGCACATAACCGCCGAGCGCGGCCGCGCCGATCGCCGTGGGGCCACTCTTCGCGGCGCGCGTCATGATCGCGGCCGCGGCGAGGAAGTTGACGAGCACGATGCCGAGCGCGATCGCGGCGCTGGACACGCCGTTCCAACCGCGAATCGCTCCCGCGACGGCGAGCACG
>Ga0265327_10002802_pt1 | contig 17599 bp, 20 predicted proteins | sample 41621metaG_FD_202089 | JGI IMG/M metagenome (GOLD analysis project Ga0265327, IMG submission 202089) | Rhizosphere microbial communities from Carex aquatilis grown in University of Washington, Seatle, WA, United States - 4-16-21 metaG | ecosystem: Host-associated > Plants > Roots > Rhizosphere... | reverse complement strand
GTGGCCTTGGCGTGGACCGGCTCGGTCTCCGGCGACGGGCGCTTGTACTTGGCCCAGCACATGCGGATGCCCTTGGCGCGTTCCTCGGGCTTGAAATAGCTCGGCCAGTCCCAGACCGCGATGGCGATATGGATCTTGGTGTTCTGGGCCGAGACCCCGATCATCTCCGAGCCCCGCCAGGCGATGGGCCGGACATAGGCGTCGGTCAGGCCGTTCTTGGCGCAGGTCGCCTTGCAGGCCTCGTCGATCTCGGCCACGGTGAAGGGGATTTCGAAGTCGAGGATTTTCGCCGACTCGAACAGACGCTCGGTATGCGCCCTCAGCTTATAGATCTCTCCCCCGTACATCCGCTCGCCCTCGAACACCGCCGAGGCGTAGTGGAGGCCGTGGGTCAGTACGTGCACCTTCGCCTCGCGCCAGGGCACGAACTGGCCGTCCAGCCAGATGAAACCGTCGCGATCGTCGAAGGGAACCAGAGACATGAGCAGAGCTCCTCCTTTCAAGAGCGTTCCCTTACAGACCCCCTGAGGATGCAGGTCAAACAAAATGGGGGGTGCGCCTGATGCCGCAGGCTGATCCGAGGCTGATCCTTCGGGACGAGGAACTGGACGCCGGACTGGAGCTGATGATGCTGGCCGAGGCGGCGCTGTGGGCCGGGGTGGATGCCGGGCTGGAAGCCGACCAGAGCCTGCAGGGCCTGGGCCGCTCCCACTGGCGCGCGGCCTTCCTGATGAAGCGGCGGCCGGGCCTGGGGGTGCAGGAGCTCGCGCGGCTCACCTCCCTCTCCAAGCAGGCCGCCAGCCGGGTGATCAGCGATCTTGAGGCCAAGGGTCTGGCGGAAAAGGCGCCTGGCGACCTGGACGGCCGCCGCCGTGCGGCCAGGCTCACCGAGGCCGGCCAGGCCTTCGAGGGTCGGGTCGCCGAGCGGCTCCGGGGCCAGCTGGCCCGGGCCTATCGCACCGGGGGGCTGGACGGAGTGGCCGGCGCGCGCGCCATACTGACAGCCCTGGCCCAGGGTCGGGCCAAACAGACCGGGACGGCGGACCATGGTCGATAGCAGTCAGCCGGGCGCCGGCGAGCGCCACCTGCTGGTGGTGGACGATGACGACCGCATTCGCGAGCTGCTGAAGGAGTACCTGGCCCGGTCCGGCTTCCGGGTGACGGCGGCGCCCGGCGGCGCGGCCGCCCGCAAGCTGATGGAGACGCTGGACTTCGACCTGGCGGTGTTCGACGTGATGATGCCGGGGGAGGACGGCTTCTCCCTCACCCGCTGGCTCCGGGAGCGTCGGGGGGCGCCGGGACGGACCCCGGTGCTGATGCTCACCGCCCGCGGTGAGGCGGAGGACCGGATCGAGGGCCTGAAGCTGGGCGCCGATGATTATCTGTCCAAGCCCTTCGAGCCCGAAGAACTGGTGCTGCGCATCGAGGCCATATTGCGTCGGGCCGAGGCCCGGCCGGTGAGCACCGGCAGCGACCCCCTGTCGCTGGGCCGTTGCCGGTTCGATCCGGACCGGGGCGAACTCACCTGCGACGGCGACCTGGTGCGGCTCACCGAGGCGGAGGTATCCCTGCTCAAGCGCCTGGCCCGCAGCCCGCACGAGGCCGTGGACCGGCTGGAGCTGGCCAAGGAGACGGTGGACCCCTCCGGCCGCGCCGTGGATGTCCAGGTCACCCGCCTGCGCCGCAAGATCGAGAACGATCCCAAGGTCCCGCGCTACCTGCAGACCGTCCGCGGCGTCGGCTATCTCCTGGCGCCGGACTGATGCGCCTGCCCCCCTCCTTCGCGGTGTGGCGCAGGCTGATCAAGCGCAGCCTGCCCACCTCCCTGTTCGCCCGCTCCCTGCTGATCATCATCCTGCCGGTGGCGCTGATGCAGATCGCGGTGACCTGGGTGTTCTTCGACGCCCACTGGCGCACGGTCACCAGCCGGCTGTCGGAGGGCCTCGCCGGCGACGTTGCCTGGGCGGTGGAGAGCTATCAGGACGACCCGACGCCGGCCGCGTTGGCCAAGCTCACCGACCGGGCTGAACGCTCCATGGGCCTGTCCATCGCCCTGCAGCCCGGCCGCGACCTGCCGGTGCGCCGCCGCGCCTCTCTGTTCGCCGTGGTGGACAATTCCCTTGAGCGCGCCCTGGCGGGCCGCCTTGACGCCCCCTTCTGGTTCGATACGACCCGCTACCCCGCCTATGTGGATATCCGGGTGAAGACCCGCGACGGGGTGATACGGGTGCTGGCGCCGCGGGACCGGGCCGTGGCGACCCAAGGCCACATCTTCGTGCTCTGGATGACCGTGGCGACCTTGATCCTGACCGCCATCTCCATCCTGTTCATCCGCAATCAGGTCCGCGCCATTGAGCGCCTGGCGGACGCCGCCGAGGATTTCGGCCGCGGCATCGACGCCCCGGCCTTCAAGCCGCACGGGGCCCGGGAGGTTCGCCAGGCGGCCCACGCCTTCCTGGCCATGAAGGCGCGCATCCAGCGCCATATCGACCAGCGCACCGCCCTGCTGGCCTCGGTGAGCCACGACCTGCGCACCCCCCTCACCCGCCTGAAGCTGGAACTGGCCCTCGCGCCCCCCAACAAGCGCACGGTGGAGATGAAGCGCGACCTGGCCGAGATGGAGCACATGATTGACGAGTACCTGGCCTTCGCCCGCGGCGAGGGCGGGGAGGCGGTTGAGCATGTGCGGCTGCGGGGCCTGATTGAGGAGGTCAGCGAAGGCGCCTTGCGGGCCGGCGCCGAGGTGGACGTCACCGCCGATCCTGAACTCACCGCCTCGGTGCGCCCCAACGCCCTGAAACGGGCCCTGGCCAATCTGGTGATGAACGCCGCGGTGCATGGCGAACATATCGCAGTCTCCGCCACCGCCCGGCCCCAGGGGGGGGTGGAGATCACCGTGGACGATGACGGGCCTGGCATTCCGGAGGACCGCTATGAGGAGGCCTTCAAGGCCTTCAACCGCCTGGACGAGGCCCGCAACCAGAACGAAAAAGGCGTTGGCCTGGGCCTGGCCATCGCCCGTGACGTCGCCCGAGGCCATGGCGGCGACGTGATCCTCAGCCGCTCGCCCATGGGCGGTCTGCGGGCGGTGGTGCGGCTGCCGGGCTGAATCGCCCCGCCGGGCCTTGATCTCGACGATGTCAGGTTCATCTAGGGTTCAGGCGCGCTGTGGCGCCCTGGGTCAGGTCGGGATCGGGAGAATTTGGTATGCGGATTGAGGCTCTGGTTCTTGCCGCGACCTTGCTGGTCTCGGCCAGCGCCGCCGAGGCGGGCGGAACGATCCAGGGCGACTGGATCACCCAGAGCGGCTCGGCCAAGGTTCACATCGCCCCCTGCGGACAGGAGCTCTGCGGCGCCGTGGTCTGGATGAAGCAGCCCAATGACCCGGAGACCGGTCTGCCTCAGCGGGATGGACACAATCCCGATCCGGCCCTGCGCAACCGCACCGCCCTGGGCCTGCAGATCATCAACGGCATGAAGCCCGCCGGGGACGGTCACTGGGCCGGCGGCTCGATCTATGATCCCCAGACCGGCAAGACCTACGCCTCCAAGCTCAGCCACAATCCCGATGGGACCCTGAAGGTGGAGGGCTGCATCGCCATCCTCTGCCAGGCCCAGACCTGGAAGCCGGCCAGCTGAGGCCGCGGGCGCTCGACGCGCCTTAGTCGCCCGCCGGGATCCTCCGGGCCAGCTTCGCAGCCTGGCGACGGGCCCAGAGCACCCGCAGGCCGGTGGACAGGAAGGCCATCAGGGCCAGCCCCGCCAGGGGCGCCACGATGTTCAGGTTGAGCATGTTGGGATTGGTGGGACTGGTCCCTGACCGCAGGGCCTCGCCAAGCCCCGCCCCCAGCCGCGCATAGATCAGGGCCGAGGGGATCTCCCCCAGGAACGAGGCGGAGATGAAGGCTCGCAGCGCGATGCCCGCCACCCCGGCCGCCACATTGACGGGGGTGAAGGGCGAGAAGGGGATCAGGCGCAGGGTCAGCATGTTGCCGAAGGCGTGGCGGCCAAAGCCGTCGACGACCCGCTTGCCCACGCCGCCGCGCCGCGCCGCCCAGTCCCGCAGCCAGGATCCGGCCGCCATCCGCGCGGCCAGGTAGGTGATGGTGGCGCCCAGGGTGGCGCTCACCGTGGTCAGGCTGGCGCCCACCCAGGGCCCGAACACTGAGCCCCCGGTGATGGTGAGGATCATGCACACCGGCAGGCCCGCCGCCACGGCTGTGACGAACACCAGGATGAACAGGCCGCCCGCCAGGATCGGATAGGCGTGGGCATAGTCGCGCAGGGCTTCATGGTGCGCCCTCAGGCTGTCCAGGGAGACATGCCGCGCCAGGCCGGTGGTCAGGCCCACCACGAACATGCCCAGCATCAGGACTGCCGGCGCGAAACGGAGCCAGGACCTGGTGCGCGACCCGGCCAAGGCGATCTAGCCGCCCAGTTCCTTCGAACGTCGCGACGCGGCGGCCACCGCGTCGCTCAGGAGCGGGCCAAGTCCCCCCTCCCCCATCAGGATCTTCAGGGCGGCCTCGGTGGTGCCGTTGGGCGAGGTGACCTGGCGGCGCAGCTCCGAGGGCTCGACTCCGCTCTGGGTCATCAGGGCCGCGGCGCCGGCCATGGTGGCCCGGGCCAGGGTCCGCGCGGCCGCCTCCGGCAGGCCCGCCGCGACGCCGCCGGCCTCAAGGGCCTCCACGAAGGCGTAGAAATAGGCCGGCGCGGAGCCCGAGACCCCGGTGGCCGCGTGCAGCAGCTCCTCGTCGTCCAGATCCACCACCGCCCCCAGGGGCGCGAACAGGGACCGCGCGCGCGCGCGCGCGACTGGGTCGGCGGCGTAGAGGCTCGCCACCCCCTGGCCGATGGCGGCGGCGGTGGTGGGCATGACCCGGGCGACCCGTCGGCCGCCAAACGCCTGGGAGATGTCGGCGCAGGTGACCCCCGCCGCCACGGACACGATGATGGCGTCAGGCGCCAGCAGGGCCGCCGTCTCCGCCGCCGTCTCGCGCCACAGCTGCGGCTTCACCGCCAGCACCACGGTGGCGGCCTCGGCCAGGACCCTGTCGTCGGGATTAAGCCGGGCGCCGGCGGCGGCCGCCGCCTGGGCGTCCGGGGTGGGATAGGGATCGCGCAGGATGAGCTGGTCAGGCGCGACGGCGCCGGCGCGGCGCCAGCCCTCGATCAGGGCGCCGCCCATGCGGCCGGCCCCCAGCATCAGGATGGGCGTCATCGTCGCTCCGTCGGTCCGTGGATGTCCGGCCGCACCCTAGAGCGGCCGGGCGACGGTGTCAGGCTTCGCCGACCGTGTCGAACATGCAGGCGGCGATCGCGTCGGCCGGAGACTTGCCGCCGCGGATCATGAAGTCATAGGCCGGATAGAACCGGTCCGCCGCCTCCATGGCCACGTCGATCATCGCCGCCGCCTGGGCGAGAGTCGGCCGTTCGCCGGTCATCAGGGCCATGGCGTGGCGGAACACCACCTCGCCGTCGTCCCAGACTTCGAAGTGGCCAAGCCAGACCCGCTGGTTGATCACCGACATCATCTCATAGGCCTGGGCCCGCTGTTCGGCGGGGATCTGCAGGTCCACAGAAAGGCAGAGCTGCAGGCAGTCGGCCTCGGGACGCCAGGCGAACCACAGCTCATAGTCCTTCCAGTCGCCGGCCAGGGTGAAGGCGAGATCGCCGTCCTCGGTGCGGTCGAACTGGAGATTTTCGGCCTGAAGCACGTGTTCGACCACGTCGAGCGGATCGTGGGCGAGGAGGACGTCTTCGTCAGACTGGGGCGTGTCCATTACAAACCGTCCTTTCGCAGCGACGGCGGGTGACCCCGCGAATCATCCTGCGGCCTTGAACCTAATCTGCTTCGCATGAAGGCTGTCACCCGGCTTCTTCCGCCGGGCGAGCCACATTCGCGTGTTTGTTCGATCCTGGGCGCCGACAGACCGGTCAGGAGCTGGCTCCGTCGGTTTCGGCCGCCGGCGCGCCCTTGAGGGCGGCCAGTTCGGCGCGCAGGCCGGCGATCTCGGCCTTCAGCGCCTCGAACTCGTCGCGGCGGATCAGATCGAGCTCGGCGGCCATGCGATCGGCCTGGGCGCGGAAAGCGGCCTTGGCCTCCTCGCCGGCGCTCTGGGCCAGGCCCATGGCGGCGTTGGTGAGCTTGGCCATCTCGTCGAGGAAAGGGTTCTGCGTCTGCATGTCCCTCTATATGGCGTGTGAGGGGATGAAAGCGAAGGGCTTCTCGTCTACATCCTTGTGCGCAACCGCCTGCCGGAGAGTCCACGCGTGCCCTTCCCGGACTTCAACCCCATCCTGGTGCAGATCGGCCCCTTCGCCATCCGCTGGTACGCCCTGGCCTATATCGCCGGCATCATCGTGGGATGGCGCTATGTCGCAGGCCTGGTGAAGGCCCAGCGGCTCTGGCCGCTGCGGGGCCCCGCAGCCAGCGTGGCCCAGATCGACGACCTGATCCTGTGGATCACCCTGGGGGTCATCGTCGGCGGCCGGCTTGGCCACGTGTTCTTCTATACGCCGGACATCATCTGGACCGACCCGCTGGAGATCCTCAAGACCTGGCACGGGGGCATGAGCTTCCACGGCGGGGCCATCGGGGTGGTGGTGGCGGTGACCCTGTTCGCCCGGGTCAACCGGCTCGACATATTGCGCCTGGGGGATGTGGTGGCGCCGGCCGTGCCCATCGGCCTGTTCTTCGGCCGCCTGGCCAATTTCATCAATGGCGAGCTCTGGGGCCGGCCGACCGACGCCCCCTGGGGGATCATCTTTCCGGGCGCAGGCCCCCTTCCCCGCCATCCCAGCCAGCTCTACGAGGCCGCGCTGGAGGGGATCGTGCTGTTCCTGGCCCTGCGCTGGGCGACCCATGTCGCGAAACTGCTCAACCGCCGGGGCGTGGTGGCCGGCATGTTCTTCACCGGCTACGGCCTGTTCCGCATCGCCCTGGAGAACGTCCGCGAGCCTGACGACTACATGCCCAACTTCCCCCTGGGCCTGACCATGGGGATGATGCTCAGCACCCCCATGCTGCTGTTCGGGGCCTGGCTGATCTGGCGGGGCATGACCGAGCCCCTGCCTGAAGGGCCGGAACCCACAGGCCTGCAGGACGGCCTGCCCGGGGAGACGCCCCTGGCCCAGACCCCCCTCGCCCGCGCCGACGACCTGCCGGTGATTCCGGAGGCGAGCCTTGGAACCCGGCCTGGCGAGGCCCCCCTCACCCTCAAGCCGAACACCGATGGCCCTGCGTGACCGGCTGATCGCCCAGATCCAGGCGGGCGGTCCGATCAGCGTCGCCCAGTACATGACCGCCTGCCTGCACGATCCGCGCGACGGCTACTATGCCACCCGGCCCGCCCTGGGGGAGGCCGGCGACTTCATCACCGCGCCGCAGGTCAGCCAGATGTTCGGCGAACTCGTGGGCTTGTGGATGGTGGAGGCCTGGATGGCCATGGGCCGTCCCACGCCGGTGCGGCTCGTGGAGATCGGCCCCGGGGACGGGACCCTGATGGCGGACATGCGTCGCGCGCAGCGGGTGGCGCCGGACTTCCTGGCGGCCTCCGAGGTCTGGCTGGTTGAGGTGTCCCCGCCTTTGCGCGTGCTGCAGGCCCAGGCCCTGGACGAGCCAGCCACCTGGGTCGGAAGTCTCACTGAGGTTCCCGAGGGCGCGCCGATCCTGCTGGTGGCCAATGAACTGCTGGACTGCCTGCCGGGGCGCCAGTTCGTCCGCGGCGAAGACGGCTGGGCGGAACGCATGGTGGGGATCGATGAGGCGGGCCGGTTGGTGTTCGGCCTGTCCCGCGCCCCGGTGGACCAGGCCCTGCCCGCGGCGCCGGCCGGATCGGTGTTGGAGCTTGCCCCCGCCCAGGCGGCCCTGGGCTCGGAACTGGGCGCCCGACTGGTGGCGGACGGCGGCGCCGCCCTGCTGATCGACTATGGCCGCGCCGAGCCGGGCTTCGGCGACACCCTGCAGGCCCTGCGCCGCCACCGGAAGGAGGGGCCCCTGGACAGTCCGGGCGAAGCCGACCTCACCCTTCACGCGGATTTTCCGGCCGTGCTGGCGGCCGCCCGGGCCGAGGGCGCCAACGCGCCGCCCCTGCTCACCCAGGGGGAGTTCCTGGTGGCCCTCGGGATCGGCCAGCGGGCCGAGGTTCTGACCGCCGCGCGGCCCGATCGATCCGAGCGGATCGAGCGCCAGCTGGAACGGCTGGTGTCCCCGGACCAGATGGGCGAGCTGTTCAAGGTGGCCTGCCTTTGCCAGCCGGGGTTCCACGCCCCGGGGTTCGAGGCCCCTGAGTTCGAGGCCCCTGGGTTCGAGGCCCCTGGGTTCGAGGCCAAGTCTTGAGCCAGCTCCCGGTGCTGACCTCGCCGCTGCTGGACCTGTCCGGCATTCGCCACGCCTTCTTCACCCGGGGCGGCGGCGTCTCGACGGGGGTCTATGAGAGCCTGAATGTCGGCCGCGGCTCGGGGGACCTTCCGGCCGACGTGGGAGAGAACCGGCGCAGGACCGCCGCCCATTTCGGCCTGCCGCCCGCCGCGCTTTCCACTGCCTACCAGATCCATTCCGCCACCGCCCTGGTGGCCGCCCATCCCTGGGGCGACGAACGGCCGCAGGGCGATGCGGTGGTCACCACCACCCCGGGGATCCTCTGCGGAGCCCTGGCCGCCGATTGCGCGCCTGTGCTGTTGGCGGACCCGGAGGCGCGGGTCGTGGCGGCTCTCCATGCCGGCTGGAAGGGCGCCCTGGGCGGCATCGTGGCCGCGACGGTCGAGACCATGATCGGCCTAGGCGCCCGGCCAGATCGGATCGCCGCGGTGGTGGGCCCCTGCATCGGGCCGGCGTCCTATGAGGTGGGGCTGGAGTTTCTGGCGGCCTTCGAGGCGGCCGATGCCGACCACGGCAGGTTCTTCGCCGCCGGTGCGTCGACAGAGAAGCGCATGTTCGACCTGCCCGGGTTCGTGCTGTCGCGACTCGGGGCCGCTGGGGTCGGCGCCACCGCCTGGATCGGCTGCGACACCTGCGCCGACGAGGCCCGCTTCTTCTCCAACCGCCGGGCCTTCCGCAAGGGCGAGCCGGACTTCGGGCGATTATTGTCCGCCATCGTCCTGGTGTGAGCCCTGGAGGGGTTGCCCCCCTGGCCGCGCCTGCTACAAGCCCGGCCAATTCCTAACGCCTCGGGGGTCCGATGAAGCTGCTGGCCGGCAACTCCAACCGTCCGCTTGCCGAGGCGGTGGCGGCGCATCTCGACCTCCCGCTCACCCGCGCCCAGGTCCGCCGTTTCGCCGACAACGAGGTCTTCGTCACCATCGACGAGAACGTCCGCGGCGAGGACGTCTTCCTGCTGCAGTCCACCAGCTATCCCGCCAACGACAATCTGATGGAGCTGTTGATCTGCATCGACGCCCTGAAGCGCGCGTCGGCCAAACGGATCACGGCGGTGATGCCCTATTTCGGCTACGCCCGTCAGGATCGGAAGACCGGCGGCCGCACCCCGATCTCCGCCAAGCTGGTGTCCAACCTGATCACCCGGGCCGGCGCCGACCGGGTGCTGACCATGGACCTGCACTCCGGCCAGATTCAGGGGTTCTTCGACATCCCCACCGACAACCTGCAGGCCGCGCCGACCATCGCCCAGGACATCAAGCAGCATTATCAGAACGCCCATGAACTGCTCATCGTCTCCCCTGACGTGGGCGGGGTGGTGCGGGCCCTGTCCCTCGCCAGCCGGCTGAACGCCGACCTGGCCATCGTCGACAAGCGCCGCTCCGGCCCCGGCAAGAGCGAAGTCGCCAACATCATCGGCGATGTGCAGGGCCGCCGCCTGATCATGTTCGATGACATCGTCGATTCGGCCGGCACCCTGTGCAACGCCGCCCAGGCCCTGATCGACGCCGGCGCGACCGAGGTCTCGGCCTATGTCACCCACGGGGTGCTATCCGGCATCGCCCATGAGCGGGTCGCCAAGTCCGTGCTGAAGGAACTGGTGATCACCGACACCATCGAAGCCACGCCCCTGGTGGCCGGCTGCGGCAAGATCCGCCAGGTGACCTGCGCCGGCCTGATCGGCGAGGCCATCCGCCGCATCGCCAACGAAGAGTCGGTGTCTAAGCTCTTCGACTAGGCCGTCGGCCTGTGATCGCCTGCGGCGTGAACCACGGTTAAGCTTGGTTAACAAAGGGTTAGGCTGTGGTCGTCACATTCTCGCCCGGCCCGGCGTGCTAGCACCCGGCCAGGTCTATTGCGTTGGGGAAGGCTCCAGGATGATTTCCAAGATTCGGACGCCGCTTTCGCTCGCCGCTCTGCTGGCCCTTAGCCTGCTGGCCGCCTGCGCCGAACAGAAGCCGGTCGCCGCCCCGCCGGCTCCGCCCCCCGCGCCGCCGCCACCGCCGTCCGTGAGCCTGGCCCCCCGGCTGGTGGAGCAGGCCGCCGCCTATCGCTATTACATGTCCCGGGTCTCGACGATCTCGCCGGCCTTCCAGGACGGCGCCGCCATCGCCCGGTCCATCGAGGTGGGCGCCGCCTATGAGCCCCAGCAGATGTTGCGCGGCGCCATTGCCTATGGCGCGGTCGCCGCCCTGCAGGACCCGGCCTATGTGGCGGCCGTGCGCACCTTCGCCGTCGACCCCGAACAGCGCCGCCAGGTGGCCTATCAGCTGATGAAGGACCCGGCCTATGCAGTCGGGATCGCCAATTCCGCCGGCGCCGCGGGCCTGGTGGTGGCGGCCCTGGGGGGCGAGGCCCAGAAGCTCTACGACAACGGAAAGGCGGTTAAGCAGGCCGCCTATGACATCCAGCACCAGGCCTGGTCCAAGGTCGACGTGCCGAATCGCGAACAGCGCCTGTCCCAGGCGAAGTCGCTCTCAGCCACGCCGGTGGTGGGGGACATGGCCGAGACCGCACGCCTCCAGCAGGCCATCGTGGGCGCGAGCCCCCTGGGCGTGAGCCCCTCGACCGCGAGCCCGCCCTACAGTCCCGTTGTGGTGCGCAGCCTGGCCCTGGCGGCCCTGGCGGCCCTGGGGGAGGCCAATGACGCCAATATGGACACCATCCTGGCGGAGATGGCCGAGCCCCAGGTGGGCTTCTGCATGAGCATGGCCAAGCTCAATCTCTATCAGTGCCTGGCGGTCTCGCGGCCGCATTATGAGGACGTGTTCTGCCTGGGCCAGCACATCATGATGGACACCGGCCGCTGCATGATCAAAGCCGCCGGCCTGCCGGAACCCTTCGAGGCGAAATTCGTCCCCAAGGACCAGACCAACGAGCAGATGATCGCCGCGCGGAAGGGCTCTTCGAAGAAGCATTCGAAGAAGGGTCTGGGGGTTTAGCACAAGCCGTCAGTCCGCCCGTTGCCACGGGCCCGGCTTTTGTGTATCTACGCGCACCTTTCGGCCCTAGGGGTCGTCCGTCGCCGCGCGGGGATGTTCGCGCGGCGGTTTCGTTTCGAGGCAAGGCCATGGCCGATATCATTCTGAACGTTGAAGTCCGCGATCGCACCGGCACCGGTGGCGCGCGCGCCGCCCGCCGCTCGGGCCTGGTCCCCGGCATCCTCTATGGCGGCGACAAGGACCCGGTGGCCATCGCCGTGAAGTCCAACGAATTCCGCAAGGCGCTCTACACCGGCAAGCTGCTGGGCCACCTGGTGACCCTGAAGCACGGCGACGAGACTCAGCCGGTCATCGCCAAGGCGGTGGACATGCATCCGGTGAGCGACGAGCCGTGGCATTTCGACCTCTACCGGGTCGACGCCCACCAGAAGATCCGCATCGCCGTGGCGCTGCACTTCAAGAACCACGAAGCCTCGCCGGGCCTGAAGCGTGGCGGCACCCTGAACGTGGTGCGTCACGAGGTCGAGCTGAACGTCCCCGCCGACCACATCCCGGAAGAGCTGGTGATGGACCTGACCGGCCTGGACATCGGCGACACCATCCGCATCTCGGCCCTGCCGATGCCGGAAGGCGCCACGTCCGCCATGGACCTCGGCACGGTGGTCGCCACCATCGCCGGTTCGTCGGCCTCGGCTTCGGCCGCCGGCGAAGGTGAAGACGGCGCGGCCGAGGCCTAAACCCCCTCGGTCTTCCTCCGCTCGAAGGGGGACGTCTCATGTTGATTTTCGCGGGCCAGGGCAATCCTGGCCCTCGTCATGCCGGCAATCGGCACAATATCGGCTTCATGGCCGTGGACGAAATCGCGCGCCGCTGGCGGTTCGGCGCCGAGCGCACGAAATTCCAGAGCCTGGTTCGCGAGGGCGAGATCGAGACGCCCGGCGGCCCGGTGCGCGTGCTGATCATGAAGCCGCAGACCTTCTACAACGAGAGCGGCCGCGCCGTGGGCGAGGCTCTGAAGTTCTACAAGGTCGAGCCCGCCGACCTGGTGCTGTTCTATGACGAGATCGACCTGGCCCCCGGCCGCTTCCGGATGAAGGCCGGCGGCGGTGCGGCGGGCAATAATGGCGTCCGCTCCCTGGTGGCCCATATCGGCCCCTATTTCCGCCGCGCCCGATTGGGGGTCGGCCATCCCGGCCACAAGGACCGGGTGCAGGGCCATGTGCTGTCGGACTTCCACAAGGTGGACCAGGCCTGGGTCGCCGACCTGGTGAAGGCCGTGGCCGAGGCCGCCCCCATGCTGGCGGCCGGCGAGGACGAGCGCTACCAGGCCGAGGTCATGCGCCTGGCGCCGGCTGAGAAGGCCGATCCGCGCAAGTCGGCGAAGGGGGAGGACTGACCATGCTGTTCGGCATCGGACTGCCCCTGCTGTTCGCGATCCTGCTCTGCGTCCACGTGGTGCGAACCGGCCAGCCGCTGATCTGGCTGTCGGTGATCCTGTTCCTGCCCGGCCTGGGGGGCGTGATCTACCTGATCGTCGTGGTGCTGCCCTCGCTGATGGGCGGGACAGGCGCCCAGAGGCTGGGCCAGGCGGCCCGCCAGACCCTCGACCCGCACCGGGAATATCGCGAGGCCAAGGCCGCCCACGAGGACGCGCCCACGGTGCGCAACCAGTCCCGGCTCGCGGCGGCGTCCGCTCAGATGGGCCGCCACGAGGACGCCGAACGGCTCTATGCGGAGGCCGCCCACGGGGTGCATGCCGAGGATCCCGTCCTGCTGCTGGGCCGGGCCAACGCCCTGATCGAGCTTGGCCGCGCTGGCGAGGCCCTGCCGGTGCTGGAGCGCCTCACCCACCAGATCGAAGGCGGACACACCCCCGGCGCCGATCTGGCCCTGGGGCGAGCCTATGAGGCCCTGGCGCGCCCTGCCGAGGCCGACCGCGCCTACCGCGCCGCCGTGGAGCGCCTGCCCGGCCTTGAGCCCATCGGCCGCTACGCCGCCTTCATGGCCCGCACAGGCCGCCGCGCCGAGGCCCAGGACCAGGTGGCCGAGATGGACCGCCGACTCGCCAAGACCAATCCCCGCTTCCGCAAGGAAGGCCGCGCCTGGCGCGACCTGGCGGCCCAGGCGCTGGGGCGCCCCTAACCGTACACCGCCTCCCGCACGCCGAGCGTGATGGCCCCCACCATGCCCTCGATGGCGGTGTTGGTGAGCACCACTACGCTGAGCCGGTTCACCGGGTCCACGAACCAGCTGGCCCCATAGACCCCGCCCCAGGACCATGTGCCCGCCGGCTGCGGCGTGCCCGCGCCCTTGGGGTCCCGCAGGATCGCGCCCCCCAGGCTGAAACCATAGCCGGGGCCGGTGGCCGTGACCGCGATGTCGCCGATGGCGTTCTCCATCAACAGCCTGGCGCTGCGGGGCTCCAGGATTGGCCCGCCACCGGTGCGGATCGCTTCCAGGAAAGCGAGATAGTCTCGCCCATTGCCTGCCATGCCCGCGCCGCCGGACGCGAACGAGGTCGAATCGAGGATGCGGTCAGGGGCGTAGTGGAGGGGGCTGGGGATGAAGGGAACGGTGTGGCTCGCCCCCATGCGCACCGGCTCAGGGGCGGCGTCGGCATAGGCCGCGGCGAAGCGCCCAGGGTCCACAACCGCGAAATCGGTGTCGTTCATGCCCAGGGGGCCGGTGACCTTGCGTCGCACGATCTCCGGCAGGCTCGCCCCCGCCGCGGCGGCCATCGCCGCCCCCAGGACGTCGGTGGCCACGGAATAGTTCCAATTGGTCCCCGGCTGGAAGTTCAGGGGCCAGGACGCCGCCCGGCGCAGGTTTTCGTCCATCTCAAGGCCCGCCACATCGAACCCGTTGGAGATCCCCTGGGCGTGATAGGCGCTCTCCGGCGGCTCCATGAAGTCGTAGGTCAGGCCCGAGGTATGGGTCAGCAGGTGCCGGAAGGTGATCACCGGCGTGGTCCCATCGGCCAGCTTCGGCCGGAAATCGGGGAGGATGCGGGTGACCGGATCCTCCAGATGCAGGATCCCCTCCTCCATCAGCCCGAGCGCCGCGGCCGAGACGATGGGCTTGGTGAGCGACGCATAGCGGAAGATGGTGTCCAGCTGGACGGGCCTGCCAACCTCCCGATCCGCGAGGCCGGCCGCCCGGGCGTAGACGGTCTTGCCGTCCCGGGCCACCAGCACCACGCCGCCGACGATCCGGTGTTCGGCCAGGGCGGCGTCGATAACCGCGTCCAGGCGTAGGGTCAGGGCTGCATCATCGGCCATGGCGGCGTCCTCTCGGGCTTTCGGGCCCCCAACCTAGGGAGCTGATCGCCATCCTGCCATGGCCGTTGCGCAGGATCGCGTGCAGGAGTTGGGGCGGGCGCGAGGACGTGCTAGGTCGCGCCCCTTCGATCCAGGAAACAAGACTCCCCATGGCCCTGAAAGTCGCCATCGTCGGCCTGCCCAATGTCGGCAAGTCGACCCTGTTCAACGCTCTGACCCAGACGGCGGCGGCCCAGGCGGCCAACTATCCGTTCTGCACCATCGAGCCCAATACCGGCGACGTGGCCGTGCCCGAGCCGCGGCTGAACGATCTGTCGAAGATCGCCGGCTCCAAGGAGATCATTCCGGCCCGCATCAACTTCGTCGACATCGCCGGCCTGGTGCGCGGCGCCTCCAAGGGCGAGGGCCTGGGCAACCAGTTCCTGGCCAATATCCGCGACTGTGACGCCGTGGCCTTCGTGGCCCGCTGCTTCGAGGACGATGACATCACCCACGTCGAGGGCCGGGTCGACCCGATCTCCGACCTGGAGATCATCGAGACCGAGCTGATGCTGGCTGACCTGGAGAGCCTGGAGAAGCGGGTCATCAACTGGGAGAAGCGCGCCAAGACCGGCGACAAGGAGGCGGCCCAGAATTTCCGTCTGGCCAGCCTGGCCCTGGCCCAGCTCAATGCCGGCAAGCCCGCCCACCTGGCCCAGATCCCGGCCGAGGACGAGAAGGCCTGGCGCATGCTGCAACTCCTGACCTCCAAGCCCGCCCTCTATGTCTGCAATGTGGACGAGGGCTCCGCCGACCAGGGCAACACCTATTCCGCCAAGGTGGCCGAGCGCGCCACCGCGGACGGCGCCAAGTCCGTGGTGATCTCCGCCCAGATCGAAAGCGAGATCGCCATGCTGGATACCGCCGAGCGGGCGGAGTTCCTGGAGACCCTGGGCCTGCACGAACCCGGCCTCAACCGGCTGATCCGCGAGGCCTACAAGCTGCTGGGCCTGCAGACCTATTTCACCGTCGGGCCCAAGGAGGCGCGGGCCTGGACCATTCCGGTCGGCGCCACCGCCCCCCAGGCGGCCGGTGTGATCCACACCGACTTCGAGAAGGGCTTCATCCGCGCCGAGACCATCGCCTTCGACGACTATGTGCGGCTGAACGGCGAGGCCGGGGCCCGGGACGCCGGCAAGCTGCGCGCCGAGGGCAAGGAATATGTGGTCCGCGACGGCGACGTGATGAACTTCCGCTTCAACGTTTAATTAGGTCGGCGGCCTTCGCGGCGGCCGAAAATCCAATCGGGGAGAGACGGCGATGGCCGAGATGATCACCATCAAGGGTGCGGACGGTTTTGAGTTCGCGGCGTATCACGCCCAGGCCGTCGGGGCGCGCAAGGGCGGGGTGATCGTCATCCAGGAGATCTTCGGCATCGACCGGCACGTCAGGGCCGATGTCGAGCGGTGGGCCGCGCTCGGCTACGAGGCCGTCGCCCCCTCCCTCTATGACCGTCGCGAGCCTGGCTTCACGGCCGAGCACGACCCGGACGGCCTGAAGGCCGGGGTCGGCCACGCCATGGGCACGCCCCTGGACCAGGCCCTGGGCGACGTCGCCGCCTGCCGGGATTTCCTCGCCCCCCGGGGCAAGGTCTGCGTGGTGGGCTACTGCTATGGCGGGTCGCTGACCTGGCTGGCGGCCGGCAAGCTCGAGGGGATCGCCGCGGCGTCCAGCTATTATGGCAGCCTGGTCCAGGCCAATGCGGCGCTCACCCCCCTGTGCCCCACCATCGTCCATCTGGGCCGCACCGACGGGGGCATCCCGGCCGACGACGTAGCCGCCGCGGTCCACGCCGCCAATCCCGGCGTCCCGGTCTACATCTATGAAGAGGCGGGCCACGGCTTCAACAATGAGAGCCCCGAGCGCTACAACGCCGAGGCCGCCGCCCTGTCCCGCGCCCGCACCCGCGAGCTGTTCGACGCCGCCTGACCGGAGGCCGACATGGGCGAGATGATCCGGCTCACCAGCCCCTTCGATGGGTTCGAGTTCGGCGCCTGGCATGTGAAGCCCGCCGACGCCCGCCGGGGCGGCCTGGTGCTGATCCAGGAGATCTTCGGGGTCACCGAGCACATCCGCGAGCTCTGCGACGGCTATGCCGCCGACGGCTACGAGGTGATCGCGCCCGCCTTCTATGACCGGCTGGAGCCCGGCTTCGCCGCTGAAGGCTATGGCGAGGCGGCGGTGGCCTCGGGGATCAAATACGCTCAGGCCACCCCCTGGGACCAGGTGGCCGGCGACCTGCAGGCGGCCATCGACGTTCTGGCGCCGCCGGTGTTCGCCGTGGGGTATTGCTGGGGCGGGGCGGCGACCTGGCTGGCGGCCTGCCGCGCCACCGGACTGAAGGCCGCCTCGGCCTATTATGGTCGCCGCATCAGCGAGCTGAAGACCGAGACCCCGAAGGTCCCGACCATCCTGCACTTCGGCAAGACCGACGCCTCGATTCCCCCCGAGCGGATCGACGAGATCGAGGCCCTGCATCCGGACCTGCCCATCTATCGCTATGACGCCGGCCACGGCTTCGCGTCCGACCGCCGGGCGGACTACAGCGCCGACTCCGCCCGCCTGGCCCGGCTGCGAACCCTGGCCCTGTTCGCCATGAACGGCGGCGGGCGGGGCGGCGAAGGCGCCTAGGCGCTGAACGTCATCACTGCCGTTCGCCAGACGCCGCCCAGCTTCCCCCATTCATGGGGGAAGTGGCCCGACAGCATCTTAGCTGGAGGGTCGATGGGGGTGAGTGTCTGCTACGCACCGCTCGCCAGATTCGCACCCCCATCGTCACGCGGCTCGCTGGCGCGCGCCTTGTGACACTTCCCCCACACGTGGGGGAAGCGAACCTGCCCGCAACGCCCACAACACACGGCGACGACCTGTCATGTGCCCGGCGGAACGCCTCTAATGCGCCGCCTTGCGCCCGGCCACGAGCGCGAAGTCGACCTCGTTGCCTGTATAGGGGTCCTTGT
>Ga0265327_10002801_pt1 | contig 17605 bp, 14 predicted proteins | sample 41621metaG_FD_202089 | JGI IMG/M metagenome (GOLD analysis project Ga0265327, IMG submission 202089) | Rhizosphere microbial communities from Carex aquatilis grown in University of Washington, Seatle, WA, United States - 4-16-21 metaG | ecosystem: Host-associated > Plants > Roots > Rhizosphere... | reverse complement strand
GCCTTTTTGACCTGGATCAGGTGCAGTTGAAACGATCGAATCTGTTCGGGGGTCGCCTCATCCAGTGAATGACCGATAAACTCCCCGAAACGGCGCACGTGATACGTGTACAGTTCGATGGTCGCCGACGCGAGATTCCGCAGCGACAGGTCTTCGGACATCCGCGGCCACTGTGAACCCAGCATGCGCACCCGCCAGGACCGCGCGCAAGGCCTTATTTTCGGCACAATCGCTACAACCGGACCACAGCAGTCACGGTTCAGGGGCAGTCACGGTTCAGGCGGGCAGGCCGAACACCCTGCCATGGCGTCCATGCGGTAGCGATCCACCGATCCGCGATGCCATGCCAATCACCCACGCGATCAACAAACACCAGCGACCAGCAACCTCGCCGGTGAGGGACGGGGCCACAACTCAAGCGATCGCGGTACACGCTCCAACGAAGCGGTTAAGTTCAACGTTCAAGGTAACTTGCCCGCGATCAATCACGGGCTTCCGATCAACACGCCAATACTCTGAGCCGCCACCGACAGCGGGGCAAGTTGACCCTCTCGTTCGGCAGTGATTACATCGTCACTGTCGGTTTTTCCAATAGTCTTCCCTGCGGTTGTGATTGGCAACGGCGACAACCCACAACGTCTCTCCGCGGATGCCGTAGATTACGCTGTACGGAAACCGTCGAATCGACGCCCTGTACAAGTTAGGTCTGATACGCTCGGGGCCATCGGGATTGACTTCGATTCGTCGCAATGCTGACTGGATTTCGTCCCACAATTCTCGACCAAGGCCGGCGCGCTCCCCCTCGTAGAACCCGATGGACATTCGGACCTCGGCCGCGGCCTCGTTATGGAACTCGACGTTCATGGCCATCGATACTGCGTGCGAAGATCCTGATTGAGATCCGACAGACTCGAAGACTTGGCCAGCCCGGATTCGATCTCCGACCACCGCCGATCTGCTTCGGTCAAAACGTCGGCGTCGAGCGACGTATCCTCACGGAGGCTGCCGGCCAGCATCTCGATCAACACAATCCGCCCCTCGCGCGAAAGATTTCGGGCCGCTTGATAAATCTCTTCGGCAGACGGACCCTTCGCTTCTGTTGTCACCATCGTCGTCTCCCGTGATGATCGCCGTTCGGTCATGCCAATGAAACACCCGGTGCTAAACGAACAATCTGGTCGTTAGAATAACATTGCCGTGCGAGACTTTCAGCCAACGACAAAGTTGACCCGGCGGCGGCCACTCGACTTGGTATGCAGAAAACGCGCCAACCGCCGCTCGGGTTGAACGCCTTGTTATGCCATGTTGTTCAATTTGCCTTGTCAGGCTTCAACAGTGAATTTGGATCCTCAACGACAATATTCACGAAACGAACCAGTTCGTCGAAGTCGATTTGTGGCGGTTGTCCCCTTACGAGTTCATGATATTTGGACGCAAGCTGTTGCGCCTCAGCTTCGCCTAAGCGACGGCGTTGTTCAAATATCCTTGGGATTGTCGCGACCCCTCCACACCCTATCGAAGTGTTGCCGAACCAGTGCCCGCGATTGTAGAACGTAGAAAATGCCCAAACATGTTTATGATCAGAGGGAGTGAACGAGTCGATCCAATCAGAATACTCGTTGGAGGTAGTGTCGTCGCGGATTTTCGATCCGCACACCCATTTTTCAACGCGGTCGCGGTAGCAAATTAGGCAATAGCTTTCTTCTTGTTTCATGGGACCGAACGCCTCGGAAATCTTGCTCCACAAAACAAGCGTAACCACTGCCGCCGCGAGAGCCGTGACGCCCAGTGCCTTTTTGATCGTGGTTCGGTTCATGGGCATTCGACTTGAGGGCATAACTACTTTTTATCACGATGATCGCGGATATCCCGCGTCTGAAGGAATTATCCGCGATCATCGCGTGATTTCAACGAAAAGCTGAGATCATCGCGGATAATCCCATAATGGTCACGCTGCCTTTCATTTCGATTCCTCTGTACCGAAATGAGGTGATCTCACGAGCGTTGGATGACTGCGCGAGATCATCGGGAATGCTCGGCTTGTCGCCGCCGACGAGACTTCGTTCCCGCGATGGGTCGACCGATGGCGGCGCGACTTCGTAGCGCCGCGATTGTCGCCTATCGCGTTCCGGCCACTTTCCCGCCCTTTTCGATCAACAAATCCGAGACCGCGGCCGATTTCGCGAAGTCGAGAGGCGTTCGGGATCCATCGAGCTTTGTGTTTCCCGTCACCGCATTCACATCGGCCCCGGCGGCGAGCAGCGTTTTCACCGCGTCCAAGTGGCCTCCCCGGGCCGCCAGATGCAACGGAGTGACCCCCGCGAAATACTCGCCCGCTCCCGCAGCGCGAACATCCCCTTTGTGCTCCAGCAACAGCTTGATCATCTCCACCTCACCCTGCGATGCCGCTGCATGCAACGCGGTGAATTTGTCGAAGTAGCCACTCGTAAATCTGTCGTTGACGCGCGCTCCCGATTTCAGCAACTGCTTTGCCATCTTGAGCCGTACTTCCGGCGTAACGTGTTCGGGACATCCGACATCCGCAAGAGCCGCCGAGGTGGCGACAATCAAGGGACTCAAACCAACGCTCGACAAGCGACCGTTGGCGCTGGCGCCGCGATTCAAGAGCGATTGCAATACGTCGTCCCGTCCATAGAACGTGACCCAGACCACCAGGTCCTTCGGAATCGGACACTTCCCCTGATCCACGAGCAGTTCCACGATTTCCGCACGTCCTTCCGTCGCCGCGACGAACAGTGGAGTTCCCAGCATCGACTCGGGCTTCGGCTGAACTTCAGCCCCCGCATCCAGCAGCGCCTGGGCAATGCGTTTGGATCTCACCAGATGCAGCGGTGTCAGTTCCTGAATCGCCCTGCGATTCACGTCGGCCTTCGCGGCAATCAAAACCTGGACCACGTCCCACTGATCGTGTTCACACGCCAGATGCAAGGCGGTCTTTTTCTCTGAGCCCAGTTCATCCACTGCGGCGCCTGACGCCAGCAGGGCTTGAACCTGCTTTACATCCCCCTTGACCGCGGCGCGGCCCAGCGGCGTCTGACCATCGTCCGCACCCGCTGCTTTCAACAGGGTGACAATCTCGGCGGACTTGACGAGGTGTGCCAGACTGAGCGGCGTGTTGCCCCCGGCGTCACGCGCGTTGACATTGGCGCCGGCGGCGATCAGGACCTTGACCACCTTGGGGAAGTCGTGCTGGACCGCCTGATGTAAGGGGGTCGACTTGTCTGCGTCGAGCGCATTCACGTCCGCCCCCGCGTCGATCATCAGCTTCAGTTCATCCTCGCGAGGCCCCCAATGCGGGGCGTGCCCCAGATGCAGCGGCGTCTGCCCCGTCTTATTGCGGTGATTGACGTCTCCCCCGGCAGCGATCAGCAGTTTCGTCACGGCCGGACAGCGCGCCCAATGCAACGGCGAATCTCCCTTGGGATTCAAACTGGCGCCGGCATCGATCAGCAGTTTGATTGCCGCAGTATCATCCCCCTTCGCAGTCCGGCACGCGGATGTGAGTGGAGTCATGCCGTCACTGTCGATTGTCGCACCGGCTTCAATCAACAATTTGACGATTTCCGCGTTGTTCGCCCCCGCAGCGCAGTGCAGCGGAGTGGGACCGTATCGGCTGGCGTCCGAATTCACATCGGCGCCGGCCTTCAACAGATCCCGAACCGCATCCGGCAGATCGCGCGAGGCGGCGACGTGCAATGCAGTCCCGCGCAGATAGTGCGCGGCGTTCACATCCGCCCCCTTGCCGATCAGCAGGCGAATCACGTCGCCCCGCTTATGTTCGGCGGCCCAGACCAGGGGCGGCATTTTGTCATACCCGCGCTCGTTGACGTCGATCCCTTCGTCGATCGACGCCTGAACCTGATCGATCTTTCCTTCCTTGATGGCATCGAAAAAGAGCTGCGTCGGCGTCTTTGCCGTAGGACGACGCTCCTGACCTGCAACTCGAGTCTCGACGTGCGGCGCAAGGGCCAGGACAAGGGTACTCAAGCTCATAAGCACCAGTCTGCGGAAGCGGACATCCATGCGCTGTCTCCACAATCGATGTTCCAACTCGCGAAGTTCCCGGACGCCAGCATCCGGAAGTCATTGACCGGGTTATACAACCTGTCGTTCCTCATGGAAACAAAAACAGAAGTCCGCATGCCCTCCGCCCGATGGACGAATTCGATCTCAAGTGCACCAAACCATTCCTGAACCGACCGTGACAGACCGTGCGCTCGCGGGTTACAATCACAAAGCATGCACGATCATCGATCCGTTTGATGTCGGAAGGCTGGATATGCACTTTGATCCCGCTACGCTCGATTTGACCCGTCGCCGGTTTCTTCAATTTGGCGGAGCGGGGGGATTGTCACTGGGGGGTCTCTGGCAGGCTCAAGCCCGTGCTGAGGAATCCGGCCTGAAAGTCCCCTCCCGTATCCGGGCCTGCATTTTTGTGTTTTATTATGGTGGGCCAAGTCACCTGGATACCTACGACCTGAAACCGGGGGCTCCCAGCACGGTGAAGGGAGAGTTTCAGCCGGTTTCCACCTCCGTTCCGGGCATGCATATCAGTGAAATCCTGCCGAACATGGCCAGGATGATGCATCACTGCGCTCTGGTTCGCAGCATGCATCACACGAACCGGCTGCACGATTCCGCCTCAATTGAAACTCATACCGGACGCCAGGCCGCACAGGGGGACCGCGAGGAATTCGCGCCGATCCCTCAGTTTTATCCGTGTCACGGCGGAACACTCAGTTACCTGTGGCAGGACCGCCGACTGGAAGTCCCGCACGCCGCTCTTCCATTCGTATTCAACAACGTGGTCCCGACACCGTGCCAGGGGGGCGGGTTCCTAGGCGGAGCATTTGATCCCTTCCGCGTCTCGGTTGATCCTGACAAACAACATTACATTGCCGAAGAGTTGTCGATTCGACAAGAATTGCCGGCCCAGCGGATCGGTTCACGCCGTGATCTGTTGAGGAATCTGCAGTCGGAAATGATTCCTCAGGGGATCGCCGGCCTGGAACAGTACTACGGCAAGGCGTATCAGTTGCTCGGTTCGGAAAGACTTCGCAAAGCCCTGGACCTGTCCGAAGAAAAGGTTGAGACCCGCGAACGATATGGAGTTTATCCAGCCAATGTCGTCGGGCACGGGTTTGCTCATCACATGCGAGGCCAGAATCTGCTGGTCGCGCGACGCCTGGTGGAAGCGGGAGTCCCGTTCGTCAATGTCTATGACTTCCGCCAGCAGGGTCAGAACTGGGATAGTCACGCCAGCAACTTCGCCCAGCACCGCGAGCACCTGGTCCCGCCCGCCGACAAGGCGCTCGCCGCATTAATCGGTGATCTACATGAGCGAGGATTGCTGGAATCCACGCTGATCGTCGCCACAGGGGAATTCGGGCGGACACCGCAGATTAATGGAAACGCAGGCCGGGACCATTGGCCCGATTGCTATTCGGTGCTGCTCGCGGGTGGAGGAGTGCAGGGGGGTGCCATCTACGGCGCCAGCGATGCGTTGGGAGCCTATCCCGCGAAAGACCCAGTCACTCCGGCCGATCTCGCCGCGACCGTGTATTGGCGATTCGGCTTTAATCCTGCCAGCCACATGCATGATCGCCTTGCCCGGCCACATCACCTGGCAGACGGCGAGCCGATTCGATCCTTGTTCGTAGGCTAGCATCTACGAGGAATCGGCATCTTCGCGGCGTGCTCCCTGCTTCCACCTCCCCGCCGCCTCCACGGCGGTGGCTCGCTGGCCTTTGCACCAGCCACCATGATCGATTGCTGCGATCTCCTCCTATACACGTCCACACGCTGGTGCACAGGCCAGCGAGCCACCGAGACGGGCTCGGTGGGGAGGCAGAGAACAGGGTTTCGATCTTGGCTGCGAGTTTGCTATCATTCTTTCATTCGAAATTGGGGTGACACCACCAGCAGAATTGAGCAACCGATGTGGATTCGTCCGATGTTAGCCATGATTGCGGTCACGTTGTGCTCGACCGTTTTTGCCGCTGACGGCAAGCTTGAGGCTCTCGAAGAACAGGCCTTCAAACAAGCTGCCGCACTGGTCGATCCCTGTCTGGTCCGAATCGAAACCGTTGGTGGACTGGAGCAGGTGGGTGAGGTTCTTCTGGGAACGGGACCAACCTCCGGAGTGATTGTTTCCGAAGACGGGTACATCATCTCCAGTTCCTTCAACTTCGTCTCGAAACCCGCCTCGATCCTCGTCACCCTTTCCGACGGACGCCGGTTTCCCGCAAAGCAGGTCGCCAACGACAAGTTGCGACTGCTGACGCTGCTGAAGGTCGATGCGACCGGACTGACACCCGCCAAAGCGGCTTCGCGTGATGAAATCAAAGTCGGACAATGGGCCATCGCGTTGGGGCGGACCTTCGATCTCACCTCGCCCAGTATCTCGGTGGGAATCGTCAGTGCGGTCAAACGAATCTGGGGGAAGGCCATCCAAACCGATGCCAAGACCTCGCCCGTGAATTACGGCGGGGCACTGGTGGACATTGATGGACGAGTCTTGGGCGTGATTGCACCCTTGTCGCCCGCGGGCAATGGTGAGACCGCCGGGGTCGAGTGGTACGATGGAGGAATTGGCTTTGCCATTCCACTCGAAGACATCTATGCCTCGCTCGACAAGCTGAAGTCAGGGACAGACCTGCTTCCGGGCCTGCTGGGAATCACGTTTGCCGGCGGGCAATCGACAAACGTTCCCGCAATCGTGGATCGGGTCCGTTACAACTCGCCCGCCCAACTGGCAGGGCTGAAAACGAATGACCAGATTATCGAGGCCGATGGTGAGAAAGTAACCCGGATGGCCCAGCTGAAACATGTCATGGGCCGCAAGTATGACGGTGACACGGTGACACTGAAGATCAAGCGGGGCGACGAGACGCTGACTGTGGAGCCCCGATTGATCGGCGAGCTGATTCCGTACGAAATCCCATATCTCGGAATCCTGCCCAAACGTGGTTCGACGAATGAAGCGGGTGTGGGTGTCCGATTCGTCTTCCCCGGCAGTCCGGCCGAGAAAGGGGGGCTTGTCCGGGGCGATCAGATCCTCAAGGTCAATGCCATCGACACGTTGGAACCCCGGGGGATGTCAGACCTTGTTGGTCGCCTTCGTCCGGGCGAGGCCATCAAGGTCACGTGCCTGCGTGAAGGAAAACCAGTCGTCCTGGAGATCACACTTGGTTCCATGCCCGATACCGTGGTTGCCGAGCTTTCCGGAGAAGTGGTGGCCAAGCCTGCGGCGGAAGAGGCGAAGGAGCCAACTGAAAAGCCTGCCGAGGCAAAACCGCCTGAGGCCAAACCCGCGGAGGCTCAGAAAAAAGGCCGGTTTACCGACGAACTGGCAGGTCACGATCACAGCTACTGGGCATTTGTTCCCGAGAGTTACGATCCGGCGGTTGCCTATGGACTCATGGTGTGGGTCCATCCCCAGGGTGACACGATGGAAGCGACGATGATCAAGCAGTGGTCGGCCATCTGTGAACGTCGCGGCATCATCATCGTGGGCCCCAAGGCGGATCAGGTGAATCGCTGGACGCCCGGTGAAGCCAAGTTCATCGAAGGCCTGATTACGCACATCCGGGAAAAGTACACAATCGACGCTCAACGGATTTTCGTCCATTCGCACGGCAGTGGAACTCAGATGGCTTGCCTGGTGACGACGAAACAGCGGGAAGTCGTCCGCGGACTCGTCCTGGCGGGAGCCCCATTCCTGGGGCCTGTCGCAGACCACGAGCCAGACTTCCGTCAGCAGTTTCATTTTGTCTGTGGCGAGGAAGACAAGGCCTTCAATCCCGTCAAGAAGTCCGTCGAGGCATTGCGAAAACTGAAATTTCCCACGTCGCTAACCCCCGTGAAAGGCCTGGGCGCGAAGTACCCAGCCGAATCGGAAATTGACGAAATCGGTCGTTGGGCGGATTGTTTGGATCGGATCTAAGCACTTTGGCGCGATTTTCGCCGTAGTTGTTTCCGATCCTGCTGATTTCACTTTCCCCGGCGAGTGATATTCCCGAGAATTGGAGCCGAACAACGGCGACAAGCGGATCAGACTTCGATTCCAATACTCGAACGACGACTGAAATCCTGAAGACCCATGAACGTCGACGAATTCAAACGCCGCGAGGTGAGCAGACGCCAATTCCTGGGTCGCAGTGCGCAACAGGCGGCCGGAGTTGCGGTTGGTGTTGTCGGCCTGACAGGAGTCGCCGCTGCGTCAGCCAAATCGGCAGGCTCGGCGAACGACCGCATCGGCATCGGCGTGATCGGTGTTCGGAATCAGGGACGACTCCTTTCCACTGAGTTTGCGCGGATGAGCGGCGTCGAAGTTCGAACGCTGTGCGATGTCGACGAAGCTCAACTGGCACCGGCCATTCGCGAAGTTGTGGATGCCGGCCAGCGTCCCCCCGAATCAGTCCGCGATTTTCGACAGATCCTGGACGACCCCGCCATCCATGCCGTCGTCATTGCGACTCCCGATCACTGGCACGCCACGATGGCTCATCTGGCCCTTCAGGCGGGAAAAGATGTTTACCTGGAAAGCCCGCCGACGCATTCGCTCGGTGAAGGGGCGATGCTGCTGAGCGCCGCGTCACGATCCCAGCGGATCGTGCAGGTCGGCCTGCAGCAGCGAAGCGGGGCGCACTTTCAATCGGCCGTCAAATACGTCCAATCGGGCAAGCTTGGGAATGTGCGACTTGCGAAAGCCTGGATCGTCCACCGCCGCAAAAGCATCGGTCGCCGAGCGGTTGTCGAAGCTCCCTCTCAGGTCGACTACGCCGCGTGGCTGGGCCCCGCGCCGGCCCGTCCGTTCCAGCCAAACCGGTTCCACTTCAACTGGCGCTGGTTCTGGGACTATGGTGGCGGCGAACTGTCGCACTGGGGCGTGCACATGCTCGACATCGCCCGCTGGGGCCTGCAGGCAGAAGTCCCCGTTCGAGTCTCTGCCGTCGGCGGAAAGTACTCGTTCGACGACGATCAGGAAACTCCCGATTCGCTCGCGGTTCAATACGACTTCGGTGGCAAATCGATTCTCTGGGAACAGCGCTTGTGGTCGGCACATGGAGTGGAAGGACGCAGCTCAGGCGTCGCATTCCATGGCGACCAGGGGACGCTCGTGATCGACCGCGGTGGCTGGAAGGTTTACGACCATGCCGAAGTGGTGACGACGGACGCGTCGGACCTGCTGGCCACGCACCTGGCCAACTTCGTGGACTGTGTCCGCAGTCGCCAGACCCCCAACGCGGATTTGTCGTCGGGACTTGCTTCCGCCGCCCTATGTCACTGGGGCAACAGCGCCTATCGCGAAGGTCGTGAACTTCGGATTTCCCAGGACGGTCAGGCCCAGGCCTGACCGTCGTCTCTTGTGAGACCGCCAAACGGCTCGACTCGTGGGCCAAGCGTCGGCGGTGACATCCCAACCTGCATTACCGAGTGACCCCTCGCTGCGTGTTCAGCCGCTGAATCGCGGTTGCTCCGGTATCTAGCGAGTTTCGGCCACCTTCGTTGAAGAACTTCGACAACTCGTTGACGGCGGGTCCCAGCAGGAACAGGTACACTGCGGGCATCAGGCACAGCACCGTGGGGAACAGCAGCCTGAACGTGGCCCGGTTCCCCTTTTCATCCGCTCGCTGCTTCAGGCTTTCACGCATCGTATCGCTATAGGTCGTCAGGGCGTCAGTGATACTGGTCCCCATCCGCTCCGTCTGAATCAGCAGCGAAGTGAACGAGTGGACTTCCGGAAGATTGATTCGCTTCCCGAAGCTTTCCAGGGCTGAATGCAGATCGTTGATTCGGGCCTGCTCAATCACGATCCCCAGTTCCTGGGAGAGCGCGGGATAGACACCACGAAAATCACGCAGGATTCGCTTCAAGGCATCAGGAACCGTCAGTCCCTGGCTGACGCACATGTTCAGCATGTCCAGCAGGTCCGGCATCGCCTTGCCGATCTCGCGAACGCGGTCCGCGGCCTTGCGTCGAACGTGCAGCATCGGCAACGCCCAGCCAAGGATTGGACCAATCACCAGACCGGCAATGACCATTGGCTCCAGCCGAGTGGGGACAATCAGCAGCAGCCCGCCAAAAAAAAGCAGGCTGAGCATGATCAGCGAATACCGCAGCGCCGCCAGGTTCTCGACGGCATGCGGGTTGTAATAGCCGGCAGCGCTCAGTTCCTTGCGCGCGGCCTCCTGGCGTTCTGGCGACTCCGGCAGTAACGAGGCCAGGACCGGATTGAGTGCGCTGCCGAATGTCCGATCACTGTCATCCACCCCGGGCACGTCTGCCGCGAGAACTCGCGGCATGGGGTTTTCTTCGGTCCGCGACAGAATCCCGCGGTTCTCGAGCAGTCGACGGTCTTCCCACGTGGGAGTTGCGGGATTCCGCAGGATCGTCGATGAAGATGCCGGGATGTACGGGGCAGGCGTGCTGGCGGACGAATTCGCCGCAGGCGTGACAGGGACGCTGGCGGCCTGGCTGACCGGCACTGACGGTGGAACAACGACGGGCGTCACAACCAGTGGAACCACCGGGGCCGTGGCGGAAGCTGTGGGCGCTGGCACGACAGGCGCAGAAGTCACCTGGGGGGCAGGTCGCTTGGCAGGGACTTTGCGAGGTTTCATCGGAGGGGGTGCCGCCCCCGCACTGGCCGCTCGATTCTTAAACCAGATGCGGATCAGCAGCCCGACGATGAGGACACCGCAGACGCCGTAGAACGCAGGCAACATGTTAGGGTTCATAACCAATTCCCGCCGTTATTTCCTGGTCCGTTTCGAAGTCGGTACGGACCACAGTTTCAATTTCACGAATGCAGATTGTCCGCCGCCTGACGTCACGACTGTTCGCTTTCCTTCAGGATTCGCATGACCCAGATGGTCCCGACGATTTCCAGGCAGATGGCGAGGATCGTCGAATTGCGTCCCCAGGCCGACGACATCAGTTCGTCGAAGTAGGTTGGCTTGCGATAGACGAAGAAGGCCAGCACCCCCGCGGGGAGCACGATCATCAGGATTGCCGTCGCCCGGCTGGCGGCCGTGGCGGCTCGCAGTCGGCCCATGAACAACAGGCGATCCCGCACGGTTCGCGACAATCGTTCCAGCACGGTGACCAGGTCACCCCCGGTCTGCTGCTGAACGACGAGCGTCATGCACATCAGCCCCAGCGTCATCAGCCCCGTCCGTCGTGGCAGATCCCGCAGCGCGTCCTTCAGCGGAATTCCCATTTCGACACGCCCCGTGGCCAGCTTCAATTCGGCGCCCAGTGGATCCGGCGTATCGGCCGCCACCATCTGCAGACTATGTTCTACGCTGCGCCCCGTCTTCGCGGCACGAGCCAGTTCTTCCAGCATCGGCGGAATCTGGGTCGTCATCTTGTCCTGCCGGCGTGTTCGTGCCACGACGGCGACGATCACGGGAAGCATGAAACCGACCAGCGCGGCCAGAGCGGTGGTCAGCAGGTTCTCCTGAACCACGAAGACGCCCCCCCCCAGCGTGAGGGCGGTACACATGCACAGCGCCACCATCATCGACGGGCCAATCCCCAGCCCGGATTGCAGCATCAATTCGTCAAACCAGCTGTTGATCTGGTCGGCGGCCCCTTCGCCACGCCCCGTGCCGAATGTCTCCTGCTCTTTCAGGATGCCGGCAAACTCTGGTTGTGGTGTCGGTGCCTGCCACCCGGCGGCGGTTGCGGCCATCGGAAATCTCCTGCCCTAACGAATCGCGGGACTCTTCATCGACATGGCCGATCAATCCGGCCAGCCTGCGGGAAAACAATCCGGCTCAACGTGGCCGGTACTCACGGGTCGAATTCAACTCACGAGCGGCAAACATCAGCGACGGGATGTCATGACCGCGGCTGGCCAGTCGCTTCAGCGCCTGGGGTTCGTATCCCGTGGCGTAAAACGCTCCGCGGGCCCGCCCGGTCGCATCCACACCCGACATCCGGTAGACGAAAATGTCTTCGATCTGATACGTCCCATCCTGGCATCCGCACAGTTCCGAGATACGCATCACCTTTCGTTCCCCGGTGGACAGACGCATCATGTGAATCAGGATCTGAACGGCGGACGAAATATACTGACGGGCGACAAGCATCGGCAGTTCGACCCCGGACAGGGCGATCATCAACTCCATGCGGTCCAGGGCGTCACGAGTGTCGTTTGCGTGCACTGTGCTCATGGAACCATCGTGGCCGGTGTTCATGGCCTGCAGCATGTCCAGCACTTCGCCACCGCGTGCTTCGCCGACGATGATGCGGTCGGGACGCATTCGCAGGCTGTTCTTCAATAGGTCACGCTGCGAGATTTCCCCACGGCCTTCCACGTTGGGCGGACGCGTTTCCAGAGCCACCACGTCGCGCTGCTGCAGTTGCAATTCGGCCGTCTGCTCGATCGTCACCACGCGTTCTGATTCCGGAATGAACCGGCTGATATTGTTCAGCATGGTCGTCTTGCCGGCGCCGGTACCACCGCTGACGACGATGTTCATGCGACCGCGAACACAGGCCACCATGAAATCGGCCATTTCCGGAGTCAGCGAACCGGTCCGGACCATGTCTTCAAACGTCACACCCTTGGACTTGAATCGACGAATGGAAACCGTCGGTCCACGCAGTGCCAGTGGTGGAATCACCGCGTTGAGACGTGAACCATCCGGAAGCTTGGCGTCGACCATCGGCGACACTTCGTCGATTCGCCGCCCCGCCCGACCAACCAGTCGCTGGATGAAGTGAATCAGGTGTTCGTCATTCGCGAAGCGGATGTCGGTTCGCTCCAGCAAACCGTTTCGTTCAATGAAGACGCTGTCCGGACCGTTGATCAAAACGTCGCTGACATCGGGATCGTTCATCAATGGTTCGATCGGTCCGAAGCCGTAGATTTCGTCCATGATCTCGCGAACCATCGTCTCCCGGTCATCGGCCGGCAGGTTGACGGTTTGCTGGGAACACAAATGAGCCGCCAGGCTGCGCAGTTGCGAACGCAGTTCCCGTTCGGGCAACTGCCCCGCCTTGGACAGGTCGATCGCATCCACCATTTGACGGTGAATACGGGTCTTGAGGACCTGGAAGGCCTGTCGCGGATCGACGGTTGAAGGATTGGCAGGTTCGGCGATCATGTTCGGTTTCCGAAGTTCGGGACCAGGATCTGGTATGTCCGGCGACTGCACGGGTGATCTCCCGCAGCCTCGTCCAGTTCAGGTTCAGTGGGTCAGGAGCACTTTGTAAATGTAGGGATTGCCGGGTGTGGTCGGCGTCACGGTTGCGGTGGACGTTGATTCCGGAGGCGTATTGGTCACAGCCCCGGGAAGTACGGGAGCAACCGACTCCGTGGAATACGGGGTTGGAACGTCGAGCACGGCGGTTTTGGTCTTGATCACGCACGGTTGAACCACAATCTCACACGAGCCATCGTTCTGATCCTTGATGGCCAGCACGCGGATCGCCACCAGTTGAGTGCATGTTGCATCCAGCAATTCTCCGCTCTGGCTGGGCGTGGCCGACGCGTACAGCAGGCAGATGCGCGGTTCACCAATCACAAGCTCAAGCGCCTCGCGATCGGTGTGTCGCACTTCACCAAACGCCTTGACAGTCAGGCTTCCGCGAATGGGAAGTTCTCCCCCCAGCGGTTCCAGGTCATCCACTGTCAGCCCCGTCTGAAACTGCCGCTCCAGGGTCAGGTCGTTCAACCCGGATCCCAGATCGACGACAAGAAGATTTGCTGACTGCGCTCCTCGTCCCTGGCTGCGCAGCGTCATTTCGGGAATCCCGTCCGATCCGGTGTAAACGCTGTGACCGACGGAGTCGAAGCCATATTGATCCTGCCCCTTGCGGGCTTCAATCTGCACCTGCCATGTATCCAGGCGTTGACCCGCGGGGTCTTTCCACCAGATTGCCAGGGGAAGTGCAGGAACGGGGACTCCATCTGCGGGACGAACGGCCAGCACGCGATTGTCGACAGAGGCCTCAACACGACTGACCACATCGCCTGCAGACTGTCCCGTCACACCGGCGACAAACAGGCTGACGGGGTTGCTGGATCGACGCGTCCGCATCGCGGTGACGACAGCAGTCGTGGGTTGAACGGTTGTTTCATCGAATCGGACCTTGCCCGCTTCCGCGTCCAACGTCAGTCGCCCGAGTCGAATATCGCCGGCGGGGTCGATGTTCAGGACCACGGGATTGCCGGCCACCAGGTTTTGCCCCGCGATAAAGGCGCCGGCCGAGCGGGCGATGTCAAATCGCTGTTCGGCATCGGACGTCAGTCGCAAGAGGTCATCGCTGGCAAGTTCGCTGGCGGCAGCAAGGGCCGCGGACTCGGCCGCGGTCGTCAGTTCCAGGTCGGCGGCATCCAGCCAGAGGCGATCCAGGATCAGGGCCAGTCCCGCCATGACCACCAGCAACGCCAGCGCGACTGCGGGCGTGGTAAAGCCACGTCGCGATTCGCGAAGTCGTAACTGAAGCGGCGTCAGTGAACGAAGCGGTTTCATGGGGCCGTACAGGGGATTCTCGAGGTCTGGTCAATGCGGCAAACAGGCCCGCAACTCCCTGCGGGCCCGATGTCGTCTTCAATCAGATTCAGTTCGGTTGCGGTTGATTCAACGCCGCCGTCGGACCTGGCCGGGCGGGATCAGGATTCCCCTGTGGCTGGGCGGGTGCGGCAGCACCCGGGGCCGGCGCGTTGGGCGCTGCAGGACCAGCCGGCGCGGCATTCGGGTCATTGCTGGTCGAGGGCAGCATGGGCGGCAGAACGTACTGACGATCATTGGTCGTCTGCATCGGGCCGACCCGGCCACCCAGGTATCGTCCACGATCATCAAAGTAGAGGGTCGCACGATTGCCCCCGCGATAGATCTCGGTCAGGATCGGTTCTTTCGGTTTGTCGGGACGGGTCAAACCAAGGATCTCGTAGAACGTAATTCGTTCGGAATTGCTCAGGGCCAGTCCGCCGTTCCCCTTTCCGTTGGGATTGTAGGTCAGCGTCAGTTTCCCCTTGTCACGAGCAAGAACGATCACGTTCGCCTGTGGCTCTGTCAGTTCCAGCGTCACATGATTGCTGCCACGATCGACGCTGCCCTGCGTGAAGTTGCGATTGATGGCCAGGATCTTGACTCCTTCGAACAATCGCATGGTCAGGCCTCCCTGGAAGTCCGACGCTCCGGCGCCGCCGCTCATCGCGGTGAACAACACGTCCACGTGATCCCCCGGCTTGACCATGCCGTCCACCATTGAGGCGCCGTCGGCGATCTGGATCGTCACCGCCCGCATCCCGTCGCCCAGTTCCAGCTTCGGCAATTCGCCAGGTTGATAGAGTTGGTTGGCCTTGATCGCTTCAGCGGCTTTCAACGGCGTCTTGGCGACTCGGCCGATGATCACGCGGTTCGTCAACAGCATTTCCCGTGTCAGATCCGCAACCGGGATCTTGCCCAGACCCAGGTGCTTTTCCGTCAGGATGGTGCCGGGCGAGATGTCAGTGATGGCCATGGGAACATCACGCATCGCCGGAGCCACGCGCTTTTCCTGGACGGCCAGCAGGTTCTTGGCCACATAGCCGACGACCAGCAGTCCCAGGATCCCGAACATCACCATTGTCAACATGGCAGGCGTCAAACGCTTCACTTGAATTCCCTCCGGCCGTGCAACCGATTGCCTGGCGACGAACGACGTTCGTCATGTCCGACAACCGAACCGGCCCTGATGCTCGTTTTCCTGGATGGATTGAATCGACTGTCCCGCGGACCTCCGCCGGACCACTATTCCCTGATCATTCTGGTTTCTGAGTACAAATTCCGTCCGGTCAGTCCGACACCGATCGGCCACAGCAAATCCGGCGCTGCGGAATTCATCGGCGTCTGAACGGACACCACCACCACATCACCGCTGTAAATCCCCAGTTCCACACCGACCTGCATTCCCGTCTGCAGGCGAGGACTGAGAACCCGTCGTACCTCATCTTCAATTGCTTCCTGGGTCGCCCCGGGAAGGCTTGCCTTTCGGGCCGCAACTCGACTCGCTTCCACAATCAGGCTGCGCGAGTAAAACAACATCATGAACTCGAACAACGCGAGCAGCACCACCAGCAGGATCGGGAGCGTCAGCACCAGTTCCATGCTGAAGACCCCGCGCCGCGCTGGTCGTACAGGTCGCCGCCGAGTGCGATTCTTCCAGGGAGTTCTCATGGGTCCACCTGCGCCTGTGCCTGAGATTCTTCCGGCACGATTCGCGGTGGGCCCAACTGACCATCCTTGATGATCCCGGCGCCGTTGAGCAGCATCAGCAGCCAAGTCGCCGTGGCGAGCGGGATGGCAAACGGCAGGATGCGACGGGCTCGCCGTTCATCCAGTGTTTCTTTCTTATAGACAGGCTTGCCTCGCGCGTCCGTCTTCCCCGTTGCCAGATGCTGTGCCTTCCACTTCTTGGCTCCATAGCGAAGCACCTTATAAATCGAGATGACCATCACATCGACGACGATGATGAACGTGCTCAGGATCATCAGCCACAGAGTCAGCTTGAAGCCCAGCCAGACACTCAACGCTCCCATCAGCTTGACGTCACCGCCACCAGCCCCGCGAACGAAGTAGGCCAGGTAATACGTTCCAAACCCCAGGGCGAATCCCCCCAGCCCGTCCAGGAACCCCATGCCGCCCCAGAACGCCAGCTGGTAGATCCAGCCCACCGCGAAGAAGGGGACTGTCAGCTTGTTTGGAATCTTCCAGAAGTACGTGTCTGTGACAGCGGCGGCCCCGGTGAAGACACCGACGGCGACAATGAACACAATGTGCTGGATGGTCCACTCAAACATTTGTTTTCCTTGGGCGATCCTCAAAGGGCTCGCGACATCGAAGACTCGATTCAGTCACTGTGATCGTGGTATTCGCCTCCACCGATACAGTTCCCCTTACTTTTCCCAGTCATTCCATCTCGTGTTGCAAACATAACACAGGTTTCCAGAAAGGAAGGACGATGTTGCCGAATGTCTCCATTTTGGTGCGGCGACAACCGAACGTCCCATGCGCGCCGTGGAAACTGCCTGCATCAACGGCACAATCCGCGCGACCTGCCATTCCTGTTGAGTCTCGCGCGGAGGCGGCAGCGGGGAAAGAAGTCATCCCGCGAAGAGGGCCGTTTCTTGCAAACAGGCGATGGCGGTAGCGATTGTGCCGTTTGTACCGGTCCACACGATTATGACGAGAGACCGGATCCAGGTCGCAACCGCCGCCCTGATCAAAAAGGCATCCCTTGTCAGTCCAGGCGCGGCATCCCGGCAATCAGTTCGTTGACGCTCGTGCGAAAGCTGTCCGCATATCGATTGGCAACCGTGGGCCAATATCCGCGGACATATGGCTTGCTGAAGAAATGAGCCATATTCTGCTGCCACTCGTCCCAGTCTTCGGATTCCACCAGTTTGTAGCGCATGTGGTGCTTGAAGATCTCTTCGTAGAACGTGAAGCCAATGTCGCACAGGTGATGCAGCTTGTACCGGCGATCGTTGGGCTGAATCTCCACGAACGGCTTGTTGAGCAGGTCGTATTCAACGTCGTGCTCGACGATGAACCGGTTGAATGAATCCAGGCGTGAATAAACC
>Ga0265327_10002800_pt1 | contig 17608 bp, 17 predicted proteins | sample 41621metaG_FD_202089 | JGI IMG/M metagenome (GOLD analysis project Ga0265327, IMG submission 202089) | Rhizosphere microbial communities from Carex aquatilis grown in University of Washington, Seatle, WA, United States - 4-16-21 metaG | ecosystem: Host-associated > Plants > Roots > Rhizosphere... | reverse complement strand
ATAATGGGCGGCATCGGGGTACTCGGCGGGATCTTCGTATTCGGCGTAGGCCTGATCCACCACCAGCACGATGTCTTCGCGCAGGCTGCGCACGAGGCGCTCCAGGGCACTGCGCTCCACACGCACGCCGGTGGGGTTGTTGGGGTGGCCCAGGTAGACGAGACGGGTGTCCTCGGTCACGGCGCGCAGGATGTCATCGACATCGAGGTCCGTCGTGTTGGCGCGGGTCTCGATGACGCGGCCGCCGGCGGTCTGGGTGGCGATGCCGTAGATGGCGAAACTGTGCTTGGGAATGATGGCGCTGCCGCCATCCAGGAAGGCGGCCTTGGCCACCATTTCGAGGATCTCGCTGCTGCCGTTGCCGAGCACCACGCGATCCACCGACAGGCCCTTCCGCTCGGCGATGCGCTTGCGGAGGTAATAGCCGTCGCTGACGGGGTAGAGTCCCAGACCCTCGAACTCGGAACCGCTGATGACCGAGGCCACGCGCGCCTTCACGGCCTCGGTGGGTCCCCAGGGATTCTCGTTGGAGGCGAGCTTGACGATGCGGGTGAGGCCCAGCTCCCGCTGGACCTCCTGGATGGGCTTGCCCGGCACGTAGAGCGGGATGCGCGAGAGCCGATCGAAGCCGGTCAGGCTGGAAAGATTCGAGCTCATCAGGCCGGCCGCTCCGAGAGGACCTTGTCGACGATCCCGTATTCCATGGCTTCTTCCGCACTCATGAAGAAGTCGCGGTCCATGTCCTTCATCACCTTCTTCAGGGGCTGGCCCGTGTGCTTAGCGAATGTGGCGGCCAAGTTGTCCTTGAGGCGCTGGATCTCCTTGAAGGTGATCTCGATCTCGGTGGCCTGGCCCTGGGCGCCGCCGCTGGGCTGATGGATCATGATGCGGGCGTTGGGGAGGGCGAAACGCTTGCCCTTGGTGCCGGCGGAGAGCAGGTGGGCGCCCATGGAGGCGCACTGGCCGATGCAGTAGGTGACGATGTCGTTCTTCACGAACTGCATCGTGTCGTAGATGGCCAGGCCCGCGGTGACGCTGCCACCGGGGCTGTTGATGTAGATCTGGATGTCCTTGTCCGGGTCCTCGCTTTCGAGGAACAGCATCTGCGCGACGATGGCGTTGGCCACGCTGTCATCGATGGGCGTGCCCAGGAAGATGATGTTGTCCTTGAGCAGCCGCGAGTAGATGTCGTAGCTGCGCTCGCCGCGGGGCGTCTGCTCAATGACGATGGGGGGATAATAGCTGCTGGGCATGGGCCCTCCGGCTGATCGATCAGAATAGCAAGAAGGCGCCGAAAGGCGCCTTCTCCGTGTAGTGGAGGCAGACTACTTCTTCGGCGTGGCTTTCTTGGCCTTCGGCTTCTCCTCGGCCTCGACCTCAGCCTTGGCGGCCTTCTTGGACTTCTCTTCGCCGTCCTCGGCCTTTTTTACAGCTTTCTTCTTGGGCTTGGCCTCTTCCGTCTCGTGCTCGTGGTCACAGTCTGGGCCGTGGACATGGGCCGGGGCAACGGCGACAGGCTCGCCACCTTCCTGGCCTTCCAGATCGCCACCCTCCAGACCGCCCGCATCGAATCGGTTCACGGGAATGCCGGCCTCACGCTTGCGCTCCAGCTCGACCAGGGCCTCGAAGGCGGCCTTGTCCAGCAGCTCCTCGGCGACCTTGGCCGTGGACAGCAGGTGGTCGAAGATGCGGTCCGTGCGGAGGCGACCCTTGATCTCGGTGGTGTTGCCGCGCTTGTCCAGCTCGGCCTTGAAGGCTTCGAAGGACTGCTGGATCTGATGCTCGACCATGAGGTTGCGGATCTCGGCATCAATGTCGGCATCGGCGACCTCGATGGACTCCGCGTTGCCGATGGCCTGCAGGAGGTAGCCGCTGCGGACAGCGCGCTCGGCGTCGTTCAGGCGGTACTGGCGGTAGGCCTGCCAATTCACCTTTTTGGGATCCATGCCCTGGCGGCTGACGTGCTGGGCGAACTCCTGGCAGTAGTCGTCCAGCTGGAGGCCGACCATGGAGCGGGGTACTTCGAAGGGCGCGGCATCCAGCAGGGTGTCGAGCATGGTGGCGTGCAGGCGGGCCACGGCATCGCGCTCGGAGGCCTCCTCGAGGTCCTTGGTCACGGCGGCCTTCAAGGCATCAAGGCTGGCGAAGTCCCCCATATCCTTGGCGAACTCGTCGCCCAGCACGGGCACTTCCTTTCGGCGCAGGTCCTTGATCTGGACATCGTAGGCCAGGGTCTTACCGGCCAGCACCTTGTTGGCATCGTCATCGGGGTGGGTCAGCGTGAAAGACTTCTTCTCGTCGACCTTGAGGCCCACAAGCTGACTGTCGAAGGGGCGCGTGGCATCGATTTCGAGCACCTGATCCTGGTAGGTCTGGGCCTTGAGCCCCTGGGGCTTCACGCGGATGTCGCAGGTGGCGATGAGGCCCGTGGCCACGGCGCTTTCGTCGGCGGGCAGGTACTTGGTGGCGCGCTGGCGCAGGCCTTCGAGGTGTTCCTGGACGGTGGCCTCGTCGAGGGCGCGCTTCTTCTTGGTCAGGGTCATGGCCTTGTAGTCGGGCAGGGTGACTTCGGGTGCGACGTCGAACTGGGCGCGGAAGACGGCATCGGCGCCTTCCTTCAGGTCCAGTTTCTCCAGCGAGGGGTGGGAGATGGGCAGGGCGCCCGCCTCCTGGGCGGCCTTCCAGAAGTGCTTCTCCACAAGCTGCTGGGCGACGTCCGACTGGATTTCCCGGGCGTACTTCTGCAGGAGGACCGGACGGGGGGCTTTGCCGGGGCGGAAGCCGGGGATGCGGACCTTGGGAGCGATCTTGGCCACCACGTCGTTGAAGAGGGCGCTCACCTCGGCGGCGGGCACCGTCACTTCGACGGCCTTGCGGGTGTTGGAATTGTGGTGGAGGGTGGCGGACATGGATGCTCCGTGATGCGTGGGAATGGTGCGTGGGAAGTCCTTCGGCTTTCTTCGAGACTCGGACACGTCCTGTGCCCTCGCCCTTCGGGCGGCCATCGCCTCGCGGCGATTCCGTCCGATTTGCCCTCCGACTATCGCACGCGATACGTGCTCCAAGTCGCGAGGCTCCTTGAGTCGGAGCCTCCCGGGCAAATGGTGCGAACGGTCGGACTCGAACCGACACGGTGTGAACCGCTGGAACCTAAATCCAGTGCGTCTACCAGTTCCGCCACGCTCGCAAAGCCGAATTGTCAAACCGGTGGTGCGCCCAGAGCGACTCGAACGCCCGACCCTCAGGTTCGAAGCCTGATGCTCTATCCAGCTGAGCTATGGGCGCGCACCGAATCCCCTAGTCTACCTGGAATGGCCGGTGGCTTCGACCCCTCGTTGCCGGAGGGGTTCGTGGCCGACTTTGGGCGCTCAGGACTGGAGGCACCAGGCGTCTTCGGCGCCATGCCGCCGCAGCAGGGCCACATCCGCTTCGGTGAGGCCCATCCCCTGGGCTGAAGCGGCCTCGGTGGCGAGGTCGCAAAGAATGACGCCTGGGTCATCGGTGCCCAGGGCGCAGCGCACGCCGGCCTGCAACATTCGGGGCAGGGGATGGGGAGCCACGTCGGCGGCCAGGGCCCGGTTGGAGCTGGGGCACACATCGACGGGGATATTCCGTTCGGCCAGCAACGCCAGCGTCGCCTCATCCGCCCGGATGCCATGGACGATCCGCATCACGCCGCCCTCGAGGATGGCCTCGCGCACATTGGATCCCGGCCCGTTTTCCCCGGCGTGGGCCGCGATGCGAAGGCCCGCGGCCCGGGCGCGGTCGAACACCGGGGCCCACTCGCGAAAGGGACAGCCCTCGAGGCCCCCGGTGGAGAAGCCCCTCACGAAGTCAGGGAGCTCGGGCAGCACGAGGTCCAGCACGGCATGGCCGTGTTTGGGGCCGAAATGGTTGACGGCGTCCACCACCACGCAGCCCGTCACACCCCAGCTGGCCGCTTCGGACAGACCTTCCTCAATACCCCGCCAGAAATCGTCGAGCGAAATCTGGGCGCGATGCACAACGAGGAAGTGCGGGGAGGCCCAGAGGTCGAAGCCGACAGCTTCGGCCTTCTGGGTTCTTCGTGCCACGGCGAGCACCGCCTCGCGGATGGCTTCGCGGCTGTTGAGCAGTGTGGCGCCGAAGAGGAAAGCCTCAATGAAACCCTGAAAGGGAACGGCAGTCCCCGACCAGAGGGCCTCGAGGCTGTCGGGCAGGGGCAGGTCGCGAACGCCTGCAACCATTCGCACCCAGGCGGGATCGAGGGATCCTTCGAGGTGGGTGTGGCGGTCGATGAGGGGCGGTTGGTTCACCCGGACATTATGCCCCGCTGGGCCGGGAGCCCTATTCGTCGTAGTCGTCCATGCGGAGATCGCCGGGGTCGAAGCCTTCGCCGCGGCCGCGCTCGATGGCCACACCCGTCTCGCTGAAGGTCTCTTCCAGGTTCTCGGCTTCCGGTTCGGCGGCGAAATCATCCTCGATGACGTGGACGCTCTTTTCCTTCTTCACGGCCTTGGGTTTGGCGGGGGCTGATTTCTGGTTGGCCCCGCACTTGGGACAGATGGCTTCCGGCTTTCCGAAGTCATAGAACTTCGCCGCGCACTGGAAACATGTGAATTTCTTGCCAAGATCAGCCATTGCCCATCCCCGTCCAAAGCCTCGTCCAAACCCAAAGGAACAAGGTTTTACCAGATTCGAGCTCCGTTGTCACCCAGGCGGGTCAAGAATTTTCAGGCCCAGGGAGGGGTGCCCAGCTTGGAGGCATCCCCATTGCACAGTTGCTGGATGAGGATGCTGGTGAAAATCCGGTGCTGAGATTCGACATCTTCGCCGAACCGTTCGATGAAGGTGGCCCGGCTGCGTTCCAGTTCCTCGCGGAGGTGCTTGTAGAGGTTGCCCTGGGTCTGAGCCTGGGCGACTTTGGCGGGGAAATAGAGCTCCACATCACCCACGAGGACGCGGGCCAGCCGTTCGGCGGCGGCCCGCGTGCGAGGGTCCAGTTCGGCGGAGGCTGCCGGTGGTGGCTCGATGGGCTCTGGGATCATCTGGGTCGGCGCACTGGGCGTGGCCTCCCGTGGGGGCTGCGGCCGGGCCTCCTCGTCCTTGCCTGCGGCGAGGGAGGCCAGAAGGGCCGAAGCCACGTGGACGAGCGCCCGGGCGTGCTCCGCCTGATCCAGCTTCTGCCGGAGGCCGCTGTCGACGAGCACCAGGGCTACGGCCCGCCGCTTGTGGAAGAGGGGGAAGATGGCGATGTCGGCGGCCTCGAAGGGGCTGATGGTGGCCACCAGGGCCGAGTAGGACGGCCCCTTCTTGCGCACCGAACGGAGCGTGCCCTGGATGAGTCCTTCGAGCTCCGGAGGAGGCACGACTGCGCCGGCTTTCGCGGGAGCGGTGGCCTCGAAGCCTCGGTGGGCATAGAGTGATGCCAGGCCCTGCTTGAGGATAAAGATGGCACTGCGCTCCACCAGGATCGCGAGCGCATCGAGCAGCCGTTTGAGCAGGTCGCTCTGGCTGGTGGCAGCTTCGAGCAGGTCCATGGCCGCGGCCAGATCCTGATCCTGCAGGGCGGTGGGGAGCTGGGAATCCCCGACGGGCATGGCTTCGCGGAGCTGGGCGAGCAGCGCCTCGTCCGGGTGGAAGTGGCTCAGGGCGTTCTGCCAGCTGGCGAGCACTTCCTCCAGCAGGGTCTGGTTCTGCCGGTTGAGCCAACCCTCAAGCCGGGTCCGGAGGGCATCGGTCTGGGGCTGGTCCGCGGTGCGGGGGTCGCTCATCAGTGGCTCGCCGAGAAGTTGGACTCAAGGGTATCCCATTCCGGGGGATTGCCCTTCGCTGGTATTTGATCCAGGGAACCGTTAGCATGACCAAGGTTCCTTGGAGTCGTCGAATGGCGGATCTTTCCATTGCGGTAAGGCAAGTCGGAGATGTGGCGGTGCTGCTGCCTGCTGGCTTCATCAATGCCCATACCGTGCGCGAGTTCGAGGAGGGCCTCGAGCGCCTGGTCGAGGACGGCCGCTACACCATCCTGATCAACTGCAAGGATCTCAGCTACATCAGCTCGGCTGGCCTGGGGGCCATCATGGGGCTGATCGAGACTGTCCGGGAGCACGGCGGCGACATCCTGCTGTCGAACCTCCAGGAAAACGTGTTCGCCATCTTCGACACCCTTGGCTTCACCCAGCTCTATCGCGTCTTCAGTGACGAGGAGCAGGCTTTGGCGGCGGCAGCGCCGGAGCGGAAGGGCTGAGTGGCGGCCAAGATGGATCATGCCCAGTTCCGGCTCGTCATTCCGAGCCAGACCCGCTACCTCAACCTGGTGACGGGACTGGCCAAGCGTGCCTCTCTGGTGGCCGGGCTCGATGACGCCACCGCGGCCAAGGTGAGCATCGCGGTCGATGAAGCCGTGACGAATGTGATCCTCCACGCTTACAGTGGCGAGGGGGAGCACAGCGTCGAGCTGGAGCTCCGCTTCACCGAAGTGGCGCTGGAGATCCACATCTGGCATTCGGGCCGGGGCATCCGCGGCGACCAGCTGGTGCTGCCGGACCCTAAGGAATACATCAAACACCCGCGCAAAGGCGGCCTGGGCCTGCTGCTCATGAGCCGCTTCATGGACGAAGTCCAGTTCAAGGCCGATGAGGCTTCCGGGCGCAACGAGTGCTGTCTGATCAAGAAGATCAGCTAAATCGGCGGGTTCACCGACCATGCCGACCAATCCCTTCGACCGTCTCCGCCACCTGGCGCTGAAGATCCCCGAAGGGGCCCAGGAACTGCTTCCGCTCATCGACTTCCTGGAGACCTTCCCGGAGCAGGGCACGGAAGAGGATCTGGTCCACTTGGTGGGCATCACGGTCATGGGCATCGCCAAGGCCTGGCAGGGTGGGATCTGGGATGGCGGGAAGTGGCTGTTCCTGCGCGGTGCAGCTCCCGCCTTTCCCACCCATCCCGGCGAAGGCTGGCAGGTGCTGCCCTGGCAGTACGGGGATGAACGATACGGCCACCTGGTCCTGCGCGCCGAGCCCTTGCCGGACGCCGTGCCGCTCCTGCTCTCCATCAGCGCCCCTCTGCTGGCGTGGAGACGCGCCGAGGCCTGGCGCAGCTCGCAGAACCAGTCGCTGGCCCTGCAGCTGTCCCGCCTGAACACCGTCTTCGAACTGACCCGCAACCTGGGGGAGGTGGAAACCCGCCGAGACCTGGTGCGCCTCATGGCCAACACGCTCATGGGCGAGTTCCGCATCATGCGGCTGCTCGTGGTCGACGCCCAGGGCCAGGTGCTCCATGCCAAGGGCCTCGGTCCCGTTCCCGAGGTGCTGGAGGGCGAACAACTGCACGATGTGGTGGAGGCGAAGGGCCTCATCCATGCCATCGAGCTGGTGGACCAGACCCACAGCCATGGCTTCGCCTACGCGGCAGAGCCAGCCGTGGGCCAGCTGTCCGAGGATGATCTGGTCTTCCTGCGGACGCTGCTGAACCTGACCTCCTCGCAGCTGTCGAGCCTCGAGCTGCGCGAAGCTCGCATCCAGGCCGAGCGCATGGAGAAGGACCTGGACCTGGCGCGCAACATCCAGCGCAGCCTGCTGCCCAAGACCCTGCCCGAACCTGCGGGTTGGGAGTGTGCGGCGGCGAACCTGCCCTACCAGGCCGTGGGCGGCGACCTCTACGACCTCTGGATGGCCCGGGACGAAGGCCACGGTGACCGGCTGCACATCGCCGTGGGGGACATCTCCGGCAAGGGCCTGCCCGCCTCGCTGATGATGACCCAGCTTTCGGCCTTCCTGCGGGCCATGGCGGACCGGCGCGTGGAGAACTGGGGCCGGCTGGCGGAACGCGTGAACTCCCGCATGAACGATGTGCGCGACCGGAACCGCTACACCACCCTCTTCGCGGCCAGCCTCAACCCCCAGAACGGCGACCTCCGCTACGTGAATGGCGGCCACAACCCCCCGCTGATCGTACGCGCCAACCGCGAGGTGGTGCGGCTCGCACCCACGGGTCCCATGGTGGGCCTGCTGCCTGGCGTGAGCTTCTCCGAAGGCCGGGCCCACATGGATCGCGGGGACGTGCTGGTGATCTTCACGGATGGGGTGGTCGAGGCCGAGAACGCCGCCGGTGAGGAGCTGGGCGATGGCCGCTTGGCGGAGGTGGTGCTCCGCCGGCCCGATGCCAGCGCCGACGATCTGTTCGAAGCCCTGCTGGTGGAGGCTTTCCAGCACCTCGAGGAAGGCAAGTTCCGCGATGACGTGACGCTGGTGGTCATCAAACGCATGGGCTGAACCTTGCTAGAAGCAATCCGTATCCTGTACCTGGAGGCTGGCGCATGAACCAGACGAAGACCCTTCTCATCATCGTGGCCATGACGGGGCTGCTGGTGTGGATCGGCGGCTGGGTGGGTGGCCAGAGCGGCATGGTGCTGGCCCTGGCCATCGCCCTGGTGCTGAACGGCGTGAGCTACTTCTTCTCGGACCAGATCGTGTTGGCCAGCTACGGTGCCAAACCGGTCAGTCAGGCCGAGGCCCCGGAATTGTTCGCCATCGTCGCCAACTTGGCGCAGCGGGCGGGCCTGCCCATGCCGCGGATCGCCATCATCCCCGAGGACACGCCCAACGCCTTTGCCACCGGGCGGGATCCCGAACACGCCGTGGTGGCGGTGACCGAAGGGATCATGCGGGTGCTCAGCCGGCCCGAACTGGAGGCCGTCATCGGCCATGAATTGGGCCACGTGAAGCACCGAGACATCCTGATCGGCAGCCTGGCCGCCGTGTTGGCCCAGGCCATCATGTTCCTGTCGCGCTTCGCCGGCTTCTTCGGAGCCCGGGACGAGGAGGGCCGCTCGAACCCCCTGGCCAGCATCGCCATCATGATCCTCGGACCCCTTGCGGCGATCCTGCTGCAGATGGGGGTGAGCCGATCGCGCGAGTACATGGCGGATGCCTACAGTGCCCACCTTACAGGTCGCCCGGACATGCTGGCCTCGGCCCTGGAGCGCCTGGAGGGCTACAACCGCCAACTGCCCATGACGCACGTGGAGCCGGCATCGGCCCACATGATGATCGTGAACCCGCTCAGCGGCGGAGGCCTCATGAGCCTCTTCTCCACCCACCCGCCCATGGCCGCCCGCGTGGAGCGCCTCCGGCAGATGCCCATCGAAGCGAGATAGCCGACGGGATCGTTCGAGGGGGTGCTCGCGCATGCGCCCGATGGGCCTCGTCCCGATCTGAAAGCTCTCAGGAGATGTGCCGATAGGGTTTCCATGCGGGAACGGCTCGGAAAATTCGAGGTGGTGCGTCTCCTGGGCAAAGGGGCCATGGGGGAGGTCTACCTCGGTCGGGATCCGAAGCTCGGCCGTGAGGTGGCACTCAAGGTCATCAGCACCGGCTCGGCCTTCGGCGACGAGGCCGAGGCGCGCTTCGAACGGGAGGCCCGCGCCGCTGCGCTGCTGAACCATCCCCACATCGTCACGGTGTTCGAGTTCGGCGAGGACGAGGGCCTGCACTACCTGGCCATGGAGTTCGTCCCGGGGGAGGAGCTGGAGTCCCTCATTCGCGCCCGCAACACGCCCAAGGCCGAGTTGCTCGAACTGCTCGCCCAGATCTGCGAGGGGCTGGCCTACGCGCATGAGCAAGGCGTGATCCACCGCGACATCAAGCCGGCCAACATCCTCATCACCCGACAGGGCAAGCGGCTCCGGGCCAAGCTCATGGACTTCGGTGTGGCGCAGATGGGGCCCTCGGGATTGACCCAGGCCGGGACTTGGATGGGCACGGTGAGCTACATGGCGCCTGAGTATCTCGATACGGGGAAGGCCGATGCCACCTCGGACATGTTCGCGCTGGGCGTGATCCTGTACGAGATCCTCTCCGGTGGGCGGAAGCCCTTCCTGGGGGACAGCACCTCGGCTGTGCTCAACCGCATTCTCCTGCATCCCCATGCGCCGCTGGCGCCCGAGGACTTGAAGGATGTGCCCCGAAGCCTCCAGGCCGTGGTGGAACGGGCCCTGGCCAAGCGGCCCGAGGATCGCTATCCCGATGCCGAGGCCCTCGGCACCGCCATCCGTGAGGCCCTGGCCGAATCGGTGGAGGCACCCACGGCGCCGGCCGGTGTTCCGGGCGCTCCCAGTGAAAAAGAGCCCACGGGCCAGCGCCTACGCGTGGGCAAAGGCGGGCATGGGAACTGCCTCAGCCTGAAGGTGGCACTGCGGCAGGCCCGGGAGGATTCCGAAATCCTCATGCTGCCCGGGATCTACCGGGAATCCGTGGTGGTGGACAAGAATGTCTCCATCGTGGCCCTGGGAGAGCCCGGCGAGGTGATCCTCGAGGGCATGACTGGGCCTGCCATGATCCTCCGCGCGCCAGGCGCGAGGCTCCGGGGGCTGACGCTACAGACGACAGGCCCGGATCCCACCCTGCTGATCACCGGAGGCTCACCGAGCCTGGAGACCTGTGTCCTCCGCGCCCGCTCCCTCTGCGCCGATCTGGAAGGGACTGGGACGTCGGCTCTGTTTCGCGACTGCACCTTCCTGGCTGAAGGCCCCGGGGGTGTGCGTGCGGGCACGGGCACCCAGGCCCGGCTCGAAGGCGGCCACGTGCTGCTCTTCCAGGAATACGGTGTGGCCGTGGAACCCGGCGCCCAGGTGGTAATACAGGGGGTGGAACTGGGGACGGCCGAGGGCACGGGGGTGAAGGTGCGCGCGCGCGGGCAGGCCACGCTGGATGGCTGCGTGGTGGCATCGGAATCGGGCGGCGTCGAAGTGGAAGGCGATGGCCGGGTGCAGATCAGCCACTGCCGGCTCATGGATAGCCGTTATGCGGGGTTGCTGGCCTTGGAGCACAGCCAGGCGGTGCTCGAATCCTGTGACCTGGGCCACCACACCTGCTCGGGCGCGCATGTTCTCGCAGGCGCCAACGTGGTCATGAAGAAGTGCCGGATGACGGGCAACGCGGGATTTGGCCTCTCGATCATGGACCGCGGGCTCGCCACCCTGGAGGCCTGCCTGATCCAGGGCAACGGTGGCACTGGGCTGCTGATCCACCATGGCGCCACCGTGCAGGCCCGAGGTTGCACCTTCTCCGAAGGGAAGTCCCTGGGCGTGGACTGTGCCGAAGGCGGCCAGGGCGTGCTGGATGGTTGCGAGATTTCAGGCAATGCAGGCGCAGGCGTCCAGGTGGAACCGGGCGGCAGCCTCCTGCTGGTCCGCTGTACGCTCAAAGAGGGCCGGGACACGGGTCTCCTGCTGCTGGAGGACTCCCAGGTCACGCTGGAGGAGTGTGTGGTCCATCGCAACGCGCGGGGCGGCATCCTGCTGGCCCGGGAGGCGGCCGACCCCGTGCTCCGGGGAGGGAACAAAATCGAGGATGGCTTTCTCCGCGTGGATGGCGGGGGCAACCTCGTCCGGGTGGCACCGGTCTAGGGCCTACTCCAGCCCCACGAGCTCATCCAACTGGGGAAGCCAGGTGGAGATGTCCTCGGAGGGCCAGGGCACCGGGCGGATGAGCGGATCCTCAGAATCCGGTGGGGCCTCGCCGCGGTGGATCAGGGCCACGGGCAGCTCGCGGGTTTCGCCGAGGTCCTTCTGCAGGGCCTGGATGCCGGTGAGGCTTGGCGCATGCTCTGACTGCGACTCCAGCATCAGGAGGGGACAGGCTGGATTTCGATCGGCGCGGAATGCGGCGAGCGCCAGATCGAGCGTGTCCATGGACTCGAGCCGGAGGAATCCCGTGCCCTGCAGGTGGTGACGGATCTGGTCGCGGTCCGGTCCTGGATCCATGGCTAGGATGAGGCGGGTGGTACGGCGGCCCAGGCGCTTCAGTGCATCCGGTGTCCGGCTCCCCGCCGGGGCCACGCGGGCGGCAGGTCCCTTGCTCTCAGCGGGGCTTCGTGGGCTGGTGTCCCGAGGGGGGCTGCTTGGAGCGACTGAAGATGCCCGCTGCATGTTCTCGCGGATGTCGAGGACCCGCTGGATCTCCCGCAGTTCCGAGTCCTTCAGCTCGCCGAACTGGACGCCGATGACGAACTCTCCATCGCGCTCCCAGACATTGGCCAGGACGCCGCGGGCCTCGAAGAGGGGCAGGTTGGGCAGGTCGCGGATCTTGAGCATGGGGAGGCCCTTGCCCCGATCAAAGAAGCCGAGGCCCGGCGTCACCCGCATGTGGTCATCCAGGCGCATGACCCGGTCCACACGGAAGGCGAGCCCACCCAGGGACAGGTTCACCAGGGGGCCGGAAATGCCGTGGCCGGGGAGGCCGCCATCCTGGGCGATGACGTAGGCCTTCTCCCGGGGCCGGAACGGGTAGCGCTTGTGGCGGCGGCGGTCCGAGGGGGCCATCCGAGTCGGGATGGTGAACTTGTAGAGCAGGTAGTCATGCCGGCCCTGGAACACACTCGGAGCTTCGAAGCGCTGGTCGCCCAGGGAGAACAGCATCTCGAAGCCCGCCCCGGCCGCCAGCTCATGGGGCAAGGGGCGGATGAGCTTCAGGTGCAGGAGCCCCTTGGCGGCATCGACATGCTGGACCCGGGCCGTATAGGGGAGCGTGTGGGTTCCCTCCACCTTGATGGGGAACTCGACTTCCTGTTGAAAGAGGTCCTGCATGGCCTGGCGGATGACGACAGGATCCTCCACCGGCGCGCCGCGCCCGAATCCTCCGCTGGATTTCACCTGGTTCATCGCCCCGCCTTGACCAAGGCATCGGGCAGGACCCCCCCCGGAATGAGTCTTAGCCACCTCAGCCCAGCGGTTGTCCCGGCTCGCCTACACGTTGAACAGGAAGTTCATGAGGTCGCCGTCCTTGACGATGTAGTCCTTCCCCTCGGTGCGCATCTTGCCCGCATCCTTGGCGCCCTGCTCGCCCTTGCAGGCGATGAAGTCCTCGTAGGCGATGACCTGGGCGCGGATGAAGCCCTTTTCAAAATCCGTGTGGATGACACCCGCGGCCTGGGGGGCCGTGTCGCCTTTGTGGATGGTCCAGGCGCGGACTTCCTTCACGCCAGCGGTGAAGTAGGTCTGGAGGCCCAGCAGGTCATAGCTGGCGTGGATGAGCACGTTCAGACCGGGTTCGGCCAATCCGGCCTCCTCCAGGAACAGGGGGCGGTCCTCCTCTGGCAGATCCTGGATCTCAGCCTCGAGTTTGGAACAAATGGGGATGCAAGGGGCGTCCCGCTCGGCGGCCAGAGCCTGGAGCTTCACGTAGTGGGGGTTGCCCTCGGGGTTCCGGATGTCCTCCTCCCCGATGTTGCCCACGAAGAGGGTGGGCTTCAGGGTCAGGAGGCCGTAGGACTTCACCAAGGCCTTGTCCTCGTTCGACAGGCCAGCGATACGGGCCCACTTGCCATCATTCAGTACGGCGAAGAGGCGCTCGAGGATGGCCACCATGGCGATGGACTCCTTGTTGCCGGTCTTGGCGACCTTGCGGTGGCGGTCCAGGCCCTTCTCGATGGCGTCGAGGTCCTTGATGACCAGTTCGGTCTCGATGATGCTCAGGTCGCGCTCGGGATTCACGCCGCCTTCCACGTGGGTGACGTTGGTGTCCTCGAAGCAGCGCACCACCTGGACGATGGCATCCGTCTCACGGATGTGGCCCAGGAAGGCATTGCCCAGGCCTTCGCCCTTGCTGGCGCCCCGCACCAGACCGGCGATGTCCACGAACTCCTGGGCCGCTGGCAGGACCCGCTGGGGTTTGACGATGTCCGCGAGGAACTGGAGCCGGGGATCCGGAACATCCACCACACCCGTATTGGGCTCGATGGTGCAGAAGGGATAGTTGGCCGAAGCCGCGCCCGCACGGGTGAGGGCGTTGAAAAGGGTGGATTTCCCCACATTGGGCAAGCCCACGATGCCACAAGCGACAGCCATTCCATCCTCCAAGCCTTCCAGTATCCCAGAGACCAGATGTGACGAAAAGAACTGCTTCCGGGGCTTGCGCAGGACCGCATGGCGCCATACTCTCCCCGCCAAGGTCCCGGTTGGACCGGGGGGAGGTGGCATGATCGTGCGTGCGGAATGGCCGGGCTACGTGGTGGATGTGCTGGTCCGCCCCGGCCAGGAAGTGGAAGAAGATGAGCCCCTTTTGATCCTCGAGGGCACGGACTCCTCGCGCACATCGTTCTACATCAACGCTCCCGAAGGCGGAAAGGTCCGGGAGATCCTCATCGAAGAGGGCGATTTCGCCTATGAGGATGACGATCTGGTGGTGATCGGAGATTCCGAGCGGGACGAATAGCGCGCCGCACCGCTACACTGGCCATCTCCTCATGAGGTGGCGAATGGTGCTGGTGAAGGCCGAGATGGCTGGGAAGGTCCTGGAAGTGTGCGTCGCCGAGGGCGATGCCGTGGGCGAGGACCAGGACTTGGTCATCATCGAGTCGATGAAGATGCAGATTCCCGTGGGCAGCCCTGAGGAAGGCACGGTCAAGAAGGTGTTTGTGGCCCCCGAGCAGTTCCTGAACGAGGGGGATCCCATCGTCGAGCTCGGCTGATGGAAGTCCGGGTCGAGCACCTCCCTGGTCCGGATGCCGGCCTCGTGCTGGTGGGGCTGGACCGCCCGGCGGCCAAGAACGCCCTGGGTCGACAGCTCCTGTCCGAACTTCGTGAGGGTCTGAAGGCCTTGGCAGCGGACCGTGCCGTGCGGGTGGTGGTTCTCCACAGCCTGGTGCCCGGTGTCTTCTGCGCCGGGGCCGACCTGAAGGAACGGGCCAGCATGTCCCCGGAGGAGGCTGGGGCCTTCGTGCAGGGCATCCGGACGGCTTTCTCTGAAGTCGAGGCCCTGCCCATGCCCGTCATTGCTGCGCTGGAAGGCGCGGCCTTCGGCGGGGGCCTGGAGCTGGCGCTCGCAGCGGACCTTCGTGTGGCGGGGGCCGAGGCCAAGCTGGGCTTGGTGGAGACGGCCCTGGCGATCATCCCCGGGGCCGGTGGCACCCAGCGCCTGCCGCGTCTCATCGGGGTGGCCCGGGCCAAGGAGCTGATCTACACGGCCCGGCGTTTCGGCGCCGATGAAGCGGGTCATCTGGGCCTGGTGAATCGCGTGGTACCGGCTGGACAAGCCCTGGAGGCGGCGCTGGCGCTGGCCCGGGAGATCCTCCCGAACGGGCCCATCGCCCTCCGTATGGCGAAGCAGGCCGTGGGGCAGGGCATGGAACTGGACCTGGCGGCAGGTCTGGCGCTGGAAGAGGCCTGCTATGCCCAGATCCTGCCCACGCTGGACCGACTTGAAGGGCTGGCGGCCTTCCGCGAAAAACGTCCACCTGTATACAAAGGCACATGATGAGTCATTCCCATGGCCCCACCACGACGGGGCGCCTGGCCCTCAGCTCGCTGATCTTCGGCCTGAACTTCCTGGTGCAGGGTCTTGGTGGCCTCTGGACAGGGTCGCTCGGCCTGGTGTCCGACAGCCTCGAGAACCTGAATGATGCGGTGGTGAATCTGCTGGCTTTGGGCAGCATCCGGCTGGCCAACCGCCGGGAGCCTTGTGACCGCTGGACCTATGGCTGGCACCGCATCGAGATCTTCAATACCCTGCTCGGCGTGTTCCTGCTGGTGGTGCTGGCCGGAGCCGTCCTGTTCGAGGCCTGGCGTCGGGTGCAGCACCCGGTCGCCATCAAGCTGGGCTGGGCCATCGGATTCTCGATCCTGGGCCTGGGGCTGAATCTGGCCGCGACCTTTGTGCTGGTCCCTGCCGAAGGCACAGGTCAGGAACGCGACCTCAACCTGCGCAGCGCCTACCTTCATGCCCTTGGCGACAGCCTGGCGAATGTAGCGGTGGTGCTGGGCATGGTGATCATCCGCTTCACGGGCTGGCGCTGGGTGGACCCCCTGCTGGCGGCCTGCATTGCTGCCGTGATCCTGCGCGGGGCCTTCCTCCTGCTGAAAGATGCGGTGGGCATTCTCATGCACCGAGCGGCGTTTGATCAGGAAGAAGCCAAAGTCGCCCTGATGAAGCTGCCGGGCATCCACGGCGTGGAGGACCTGCGCTCGTGGCGGGTCTGCAGCCACCTGACTGTCTGCACGGCCCACATCATCGTGGACGCCGAGCGGCTGGAGGACACGGAAGCCCACCAACACCGCATCGAGCACCTGCTGGCCGAGCACTTCGGGGTGCGGCACCTCACCCTGCATTTCGAAACGTCCGCCATGGCTGAGCGCCACCAGCACCGCTTTGTGCATGAGCACGAAGCCGAAGGCCACGACCACCACGCCTGCCACGGACACGACTAGGGCGGCTTGAGCCGCCCCAGGTCGTGCGAGCTTGGACCCAACTCAGCCCATGCCGTGCTTCTTCATGATGGCGCTGCGCTGCGCGTCGTACTCGGCCTGATTGATGAGCTGGCTGTCGAAGAGGTCCTTCAGCTCGGTCAGTTCCTCTTTCAGGGACTTGGCCGGCGCGGCCGGGGTGGCGGCGCTTCCGGCGGGGAAGCCCTGCTGGCCGAGGCCCTGCTGGGCGCCCGCCATCTGCTGGCCCATCATGTTGCCCATGCCGAAGCCCACGCCCATGCCCATGCCCAGGCCGGCCACGCCGCCGGGGTTCTGCGCGGCGAGGGGGATGCTGTCGGCCACCTGCATCTGCGTGTAGGCGCCCATAACGGGGGCCATCATGCCCACGCCCGTGCGCTTGTCCATCATGGCTTCCACTTCTTCCGGAAGGCTGATGTTCTCCACGAAGAACTTGGAGAGCTCCAGGCCCATCGTCTTGAACTCGTCGGCCAGCTTCTGTTTTACCAGGTCCGAGAGATCATCGTATTTCGAGGCCAAGTCCAGGGCGGGAACCTTCGCCTCGCCCAGCACGTCCGTGAAGCGGCTCATGATGGTCTTGCGCAGCTGCTCACTGATGTCAGGCACGGTGTAGACGCCGTTGGTGCCCACGAGCTGGCGTAGGAAGGTGGCACTGTCCACGACCTTGATGGAGTAGATGCCGAAGGCACGGATGCGCAGCATGCCGAAGTCGGCGTCGCGCATCATGATCGGGTTCGACGTGCCCCACTTGAGGTCGTTGTAGAGTTTGGTGGAGATGAAGTAGACATCGCTCTTGAAGGGGCTCTCGAAGCCATATTTCCAGCCCTTCAGCGTGGCGAGGACGGGCAGGTTCTGGGTGGTCAGCCGGTGGGTGCCGGGCTTGAACACATCTGCCATCTGGCCTTCATTGACGAAGACCGCCTCCTGGCTTTCGCGCACCACCAGCTGGCCGCCGTTCTGGATTTCCTGGCCCCGCATGGGGAAGCGCCAAGCCAGCGTGTCATTGGAATCATCCAGCCACTCGAGGATGTCGAGGAATTGGGCTTTGCCCCAGTCCATCAGACCCATGTGTCGTTCTCCTTGTGGCATCGGCCACGGATACGATTCTAGGCCGGTTGGCAAGCCATACAGGGTTTCCGGTGGGAAAAACCGGTGAACGGTCGGTTGGGATCGGGCAGCCGTCGTCAGCGGGTTCCGTGGACGACCTTGGTGGGTGTCTCGCCCTTGCCAGGCTGCGGAATGCGGGTCTTGGTGTGGACCATGTGCGTGTCGGCGTCAATGATGCAGCGATAGCCTTGGGATTCGTTGGGCATGCGCACATCCACTTCCCAGCCGCCCGAGGCGCCATTCAAGGGAATCCGCTTGGCGGTGACGGCCTTGCCGCCAGTCTCCCGCTCCGCGATGGCCTTG
>Ga0265327_10002799_pt1 | contig 17609 bp, 13 predicted proteins | sample 41621metaG_FD_202089 | JGI IMG/M metagenome (GOLD analysis project Ga0265327, IMG submission 202089) | Rhizosphere microbial communities from Carex aquatilis grown in University of Washington, Seatle, WA, United States - 4-16-21 metaG | ecosystem: Host-associated > Plants > Roots > Rhizosphere... | reverse complement strand
GCGTCCGGCTCGCCGAGCGCGCCACCCGGCGAAGCAGCACCGCCTCCTCGCGCGCCCATGCCCGCCCTGGCGCCCGCTTATTCGCGCGAGGCCCGCTTGCGCTCGTGCTCCTTCAGGTAGCGCTTGCGCAGGCGCACGCTCTTGGGCGTGATCTCGACCAGTTCGTCGTCCTCGATGAACTCCACGCCGTATTCGAGCGTGAGCTCGATCGGCGGGGTGATCTTGATCGCGTCTTCCTTGCCCGAGACGCGGAAGTTGGTCAGCTGCTTGGTGCGGGTGGCGTTCACCACCAGGTCGTTGTCGCGGCTATGGATGCCGACGATCATGCCTTCGTACACCGGGTCGTTGGCGCGCACGAACATGCGGCCGCGGTCGTCCAGCTTGCCGAGCGCGTAGGTGAAGATCTCGCCGTCGTCCATCGAGATCAGCACGCCGTTCTTGCGGCTGCCGATCTCGCCCTTGAAGGGCTCGTAGCGGTCGAAGATGTTCGAGATCAGGCCGGAGCCGCGCGTCAGGTTCAGGAATTCGTTCGTGAAGCCGATCAGGCCGCGCGCCGGAATGCGGTATTCGAGGCGGACCCGTCCCCGGCCATCGGGTTCCATGTTGACCAGTTCGCCCTTGCGTTCGCCGAGCGCCTGCATCACGCCGCCCTGGTGGGAATCCTCGATGTCGGCGGTGACCAGCTCGATCGGCTCGTGCTTCTCGCCGTCGACGGTGCGAAACACCACGCGCGGCTTGGAGACGGCCATCTCGAAGCCTTCGCGGCGCATGTTCTCGAGCAGGATGGTCAGGTGCAATTCGCCGCGGCCCATGACCTCGAAGATGCCTTCCTCATCGGTCTCGGAGACCCGCAGCGCCACGTTGTGCTGCAGTTCCTTCTGCAGCCGGTCCCAGATCTGGCGGCTGGTGACGTACTTGCCTTCGCGGCCGGCCAGCGGGCTGGTGTTGACGCAGAAGTTCATGGTGAGGGTCGGCTCGTCGACCTTCAGCATCGGCAGCGGTGCCGGGCTGGCCGGATCGGTGATGGTCACGCCGATGCCGATGTCGGCGATGCCGTTGATCAGCACGATCTCGCCGGGGCCGGCCTCGGTGGCCTGGACCCGGTCCAGCCCCTGGAAGGTCAGCACCTGGTTGACCCGGCCCTTGACCGACTTGCCGTCCGGACCTTCCATCACCACCACGTCCATCATCGGCCTGATGGTGCCCTGGCTGATGCGGCCCACGCCGATGCGGCCGACGAAGGTCGAGAAGTCCAGCGCCGAGATCTGCAGCTGCAGCGGCGCCTTCGGGTCGCCCTTCTGCGCCGGCACGTGCGTCAGGATGGTGTCGAAGAGCGCCGACATGTCGGGGCCCCACTGCTCGCCCTGCGCGCCCTCTTCCATCGACGACCAGCCGTTGATGCCCGAGGCATAGACCACCGGGAAGTCGAGCTGTTCGTCGGTCGCGCCCAGCTTGTCGAACAGGTCGAATGCCGCGTTCACCACGTAGTCGGGGCGCGCGCCGGGCTTGTCGACCTTGTTCACCACCAGGATCGGCTTCAGGCCGAGGGCCAGCGCCTTCTTGGTCACGAAGCGGGTCTGCGGCATCGGGCCTTCCTGGGCGTCGATCAGCAGCACCACGCCGTCGACCATGCTGAGCGCACGCTCGACCTCGCCGCCGAAGTCCGCGTGGCCCGGGGTGTCGACGATGTTGATGTGCGTGCCCTTCCAGGTCACCGCGCAGTTCTTGGCCAGGATGGTGATGCCGCGCTCTTTCTCGATCGCGTTGTTGTCCATCACGGTGTCGACCACCTTCTCGTGCTCGGCGAAGGTGCCCGACTGACGAAGCAGCTGGTCGACCATCGTGGTCTTGCCATGGTCGACGTGGGCAATGATGGCGATGTTGCGAATCTGGTTGGTGCTCATGGTGTCGCTTCGGTCAAAGGTAATGTCTGCTGGATTTCGATGGGGCTCAGCAGCCGCCCCGGAATGAGTTCGCCGGCCTTGACGTGCGCCGTGCCGAGGAAGGTGCGCGGCGCCGGGCCGAACACGGCCACCGCTTGCGCGTCGGCCCAGCCGCCGCGCCGGCGCAGGCCGGAGAGGAACCGGCCCGCATCTTCCATGCCGAGCGTGACGCGCGCGTGATCGGCCACCAGCGCCTCGGTGGGCAGCAGCCGGGCCAGGCGGGCGGGCTCGTCGAGCGCTTCCAGGGCCTGGAGACCGATGCACTGCGCCTGGTCGAAGCCGCCGGTGGCGACGCGCCGCAGTGCCACCAGGTGCGCGCCGCAGCCGAGCGCCTCGCCGATGTCCTCGCCCAGCGTGCGGATGTAGGTGCCCTTGCTGACCCGGGCGCGGATGCGGATCTCGTTGGCCGAGACGGCCTCGAGTGCCAGCGAATGGATCTGCACGTCGCGCGGGGCCCGCTCGACCTCGATGCCCTGGCGCGCGTATTCGTAGAGCGCCTTGCCGTCCTTCTTGAGCGCGCTGTGCATCGGCGGCAGCTGGCGGATCGGGCCGGTGAACAGCGCCTGCACCCGCGCCAGGTCGGCGGCGTCGAAGGCCACCGGACGCTCGGCGATCACTTCGCCCTCGGCATCGCCGGTCGACGTCTTCACGCCCAACCGGGCGATGGCTTCATAGGTCTTGTCGGCATCCAGGTGCAGCTGGCTGAATTTGGTTGCGGAGCCGAAGCACAGCGGCAGCACGCCGCTCGCGAGCGGATCGAGCGTGCCCGTATGGCCGGCCTTTTCGGCACGCAGCAGCCACTTGGCCTTCTGCAAGGCCTGGTTGCTGGATAGACCCAGCGGTTTGTCGAGCAGCAACACCCCATGCACAGGGCGCCGCGGCACCCTGGTGCGTGGCGCGTTCATCTTCAGTCGTCTTTGGAACGGGAAGCGACGGCCTGCGCGATCAGCGCATTCATGTCGGCCGCGCGTTCCGTCGTGCGGTCGAACTGGAAATGCAGGGTCGGCACCGTGTGGATGTGCAGGCGCTTGAACAGGCCGTTGCGCAGGAAGCCGGCGGCCTGGTTCAGCGCCTCGGTGGTCTCGACCGGATCGCCCACCAGCAAGCTGAAGAAGACCTTCGCATGCGCGTAGTCCGGCGTGACCTCGACCGCCTGGATCGTGACCATGCCCACGCGCGGGTCCTTCAACTCGCGCGCGATCAACTCCGTCAGATCGCGCTGGATCTGATCGGCGACCTTGAAGGCGCGGTTGGGAGTGGCAGCTTTTCTCTTGGGCATGTCGTCAGCGATTCAGGCGCATCGCGAGGCTGCGCCCCGCGATGCCCGATGGGCGGTCAAAGCGTCCGGGCGATTTCCTTGATTTCAAAGAATTCGAGGTGATCGCCTTCCTTGATGTCGTTGTAGTTCTTCAGCTTGATACCGCACTCGAAGCCTTCGCGCACTTCGCGGACGTCGTCCTTCATGCGCTTGAGCGAGTCGATCTCGCCGGTGTAGATCACCACGTTGTCGCGCAGCAGGCGGAAATGCGCGCTGCGGTTGACCAGGCCGGCGGTGACCATGCAACCTGCGACGGTGCCGATCTTCGAAGCCACGAACACGGTGCGGATCTCGGCCGAGCCGATGATCTCTTCGCGCCGCTCGGGTGCCAGCATGCCCGACATGGCGACCTTGATGTCGTCCACCGCGTCGTAGATGATGCTGTAGTAGTGCAGTTCGACGCCGTTGCTCTCGGCCAGCTTGCGCGCACCGGCATCGGCGCGCACGTTGAAGCCGATCACGATGGCCTTCGAGGCGATCGCCAGGTTGATGTCGCTCTCGCTGATGCCGCCCACGCCGGCATACACCATCTGCACCTTGACCTCTTCGGTCGCGAGCTTCAGCAGCGACTGCGACAGCGCTTCCTGCGAGCCCTGCACGTCGGCCTTGATGATGATGCGCAGCGTCTGCACCTCGCCCGCCGACAGGTCGGTGAACATGTTCTGCATGTTCGCGGCCTGGGCCTTCGCCAGCTTGGTGTTGCGGAACTTGCCGGCGCGGTAGGTGGCGATCTCGCGCGCGCGGCGCTCGTCTGCCATCACCATGAATTCGTCGCCGGCCTGCGGCACTTCGGTCAGGCCCTGGATCTCGACCGGGATCGACGGACCCGCGGTCTTGATGGTCTTGCCGTCCTCGTCGATCATGGCGCGCACGCGGCCATAGGTCGAGCCGGCCAGCACCACGTCGCCGGTCTTGAGCGTGCCGGACTGCACCAGCACGGTAGCGACCGGGCCGCGGCCCTTGTCGAGCTGGGCTTCGATGACCAGGCCCTTGGCGGCTGCATCGACCGGCGCCTTGAGTTCCAGCACCTCGGCCTGCAGCAGCACCTGCTCGAGCAGGTCGTCGATGCCCTGGCCGGTCTTGGCGGACACCGGCACGAAGGGCACGTCGCCGCCGTATTCCTCGGGCACGACCTCTTCGGCGACCAGTTCCTGCTTGACGCGCTCCAGGTTGGCGTCGGGCTTGTCGACCTTGTTGATCGCGACCACGATCGGCACACCGGCAGCCTTGGCATGCTTGATGGCTTCCTTGGTCTGCGGCATGACGCCGTCGTCGGCCGCCACCACCAGGATGACGATGTCGGTGGCCTGCGCGCCGCGGGCACGCATGGCGGTGAAGGCCTCGTGGCCCGGGGTGTCCAGGAAGGACACCATGCCGCGCTCGGTCTCGACGTGGTAGGCGCCGATGTGCTGCGTGATGCCGCCGGCTTCGCCCGCCGCGACCTTGGCCCGGCGGATGTAGTCGAGCAGCGAGGTCTTGCCGTGGTCGACGTGGCCCATGACGGTCACCACCGGTGCGCGCGGCAGCGCTTCGGCGGTCTGCGCCGAGACGTCCTCGTCGGTGAAGGCTTCCGGGTCGTCCAGCGCGGCGACCACGGCCGTGTGACCCATGTCCTCCACGATGATCATCGCGGTGTCCTGGTCGAGCGACTGGTTGATGGTCGCCATCTGGCCCAGCTTCATGAGCTGCTTGATGACCTCGGAGGCCTTGACCGCCATCTTGTGGGCGAGCTCGGACACCGTGATGGTCTCAGGCACGTGCACTTCGAGCACGCGCGCCTCGACCGGCGCTGCCGGCATGCGCTCTTCCTGGCCGTTGCGGTCGTTGCCGCGACGCCCGCGCGGGCCACCGCGCCAGTTGCCGCGTCCGACGCCGCCGCTGGCGTCGCCGCGGGTCTTGATTTCCTTCTTCTTGGCGGTGTCGCCGGCCCAGCTCGAGGAGAGCTTGGCCGATTTGACTTCCTTGCCGGCGCCCGGGGCGGCGGCACCTGCACCTGCCGCGGCCGGCGCTCCGGTGCGAGCCGCCGGCGTGGCCGGCTTGTGCAGCGTGCCCTTGACGGCCGCCTTGGCTTCGGGTGCCGGCTTCTCGGGCGCCTTGTGCGGCACCAGCACGCGCGCCGGCGCGTTCATCATCGCGCGGATGGCCTCGGCCTCGGCCAGGGCCTTGCGGCGGCGTTCGTCCAGGTCCTTGGCGCGAGCGGCTTCCTCGTCGGCGCGGGCCTTGGATTCGGCGGCGGCCTTGGCCTTGGCGTCGTCCTTGGCCTGGGCGGCGGCGGCTTCCGCAGCGGCCTTGCGGCTGTTGGCGTCCGGCGCTTCCTCGGCGGCCTCGGAGGCGCCTTCGGTGACTGTGGTGACAGTGGCGGCTTCGGCGGCCTTGCGCTTGGCTGCTACGGCCTTGGCTTCGGCCTCGGCCTGCTCGGCACGCTCGGCCTTCTCGCGTTCGCGGGCCTCGGCTTCCTCGCGCAGGCGGCGCTTCTCGACGAGCTCTTCTTCCTGGCGGCGGATCAGCTCGGCCTGGCGGCGCGCGTCTTCCTCGCGGCGGCTGAGTTCGGCCTCGTCGATCTGGGGCGCTGCAGGCGCGGCGGCGACCGGCTCCTCGGCCTCGGGCGCGTGCTCGGACACGGCCGGGTGCCCTTCCTCGCGCTGGATGAAGGTGCGCTTCTTGCGCACCTCGACCTGGATGGTGCGCGCGCGGCCGGTGGCGTCGGCCTGCTTGATCTCGCTGGTCGACTTCTTGGTCAGCGTGATCTTCTTGCGCTCGGGCTCGGGCGTGCCATGGCTGGCCTTCAGGAAGCCGAGCAGGCGTTGCTTGTCGGCCTCGCTGAGCGCGTCGCTGGCGGCCCGCTTGGGCACGCCTGCGCTCTTGAGCTGGTCAAGCAGGGTTTCGGGAGTCTTCTTGAGCTCGTTCGCGAACTCGGCGACAGTGGTACTGGACATATTGGTTTCGTGCCTCCATGACCGTCACTCTTGACCGGCGAACCAATGTTCGCGGGCCTTCAAGATCAGGCGCTTGGCCTCATCGGCGCTCTGGCCGGTGATTTCGGTGAGTTCATCGACCGCAAGGTCGGCCAGGTCGTCACGGGTGTGCACACCCGCCTCGGCCAATTTGGGGATGAGGGCCGCATCCAGGCCCTCGAGGTCGCGCAGGTCCTGCGAGACGCTCTCGACGTTTTCCTCGCGTGCGATCTCGGCCGTCAACAACGCATCCTTGGCGCGCGAGCGCAGCTCGTTGATGGTGTCTTCGTCGAAGCTCTCGATCTCGAGAAGCTCGGAGATCGGCACGTAGGCCACTTCCTCGAGGCTGGTGAAACCCTCGGAGATCAGGATGTCGGCGATTTCCTCGTCGACGTCGAGCTTCTCCATGAAGAGCTTGCGGCTGGCATCGGTCTCGTCGGCCTGCTTCTGGGCCGACTCGTTGGCGTCCATGATGTTGATCTTCCAGCCGGTCAGGTCGGAAGCGAGTCTCACGTTCTGGCCGCCGCGGCCGATCGCGATCGCGAGGTTCTCCTCGTCGACCACCACGTCCATCGCGTGCTTCTCTTCGTCGACCACGATCGACGAGACGTTGGCAGGCGCCAGGGCGCCGATCACGAACTGGGCCGGGTCTTCGCTCCACAGCACGATGTCGACGCGCTCCCCGGCGAGTTCGTTGGTGACCGCGTTGACCCGGGTGCCGCGCACGCCGACGCAGGTGCCGATCGGGTCGACCCGCTTGTCGTGCGAGAGCACCGCGATCTTGGCGCGCGAGCCGGGGTCGCGGGCGCAGCTCTTGATCTCGAGCAGGCCCTGCTCGATCTCGGGCACTTCCTGGCGGAACAGCTCGATCATGAACTCGGGCGCCGAGCGCGACAGGATGATCGGCGCGCCGCGCAGCGTCAGGTCGACCTCCATGATCATGGCCCGCACGCGGTCGCCGTTGCGCAGGTTTTCCTTGGCGATCATCTCGCTGCGGCGCAGGCGGCCCTCGACCCGGCCGGCCTCCACGATGATGTCGCCCTTGTCGAGGCGCTTGACCGTGCCGGTGAAGATCTTCTCGCCGCGCGACATGAAGTCGTTGAGCAGCATCTCGCGCTCGGCGTCGCGGATCTTCTGCAGGATCACCTGTTTGGCGGCCATGGCGCCGATGCGGCCGATCGGCACCGAATCCACCGCTTCCTCGATGTATTCGTCGACCTCGATGTCGGCCATTTCTTCCTTGGCTTCGAAGAGCAGGATTTCCTGGTCGGGCAGCTGCAGGCCGGCCTCGTCGGGCACCACGTGCCAGCGGCGGAAGGTCTCGTAGTCGCCGCTGTCGCGGTCGACCGCGACGCGGATGTCCACGTCGCCCTGGTAGAGCTTCTTGGTGGCTTGCGCCAGGGCGGACTCGACCGCGCCGAAGACCACGTCGCGCTCGACGTTCTTCTCGCGCGAGATCGCATCCACCAACATCAACATTTCGCGATTCATGCCACCACTCTCCTCGTTCAGTCCGACACCCTGGTGTCAGGTTTGGGCCTGCGCCCATTGAAATCCACTATCGGGGCCAGCCGCGCCTCGCGCAGCTCGTCCAAGGCGAAGCCCAATGCCTGCAGGGGTGCCGGCACGCGCTTCTTGCTGATCTTCTGCCCGGGCTTGGCGGGCGCTTCATCGCTCCAGACGATCTGCCAGCCGGGCGAACCGTCCGCCTGCGCCACGCGTTCCAGCGTGCCGCGAAACTTCTTGCGGTTGGCCGACACCTGGCCGCCGGCGGCCGCGCCCATCGGCGCCTTCAGCGTGATGTCGATCACCTCGCCGGCGAAGCGCTCGAAATCCTTCTCGTGGCGCAGCGGCCTGTCGATGCCGGGCGACGAGACCTCGAGCCGCTTGTATTCGGCGCCGTCGACTTCCAGGGCGAACTGCAGCTGGCGCGTGACCTTTTCGCAATCCTCGACCGTGACGAAGGGCTCGGGGATGTCGGCAGCGGCGGAATGAGCTTCGGAATTGGGGGCGGTCCAGGGCAGATCAATCGTGACGCGCAGCAGTCCTCCGGCCGATCGCTCGATCTCGACCAGGTCGTAGCCGAGCCCGGCCACGGTTTGTTCCACTGTCTGCTGCAATGCCACGTGTCTTTGTTCGCCTTTGGTTTCTCTCGGTGTCGGACCCTGATCCGCTGGATTCCGCACCGCATGAAATGCTTCGACCAATAAAAAACGGGCGGTTGGTACCCGCCCGTTTGGTCGTGAGCCTCGAATTATATGCCAAATGCTTAACGAAGCAGGGGTTTCTACGTGCGAAAAGGGCTTGCGCCCGGCCTGGAACGAGACCAGACCCAGGCAAACAACACCGCTCCCAGCGCCAGCGCCGCAGCCGCCACCAGCAGCGGCAAGTCGAAGGACCCGGCCCGCTGGGCCAGGGGCGCCGCGAAAAGCGGGCCGACGATCTGGCCCAGGCCATAGGAAGCCGTCGCATAGCCGATCAACCCGGCCGAAGCGTTGCCGCGCAGGTGGCGGGCATGCCGCATGGCGTACATGGTGATCGCGGTGAAGGGCAGCCCGAGCAGCAGGCTGGCCACCGCCAGCCCGGTGATGGTCGGCCAGGCCACCGACAGCACCACGCCCAGCGATTGCATCAGGTAGCCGCCGGCCAGCTGGAGCCGGTTGTCCCAGCCGGCCGGCGCCCGGGCGCCGATCAGCGCACCGACGATCACCGCCAGGCCGAACAGCGGCCAGATCAGGTCGGGCCATGCCGAGCCGGGCGGCAAGGCCTGGCGCGCGATCACCGGCAGGAAGGTGGCCGAGATGATGTAGCCGAAGCCGGCCAGGCCGTAGAGGCCGACCAGCCAGCGCGCGTCGCTGCGCTGGGCGGCCGACAGGGGCGCTACCGGCGCGGCAGGCGCAGCGCTCGCCGCCCCCGCTGCGGAACCATTCCCGGTCCCGGCGGGCGCGGCGGCGGTCCGCCCGTCCCCGAAGATCCGCCAGATGAAGGCCAGGATCAGCAGCGACACCAGCCCGAAGCCGATCCAGCCCGCCTCCGAGCCCCAGCGCCCGACCGCGCCGCCGAGCAGCCCGGTGACCACGATGCCGGCCCCGGGCCCGGCATAGATCACGCCCGCCAGCGCCGGGGCGTGCGTCTCGGCCAGCCGCCGCAGGCCCCAGCCCGAGGCGAAGACGAAGGTCCAGGCGCTCACCACGCCGGCGGCTGTGCGCAGCGCGCCCCAGGCGGTGAAGCCCTGCATCAGGCCCATGCCGATCAGCAGGACGGCGGTGCCGATCAGCCCGGCCCGCACCATGCGCGCCGGCTTGACCCGGATCGCGGCGCAGCTCAGCGCGCCGAAGAAATAGCCGAGGTAGTTCAGCGAGGCCAGCAGCCCGCCCGCCTGCAGGTCGAGCTTGCCCTCGTGCAGCATGATCGGAAGCATGGGCGTGAAGGCGAAGCGGCCCAGGCCCATCGCGATCGACAGCGCCAGCATGCAGCCCAGGGCGGCGCGCCAGGCGCCTCGACGGTCGTATCCGGTCAGTGACATTGATTGCTTTTTCTTGTCGTCAGTCCGCCAGAGCGGCAGCGACCAGGGTACGGGTGTAGGGATGCACGGGCGCGTCGAGCACCTGGTCGACCGGGCCGGCTTCGAGGATCTCGCCATCCTTCATGACGATCACCTCATGGGCCATAGCCCGGATCACCTCCACGTCGTGGGTGATCAGCAGGTAGCTCAAGCCGCGCTCGCGCTGCAGGCGCTGCAGCAGCGCCAGCACCTGCTTCTGGATGGTCACGTCGAGCGCGCTGGTGGGCTCGTCGAGCACCAGCAGCGTCGGCTCGACCACCAGGGCCCGCGCGATCGCCAGGCGCTGTCGCTGGCCGCCCGAGAATTCGTGCGGATAGCGGTCGAGCAAGGCCGGGAACTGCGCCTCGTCCAATCCCACGTCGGCCAGCGCCTCCAGCGCCCGCGCACGCCGTGCCGCGGCGTCGAGCTGCGGTGCGTGGACGGCGAGCCCCTCGCCGACGATCTGCTCGACCGTCATGCGCGGCGACAGGGACGAGAACGGATCCTGGAACACCACCTGCATCAGCCGCCGCAGCGCCCGGTCGCTGGCGCCGCTCTCTGCCCAGTTGCGGCCCGATACCTGAAGGCGACCCTGGTGGCGCAGCAGGCCGAGCGCGGCCAGCGCCAGGGTCGACTTGCCCGAGCCGGATTCGCCCACCACGCCCAGCGTGCGGCCCGGCGCGATGCTGAATGCGGCGCCCTTCACCGCCACGAATTCGCCCTTGGAGAACCAGCCGGAGAAACCGGGCCGTGGCACCGGATAGGCCACGCGCAAGCCGGCCGCCTCCAGCACCGGCACCGCGGCGGGATCGACCGGCGGCGAGGCCACGTCCCGGGTCGGCCGGCTGTCGATCAGCCTGCGCGTGTAGGGATGGCGGGGTGCCTCGAAGACCTGCGCGACCGGCCCATGCTCGACGATGAAGCCGTTCTCCATCACCGCCACCCGGTCGGCGAAGCGGCGCACCAGGTTGAGGTCGTGGGTGATCAGCAGCACCGCCATGCCGTACTTGCGCTGCAGGCCGGCGAGCAGTTCGAGGATCTGGGCGCGCACCGTGACGTCCAGCGCGGTGGTCGGCTCGTCGGCCAGCAGCAGCCTGGGCCTGCAGGCCAGGGCCATCGCGATCATGGCGCGCTGCCGCTGGCCGCCCGAGAGCTGGTGCGGAAAGGCGCGGGCCCGGCGTGCCGGTTCCGGGATGCCGGTATCGGCCAGCAATTGCACCGCAGCCTCTTGTGCCGCTCGCGCCGGCATGGCCTGGTGCAGTTCGAGCACCTCGGCGATCTGGTCGCCGACGCTGTAGAGCGCATTCAGCGCCGTCATCGGTTCCTGGAAGATCATCGCGACTTCCTTGCCGCGAATCGCGCGCAACTGGCGCTCGGGCAGCGCCAGCAGGTCGCGGGCCTGACCGCCCTGCTCTTGCGCGGCGAAGCGGGCGGTTCCGGCCAGGCGCGCGTTCTGCACCAGCCGCAGCAGGCTCAGCGCCGTCACCGTCTTGCCGGAGCCCGATTCACCGACCAGGGCCAGCTTCTCGCCGAGTGCGATCTCGAGGTCGATGCCATGCACCACCTCCTTCTCGCCGAAGGAGATGCGCAGGCCCTCGACCTTCAGCAGCGGCTCGTTCATCGTTCGGCCTTGCGCGGATCGAGCGCATCGCGCAGCGCGTCGCCCATGAAGGTCAGGAGCATCAGGGTCAGCACCAGCACGCCGAAGGTGGACAGCGAGATCCACCAGGCATCGATGTTGGCCTTGCCCTGGCTCAGCAGTTCGCCCAGCGACGGGGTGCCGGGCGGCACGCCCAGGCCGAGGAAGTCGAGCGAGGTCAGCGCCAGGATCGCCGCGCTCATCCGGAAAGGCAGGAAGGTGACGACCGGCGTCATGCTGTTGGGCAGGATGTGGCGGCTCATGATCTGCAGGTTGCCGACGCCCAGGGCGCGGGCCGCCCGCACGTAGTCCATCTGGCGGTTGCGCAGGAATTCCGCCCGCACGTAGTCGGACAGGCCCATCCAGCCGAACAGGCTCAGCAGCACCAGCAGCAGCGCCACGCTGGGCGCGAAGATCGCGCTGAAGATGATCAGCAGGTAGAGCTCGGGCATGGAGCCCCAGATCTCGATCAGGCGCTGGAAGGCCAGGTCGGTCTTGCCGCCGAAGTAGCCCTGGATCGCACCGGCCACGATGCCCAGCACCACGCCGATCGCGGTCAGTGCCAGCGCGAACAGCACGCTCACCCTGAAGCCGTAGATCAGCTGGGCCAGCAGGTCGCGGCCGCGGTCGTCGGTGCCGAACAGGTTCTCGCGCGAGGGCGCGGCCGGGTTCGGCACCTTGGCGAAGTAATTGAGCGTCTTCGGACCGTAAGGGTTGGGTGCGTACACCGCCCAGTTGCCGCCGCTGGTGATGCGCTCGCGGATGAACGGGTCGAGGTAGTCGGCGGGCGTCTCGAAATCGCCGCCGAAGGTCTTCTCGGAATAGTCGCGCAGCACCGGGAAATAGGTGTGGCCGTCGTAGCGCACGACCAGCGGCTTGTCGGTCGACAGCACTTCGGCGAACAGGCTCAGCACCACCAGCAGCACGAAGATCAGGAAGCTCCAGTAGCCGATCCGGTTGCGCCGGAAGCGCTGCCAGGCCCGGCGTGCCGGACTGATCGACACCGCCGGCCTCGGCAGGCCGCTGGACGGGCCGCCGCTAGTCAAACTTGACCCTCGGGTCGACCCAGATGTAGCTCAGGTCGGAGATCAGTTTGGTCACCAGGCCGATCAGCGTGAAGAGGTAGAGCGTGCCCAGCACCACCGGATAGTCGCGCCGGATCACGCTCTCATAGCTCAACAGGCCCAGGCCGTCGAGCGAGAACAGCGTCTCGATCAGCAGCGAGCCGGCGAAGAAGGCGCCGATGAAGGCCGCCGGAAAGCCGGTGACGATCGGGATCAGCGCATTGCGGAACACATGCTTCCAAAGCACCTGCCGCTCCGACAATCCCTTGGCGCGCGCGGTCAGCACGTATTGCTTGCGGATCTCCTCCAGAAATGAATTCTTGGTCAGCATGGCGGTGACCGCGAAGCTGCCCAGCACCATCGCGATCACCGGCAGCGTGATGTGCCAGAGGTAGTCGGTGATGCGCGCGCCCCAGCCGAGGCTGTCCCAGTTGGCCGAGGTCAGCCCGCGCAGCGGAAACCACTGCAGCTGCCCGCCGAAGATCACCAGCAGCGCCACCCCCAGCACGAAGCCCGGAATGGCATAGCCCACCAGCACGATCAGCGTGGTGACGAAATCGAAGCGGCTGCCGGCCCGTACTGCCTTGGCCACGCCGAGCGGCACAGCGATCAGGTAGCTGATGAAGAAGGTCCACAGGCCCAGGCTGATCGATACCGGCAGCTTCTCCTTGACCAGAGTCCAGACCGCCTTGCGCTGGTAGAAGCTCTGGCCCAGGTCGAAGCGCGCATAGGAGCGCAGCATCAGCCAGAAGCGCTCGAGCGGCGGCTTGTCGAAGCCGTAGAGGCTGCGGATCTCCTCGATGCGCTTCGGATCCAGCCCCTGGCGGCCGCGGTAGCCGCCGCCCGACGATGCGCGCTCCCCGCCCGAATCGCGCCCTTGCAGTTGCGACACCATCTGCTCGACCGGGCCGCCGGGCACGAACTGGATCACGACGAAGGTGAGCAGCAGGACCCCGAACAGGGTCGGGATCATCAGCAGCAGGCGCTTGAGGATGTAGCTGGCCATCGAATTACCGGTTCTCGGGCGAGGCCCACCAGGTCGACATCGCCCAGCTGTCGGGCTGGTAGTAAGGCGGCACCGTCTTCGGCAGCTCGAAGCCGCGCGGCCGAAACCCCACCAGGAAGGCATCGCTGTACCACTGCGGAATCGAGTAGTAGCCGTGCGACAGCACCCGGTCGAGCGCGCGCACCGCGGTCACCAGTTGCTCTCGGGTGGTGGCCGCCACAACATGCTGCAGCAGCGCATCGACCGCGGGGTCGGCAATGCCCCAGAGATTGCCCGAGCCCTGGGTCGCCGCCGCGGTGCTGCCGAAGAAGTCGATCAGGTCCACCCCCGGCGCGGTGTTGGCCGGTATGCGCAGCGAAGTCATCTCGAAGTCGAAGTTGTCCATGCGCTGCTGGAAGAGCGAGCCGTCGACGGTGCGGATGCGCAGATCGATGCCGAGCTTGACCAGCGCCGTCTGCAGCGGCGCGATCACGCGGGCCAGCGAAGGCTGGTTGTTCAGCAACTCGATCACGAACGGCTCGCCCTTGGCATTGCGCAGCGCGCCATCGCGGTAGGTCCAGCCGGCCTCGGCAAGAAGGTCCCGGGCGCGGCGCAGGTTCTCGCGCAGGCTGGCCGGTGGCACGGTCGAGGGCGACACCGGCGCCATGCCGAAGACCTCCGGCTTGAGCTTGGCGCGCAGCGGCTCGAGCAGCGCCAGCTCGGCCTCGCTCGGCAGGCCTTCCGCATGGAAGTCGCTGTTCGGGAAATAGCCGTCGACCCGCTTGTAGAGCCCGTAGAAGAGCTGCCGGTTGAGCCAGTCGAAATCCATCGCCAAGCCCAGCGCCTGGCGCACTCGCACATCCTGGAACAAGGGGTTGCGCAGGTTGAAGACATAGCCCTGGAAATCGCCCGGGTTGTGGTTCTCGAAGACCTGCTTCTTGACCGCCCCGCTGTCGAACTGCTTGCCCTGGTACTGGCGCGCCCAGTTTCGCGAGATGAATTCGCGCATGAAGTCGAACTCGCCGGCCTTCAGTCCTTCGAAGCGCGCGGTCTCGTCGAGGTAGAGCTTGAAGGTCAGCCGGTCGAAGTTGTATTGGCCCTTGCGCACCGGCAGCTCGGCGCCCCAGTACTTCGGGTCGCGCACGTAGGTGATGTCGCGGCCCAGCCGGGCATCGGGCACCCGGTAGGGACCGGAGCCGATCGGCAGGTCGGTGGTGATCTGGTCGAAGGGCTTGCCGCCGCCCCAGGAGCGGCTGAAGACAGGCATGCCACCCACCACCAGCGGCAGTTCGCGGTTGGGGCTCGCGAAATCGAAGCGCACGGTGCGCGGTCCGGTCGCCGTCGCCGACTTGACCTCGCCGAAGATGGTGCGGAACTGCGGCGCCGCCAGCGGCCCGGTCAGCGTCTTGAAGGAATAGGCCACGTCCTCGGCCAGCACCGGCGTGCCATCGTTGAAGCGCGCCTCCGGCCGCAGCCTGAAGGTGGCAGAGAGCCGGTCGGGCGCGACCTCCACGTCCTCGGCAAGAAGGCCGTAGGCGGTGGTCGGCTCTTCCATGTCGCCGATCAGCAGGCTCTCGAAGACCAGGCTGCCCAGGCCGACCGGCGCGGTGCCCTTGAGCGTGAAGGGATTGAACTTGTCGAAGTTGGTCGAGGTGACCGGCGGCACCATGCGCAGCTCGCCGCCCTTGGGTGCATCGGGGTTGACGTAGTCGAAATGGCTGAAATCGGGCCCGTATTTGATATCTCCGAACTGGGCATAGGCATAGGCGGCCCACGAAGGAGCCGCCAAGAGAGCCACCACCAGAAACAGCCAACCTCGCATGCGAGAATTCTGCCCCGAGATTTCAACGAGGCAGACCCATGGGCTTTCTTTCCGGCAAAAAACTCCTGATCACCGGCGTGCTGAGCAATCGCTCCATCGCCTACGGCATCGCGCGCGCCTGCCATGCCCAGGGCGCCGAGCTGGCCTTCAGCTATGTCGGCGAGCGCTTCAAGGACCGCATCACCGAGTTCGCTGCCGACTTCGATTCCAAGCTGATCTTCGACTGCGACGTCGGCGACGATGCCCAGATCGAGAAGCTCTTCGCCGACCTGTCGGCCACCTGGCCCAGGTTCGACGGCTTCGTGCACAGCATCGGCTTCGCGCCGCGCGAGGCGATCGCCGGGGATTTCCTCGAAGGCCTGTCGCGCGAGGGCTTCAAGATCGCCCACGACATCAGCGCCTACAGCTTCCCGGCGATGGCCAAGGCCGCCCTGCCCTACCTCAACGACAAGTCGGCGCTGCTGACCCTGACCTACCTGGGTTCGATCCGCGCGCTGCCCAACTACAACACCATGGGCCTGGCCAAGGCCTCGCTCGAGGCTTCGGTGCGCTACCTGGCCGAATCGCTGGGCCCGAAGGGCATGCGCGTCAACGGCATCAGCGCCGGTCCGATCAAGACGCTCGCCGCCAGCGGCATCAAGGACTTCAGCAAGCTGCTCGCGGCGGTGACCAAGGTGGCACCGATGCGGCGCAACGTGACCATCGAGGAAGTCGGCAACGTGGCCGCTTTCCTGCTGAGCGACCTGGCAAGCGGAGTGACCGCTGAAATCACCTATGTAGACGGCGGATTCAGCCAAGTCGTGGGAGGCATGTCCGAAATTTGATTCGGACCCCTGTCCTGGGCGCCGGCTGTGGCATCGCCATGGCAAGCTCGCCGGCGCCATGATCGAAAGACGACGTTTCCTGCTTGCAGCGATCGGCTGCGCACTCGCGCCGGCCGCCCTCGCGGCCAATGCGCCGCCTCCCGTGATGCTCGCCGAGGTCTACCGCCGCGGCATGTCGCTCGACGACTACTGGGTCAGCGAGAAATACGACGGCGTGCGTGCCTGGTGGGACGGCCAGCAGTTCCTGACCCGCGGCGGCGAACGCATTGCCGCGCCGGCCTGGTTCACCGCCTCGATGCCGCCCCGGACCATGGACGGCGAGCTCTGGGCCGGACGCGGCCGCTTCGCGCTCAGCGTGTCGACCGTGCGCAGCCAGGCCGCCGGCGATCGCGCCTGGCGCGAGATGCGCTTCATGGTCTTCGACCTGCCCGCCGAGCCCGGCGACTTCACTGCACGCCTCTCGGGCCTGCGCCGGTTGCTGCCGATCACCGCAGCGCCCTGGATCGTCGCGGTGCCGCAGCAGCGCGCAACCACGCACGAGGCGCTGCAGGGCCTGCTCGACAAGACGGTGCGCATGGGCGGCGAAGGCCTGATGCTGCATCGCGGCGGCTCGCTCTACCGTGCCGAGCGCAGCACCGACCTGCTCAAGTTCAAGCCCTTCGACGATGCCGAGGCCAGGGTGCTCGGCCATGTGCCGGGCCGCGGCAGGCACAAGGGCCGCATGGGGGCCCTGCTGGTCGAGACCGAGGACGGCCGCCGCTTCAAGCTGGGCACCGGCTTCACCGACGCCGAGCGCGAGCAGCCGCCAGCCGTCGGCAGCTGGGTGAGCTATCGATACAACGGCGTCAACGACAGCGGCCTGCCGCGCTTCGCCCGTTTCCTGAGGGTCCGCGAGATCGGCTGAGCCGGCCGCGCCGGCTCGCGCTCAGGCCTTGCGCACGCAGTCGGCGTAGTAGCGCTTGCGGCCCGACTCGTCGATGCGCCCCACCAGGCCGTGGATGTCGGTCTCGAAACCCGGGCACTCGGTGTTGAACTCGCGCGCGAACTTCAGGTAGTCGACGATCTTCTTGTTGAAGACCTCGCCGGGAATCAAGAGCGGGATGCCCGGCGGGTAAGGCGTGATCAGGCTGGTCGTGATGCGCCCTTCGAGCTCGTCGATCTCCACCCGCTCGGTCTTGCGGTGCGCGATGTGGGCGAAGGCGTCGCTGGGCTTCATCGCCGGCGTCAGGTCGCTCAGATACATCTCGGTGGTCAGCCGCGCGACGTCATGGCGCGCATAGAGCTGGTGGATATGCTGGCACAGGTCGCGCAGGCCGAGCCGCTCGTAGCGCGGATGCGCCTGGCAGAACTCGGGCAGGATCCGCCACATCGGCTGGTTGCGCGCGTAGTCGTCCTTGAACTGCTGCAGCGCGGTCAACAGCGTGTTCCAGCGGCCCTTGGTGATGCCGATCGTGAACATGATGAAGAAGCTGTAGAGGCTGGTTTTCTCGACGATCACGCCGTGCTCGGCCAGGAA
>Ga0265327_10002798_pt1 | contig 17614 bp, 18 predicted proteins | sample 41621metaG_FD_202089 | JGI IMG/M metagenome (GOLD analysis project Ga0265327, IMG submission 202089) | Rhizosphere microbial communities from Carex aquatilis grown in University of Washington, Seatle, WA, United States - 4-16-21 metaG | ecosystem: Host-associated > Plants > Roots > Rhizosphere... | reverse complement strand
TAACCAGGAAACAGGAATATTTTATCTCGCTAAAAGTGATGAGAAATGTGTTGGTATTGGTGGTTTGATCTTTCGCGAACATCCGGGTAATTTTAAAAACCCTTCCGGAAGAGTTGGTTACCTGATGAATATGTATAGCATTCCCAGTTTCCGTAGAAAAGGAATTTGTAGTAAACTTATAAAACTGTTGATTGAAGACGCAAAAAATTCGGGCATTACTGCTTTTGAGTTACATGCTACTAAAGAAGGAGAGTTTGTTTATAGAAAGGTAGGTTTTGAAATTCACGATGAACCCACTTACAGGAAATATATTTAAAATTCTTTTAGCGCTTGGACACAAAAATTACAAATAAAGAAACTGCCCGCGTTTATACCTGGGGAGAAAATTGTAAAAGCTTTGTTTTGCTTGATACAAAGGACTTAAGTGTAAAACAAGAAGTCATGCCTCCCAATACAAAAGAGAAACTGCATTTTCATAGCAAAGCCCAACAGTTTTTTTATATACTTAAAGGAGAAGCCCTCTTTTATTTAGAAAAGGAATTGATTACAATTAAGCAACAGGAGGGCATACATATAAAACCAGGTACAAAGCATTTTATCGAAAACAGAACAAATTCAGAAATAGAATTTCTTGTTATATCACAACCGGATACCACTCACGATAGAATTATATCAGAATGAATTGGATAAAAAATAATTTAAAACTGGAAGGCAAAAAAGTTGTTTTACTTCCTTTGGTAGAAAAACATTTTGAAGAATTGATGGACGCCGGTCAACACGACATTATCTGGACATACATGCCCGTGAGGGGAATGGATAAAGAAAAATTGTTGGAGGAATTAAAGAATGCGCTTGTTCAAAAAGAAAAAGGCGAGCAGTTTACTTTTGTAGTTGTAGATAAAGCAGTTGGAAAAATAATTGGCAGCACGCGTTTCTTAAAATTAAATGAAGAGCATAAAAATTTAGAGATCGGCTGGACCTGGTATCAACCCGCCTATTGGAGCAAAGGCTATAATGAGGAATGCAAACTGTTATTATTAAATTATTGTTTTGGGACTCTTAAAACAATTCGTGTTCAGATTGTCGCATCGGAAAAAAACAGCAGATCCAGGAAAGCGATCGAACGCGTAGGCGCCAAATTTGAAGGAATTCTCAGGCATATTGTTATTAGAAACGGCGATAAAAGAGGCGCTGCATTCTACAGCATTCTTGAAGAAGAGTGGCCTGCCGTGAAAGAGAATCTTCTAAAACTTATTGCCATCCGTTCCTGATGTGGTAATTACTAACAAGTGTTCTTTCTTATTTATACTTTTTTTAAAACAATTTAAAATTTGAAGTACTATATTTGTATCCAACACTTCTAACTATTAACCCAAAATCTGTTATCATGAAAACGAAAATTAGCTCAAAAGTATTTTTAATTCTTGTTTTAATAATCTTATCCCCCATCGTTTTATTTTCGCAGTGGAAAAAGGGAGACTGGCTGGCAGAAGGTAGTATTGGTAATCTGCAAGTCACATCAAGTCAATTAAGGGCAGGCTCTTTTAAGAACAAGAATAGTGATATCCAAACAGTTTTTAGTCTCCGTCCAAGTTTGGGTTATTTTGTAAGTCAAAATGTAATGATTGGCGCCACGTTTGGATTTGGGTATACCAGCTTGAAAAATTACTCGTATTATCCCGATGGGAAAACATACTATAGTGGGATATATAGGGGTTCTTCGTTAAGTATAATACCGGCGATACGTTACTATTTTAAAACAGAAAGTGAAAAAAATAAGTTTTATGTACAGTTGGGCGCAGGCCCCGGGATAGGTGTTTTTAACAAGCAGGAAAACACTAACTACGACCCTTCAGGAGCAGTTTCAGGATATTATAAAGTGACGTATCCAAAAGTGCCTACAAGCTTTTATGGCCAGGCTTTTATTGGGTTCAATCATTTCTTAACAACGAATGTGGCTTTTAATTCAGCGGTAGGGTATAATTACGCCAGAGGCAAAACTACTACTGTAGTCACTACCAGTGGTAACATAGTGAGTATTGGAGGAAACCAAACACAAGTTTCTAATTCTTCCAATCTTTTCTGGTCACTAGGGTTTACCATGATAATTCCCGGTAAAAAGAATAGATAAATATCTGAGTATTTTTTTGAAAGGCGAGTAAGTTGGGTTAACTGACTTGCGGAGGCCTGAGCGCTTCATACCAATGAGTCACAAATTATAGTTAGAGCTGACCAGCAAAATAAAAATTATCAATTACTGGCAATTTATTTCTAATCTAACGCAAATCTCTTTACCACCTTGCGAACAATGTATCGTGAGGCCTTCTGTTTACTTTTATTTAATAATGTTAGATTAATTATTTCTTAACACGTAATTTTTACAATTCGTTCATCTTTGTGAAAATTTTCTCGCATGAAAAAAATTTACAACACGCTTTTTTTAGAATCGATCAACGCGTTATTTCCCCAAGTTCTCCAAAGAGATAAGGCTCACCAGAATTCGTTAATTCATATTACACAACATACTTTAAACATATATATCATATTTTTTATCTTGTGTGGTTTTATAAATTCAGTTCGCGCACAAACTACAATTTACACAACCGATTTTGGGACCGTTGCTAATGTTAATCCGGCGCAATGGACATTTACCGGCATTGACATGAATATCAGTACAAACAACTCCTCTTCTGGATATACGGGCGCTTCCGGTGGAGCCTGTTTGGGCGAAGGAAATTCGGTTGCCTTTATTAATACTTCCGGAACTTCCTTTGCAGGTTCTCAGGTGGGAACTTCTGAAGCTATTTTATTAGTTAACAGTACTGGTTACTCAACAGTAACTGTTTCCTTTGGGATGAGAAAGTCTTCAGCAGGATACAATTCAAACGCCACCTATACGCTCGCATGGAGTAGCAATGGTGTTAACTATACCACCATTCCTTACACTGAAGCTACGGCAGGTGGTTGGGGACTGGCTTCAGGTCCTGGTTTAACACTTCCTGCAGCGGCGGGTAATCAGTCGACCTTGTATTTAAAATGGACTTTTGTCAGAACAGGAACCGCGTCTAATTTTAAAATTGATGATGTGTCCGTTATTGGAAATACATCTGGCAACGTTAACGCGCCGACTATTGTTATGGATCTAGTAAATACAACAAACTATCTTGATGGAGGAGTGAGTGTACCGCCTGCCAGCCCATATGCTATCAGTGGCGTTATCAATGATCCAACAGATCCGGCACGTACTATTGGGCTTGACTTTACAATCAACGATCCGCAAACGGCCGCTTCTAACTTAACTGTAACTATTGCAAGTAGCGATGTAACAGTTGTTCCCAATGCAAATGTTGTTGTAACAGGAAGTGGTGCATCAAGAAATGTTAAGATCATTCCGATCGGAGTAGGGTATTCTAATATCATCATAAATGTATCAGATGGAACGAACATTACACCCTATTCCATTTCCTATGCAGCCTCTGCCGCATCATCCACGCCATCCAATACAATATGGCATACTGGGATGTCGGATGGTTCTGATGCGATTGCCATTGATGATAATTATTACATTTCGGGTGATGACGAATTAGATATATTAAATGTGTATTCAAGATCAGCATCCGGTTTACCTTTTGTGTCTTATGATTACTCTTCTGCTTTGGGTCTTTCAACCGCCAGCAGCCCGGAGGTTGACCTGGAAGCGGGAACACGCAGCACAAGCAATGCAAATAAAGTATATTGGATGGGATCTATGAGTACAGGTGGCTCGGCATTTACTATACGGCCAAACCGGGATCGTTTATTTGCTACAACATTTTCAGGGACTGGGGCATCTACTTCTTTTTCAGTTGTTGGATATTATGCCAGCTTAAGGACACAGTTAGTTACGTGGGGTGATGCGAACGGATACAATTTTTCAGCAAGTTCAGCAGCTGGTATGGACTCTAAAAATGTTGCAGGATTTGCTGCTGAAGGAATGGTGTTCGGGCCCGATAATACAACACTTTATATTGGACTAAGAGCTCCTCTGGTTCCCACAGCTAATCGCACGAAAGCAGTCATTGCCCCGATTGGTAATTTTGAAACCTGGTTTAATAACGGCTCTCCGTCCGGCAACCCTGCCATTGGAACTCCCATTGAGCTTAACTTGGGCGGAAGAGGGATTCGTGATTTAATCCGTTTAACAAATGGTACTTATATTATCGTTGCCGGCAATTCAGCAAGTAGTCCAATTACCAGCGCCATATACAAATGGACTGGCAATGCCTCGGACGCACCAATTTTAGTGGTTAATCCATTAAACGCTGTTTTAAATATGGAAGGGGCCATGCAGGTAAATGTAAATTCACAACCATCTATGACACAGCTGCAAATAATTTCTGATGGTGGAGGTGATATAATTTATAACGATAATAATGAGGCGAAAGATCTCGCCGACTTGAATTGGCGAAAATTCAGATGCGATAATCTGAATGGTATCGACCTTTGTTTAATAACTCCGTCATCTACGCCTGTGATCACTGAATCAGGATTAACGCTAACATCTACATCAGGTACAACGTATCAATGGTTTTTAAACAACCTTGCAATCGCAGGCGCGACCTTACAAAATTACAGTGCTACAGAAAATGGAAATTACTCCGTTATCGTAACTAATTCCCTGGGCTGTGCAGCAACGTCAGAAAATGTAACCGTTAGTTCGGTGGGTATTGTCAACTACCTTGAAGGCAAAAACAAAATAACTGTTTCTCCCAATCCTGTTCAGAATAAATTAATGATTTCTATCGAGAAATTATCCAACCCGTGTACGATAGAGCTTTTTGACTTGAATGGGATCAGGCTGTTAACGCTAACACCGATAGAAAAAAACACATTGCTCGATATAAGTGAATATGCAAATGGCCTTTATGTTCTTCGCGTTACAAACAACGATAGTTACTACATGTCGAAGATCATTAAAGACTAATGATTTTGTATTGGGCCTTTTGACTGAGCGCCCGACTTTATCTCCTTAATCCAATGCCTTTAACTTTTACTTAACGAAAAGGTAATTTTCAGCGTGTATTCGTGTAAATGTTTAAACGGAAATTTACAGGTATTAAAACAAATTAATTTACACTGAAAAACTTTCTCACTAAATGAAAACATTCGTACGCAAAAAAACTTTCTCCATTTCGAAATTTTATTTTCCAATAGTATTAGTCCTCCTAATTATAACACAAAACGGTTTTGGTCAGGCATCTATCTTATGGTCTAACCCAAGTAATTCGGTTTGGTTAACAAACACTAACTGGACCGGTGCTGTGGTACCGACTTCAACCGATATTGCTCAAATGGGTGCTAATCCTACTGGTGCAGGAGGCATTGGAATCGACATGGGCGGTTCAACAAATAATGGTGTCAACAACCAGTCGGTAGGCGCTTTTGAAATGACCAGTGCCAGGGTAACGAGTAATCCTGTGATAGGGAATAGTTCAACATCTGCGAGCGGCACGTTAACGTTTTTGGGTGCCACAGTGAATTCAATTCCAAATGTTATTATCAGGAATAATAGTGCCAAGGACATAACTTTTCAGAATATACAAGGTACTGGAACCCAGTCAATGACCATTGCGCTCATTAACAACACGGATAATAAAATTGTGCAAGACGCTGCTGGTAAAATTATTATTTCAGCGGCGATTATGGGAACGTCTGTAACGCCGTTGACCGTTATGGGAGTTGGTAGTTCAGAAGTTGACATCACGAATGCAGCAAATACATTTTCAGGAACGGTAAATTTATTTGGTAGTGAAACAGTCTTTCCAGCCGATGGATGTTTTGGACTTATTCCGACTTCGGTTCTTTCAAACGCAATTACAATAGATGGAGGTAGAATGACCGCGAATGCCACCTACACTTTGAATTCAAACAGAGGCATTAAAGTTGGCAACACTGCAGGCACCTCTATCAGTGTGAAAACGGGTACAACGATCTTAACCTATAATGGAATTATTTCGGATTTGACAACTAACGGTTCCTGGGCAAAACAAGGCGGGAATGTTTTTCAGATTGGAGGAATAAATATTTATTCAGGAACTACATCCATTAATAACGGAACCATACGACTGATAAACGGAAATGATCGGTTACCTGTTACAACCACGTTAAACATTGGCCAGGCAGCCAGCACGAATGTTGGAAATTTTGACCTGAATGGATTTAATCAACAAGTTGCCGGCCTCAACTCAACCGCAGGAACGAATGCAGGCGTTGCCAAAAATACGGTTACAACGTCTACAACACCTTCTACGCTCACTTTATCAGGTTCTGGAAGTTACACTTACGGTATCGGTACTGCCGCAAATTCAGGAATTATAGCGAGCGGTATTACTCTTGTTAAAAATGGAATTGGCTTACAAATTTTAGGTGACGTAAATACCTATACAGGATCGACGGTAATTAATGCCGGTGAGTTGCGTTTTAGTCCGAATGCAAATGAAAGCCTTGGTTCTTCTAATGTGACACTTAACGGAGGCACTTTGGGCACTTCTGGAATCACGGCTGGCAAAACATTAAGTTTCTCTACCTTAAATTTAACAGATAACTCCTCAATCAATTTAGAGAGTGTAAATAACCATTCGCTTTATTTTTCGTCCAGTAACGCCGCTTCCTGGACTGCTGCGAAAACACTCACCATTAGCGGCTGGCAGGGATCTTATTCCGCCGGGACCTCAGGAACAACCGGTAGAATTTTTGTAGGGGCAACGGCTACTGATTTAACTTCTACGCAATTGTCTCAAATAGTTTTCTTTAACGGGACTAATTATTTTGCCGCCACTTTACTTTCGAATGGAGAGTTGGTGCCTTATTGTATTGCACCTGTGATTAATTCCGTTAACAGCGCTTCTATTCTTTGCGCAGGAACAACGCTTAATTTGACTTCATCAGCCAGCGGAACACTTGCACCGAGTTATTTGTGGGGCGGACCAAATTCATTTTCATCTGTTGCCCAAAATGTGAATATTATAAGCGCTACACCTTTGGCCAGCGGAATTTACACACTCACGACTTCCAATGGGTGTGGTACTTTTTCTGCTACCACTTCTGTAACCGTGAATCCTTTACCAACCGTGGTTGCTAATACAACAAGCAATACCATTTGTACAGGTAACCAAATTACTTTATCGGGCAGCGGAGCAAACACTTATACCTGGGTAAATGGAATTACAAACGCGGTGGCATTTACACCTACAGCAACCACAATTTATACGGTTAATGGAACGGATAATAATAATTGTACTAGTACAGCAACCGTTAGTGTAACAGTAAATATCACACCAACACTTTCGGTGAATGCGCCTACAATTTGTGCAGGAAATTCCGTCACACTTGCAGCAAGTGGCGCAGCTACCTATACATGGAATACCACTGCTAATACTTCTTCTATTGCAGTAAGCCCTACTTCTTCTACGAATTATACCATTAGTGGTTCTAACCCTGGATGCACAGGTTCAAGAACAACAGCTATAACGGTTTACACCTTGCCGATAATACCGGTTAACTCTTCAACAATTTGTGCAGGGGCAACAACAACGTTATCTGCAAGTGGTGCTGCAAGCTATACCTGGAGCACTGGAAGTCATACCACAGATCTTTCTGTTAGTCCGGCTACTACTGCAAATTATACAATAAGCGGATCTTCTTCTCAGGGGTGTGTGAGTTCAAGCACAGCGCAGGTTCTGGTAAATCCCTTACCAGTTATTAACTCTGTTACTACTAGCGTTTGTACAGGGGGTACAGCCACATTGCTGGTGAGCGGCGCATCTACGTACACATGGAATACAAGTAGCAATAGTAGTTCCATAGTAGTTACACCTACAGGTAATACGAATTACACTATTGTGGGTACCTCTACCGCGGGCTGTGTTAGTTCAGGCACTACGGCCATTTTTGTTACCACTTCACCCAACATCACCGTTAATTCTCAAACTATTTGTACAGGAAATACAGCAACCTTTGTCGCAACTGGCGTAAGCACTTATACCTGGAATACCGGAGTCTTTACACCATCGCTTTCGGTTAATCCAACAAGTACTACTATTTATACGGTTAACGGAAATGCTTCGGGCTGTGGAGCCTTAATCATTTCAAATACGGTAGCGCTGATTGTTAACGCTTTGCCAACCGTTACTGTTAATTCAGCCACCATTTGTTCAGGAAACACTGCAACATTAATTTCAAACGGAGCAAGCAGTTACACCTGGAATACTTCAAGTAACTCAGCAACACTGAATCCAGCTCCGTTGTCAAATCTTGTTTATACGGTAACGGGAGCATCCGTGGCGGGTTGTTTAAATACAGCTACTTCACAGGTTATTGTGAATACAACTCCCACTTTAAATGTAAATGCTGCGACGATTTGTTCTGGCTCTTCAACAGTATTAACAGTGAGCGGCGCGAACACATATACGTGGAGCTCGGTGAATATCACAACAAATACGCTTTCTGTTAACCTCACTGCGTCTACCATTTATACAGTAAACGGCGCATCGGTTCAAAACTGTGTGAATTCAAAAACCGTTCAGGTTCTTGTTAATACTTTACCGGCGCTATCAATTAACGCACCAACAATTTGTGCTGGATCAGCGGCGACTTTGTCGGTAAGCGGCGCTGTTACTTATACCTGGAATACAAGTGTGAACGCAAGTTCTATTACTGTGGCTCCTGTAACGAGTTCAAATTATTCAGTATCCGGAACAAGTTCTTTGGGGTGCACAGGTAACGCTACTGTAAATGTGGTTGTGAACGCACTTCCTTCAGTTACTTCTACCTCTGCAACTATTTGTACCGGTAACAGCGGCACACTGATAGCCGGCGGCGCATTAACCTACACCTGGAGCACCGGGTCCAATGGTGCTTCTATAACACCAGCACCAACGGCGAATACAAATTATACCATCACCGGCACCTCTGCACAAGGTTGTATCAATACATTTACTACGCAAATAGCGGTTGTGGCACTACCAACCCTTTCAGTTAACTCGGCGAGTATTTGTGCAGGTAATTCTGCAACCCTTATGGCCAATGGCGCTACATCTTATACATGGAACACAAGCAGTAACCTTGCCACCTTAACCGTTAATCCACTTTCAACTACTATGTATACTTTAAGCGGTAGTTCCGCGCAAGGATGCATTGCATCGGCAACAACAACAGTGACGGTAAATGCATTGCCAACAGTTTCCCTTACGGTGCCTGGTTCTCCATTATGTGTATCAGATAATACCATGACACTTGCCGGATCTCCTACCGGTGGCGTTCTTTCAGGGACAGGGATAACCGGAGCAATTTTTAACCCTCTTATTTCCGGTGCCGGAAGCTTTACCGCAGTTTATTCCTACACCGATCAAAATATGTGTTCTAATGTTACTTCAAAAGTAATTAATGTGAATCTATGCACAGGAATAAATAACATTGAAAAAAACGCGTCCTTTAGAATATATCCTAATCCTGCTTCAGATAAATTAATCGTTAGAGATGAAAATTTCTCTTCTGATTACACAATTGAAATAATTAATTTGGATGGAAGAACTCTCCTTACTGTCAGCGCAAATCAGGAAGAAGTCGAAATGAATTTAACGTCCCTTACAAAAGGCCTTTATATTTTAAAGGTGGTAAGAACGAATCAGGTTGAGTTACTCAAATTTATTAAGGACTAAAGATATTTTTCTTCAAGATAAATTAAAAATTCCCCTACCAATTAAGCGCAGGGGATTTTTTATTAGAGACATTTAATGCGCATGCTTAATAAAGCATAAGGTCATCAAAAAGAAGTTGAGCGACTTTTTTCAAACCGCAATAAACTTTTGAAATAAAAATACTTTTTCTAATTCTTCTTTTTTGCCGATAACTTTTTCAGAACTTGCTTTATTTCTTTTTTAGGTTCTTCCTTTTTGGCAGGTTCAATTTTCAAATGTTTCATGATCAAACGTGTGTTTGAAAGTATTTCTTTAACCATTTCTTTTTCTTTTCCCATGATGTTTGTTTTATAGTGATTGTTGTTTTATGTACTTAAGTATTTTTATCTAAGTTACAGAATTAAAATTCTCTTTCACTGTCAATCCCTGATAATTTACCTTTGTTTAAGATTTTGATTTCTTCCTGTAAATGAATAGCATTCTGGCTTGTAAGTTCTTTTGGATCCAGTTCACTCAAATCTGGCTTACCGGCGTTTACCCAGGCTGTATACCAAAAATTTGCGGTTGCTGTTACTGCTTTAAGCATTTGTTTTTCTACCATTCCATTAAGCAGCGCATGATATTCTGTTGCATAAGCAACTGTATGGATGGGTTGACCAAATTTATTTTTTGCAATTTTTCCCGGCTCCTCTTCCTCATAAATTTTACCGCTGTAAGTTCGCTTTAGTTTTTGTTCCTTTAAAAGCAGAGTATCTGCTAAAACGTGTGACGAAAATATAATTTCCCAGATTTGGTCGTGGATGTTACCTAAATAGTTTGCAGGATTGGTTTTAAAATTATAGGAATTACCAAACAGGTCAGGCAACTGCGCTTCCCAAAAAGCATGAATCCCTTTCTGATCTGTTAGCTCTCCGTCGTGATTCACAGAGGTATGAAGTGGCATGTGTGCGTCACCGATATAATGACCCAGGTCAGCGGCTAAAAATAAAATTTCGGTTTTTCTTTTTTCTTTAAAAGCTTTGGTTAATTTTTCCATCATTGTTTCCAGGTACCAGGGTAAAATGCCGTTCTGCGCTAAAAATTTTTCATCGTACTTCTTTTTTAAGTCCTCGAAATTCTTCGGTAAACTGTCTTTTGCACCAAAATTTTCGAGGTCAATGTAATGCCTCGGTTTTTCTGCTTTGTCATTTAAAGTATATTTTCTCAGATCGGGGACGGTAGATTCCTGGGTGATAAAATCAATGTGGTTGTAGAAAAAAGATTGTAAAGGTTGAGGAAGCGCTAAAACCGCTGCGTGGTTAATGTGTTCGTGTCCGAATGTTCCCCAGGAGATTATTAATGGACTAATGCAGGATAATAGAATTACTACTCCGGTTCTTTTTATATTGATCTTTTTTACCATCTCTTTACGACTACTCTGTAAAATTAAGATCCCTGTTTACGCAAATAACCAACAGAGATTGAGGCAATAAAAATACAATTAATTAAAAGAAAGTTTTAACCGGTTTATCTTCGCCGGATTATGATTAGAAAGTTGAATGCTATTTTTTAATTTAATAAGTCTCCTGGCAATGGTTATAAAACTTACAATGCCTCTTAAGTGATTTTCGTCATCTACCACCGGTAGTTGACCCAGATGGTGAATTCTCATTTTTTTAAGTGCGCTGGCTTCATCGTCATGGCTGTGAATAAAAACAGGCCTGGGATTCATAACCTCAGCAGCCGTGAGGGTGTGTTCTGATAAATTATTTTTTTTGATTGCATCGCAAAGAGTATCAAAAGTAATTGTTCCTAATATTTTTTGATTTTCATCAATGACAGGTAAAAATTTTGTCGCCGAAATAGACATGTAACTTGCAATGAATTCTAAACTGTCATTCTCTTTGCATGAATAGGGAAGAATTTTCATTATTTCTTTAACTGTTCGCATAGTGTAGATTTTGTTTTTTTGAAATTAATCAGGAATTCATTTCTAAATTACTGTCTATAGATCTCTTTCATGTTAAGTGTGTTTTATCTTTTTCGACACTTAAAATCAATAGCTTTTTGTTAGCTATGAGGTAACTATTAATTAACCGTAAACCTTGTAAGTTCTGAGGGAGAAAACAATTCAAATAATTAGGAGTTACCGGTAAGAAATAGGCAGAGGGAAAAGCAGAGAAGTTTTTTTGACAATGCGAAAGTCGGTTTTCTTATATTTTTATACAACTAAAAACTTAAACTCCTGTTAATATCCAGGTTACAGTGTCGTTGTAATATTGTAATGAATTTATAATTACAAAATTAATCCCATACGTTATGGATACCACAAGGAGAATTTACAAAGACCAGGATGAAATTGAACTTGCCTGGAAAGAATTGATCCAGGCAATAAAACCTCTTCGCGTATCAACAGTACCTTCCGCGACTGGTCCTTCCGGGGAGTCGAAAACTATTGATCGGAATAAGAAAAAGAGATTGCATCACCCGGCTCTGATTACGCCGCGTGATTTTGATAACTGGGAATTATTCGTGTAGCAAAAATAATGTGTTCGACCTTTTTGCAACAAAAAGAAATTTCCTGTTTCATTAATATTCTGAAAGATATTTGTATTTATGCGGACGCAGATTTGTTTGCCTGTTCTTCTTCTTCACGGTTCCTGTTCAGAATCCCGTTCGAATGAGTAAAGAAGAATTAAAAACCGCAGAGAATTGATTCGAATAAATAGTCAACCTGCGTTTTTTTTCTATCATGAAATATGTATAGATGCCAGGAGATTCCAAAGTGAAAGTATTAACACAATCGCAACAGCTGCAGCAATAAGTTGTTTTACACTTACCAGATCTTCGTCACTATTAAGATTATCTATCATTTTTTTTAATTTTAATTAATAAATCCGTTAACTTATAGTGTGGGCGCTAAAAATATAAAATATAATTCTGGTTAAATGTTAAGTACGAATCTAAGTTCAAAAATTTAATCATTACTTAACTTTCGAAAGCCTGTTTTTACAAATCATACCCGTTTCTGTGGAAATTAGCGTGTGTAAACCAACTTCATGGTACTATTATTTGGCACAGAGCAATTGAATTTAGAATTGGAATGGAATTATTTTCTTAAATTCTATTACGGGTTAAACGGAAAGTCCGAGACCCCGTACTCTTAATTTTTCATCATCTTTTTTTAAATCATTCTTCAGTTGAATGATTCTGCGTGCAAGCGTAAAAAAACTCACTACACCCTTTAAGTGATTTTCATGGTCCACAACGGGTAAGTAAGATGATTTATTATTTCGCATTATTTTAAAGGCCGCAGCTTCATCATCGTAGGCAGAGATCATGGTGGATTCTGCTTTCATTAAATCGGCAGCAAATAAATTATTTTTTGCGGCTTCATCTTTTTTCAAGGCCTGTTGCAGATCTGAATCAGAAATGATACCAATCACTTGTTTGTGTGAATTTACTACGGGTAAAAATCTTTCAGTGGACGCAGTCATGAGCGAAGCAACTTTCTGTAAACTATCATTTGAATTACAGGAAGAAGAAAAATTTTGCATAACGTCTTTTATCGTTTTCATTATTAAAAAATTATAGCGCAAGTTACGTGTCAGCAAAGGCTGGCATGTTAAGGATTATTTATCTTTTTAGATAAGATTAAAAAATTACTTTTTAATAGTATTCAGGTAACTCTTTGTTAACGTGATAAAGCGCAGACCTTCTATGTTAAATGTGGACTTCGTTTAGAAGTAAAAGCCTAAACTTAAAGTACAGGTAATACGAAGATAATCTTAGCTGCATAAATTTGTTCCATCAAAATTTATATCCTTAGTTCTTCATTTAAAATACAACAAACATGAACCCTACAAAAGACAATCAAAAAAGTGCAATGACCGATCAGGCCTGGAAAGAATTAATTCAGGCAATTAAACCTAGAGATATTTCGGTAACAGTAAATAAGGGAATGGTAACGTTAAACGGTAGCACCGACAGTTATGCCAGGAAAATAATGGCGGAGCAAATTGTTTCAAGTGTTACCGGTGTTAAATCAATTCTTAATTTAATAGACGTAAAATTAACGAGCACCGATAAAAAGTCTGACGAGGAACTAACGGACAATATCCTCAACGCTTTTATAAAAGGATTCAATGAACCTGATGAGACCTTCGCTATGAAAATAGAAAATGACTGGTTAACTATTATGGGTGAAGTTGAAAATGAGTCGGGCAAAAAAGTATCCGTTAAAGGCTACGTTTGTGAGTTGGTGGAAACTGGCAGCGACAAAAAAAATTCTTCTCATCCGGCGCTAATGACTACAAAAGATCTGGCCTACTGGGAAATATTCGGTTAATTATTGCGAACTAAAATTAAAATTTATTAAATGAAACACTCCTTTCAGGTAAGTGCTAAATTTTCTTTGAGAGAGAACAGTAAGAAACTTTATTTTTCGTTGTTTGTTATTGTGTTCGTAATAAGCTACCCTTACTTTATTGATTTTAAAGAACGCCCGCAGGGATCAGACGCTTCTATTGCAAACGGCCGGATTACGAAATTAAAATCTTCCTTCAACAAAGTGAAACTGTGACCTTTTTTAATTTGCCAGGTCGGAGGGCCCTCGCACACTTGTATTTAAAGGCTAAAGAGGCTTCGTTCTGTATTTAAAAGATTTTCCTTTAAAGGGTTGAGAAAGAAATTTGTCAACGGTACTATTAAAAAGCTCAGGGTTTAGGCGTGGAACATAATGTGTTTCTCCTGAAAGAATTGAAAGATCCGCCATCGGAATATTCTGATAAATAAAAAATGTATGTTCTTCTTTGATTACATCCCTGGCGCCAGACATGACCAGAACAGGAATTTTTATTTTGTGTAAATCGGCAGCTGTGATATGCGGTTGAAACTCCATCATTCTATTAAGTTGCTGAATGAGATGCCAGTTTTTGCTTGTGTCTTTGGAAGCTAACATTTTATCCGCATGACGTCTTTCTTGTTTTATTTCATTTATGGTTTCAGGATAAAAAGCTGTCGTATCGCACCGCACATTCGCACTAAAGGAAACAATTCTTTTAATATTGGCTGGATAATAAATCCCCACAAATAGAGCTATAATGGCGCCATCGCTTTTACCAATGATGTCAACAGAATCGAGTTTCATCAGTTGAATAAACGATGCCATGTCTTTGGCCTGTTGAATATAACTTAAGGTGTCGTCTCCTAGTTCTGATTTTCCCCTGCCTCTGCAATCAATGGCATACACTTTATATTTTTTGGAAAAAAACTCAATTTGTGCCGCCCAGCCCTTAATGCCAGTAACATTGCCGTGAATTAAGAGTAAAGGCGCTCCGGTGCCATATACCTCGTAATAATGTTTAACGTTATTCAGCGAAATGTATTTTCCGACTTCTTGGTTGTCGCCGTACGATTTTGTTTGAGAAACTAAATTAATTGAAATCGTCAATAATGCTATTAAAGCTGCTACTCTCATAAAATGAATTGTAAAGTTAAAATATTTCGCTGACGAGCAAAACTAAACTCTCCTGGAATAGTGTGAATTGAGCCGGTAAGTGATCACGCAACTTAACGGTGTGTCCTTCTTAACTTTTGGCTCTAAAAGGACTTCAGCTTGAAAAAGCTCTGATAACCCTTTGCCGTTCTGACAAAAACAAATGCAAAAGATGAATTACCTTTCAAATTTGGGCTTTAAAATTCCCTAAAAATCGTTTTTTTAACTTCAGGAAAAATGTAAAACCAATTGGGTATGCCTTCCCAACCTGCGAAAAATAGGTTGCTGTTCTACTTTCGAAAATTGTTTTTCAAGGTGCATCACAATGCGTTGTGCAGAGTCTGTCTTTTTTAATAAAGGCACACTTTGATTTTTATTACTGTTCAATACACTTAAAAAACTCGCCCATTCCTGCAATGTTGAGGGATTCCCTGATGCCGCCTGACTTTTCATTTTCTATTTCGCTTAATTGTTCACAACAAAATTACTACAATAGGTAGTATACTGTTGCTACAATTCGTAGTATCTTGCCTGAAGGCATGTGTTTAGCTTGTTTTTAACGAAATTTTAAGGTCTTTAATCAAAAGAGAGACCGTCTTGAAGATCATTTTTCTCATCAAATTGAATGTGGTTTGGGCAACCCGATAACTATCGGGTCAACCAACGGAGCCGGTGGCTGAGGCTCTCGAAGCCGCCATGTGATTATGGGTCTGAGTCTTATCAAAAAAAGAGGTTGCCTTTTGAGACAACCTCTTTATAAAAAACATTAGTTGGCTGACTGGTCTTTTGCCTCAGCTTGACTGCTGGTGTCTTTATTGCAATTACCCCAATCTTTATTTTCATGTTTTTCGTTTTGCCAGCAATGTCCGTAATATCCATGATGACGCGGGCCAACAATTGCTATTAAACTTCCTACCGTTAATGCCATGCTGGCAAAAAAAAGTATTCCCTTTGTTCCTCTTTTCATTTTCATTTTTTTTGTGGGTGCAATATCTCATCGCTTTCCCTGGTTTGAATTAATTAAATACTTTCTGCTTTGTTCGGGTTGTCGGTGTTTTTCTCTCTGTAATATCCACCGCATCGTTGCCCGTATTTTTCTGTAAATACTTTACGTTCTTCCTCAGTCATGTTTTGGCAACCATGTGCATACGCAGGATGCATACCTCTCCAGGATCTGCGTCTCCAGCCCAGCAAACGAAAAACAGCTTTAATGAGCAGAAAAAAGATAAGAATTTTAAGAATAAAAAATGGTACCATAAATAAAGCCACCCCGGCTAAAATACCTGCGACTATTGTTTTTAAAATTTGTGTTATCATGTTGTTGTTTTTTTAATATTTGTTTTTTTGGCTTCAACCGTACGTTTGATTTGCCTGTTTAATAAGGAAGACGAAGGAGTTTTGGTTTTACTTTAAATATTTAAAATATTTTAAAAATTCATCAAAAAACGGATCAGTCGGAAAAGTGGGGGACAAAAAATTGTGAAGCTATTTATGGATTTAATTTAATTTTGGGCGCCTCCTCCTTAAGCAAAAGGCTTTGTTCATTTTTTAGTAAGCCTTTTGCTTAAGGGGCCCTGCCCTTCGCTGTATCTCGCTTGCCGTGTCTAAGAGCGGGTAATTTTGTGCGGGGTCTTTGCCCTAAGGGTCAAAGCCTCCACCAAAAACCCGCTCTAAGCCACGTCTGCACGAGGATGTCGCTGCGGTCAGTGGCGCAGCAGTGCATGTAAAATATTAGTAAAATTATGTGGCCCCCAACTTTTCCGATTGATCCAAAAAAACAATTGCTATCGGAACCCCGAATTGTAAGTAAAAATTATAGCCACACATTACACAAATCTAAAATCTGTGTAATCGGCGTCATCTGTGGCAAAAACCGATGTAATATTGGATCTAAAGAATTTAATCCTTCGGCTCTCTCCCGCAACGCTCTTGCCATTTTGCTTTAAATGCCTGGCGTTCTTCTTCGCTCATGTTCATCATTTTTTGTTTCCAGGGTGGCCCGCCTCTGAAACCACCACCGGTGCCTCGTCCTCTAAAGCCACCAAACAAAATACGGCAAAGAATAAATAATCCAATGGCTTGTTTATAGCTGATTAACCCAACAGAAACAATTACCGAAGGTAAGATTGCGTTCCAGAGAAACATAACTACGTAGCCCGCTGCTAAAATAAATGCGAGCGCAATGATTGGAAAAATAAAGAATTTTTTTCTGTGTTTAAATGGGCCGTTCATAGTTCAATGTTTAATAATTAATAAATTCGTTATACAAGTCGTTTAAGCGCTCACGTAAATGTTTTACTGCATATCCTTTGCGGGAAATAATTGTTTTAATACTTTCTCCTGATTTGTCAGCTATTTCCTGCAGACTCATTTCTTCCAATTCATTCTGTACAAAAACACTTCTTTGTTTTTCGGGAAGCTCGTCAAGCGCCTGCATCAATTCTTCCCAAAACATTTTTTT
>Ga0265327_10002797_pt1 | contig 17626 bp, 16 predicted proteins | sample 41621metaG_FD_202089 | JGI IMG/M metagenome (GOLD analysis project Ga0265327, IMG submission 202089) | Rhizosphere microbial communities from Carex aquatilis grown in University of Washington, Seatle, WA, United States - 4-16-21 metaG | ecosystem: Host-associated > Plants > Roots > Rhizosphere... | reverse complement strand
ACCGCATCAAGAGCAAGCTGCTGAAGCAGCAGCGCGAAGACCAGCGCCTGGACGCGCGCGAAGGTCGCCGCTGATGAACGCGCGCTGGTCACCGGCAGTCGCCGTCCTGGCCCTGGCGCTTGCATTGGGCGGCTGCGCGCTCGATCCGTCGCGGCTGCCGCTCGGAACCACCAAGGCCGAGGCGCTGCAGCGGCTCGGTCCGCCGACCTCGACCTATCCGATGCCAGCGGGCGGCGAGCGCCTGCAGTATTCGCGCGGACCTTCCGGTTTCACCGTCAGCAACCTGGATGTCGATGCGACCGGCAAGGTGGTCTCGGTGCGCCAGGAACTCGACGACACGATGTTCGACAGCACGGTCAAGGTCGACCAGTGGCATGTGCCCGACGTGCTGCGCAGCTACGGGCGGCCCTACCAGGTCTCGCGCGTGCTGGCTTTCAACGGCGAGGTCTGGGCCTGGCACTACCGCTCGAACAACATGCCGCGCCTCTTCTACATCTATGTCGACCCGGATGGCCTGGTCGTTCGCTACCACACGGCCGACGACTTGAGCATCGACGCCCGCGATCGTCGGTGAGCGCCGCATGAAGGTCATCTTCGCGGGCACGCCCGAGTTCGCGCGCGCCGCGCTCGAGGCCATTGCCGAAGCGGACTTCGAGATCGCCCTGGTGCTGACTCAGCCCGATCGGCCGGCCGGCCGCGGCATGAAGCTGCAGGCCTCGCCGGTCAAGCAGGCGGCTCTGGGTCATGGCTGGCCGGTCGCGCAGCCGCGCAGCCTGCGCCTGGATGGCAAGTACCCCGACGATGCGGCTGCCGCGCGCGAGGCCCTGCTCGCGGCGCAGGCCGACGTGATGGTCGTCGCGGCCTATGGCCTGATCCTTCCGCATTGGGTGCTCGACCTGCCGCGGCTGGGCTGCCTGAACATCCACGCCAGCCTGCTGCCGCGCTGGCGTGGCGCGGCGCCCATCCATCGCGCGATCGAGGCGGGCGACGCCGAGACCGGCGTGACCATCATGCAGATGGATGCCGGCCTGGACACCGGCGCGATGCTGCTGCGCGAATCGCTGGCGATCGGCAGCGATTCCACTGCCCGGCTGCATGACAGGCTCGCCGCGCTGGGCGCGCGCCTGATCGTCGACGCCCTGCACGCGGCCGAAGCCGGCCAGCTGCACGCCGAGTCGCAGCCGTCCGAGGGCGTGAGCTATGCGCACAAGGTCGAGAAGAACGAGGCGCTGCTCGACTGGTCGCTGGATGCGCCGACGCTGGTGCGCCGCGTCCGCGCCTTCGATCCGTTTCCGGGCGCAGCCAGCGTGCTCGACGGCGAGGCGATCAAGTTCTGGGCCGCCGAAGCCCGCGCCACGCCTTCCGATTCGGCCCCCGGCACGGTGCTCGCGGTCACGCCCGCCGGCATCGAGATCGCCGCCCGCGCTTCGGTGCTGGTCGTCACGGAACTCCAGCGCGCCGGCGGCAAGCGGCTGGCGGTGGGCGATTTCCTGCGCGGCTTCGATGTCAAGCCGGGACAGGTCTTCGGCGCCTGATGTTCTTCCTGCCTTCGATCCGGCGCGAACCCGAATTCCGCCAGGGCGTGCGCGAGATGTCCTCGGCGGCGCTCGGTATCGGTGCCTGGGGGCTGATGACCGGCGTGGCGATGCTCAAGTCGGGCATGAGCGTCTTCGAGTCGGTCGCGATGACGCTGCTGGTCTATGCGGGCAGCTCCCAGCTCGCGGCGATTCCGCTGCTGGCCGCGGGCGCGCCGCTGTGGGTGATCCTGGCGACCGGCTTCTGCGTCAACCTGCGCTTCGTGGTCTTCAGCCTGCACCTGCGGCCCTATCTCATGTACATGCCGCGCTGCCGGCGGCTGACCCACGGCTACCTGACCGCCGACATGAGCTACGCCTATTTCACGCGGCGCTATCCCGTTCCGGCGAGCACCGATGCCGATCGGCGCGCGCAGGAGGCCTACCTGACCGGCAACTACTTCGTGACCTGGAGCGCCTGGATGGTCATGAGCCTGCTGGGCATCGCGCTGGCCAACATGATCCCGCCGGGCTGGGGGCTGGGCTTCGCCGGCGTGCTGAGCCTGGTGGCGGTCAGCTGCTCGATGGCCACGACGCGGCTGCGCATCCTGGCCGGCCTGATCGCCGGCGCCACCGCGGTAGCGGCCTTTGCGCTCCCGCTCAAGCTCAATATCGTGACCGGCATCGGCGTGGCGGTGCTGCTGTGCTTCTGGCTGGAGAAGCAGTTCGGGCTCGACGTGGACGCGGAGGACGACAAGTGAGCGCACTGGCGAGACGTCGCGGGGCGTCGTGCACGAATGCCGGCACTGGGGCGCGGCGATGAATCTCGTGCACCAGGCCGGCAGCACCGACCTCTGGACCGTCGCGGCGATCATCGGGCTGGCCTGCGTGACGGTGCTCGCGCGCTGCTTCTTCTTCATCTTCGACCGGCCCTGGTCCCTTCCCGAATGGGCCCATCGGGCGCTGCACTACGCACCCATCGCGGCGCTGGCGGCGGTGATCGTGCCCGAGATCGTGATGACGCAGGGCCACCTGATCTCGACCTTGCGCGATGCCCGCCTCTATGGCGCGCTGGCCGGCGCGGTCTGGTACTTCTGGCGCGGCGGCGTGCTCGGCACCATGCTCGCCGGGATGGCGGTCTACCTGCCGCTGCATCTGCTGCTGGGCTGGTAGGGCTGCAGGCCCTTCGGCGCTCGCCGCGCGATGGCGGGTGAAACCTACAATGACGATCGCCCTTCGCGGCGCCATCTTCATCCGCTCTCAGACTCCCAACATGAACGTCCTTCGATTCGCCGACCTCTGCGCCCAGGGCAAAGCCACCGGCCAGCGCGTCTTCATCCGAGCCGACCTCAACGTGCCGCAGGACGCCAGCGGCCGCATCACCGAGGACACGCGCATCCGCGCCTCGGTGCCCTGCATCCGCGCGGCGCTGGACGCGGGCGCGGCGGTGATGGTCACCTCCCACCTGGGCCGGCCGACCGAGGGCGCATTCAAGCCCGAGGATTCGCTGGCGCCGGTCGCGGTGCGGCTCGGCGAACTGCTCGGTCGCGAGGTGCCGCTGGTGTCGAACTGGGTCGACGGCGTGCAGGTCGCGCCGGGCCAGCTGGTGCTGCTGGAGAACTGCCGCCTGAACAAGGGCGAGAAGAAGAACGACGAGGCGCTCTCGCGCAAGCTGGCCGCGCTGACCGACATCTACGTCAACGACGCCTTCGGCACCGCGCACCGCGCCGAAGCGACCACCTACGGCATCGCGCAGTTCGCCAGGATCGCCTGCGCCGGGCCGCTGCTGGCGGCCGAGATCGACGCCATCGGCAAGGCGCTGGCCCAGCCGCAGCGGCCGCTGGTGGCGATCGTCGCCGGCTCGAAGGTCAGCACCAAGCTGACCATCCTCAAGAGCCTGGCCGAGAAGGTCGACCAGTTGATCGTCGGCGGCGGCATCGCCAATACTTTCATGCTGGCCTCGGGCCTGTCGATCGGCAAGTCGCTGGCGGAGCCCGACCTGCTCGACCAGGCCAAGGCGGTGATCGAGGCGATGCGCGCACGCGGCGCCGCGGTGCCGATCCCGGTCGACGTGGTCACGGCCAAGACCTTCGCGGCCGATGCGGCGGCGACAGTCAAGGACGCCAGCGACGTCGCAGCCGACGACCTGATCCTGGACATCGGCCCGCGCACCGCCGACCTGCTGGCGGCCCAGCTGCGCGAGGCCGGCACCATCGTCTGGAACGGCCCGGTCGGCGTCTTCGAGTTCGATGCCTTCGCCAACGGCACCCGGTCCATCGCCCGCGCCATCGCCGACAGCCGCGCCTTCTCGATCGCCGGCGGCGGCGACACGCTGGCCGCCATCGCCAAGTACGGCATCGAGGACAAGATCGGCTACATCTCTACCGGTGGCGGCGCCTTCCTGGAAATCCTCGAGGGCAAGACCCTGCCGGCCTTCGAGATCCTCGAGAAGCGAGCGGCCTGAGCGACGGGCCATGCGCTGATCGCCTGCGCCGGGTCTTTCGGATGTCACACAAAGTGTATACAGTATCGAATACAACCAGGAGACCCGAATGAGCACCGCGCCCCGCCTGCCCCGCCACGCCACCAAGATCGTCGCCACCCTCGGCCCCGCGTCCAACACGCCGGAGCTGCTCGAGAAGATGATCCTCAACAAGGTCAGCGTGGTGCGGCTCAACTTCAGCCACGGCACCGCGCAGGACCACATCAACCGGGCCGAGATGGTGCGCGAGGCGGCGCGCCGCACCGGGCGCGAGGTGGCGATCATGGCCGACCTGCAGGGCCCGAAGATCCGGGTCGGCAAGTTCGCCGACGGCAAGGTCTGGCTCGAGCCGGGCGCGAAGTTCGTGCTCGACGCTGCGCGCACCGAGCCCGGCGACGTCGATGCGGTCGGCCTCGACTACAAGGACCTGCCGCGCGACGTGAAGCCCGGCGACAGCCTGCTGCTGAACGACGGCCTGATCGTGCTGACGGTCGACGCGGTCAGGGGCGAGGCGGTCCACACCACGGTGCGCCTGGGCGGCGAGCTGTCCAACAACAAGGGCATCAACAAGCAGGGCGGCGGCCTGACCGCGCCGGCCCTCACCGCCAAGGACATGGAGGACATCAAGACCGCGATGAGCTTCCAGGCCGACTACGTGGCGGTGAGCTTTCCCAAGAACGCCACCGACATGGAGATGGCGCGCCAGCTGTGCAACGTGGCGGCGGCCGAGTTCGGCCACAAGCCGGGGATGATCGCCAAGATCGAGCGCGCCGAAGCCATCCCTAAGCTGGAAGAGATCCTGCGCGCCAGCGACGGCATCATGGTCGCGCGCGGCGACCTGGCGGTGGAGGTCGGCAACGCGGCGGTGCCTGCGCTGCAGAAGAAGATGATCCGCATGGCGCGCGAGCTGGACAAGGTGGTCATCACCGCCACCCAGATGATGGAGTCGATGATCACCAACCCGGTGCCGACCCGCGCCGAGGTCAGCGACGTCGCCAACGCGGTGCTCGACGGAACAGACGCGGTGATGCTCTCGGCCGAGACCGCTTCCGGGCGCTACCCGCTCGAGACGGTGCAGGAGATGAGCCGCATCTGCGAGGCCGCCGAGGCGGCCGAGGATCCGCAGCTCGATGCCGACTTCAGCGGCAAGAGCTACACCCGCATCGACCAGTCGATCGCGATGGGCGCGCTGTTCACCGCGCACCACCTGGGCGCCAAGGCGATCGTGGCGCTGACCGAATCCGGCTCGACGCTGCTCTGGATGAGCCGGCATCGCGCCCACATCCCGATCTACGCACTCACTTCGCGGCTGGCCACCCAGCGCAAGATGGCGCTGTATCGCAACGTGCGGCCGCTGCTGATGGATTCCGAAAGCGACCGCGACACCGCGCTGGAGCGCGCCGAGGCCCACCTGAAGCGGCGCGGCATCATGCAGACCGGCGACGTCTATGCCATCACCTGCGGCGAGCCGATGGGGGCGCCGGGCGGCACGAACATGCTCAAGATCTGCAGAGTGTCTTAGCTCGCCCCCCAGCCTCGCTCACTGCGTGTAGCTCGGGCACCCCCCTGCCGGGGACAATCCCTGCGGCCCGGCGGAGCCGGTTCCGTGGGATTTCACGAAGGGGCCTGGCTGCGCCGGCCCTGGCGGGAGGCACGGCAGCGTGGAACCTGTCCTACGGGGGTGGTCGGTAGAATTGGCGGCAATTTTCATTACGCGAGGTAATTCCATGGCTCTCGTCTCGATGCGCGAACTGCTCGACCATGCCGCCGCCAACGGCTACGGCATCCCGGCCTTCAACGTCAACAACCTGGAACAGGTGCAGGCGGTGATGGAAGCCGCCAAGGAAGTCGGCGCCCCGGTCATCCTGCAGGCCAGCGCCGGCGCTCGCAAGTACGCGGGCGAGGCCTTCATCAAGCACCTGATCCAGGCCGCCATCGAGGCCTACCCGACCGTGCCGCTGGTGATGCACCAGGACCACGGCCAGAGCCCGGACGTCTGCCGCGGCGCGATCGACCTGGGCTTCAGCTCGGTCATGATGGACGGCTCGCTCGAGGCCGACGGCAAGACCATCGCCAGCTACGACTACAACGTCGACGTCACCAAGAAGGTGGCCGACATGGCGCACAAGGTCGGCGTCACCGTCGAGGGCGAACTGGGCTGCCTGGGCTCGCTCGAGACCATGAAGGGCGACAAGGAAGACGGCCACGGCACCGACGCCACCATGACCCGCGAGCAGCTGCTGACCGACCCCGAGCAGGCCGCCGACTTCGTCAAGCGCACCCAGATCGACGCGCTGGCCATCGCCATCGGCACCAGCCATGGCGCCTACAAGTTCACCCGCAAGCCCACCGGCGACATCCTGGCCATCGACCGCATCAAGGAAATCCATCGCCGCATCCCGAACACCCATCTGGTGATGCACGGCTCGTCGAGCGTGCCGCAGGACCTGCTGGCGATCATCCGCCAGTTCGGCGGCAACATGAAGGAAACCTACGGCGTGCCGGTCGAGGAGATCCAGGAAGCCATCAAGCACGGCGTGCGCAAGATCAACATCGACACGGACATCCGCCTGGCGATGACCGGCGCGGTGCGCAAGTTCATGGCCGAGAACCCCGAGAAGTTCGATGCCCGCGAATGGCTCAAGCCGGCGCGCGAAGCGGCCCGGCTGATCTGCAAGCAGCGCTACATCGAGTTCGGCTGCGAAGGCCAGGGCCCGAAGATCAAGGGCGACAACCTGCAGGTCGTGGCGGCCAGATACGCCAAGGGCGAACTGGCCCAGGAAGTGGTCTGACGCAGCAGCGCGCACCGCGCACCCGGCGCCGGGCCGCGCGCACTGAAAGCCACCTTCGCGGTGGCTTTTTTCTGCTCCCCGGCGCGCGCACAATCATCCAGGTATCGCCGCCGCAGGCTGCCCCACCTTTCGCCTCAACACGCATCGCACCGCCCATCCGCATCTCGCCATGACCACCGTCCATACCTCCTCCATCAAGAGCCTGCCCCTGCTCGCACGCGGCAAGGTGCGCGACAACTACGCGGTCGGTAGCGACCGCATCCTGATGGTCGCGAGCGACCGGCTCTCGGCCTTCGACGTGATCATGGGCGAGCCGATCCCCGGCAAGGGCGTGATCCTGACCCAGATGGCCCTGTGGTGGTTCGACCGCCTCGGCCATTTGTGCCCGAACCACCTGACCGGCGAGGCGCCCGAAAGCGTGGTCACGCCGGACGAGGTGAAGCAGGTCGAGGGCCGCTCGATGCTGGTCAAGCGGCTCACGCCGATCCCCGTCGAGGCGGTGGTGCGCGGCTACCTGGCCGGCAGCGGCTGGAAGGAATACCAGGAAGGCCGCGCGGTCTGCGGCGTGCCGCTGCCCGAAGGGCTCTCCAATGCCAGCAAGCTGCCTCAGCCGATCTTCACGCCGGCCGCGAAGGCGGCGGCCGGCGCTCACGACGAGAACATCAGCTACGAGAAGGTGGTCGAAGTGGTCGGCCCGGAGCTCGCCCGGAAGATCCGCGACACCAGCATGGCGATCTACGAGACGGCTGCCGCGATCGCGCTGGAGCGGGGAATGATCATCGCCGACACCAAGTTCGAATTCGGCCTGGACCGCGACGGCACGCTGGTGCTGATGGACGAGGTACTGACGCCCGACAGCTCGCGCTACTGGCCGGTCGAGGGCTACCAGGCCGCGCTGGCCAGCGGCGCCAATCCGCCGAGCTACGACAAGCAGTTCGTGCGCGACTGGCTGGAGGCCACCCGGATCAACGGCAAGCCCTGGGACAAGACGCCGCCCGCGCCGCGCCTGCCTGCCGAGGTGATCGAGAAGACCGCGGCCAAGTACCGCGAGGCGCTCGAGCGTCTCACCGCCTGAACGCCCGCGTCGCAACCCGTCCATAGGGTCGACCCGGGGGTGTGAATAAGTCACAAGCTGCGGTCGCAATACTTACTGCCTGAGAGCCAGCCATTGTTCGAGACTTCGCGCATCCCTACATAAGAGGAGTGCGAGATGGAACAGTTTGCGGATTTCGAGGTCGAGCAGCCCACCACCACCCTGGCCCAACGGGTCAGCGCCACCCCGCCGGACGGCCTGCAGCCCGGCATGCTGATGCGGGTGCTGGACGAGATCGACCATGGGCTGATGCTGCTGGACCTGACCGGGCGCATCTTGCACGCCAACTACCCGGCCCGCCGCGAACTGGCGGCGGCGACCGTGCTGCGCGGCGCCCAGGGCATGCTGAGCGCCAGCAACAGCGCATCCCAGGCCAAGCTGCGCCAGGCGCTGCGCGATGCCGAGCGCGACTGCCGCACCATCGTCGAGCTCGACCAGGACGGCGACGCGCAGGCCCTGTCGCTGGCGTTCATCCCGTTGGCGGCCTTGCATGGCGGCGGCGTGGTCGACACGGTGCTGGTGATCTGCAGCCGCCGCGCCGGCTGCGAATCGCTGACGGTCCAGATGTTCGCCCGCTCGCGCAGCCTGACCCGCGCCGAGCAGAACGTGCTGGCCCGGCTCTGCGACGGCCATGGCGCGGAGGAGATCGCCTGCCTCGAAGGCATCCGGATGTCCACCGTGCGCACCCACATCAAGAACGTGCGGCAGAAGACCGGTTCCAGCAGCATCCGGGCGGTGGTGCATCGGGTGTCGCGCATGCCGCAGATCGTGTCGGCGCTGCGCAACTAGGCCCGGGCGCGTTTTCCGGGGCCGGCCGTCAACGTCGGCCGTTGCCGAAGCGCAGCGTGAACCAGGGGGGCTTGGGCGCTGAGGGGGGAGCCGGCGGAACGGGAAAGTGGTCGCCCGGGGTTGCCGCCAGTTCTCTTGCCATCTGCGGTGCCGCGGTGCTGGTGCCGGAGAGGCGCAGCGCCACGCGGCTTCTGTTGCCCAGGCCGAGCAGGCCGCTGCGGACACGGCTCTCCTCGGTCGGATAGGCCCAGTCCGGCGTGATGTGGTCGCCTTTGGCGCTGTCGCCGGTGCTGGGGCCGCCGCTGCTGTAGGGCGCCGGCCGACCGTCGCTGAGCCTGAAGCCGGCCGCCACCATGCTTTCGGGCCCCGTCGCGATGCCGTTGATCGATCCGCGCGCGACCACCTCCGCAGGCCCCGCCAGCGGGAACGGGTCAAGGTGTTCGCTGGGCGGCGTGCCGCAGGGGTCGTCGTAGTTCGGGCTCTCGAGGTAGCCGCTGCGCCCGAGTTGCGGCCTTCCCAGATTCGGATCGCTGCGCGCCAGGTAGGCATGCGCAACCCCATCGAGCACCTTGGGATTCGCGCCCGGCCGCGCCATCACGGTGACGCGCCACCGACCGGGCGGCGCCAGCGCAAAGGCGTCGGGATCGGGCGCCGAGGCGGTGCAGGACCGGGCAGTGGGCGCAGTGCCGATGATGCACTGCAGCCGATTGGCCGGTGCCGGCCCTTCGACCGTCGACACGCGCACGACCGCCGCCGGCGGTGGCGGCGGGTCGCTGGCCCTTGCGCTGTCGCCAGCGGGCGAATCGACCTGGACGTCGACGTCGTCGAAGCCGACGCCGCTCGGAAACCAGATCTCCAGCAGCGAGACAACCTGGGAATCGGCCGCCACGTACCAGTCGATGGACCTGCCGGACGTAGTCAGTCCCTTCAGGTCGATCTGGGCATGGGCGCGAAGCAGATGGCTGTTGCCTGAAGGCAGGATCACCCGAAAGATGTAGCCGTGATCGCGCGCCCTTCGATACATCTCGGCGATGGCGATCTCCACCACCGAGCTGCCGTCATGGGCGCCGGTCTGCGGTCCATAGCTCAGGTTGGCGATGATCTTCGCGGCGGGCTTCGAGAACATCTTTCGCCCGTAGTGGCGGATCGCGTGAAGGCCGGCCAGGCCATAGGACTCGAGCCAGATGCCGGACGGATCGTCGAGCGCCTGGGCCGGCAATTGCACGAAGGCGATGTCGGTCCTGCCGGTCAGGGGCGGGAACGGCGGGCGGCCATCGATCGGCCGGGTGCGGCCGGCGGCATGGCCCATGACCTGCGCACCGTGGCTCAGGGCGCTGTCCAGGCTGGGCAGGGCGGTCAGGGCGTAGGCGCTGTCCTCGTTGCCCTTGGCCTTCGCCAGCAACTGGTCCAGGTAGCTTGCGCTGTAGACCGCGCCGTAGCCGAAATGCGCGGGTGCCTTGACAGCCGGATCCGGTTCCAGATCGCCCTGGTCCCAGATGAAACGCACGCTCGCCGCCGGGTCGGCACCGGGCCTGTAGGCCTGGTGCGCGAACGGGCAGCCATCGTCGACGATGCCTATCACCACGTCCGGCGCCTTTCCCAGATCGACCTGAAGCACCCGTTCGCTGGCGACGAACCGGGTCGGTGGAATCGGGGTGGCCAGCTCGCAATAGCGGGCGCTCAGGGCGTGCAGCACCTGGAAGCTGTTCGACAGGGTGGCGAACGGGGCATCGACGCTGGCACAGCTGTAGTCCTCGAAAAGCTCGCTGCAGAACATCCCCGCGCTCGCCATGCGCTTCAGCATGGTCTTGTCGATGGGCTTCGCAAAATTCACCAGCAGCACCACATGGATGTCGTGCCGCTGCTCGAAGAAGGTCAGCTTCGTCTCGATCGCCCACAGCAGGTAGGCGTCGATCTTCAGGCCGGAGGAATCGATGAGGGCCATGACCGGCTTCCCGCGGTCAGGGCAAGACCAGCGCAGCGCGCTCGGCCACACCGAATTGATACAGCTGACCCAGTATCGAAGCAGCGCCGGCGGACTTCACCGGCACGTCGGCGCCGATCTGGAAGCCTTCGGGCCGATTGCCCGGCGTGTCGATATCCTGCGCCACGATGTCGAGGTCGAGACTGGCGCCCAGCGCGTCCGGCGGCGCGAAGCGACGCAGCTTCACCGAGCCGGAGCCCTCGCCGAGGCGCGCCAGCACGAATTCGGCGATCGTGTAGCCCAGAAGCCGACCCGCGACACCATCCGCCGGGAAATGCAGGCCCGCCACGACCCGGTTTGTCGCGATGCGCGCCGCCTGGCGATAGAGCTGCTCGGCCGTCGAGGGAAACTTGGCCGTCAGGCCGAGGATGCCGTCGAGCAGGCGCGCGAGCATGAAGGCCTGCGTCGAATGACCGCTCGGGAAGGACCCGTGCCCGGGCGTGGTCAGCATCGGTTGGACCTGGGCCGAGTACTGGAAAGGCCGCCAACAGGCAAGCACGTGCTTGAACTGCATCTCCAGCAGCACGGTCAGCTGGATGGCGTTGGCCAGCAGTTCCGCGGTCCAGCGGTGACGCTCCGAATGCAGTCCGGTGATCGAGGCCACGAAGGCGAACTGGTTGTCGATCTGCGACAGGATCTCGGGCGCGCGTTCGAGTCTCAGGTCGCCCCAGGATTGCACCCGAGCGATCTGGGCCTCGAAGAAGGCGGCCGACGGCAGGGCGAGTTCGAAGACCTTCGATCCGGACACGAACATCGCGAGCGCGTTGGGGGTGCCCGCGCCGCCGCCGCCGCCGCCGTTCGGCGGCGAGCTCATCGTGCTGGTCTGGAAGCTGATGTCGCGGCTCAGCTCCCATTGCAGCAGGTAGGAGCGCACCCATGCCTCCCACCGCGCGATGTTGCTCGCGGAGTCGAAGGGCGGCGGCTTGGGGTTGAAGACTGCGCCATTGGGATTGCTCGTGCCGTCGCGGCTCATGGTCAGCGCCGTCGTGACCAGGGGGTTGGCGAAAGCATCCGCCAGCGGGCTTCCGCCACCGCCGCCACCGCCGCCACCGCCGCCACCGGAAAAGCCCCCGAATCCACCGAAGCCGCCAAACCCGCCGAAGCCGCCGAAGCCGCCGAATCCACCAAAGCCGCCGAGCTGTGACATCTGGATCTCCTCGTTGGTCAGTCCTTCATGCCGGCTTGCCGCAGTGCATCGACCAGCAGCCTGAACTGCTCGGGCGCTCGCTCGGAGGCCGGGTAGGTTCGCTTGAAGCGTTCGAGCGAATAGCTTGGATCGAGCCGCATGAGGCGATCGATCGCCGCGCGAGCCTCGTCGTGATGCCCGGACAGGGCCTGGGCGATGGCCAGGGCGCGATAGGTGGAGGGATGGATCGCATTGCGCTGCAACGATCGATGCGCCAGCCGGATGGCTTCGTCGTAGTCGCCATTGGCGATGGCCATCGAGGCCGAGAGCGATTCGTAGTAGTAGGCGATCGGGTCGAGCGGCGAGAGGGCGCGCGCACGCTCGGAGGCGTGTTGCGCCTGCGAGCCCTGGGCCTCGAATGCGTGGACCATGCCCTTGAACAGCCAGGCCAGGGGCTCGCTGGGGTTCTGCGTGACGGCTTCGTCGAGTCGCAGCGCCGCCTTGTCGAAGTCCTTGATCAGATGGCAATAGACGAAACCTTCCATCGCCAGCGCCAGCGCATTCGCCGGGTCCTCGTCGAGCGCGCGTCGGGTCTGGTCGAGTGCCCGGGTCGCATCGTCCTTGGGCGCGGTCGACAGCCCGCGCGTCGCGCACAGCACGTACCACTTCGCAAGCCACGCCCGCGCCAGGGGATGGCGCTGGTGCCGTTCCACCAGATGCTCCAGCACTTCCCGGCTGCGTATGAAGTCGGCCCGCGCCGAGCGGTGCATCAGGCTGATCCCGCCAAGCATCAGTGAATAGCTGGACAGCGTCGGCAGCGGCACCGTGCTGACCAGGGCGATCTCGCTGCTGAGGATTGCGGAATTGATCTCCGAGGCGAACTCGTCGACGGTTTCGCTGCGCACGTCGAAAAGGTCGGCCAGCGGTGCGGATCGGCGTGATGCCCAGATGACGCGTCCCGATGCGGCATGCGCGAGCTCGGCATTGACCAATATCTGGCTGCCGGCCGCGTAGTAGCTGCCGGAAACCACGTAGTCCGCCGCCAGGCGATCGGCGATGCCGTCCAGGCTCATGTCGCGCAAGGCCAACGCCCGGGTCGAGAGACGCGAGACCACGCGCAATTGATCCGATCGCGAGATCTGGGCAATGATCCCGTCGGCAATGAGGTCGCCGACCACCGACAAGGGGGCGTCGCCCTGGATGAAGGACAGCGGCATCACCGCCACTGTCGCCTGCATGGTCGGGGCCTTGAGATCACTGCTTCGATGCGCCGGCGCCCGGGCGTTGCCGGGCCTGGACATGCGATAGGCCCGGACCGGTTGCACGATGTGCTTGAGCCAGCATTCGCCGAGGTCCTCGAAGGACGCATCCAGGTCGTCGTCCAGCAGGTCGCGCACTTCCGCGGTGACGACGGTCTGGCCCGGGCCGGCCAGCGTTGCCACGCGCGCCGCCAGATTGACGCCGGCACCATAGATGTCCTGCTCGTCGACGTACACATCCGCCGCGTGCATGCCCATGCGCAATTGCATGGCGCGGCCATCCGCGAGCGGGGGGCACTGATCGTTCATCCACGCGTGCAGGGCCAGCGTTGCCGCTGCGGCCTGGCGCGGCGCGTCGAACTCCAGCATCATCCCGTCGCCCAGGCTTTTCACCAGACGTCCTTCGAAGATGGGCAGGATCTTCTGGCTGGTGTGCTCAAGCAATGCTTGCCATCGCTTGATGACGCCCAGCTCATCCGACTGCATCAAGGCCACGGACTCGACGAGGTCGACCACCAGCACCAGCTTTCGCAGGTGCGGGAGGAGCAAGCCTCCTTCGTCCAGAAGAGCAATGGTGCGAGGGCCGGAGGGCAAAGTCATCCCCTCTCTAAAGGACGCCATGGATGCCATGGGGCGACGGCGAATGCGCGCGAGGGCATTCTTGTCACGCGAGGCCGCAAATGTCCATCGCTCGGATGGATTAGCGCGCCATTCACCCCGCCGAAACCGCGTGCCCTCGCCCGAGGACATCGCGCCGATTGCGATCCCGCAGCAGGTGCCCGCTACCTCGAAGTCAGCATCGCGACCGTGTTGCCGCCTGCATCCAGCAGCGTCAGCTGCGACGGTCCGGACAGGCGGTAGCTCGCCGTCGCCTGCAGCGCGGCGAAGAACTGGGCCTCCTTGGCGCCGGCCGCCGGATCGGCGCAGGCCATCCGGGTCGAGGCCAGCTGGCGCATCTGCAGCGCACTGCCATTGCGCACGAAGGCGCCCGACACCTGGTTGCATCCGCCGGAGCCGCTGACCCTGCCGCTGCGGTCGAACTGGATCTGCGGGTCGCGCCGCGGATCGCCGCCCGGCGCCACGGCCTCGCTGCCCAGCTGGCTCAGGCGCCATACCGGGCCCTCGATCGGCTCGTCGAGGCTGACGGCGCTGCCGCAGCCCGAGAGCAGGGTGGCGGCAAGCAGGAAGGCCGCGAAGGCGGGCATGGCGACTGGGCGGGAGCGCATGGGCTGGCTTTCCTTCTGCAACTTATGGATACGCGCCATCGTACAGAGCTTCCGTCGAGCGCCTATTTGCGAAGCTGCACGCTAGCTGAGCACCACGCTGCTGAGCCGGCGCCGGTAGCTCGCCACCGTCGGGTCGTCGGGCGGGATCTGGCCATCGGCGACCTTGACCCGGGGCGGCTCGATGATGTCCAGGATCGCGATGTAGGTCTTGCGGGCGAGGTCCTCGCTCCAGCTCTTGTCGCGCATCAGGATGTCCAGCAGCTCGTCCATCGCGTCGGTCCAGCGGTGGGCGCTCATCAGCAGGCGGGCGCGGTCGAAGCGGGCCTCGAAATCGCGCTTGTTGGCCGCGATGCGGGCATCGAGCGCCGGCAGGGCAGGGGCCGTGCCGGCCGGCGGTTCGGCGAAATCGATCGCGTCGATCCAGCGCTTGAGCGAATCGAAGCGCCGCACCAGCGAGGTCCGGGCGATCACCGGCGCGAAGGCCACCTTGGCGTCGTCGATGCGCCCTTCCTGCAGCAGCAGCTTGACGTAGTCGAAGCGGGCGTCGTCGTTGGCCGGATCGGTGGCCACCGCGTGCTGCAGCTTCTCGAGGGCGCCATCGGTATCGCCGGCGGCCAGGGCGTCCTGGGCCGAAGCCTCTTCCTGCAGCGCCTCGACCTCCTCGGCGGCCGGCACGTGCTTGTCGAGGAAGGCGCGGATCTGGTCGGCCGGAATCGCGCCGACGAAGCCGTCGACCGGCTGGCCGCCCTTGAACATGACGCAGAAGGGGATGCTGCGCACGCCGAACATCTCGCTGAGCTGCGAGGAGATCTGCGGCACCTTGTCGGCGTCGAGCTTGGCGAGCGTGAAGCGGCCGGCGTAGTCGACCTCGAGCTTCTCGAGCACCGGGCCGAGTTGCTTGCACGGGCCGCACCATTCGGCCCAGATGTCGAGCAGGACCGGCGTGCTCATCGAACCGTCGATCAGTTCGGCCTGGAAATTGTCGAGGGTGATGTCGATCATCGGTGGCAGTTGGGGGTGAAACGTAAAATTCGAACCATGAAGCAAGCAATTCAGGTCGGCGTGGTGATGGGCTCGAACTCCGACTGGGAGACGATGCGCAATGCGGTCGAGATTCTCCAGCAATTCGGCATCGCCCACGAAGCCCGTGTGGTCTCGGCCCACCGGATGCCCGACGAACTGTTTGCCTACGCCGAATCCGCCGCCGGGCGCGGGCTGGCCGCGATCATCGCCGGGGCCGGCGGCGCGGCCCACCTGCCTGGCATGCTGGCAGCCAAGACCACGGTGCCGGTGCTGGGCGTTCCGGTGGCGAGCCGGCACCTGCAGGGGGTGGATTCGCTCTACAGCATCGTCCAGATGCCCAAGGGCGTGCCGGTGGCCACCTTCGCCATCGGCAACGCGGGCGCGGCCAATGCGGCGCTGTTCGCGGTCGCGATGCTGGCGGTCGGCGACCCGGTGCTGCGCTCGCGGCTCGATGAATTCCGCAGCCGCCAGACCGAGGCGGCGCGGGCGATGACGCTGCCGCCGGCCGAGCCGGCCCTTGGCGCCCCGGGCCCGCAGGGCGGGAGCGCATCGTGAGCAGCCCCACAGCGGGCGGCGCGGCCGCCGAGCCGGGCAAGCTGGTCCCGCCCGGCGCCACGCTGGGCGTGCTGGGCGGCGGCCAGCTGGGCCGGATGTTCGTCCACGCGGCGCAGCAGATGGGCTACTTCACCGCGGTGCTCGATCCCGATGCCGACAGCCCGGCCGGCCGGGCCAGCCACCACCATGTGCATGCCGACTACGGCGACGTCGATGCGCTGGCCCGCCTGGCCGGCCTGTCCGACGCGATCACCACCGAATTCGAGAACGTCCCGGCCGCCGCGCTGGAGCACCTGGCGGTCGCCCGTCCGGTGGCTCCGGACGCTGCCGCTGTCGCGATCGCCCAGGACCGGATCCGCGAGAAGGCGCATTTCGCCCGCTGCGGCGTCGAATGCGCGCCCTATGCGGTGATCGAGACCGCGCAGCAGCTCGAGGCGGTGCCGGCCGACCTGCTGCCCGGCATCCTGAAGACCGCCCGGCTTGGCTACGACGGCAAGGGCCAGCGCCGGGTCTCCACCCGGGCCGAACTCGCCACCGCCTGGGAAGACGCCGCCGGCCTGCCCTGCGTGCTCGAGAAGCTGCTGCCGCTGGATTTCGAATGCTCGGTCGTGCTGGCGCGCAGCGAGGACGGCCAGATGGTGCACTTTCCGCCGCAGCGCAACCTGCACCGCGATGGCGTGCTGGCCGTGACCGAGGTGCACGCCGACAACATGCCGGCGGCGACCGCCCGGCGCGCAGTGGCGGCGGCCCGCTCGATCGCCGAGGGCCTGTCCTATGTCGGCGTGCTGTGCGTCGAATTCTTCGTGCTGGCCGATGGCGCGCTGGTGGTCAATGAAATGGCACCGCGCCCGCACAACAGCGGCCACTGGACGCTGGATGCCTGCGACGTCTCGCAATTCGAGCTGCAGGTGCGCACCCTGGCCGGCCTGCCCTTGAATCCGCCGCGCCAGCACAGCGTGGCGATCATGCTCAACCTGCTCGGCGACCTGTGGTTCGTCGACGGCGCCAGCGAGGCCCGCGCGCCGCACTGGGCCGACGTGCTGGCGCTGCCGGGCACGCACCTGCATCTCTACGGCAAGGCCGAGGCGCGGCGCGGCCGCAAGATGGGCCATCTCAACATCACCGGCGACGACATCGAGGCGGTCCGGGGCACGGCCGATTTCGCGGCGGCGCTGCTGGGCCTGCCGATCCCGCTGTCCGAATGAGCGCCCGCATGCATTCGATCCACGCCCCGGCTCCGGCCGTGCCCGGAGGCCCGCGGTGATCCTCGACGGCCGCTCGGCCGAGGCCATCGACGAGGCCGCGCGTGCGCTGGCCGCCGGACGGCTGGTCGCCTTCCCGACCGAGACCGTCTACGGGCTGGGTGCCGACGCCGGCAACGATGCCGCGGTGGCCGGCATCTTCGCCGCCAAGGGACGGCCGAGCGACCATCCGCTGATCGTCCACCTGGCGCCCGGCGGCCCGGGCGCCGAATCGCTGGCCCATTTCGCGCGTCCGCTGCCGCCGTTCGCTCAACAGCTGGTCGCTCGCTTCTGGCCCGGTCCGCTGACCCTGATCGTCGAACGGCAGCCCGCGGTCGGCGCGGCGGCGGCGGGCGGCCAGCACACGATCGGGCTGCGCTGTCCGGCGCATCCGGTGGCGCAGGCCCTGCTGGCCGCTTGCGCCGAGCGCGGCGTGGCCGGCGTCGCCGGGCCCAGCGCCAACCGCTTCGGACGCGTCAGCCCGACCACCGCGCAGCATGTGCGGCAGGAATTCGGCGACGACATGCTGGTGCTGGATGGCA
>Ga0265327_10002796_pt1 | contig 17632 bp, 16 predicted proteins | sample 41621metaG_FD_202089 | JGI IMG/M metagenome (GOLD analysis project Ga0265327, IMG submission 202089) | Rhizosphere microbial communities from Carex aquatilis grown in University of Washington, Seatle, WA, United States - 4-16-21 metaG | ecosystem: Host-associated > Plants > Roots > Rhizosphere... | reverse complement strand
CGCAGCGCGGGCGACGCCCACACCTTCGACTCATTGGATCTTGTCCGGCAAAGCCAGTAATACTCCCGGCCTTCCACGCAAAAATCGTCGATCTCGGTCCGGCAGGCCACCAGGCCCCGCGCTTGCGCCGGACTGAGCGCGGCGGCGAGGAAACCGACATAAATCGTGTGGGCGGGATGCGCGAGATCCGCCGCGGCAAAGGGCTTGAAGGCGGCGACCGCCGCGACCTCGGACCGGGTGCGGAGAAACGTGTCCACCCCGTAACCGAGCGATTTCGCCAGGTGCTGCTGGATCTGCTCCGTCAGCTTGCGGGGATCCGCTGACTTGCTGGAAAAGATCACGTTCCCGCTGGCGATGAAGGTTGTCACCTCGGCGAATCTTAGCTCCTCGAAATGCCCGCGCAGCCGGTCCATCGTGATCCGCCGGTTGCCCAGGTTCATGCCGCGCAGGAAGGCGATATAGTGTGGCATCGCGGACAGTTTGGCCGCCGGGGGAAGAGGGACGACGAAAAATTTGGGGACGCGGTCGGGCGCGGTGCGCCAGTTGCGAAACGGAAATTCGTCCACTCATTGACCCCATCATGGTCACTTTGCTTTCCGCTCCGCCGGCCGACGAGGCGTTGATCGACGCGTATTCCTCCGCTGTTTCTGGCGCGGTGGCGGCGGCGCACCCGGCGGTCGTCCACATCGAGGTTCAAGGCAACAACGCTCCCGGCGGCTCCGGCTCGGGCTTTTTCATTTCGCCCGACGGTCTCCTGCTGACCAACAGCCACGTGGTCCACGGGGCACGCGAGCTGAAGGTATTCCTCGCCGACGGCCGCAAGCTCATGGCGGACCTCGTCGGCGACGATCCCGACACCGATCTCGCGGTGCTACGCGTGAGCGCGGACGAACTTTCTCACCTCGTGCTGGCCGACAGCGACGCCGTGCGGCCGGGGCAGATCGCCATCGCGATCGGTTCGCCGATGGGATTCCAGCAGACCGTCACCGCCGGCATCGTCAGCGGGCTCGGTCGCTCGCTGCGGGGCGCGTCGGGGCGGCTGATCGACAATGTCATCCAGACCGACGCCGCCCTCAACCCGGGCAACTCGGGCGGTCCGCTCGTGAACACCCGCGGCGAGGTCATTGGCGTCAACACCGCTATCATCCGCCCCGCGCAGGGCATCTGCTTTGCCATCGCCAGCAACACCGCGCGCTGGGTGGTGGCGTGGTTGATCAAGGACGGCCGCATCCGCCGCAGCTTCATCGGCCTCGCCGGGCAGAACGTACCGCTGATCCGCAAGGTCGCACGCTACCACCAGCTCAAGCAGGACACGGGCGTGCTCGTCGCCGGGCTCGAACCCAACAGCCCCGCCGCACGCGCCGGGTTGGTGGAAGGCGACATCGTGCTCGCGCTCGACGACACGCCCACGCCCGCGGTCGATGCACTACACAAGCTGCTCACGGCCGATCGCATCGGCGAGCGCGCGATCGTCACGTTCCTGCGCGGCGTCGAGCTGCGCCGCCACGCCATCATCCCGCTGGAGACGCCGGTGCGGGTGAAGCAATAAGCGGTAGGCTTTAAGCGGTAAGCGGCAATGGGACCTTTGGGGGCGGTGGAGGAAAAGTGCTGACAGCTGCCGCCTGAGGGCTGACAGCTTCCCTCCCATGTCCACTCCCACCGACGCAAACTTCCAGGATTACAAGCGGGCTGAAAAGAAGGCGCTCGAGTTGCTGGCGGCGATGAAGGCCGTGAGCCCGAAGAAGACGGACATTGAGCTCGCGCTGCTCGTGGCGATCTTCGAGCTGCACAAGGGTCTGATCCCGGCCGAAACGATCGGGGCAATCGTGCAGGGTCACCTCAAAACGTTGCTGCCGTTTTATGCGGCGAAGGCGCCACCGCCCGCCGGCAACTGAGGTCAGTCCGTCTTCTTTGACTTCGAGTCGGGAACGACCTCGGGCGTGCCCACTTTCACGTGGCCCTCGGGGACGCGCTCGTTGATGACGATCTCGTGTTCGCGGTCGATCGGCTGGTCGAAATGCGGCGCGCCGGCGGCGAGCAGCTTCTGGTAAATCTCGTTGAGGTCGCGGTGATCCGGATCGTCGACGTGCATGGACGTCATCCAGAGCAACTGGGGCTCGGACTTGGGGTTGGGATCGTAGCGCCACGCCTTGACCTGGATGATGAGCATCTCCTGGTCGGCGCGCTGGCGTTTCATTTCCTCGCCGATGGAGAAAAAGATTTCCTTCAGGTGCCACGGCGGCATGAGGCGGTCGCTGTTCGTCAGGTTATTGAGGTCGGGCGCGGCCGCGTCGTCGGAATACGGATTCGGCAGCCAGCCGCGGCCGTATTCGACGGTGATGACGATCTGCGGGGCCTGATTGGGCGCCACGGGGCGGAAACCGTGGGCCTGCAGCTGGCGGTCGAGTTCCTTGGCGATGGCGATGGCGTTCACTTCCTTGATGAGCGAGCCCACGGACGGATGGGGGCTGACGGACGCGAGGAGGTAGATGTTCGCGTGCTTCGAGATGTCCTGCGCGTAGTTCAGGTCGTGCTTGCGCTTGTGGAACTCGACCAGGTCGATGCCCGAGCGCACCCCGATGTCCATTGGCGTGGTGCCGGATTGGGCCCGCGCGGAAACCGATGCTGAGAGCACAGCGAGCAGCAACAAGAGGGACGGGAGCTTTCTCACGACGTCCAATATACCCCCGGAGGTTTCAAGTGGGAAAGAATTTTCCCAGCGCAGCCGGACATCTTGGCGCCTCGTGGAACAGCATGGTGGTGAAGCGGCGGAGGCATGCAATCAAGTGAAGGGGCCACGTGGTGAAAGACGTCTTGGAAAGAGGGTTCCATTAGGTGATTTCCCGGCCCGAGTAATCGGTGTCGCGAGTTTCGCGGCTGGCGGCGAGCGCGCAAAAAGTAAGCAGCGCGGCGCCACTGAGATACCACCCGACGGCCCGCAGGCCGAAATTCGTGGCGAGCCACGTCGCGAAATAGGGGGCCAGCGACGCGCCGAAGATGCCGGCGAGGTTGAACGTGATCGACGAGCCGGTGTAGCGCACGGCGGTGGGGAAGAGTTCCGAAAGCAGCGTGCCGAGGGGACCGTAGGTGAGGCCCATCAACGCCAGCCCCACGACCATCGTCAGCACCGCACCGCCCGGCCCGGCGCTGAACAGCGGTCCAAACGCCAGGCCGAAGCCGACGATGCCCGCCGACACCAGCAGCAACACCCGCCGCCGGCCGTAGCGGTCGGCCAGTTCGGCGGAGAGCGGAATCATGAGGGCAAAGAAGACGACGCCGATCATCTGGATAACCAGGAAGCTTCCCCGGCTGTAGCCCAGGTGCGTCGTGCCCCAGCTCAGGGCGAACACGGTCAGCAGGTAAAACAGCACGAACGTGGCCAGCGCGATGAACGTGCCCAGCACGAGCGCGCCGGCATGGCGCCGGCAGACGGCGAAAATCGGCACGGCCACGCGCCCGGACAGCGCGGAAAACACCGGCGTTTCCGTGATCTTCAACCGCACGTAGAGCCCGAAGAACACCAGCACGCTGCTGGCGAGGAACGGAATCCGCCAGCCGAAGCTGAGGAACTGCGCGTCGGTCAGCGTGCTCGAGAGCAGCAGGAAAATCCCGCCCGACGCCATGAAGCCCAGCGGCGCGCCCAATTGGGGAAACATCCCGTAGCGCGCGCGCCGGCCGGCGGGGGCGTTTTCCGTCGCGAGCAACACTGCGCCGCCCCATTCGCCGCCCAGCCCGAGTCCCTGTCCCAATCGGCAGAGCGCGAGCAGCACCGGCGCCAGCGTGCCGATCGAGGCGTAGGTGGGGAGCAAGCCGATCGCCACCGTCGAGAGTCCCATTGTCAGGAGGGCGGCGACGAGCGTGGCCTTGCGACCGACGCGGTCGCCGAAATGACCGAAGACCAGCGAGCCGACGGGACGCGCGAAAAAGGCCAGTGAGAACGTGGCGAGCGACTGCAGCGTTGCCGCGGTGGGATCGGACGACGGGAAGAACTGCTTGGGGAAAACCAGCACCGCCGCCGTGGCGAAAATGTAGAAATCGAAAAACTCGATCGTCGTGCCCGCCAGGCTGGCGAGCAGGACGCGCCGCGGGGAATTGGCGGGGGGAATTTGGGTCATGCGGTCGGCGGAGCAGGGAAAGCGGGCCCGGTTATGATGAGCCCGCATCCTGCGTCAATGCCCCCGCGGGCGCCGCGCCTCGGATCGTGTAGGCTGCGAGCTTGCTCGCGCTTTTCCGTCAGCTCCACCCCTGGCGCCTGCAAGCAGGCGGCCTACGACGGAACTTCGGGAGACAGGTCCGGGCCAGTTGGAGCCGCGGCGCGGAAGCCGTGGCTCCATTAACTCAGCTTCCCCGCAACGCTTCCATCGGCGACACGCTGGCGGCGCGCCGGGACGGCAGGAGGCAGGCGAGCAGCGTGACCAGGGCGAGGACCGCGGCGGTACCGCCGAGCACGAGGGGATTCGCGGGCGCCACGCCGAACAGGAGTCCCGTCATGGCGCGGCCGGTCAGCCATGCCCCGAGCAGGCCGAAGGGCAGGCCGAACGCGAGCAACCGGCCGCCGAGGCCGAGGAATTGCCAAAGGATTTGCTCCGGCTGCGCGCCGAGCGCTATGCGCACGCCGATTTCCCGCTGACGCTGGACGACGCTGTAGGCCAGCACTCCGTAGATTCCGACAGCGGCCAGCACCAGTGCCACGCCGGCGAAGATACCGGCCAGCAGGAACGGGATGCGCCGGATCGCGAGGCTGTCGTCCACGCGTGCCGTCATCGTCTTGAGGTCGTTCAATGGCAGTTCCGGATCGAGTCGCAGCACGGTCGCGCGCAGCATCGGGACGATGCTGGCCGGTGCCTGGGCGGTGCGCACCGCGACCATGAACGACCCGCCCGCATAGTTAAAATAGGGGAAGTAAACGGCGCCATTGGCCTGGGTTTCGGAGAGCTCATTCTGCTTCACTGAGCCCACCACGCCGACGATCGTGCAGTATTTTTCCTTGGGCTCGTCAGGCGCGCCGTTGACAAGGCGATGCCCGAGCGCACCGCCCTTGGGCCAGTAGCGGCGGGCCACTTCCTCATCAATCACGCACACTTTCCGCTCCGCCTTGGAGTCGTCGGTGGTCAGGAGGCGCCCTTCCTTCAACGGAATGCCCATCGTCGCAAAGTAGTCCCCCGCGACACCGCTAGTGAAGTGGGCCTGAATCGACTCACCGGGCTTCAGCGGGCGGCCCTCGATCGAAATGGCGTTATTGTCATTGTTGCCGGTGAAAGGCAGGTCGGTGACGATCCCGGACGCCGTTACGCCCGGCAGAGCTTGCACCGCGTCGTTCAACTTGGTGATGAAGGCGAGTTTGTCCTTGGTTTCCTTGTAATGCGCGCTCGGGAGGGAGAGGGCGCCGGTGACAACCTGCTCCGGGCGGAAGCCCGGGCTGACGGCCAGGACCTTCATGAAACTCAGGCCCAGCAGGCCGGTGCCCGCCAGGAGCACGAAGGCCAGGGCAATTTGGGCGATGATCAGCGTGTGGCGCAGCCGGTGGACATTGCGGGTGGTGGTGCCGCCGCGGGACTCCGCGGCCAGCGCGAGGGTCAGGTCACTGTGCAACGTGTGCCACACGACTGGCACTGCGAGGACGAGGCCAATGATGACGGAGGCCGCCAGTGCCACCAGTCCCGCGGTGAGATCGAGGGTGAGAGGGCGGGCGAGCGGGAGTTGGTCGCCGGCGAGCACGGTGATGCCCTTGAGCGCCGCGGCGCCAAGGGCGAGGCCGAGCACGCCGCCCCCGAGGGCGAGCAGGACGGTCTCGATGACCAGGCCGCGGGCCAGCTGGAACCAGCTCGCGCCGAGGGCCTGGCGGACGCTAAATTCCTTGGTCCGACCCGTGGCGCGGACGAGGAGGAGGTTGGCGAGGTTAACGGCTCCGATCAGGAGAAGAAACAGCACGCCAACCTGCAGGAGCCACAGGATCGGCCGGAGTTCCTCGGTGAATGCCGTGCGCAGGTCGCGCACGATGGTCTTGAATCCTGCGTCGATCACGAACTTGCCGTAGGGGTCGGTCTTGAGCGTGCGCTCATTCAGGGCATCGACCTGCGCGGACGCCGCCGCGATCGTGGCGCCGGGCGCCAGGCGCGCGATCATTTCCATGTTGTTGGAATGGCGCTGGGTGTCCTTCCGGTCGTCCGCGGAAAAAAACATCGGCATCCACAGGACCTGTCGTTGGGAAAGGTAGCTGAAATCGGGAGGCATCACCCCGACGATCGTAAAGGGAACGGAATTGATGCGCAGAGTGCGACCGAGGACGGCGGGATCTGCGCTGAAGCGTTGGCGCCAGAGGCTGTCGCTCAGGATAAGGACCATGGCCTTGCCGCTGTCGGTCTCGTCCTCGGTGAAATTGCGACCCAGCACGGGATTGGCCCCAAGCAAGGGAAAGAAGGATGGAGTCACGAATCCGGCCGTGACGCGTTCCGGGGCGCCCGCCTCGCCGATAATGACCCCCCTGGTCCGCACGGCCGCGGCCTCGGCGAACGCGGGAATCTCCTTCCGGCGCTCGAGGTAGTGGGGCACGGAGACGCCCGCATGGGGCACCCCAGCCTTCGGGTAACTGTTGTAGGCGGTGATGAGCCGGTCGGGCTCGCGGAAGGGCAGGGGCTTGAGGAGGACGGCGTCGACGACGGCGAAGATGGCGACATTGGCGCCGAGGCAGAGGGCGAAGATCAGCAGCACGGTGGCCGTGAAGCTCTTCTCGCGGGCGAGGCTGGCGACGGACTGGCGGGCATCACGCAGGAGCGGTTCGATGAGGGGCATCACACGGAAAACCCGGCAGCGGGGAAATAGTTGCAGGCTTTTTCATCGTGGGTGGGGCTCCGGGATTGCGCGGTGGAACGGGACGGTCCAGGGTCGGCCCAGAAGCCTGCGTCTTCGCGGGCGGGGCAATGGCATCCACAAATCCGGTTGGAACGTAATGACGTGTCGAAGCCCATGACCCCAGTCCCTGCCCAGTCTCGCACCGTGCTTATCACTGGTGGAACCGGCTACCTCGGGCGTGCGGTGGTGCCCTTGCTCGTGGCCCGCGGGCATCACGTGCGGATGCTTGTTCGGCCCGGTTCGGAGCGCAAGGTGCCGGCGGGCGCGGAAGCGGTGGCGGGCAATCCGCTGGAGGCCGCGAGCGTGGCGGCGGCGCTGGGCGGAAGGGACACGCTCGTGCATCTCGTGGGCGTGCCGAAGCCGAGCCCGGCGAAAGCCCGGCAGTTTCGGGAGATCGACCTCGTCTCGATCCAGGCGTCGGTCGCGGCGGTGGAGCGGGAGAGGCCCCAACCGCATTTGGTTTACCTGAGCGTGGCGCAACCGGCGCCGGTGATGCGCGCGTATGTGGAGGTGCGGCAGGAGGGCGAACGGTTGATCGCGCAGCACGAGCTCAACGCGACCTGCCTGCGTCCGTGGTATGTGCTCGGGCCGGGGCATCGCTGGCCGATGCTGCTGCAGCCGGTTTATGCGGTCCTGCGCAGGTTTCCGGCCACGCGCGCCGGCGCGGAACGGTTGGGGTTTGTGACGCTGGCGCAAATGACGCGGGCGTTGGTCCAGGCGGTCGAGCAGCCCGCCACCGGCAATCGCGTGGTGGAGGTGCCTGAGATCCGGCGGGCTTGATCGCCCGGCGTTCCTATTGCGACTTGGGCTCCGGTACCACCTCGGGAGCGCCGACCTTCACGCGGCCCTCGGGTGGAAGATTCCGGATCTGCACTTCGCTTTCGCGGTCGATGTGGTGGTCAAAGTACGGGGCGCCCTGCGCCAGCATCTTGGCGGAGATTTCGTTGAGGTCGCGATGATCGGGGTCGTCGACGTACATGGTGGTCAGCCAGACTAACTTTTCCCTCTTTTTCGGGTCCTTGGGCGGAGGATATTCCCAGGCGCGCACCTCAATGATGAGCTTCTCCTGGTTGAAGACGCGCGCAAATTTCTCGTTCAAGCCGACGTATTTCTTGTGCTGGGCCACGAAGCCATTGGTGCCGGTGTCGGACAAATCGGGGCGGCCCGGTTCCTTGAAGCCGGTGTACGGGTTGGGCGGAACGCCGCGGCCATACTTCACGGTAATGACGATATCCGGGACCTGGCCGGGCTTGACGGCATGGAAACCCTGCGCGGCGAGGGCCTGGTTCAGCTGCTGGGCCAGCGCTGTGGCGTCGACCGGTTTCTTCAGGTTCTGACCGTTTTTCTCCTCTTGAATGTGAGCCAGGAAATACAGCCGCTTTCGCTGGGTCGCATCCTGCGCATAGGCGGAATCGTGCTCGCGCTTGGCCTGTTCAGCGCGATCGATGCCGGAGCGGATGTTGACGTCCAAACCTTCGCCTTGGTTCTGGGCGCGGACCGCGGACGCAAGCAGCAAGGCGAGGATTAGGCGGCGAACGATGTTGGCCATAACTCGCAAGTTGACTGGGATTAATAGGACTTCGGACTCCCGACGACCTCGGGCGTCCCGACTTTCACGTGGCCTTCCGGCAGGGGGACGCGGATGTGCACATCGCTTTCGCGATCAAGGTGATGGTCGAAATAGGGCGCGGCCTTTGCCAGCATCTTCTCGGAGATTTGATTCAGATCGCGATGGTCGGGGTCGTCGACGTACATCGTGGTCAGCCAGAGTAATTTTTCCCTTTTTTTAGGGTCCTGGGGCGGGGGATACTCCCAGGCCCGCACTTCCATCAGGAGTTTTGGGGTCGACATCATGATATCGGGCCCGACCTGGGCACTCACCCGCTGACGTTTCTCCTCCAAGCCGACGTAGGTCTTGTGGTCAACCACGAGGCCATTGGTGCCGCTGTCGGACAAGTCCGGCCGCCCGGGTTCCTTGTAGCCGGTGTAGGGATTGGGCGGATTGCCCACGCCATATTTAACCGTGATGATGATGTCCGGGACCTCGCCCGGCTTGATCGCGCGGAAACCCTGCTTTGCCAGTGCTTCGTTCAACTGTCGGGCCAGCGCCATGGCATCGACGGGCTTCATGAGTTTGAAGCCGTTCTTTTCCTCCTGGATGTGGGCGAGGAAATACAGTCGCTTCCGCTTGGAAGCATCCTGCGCATAGGCGGGGTCCTTTTCGCGCCTGGCCTGCTCGGCCCGATCGATGCCGGAGCGGATGTTGACGTCCATGCCGTTCTCCTGGGCACGGGCGGCGACAGAGAGGAGAAGGGTAATCACCAAGAAACGGAGCGAGTTGATTTTCATCGGTGGAGATTAACGCCCGACATAGACAGTCTAGGTAAGACGGTGCCTCCGTCAAACCGAAAAGCGTCCGCCAGCAGCGACAGGGAGCCGTCACCCGCGACCGATGCCTAAAGATCTGCTTCCGTGCATTCCGTGTGTTCCGTGGCCAACAACCTGCGGGTTGACTGCGCCGCGCGGCATTACAGAAAAGGGCATGAAGCAAGCCCGCGCCGTGCCCCCAGCGACCGCGTCCGCGCCGTCCCGGGTTTCCGGCTGGGAGCGGGTGGGACTGCTGACGCTCGCCGGGCTCGCGGCCTGGTTTCTTGCGGTCTCGTGGCGCAAATGGCCGGATCCGCTGATTGATTTTGGCCGCGAACTCTACCTGCCGTGGCGGCTGGCAAATGGGGCGGTGCTGTATCGCGACGTGGACGATTTCTATGGGCCGCTCTCGCAGTATTTCAACGCCGGGCTGTTCCGGCTGTTCGGTCCCAGCCTGATGGTGCTGGTGATGACGAATCTCGCGGTCTACGCCGCGATTCTCGCGCTGACTTACCGTTTGTTCCGCCGGGCGTGGGGCGCGGGCGCGGCGTGGGTGGCAACGGCAATCTTCATCGCGGTCTTCTCGTTTTCCCAGTCGGTCGGCATCGGCAACTACAATTTCGCGACGCCCTACGCGCACGAGGTCACGCACGGACTGCTGGTGTGCCTGCTGCTCGTGAGCCTGCTCCCGGCGTGGATTGAGGAGGCAACGCCGAGACGGAGCATTGTCGTGGGCCTGCTCTTCGGGCTCAGCGCGGTTTTGAAACCGGAAATCATGCTCGCGGCGGGGCTGGTGACCGCGACGGCGTTCGCGGTGCAGCGCTGGCAGCGCCGGCCGCTGCGTCTGACCTCGCTCGGCGCGTGGCTCCTGGGCGCGGCGCTGCCGACGGCGGCGTTTGCGGGCTATTTCGCGACGCAGGCGACCGGCGCGTCACCGTTGGCCCTGGCATGTCGGGCGTGGCTGAACGTGGCGACCTCGACGCGTTTTTCCGGCGATCCGGTGCAGGCTGGATTCCTGGGCTTCGACCAACCCTGGCCGCATCTGCTCGCGCACGCGGGCGCCACGCTGCTCGCGCTGGGGCTGGTCGCGGTCGTGACCGTTGGGGTGAGACTCGTGGACCGGGCAACGACGTCCGGCACACGCTGGCTTGTGCTCGGCGGTTGGGTGGCGGGGTTGGCCGCGCTCGCCTGGTGGGGACTGGCGTGGAACAGCGCGGGGCGCTGCCTGTTGGGCGTGGCGCTGGTGTATGGGGTCTCTTGCGTCGTCGCGTTGCGGCGGTCGGCAGGAACGGGCGCGAATGCGACGTTGCCCGTCGTGCAGCTGCTGATCGCGGTGCTGGCGGTGGCATTGATGATGCGGATGCTGCTGAATGGGCGGATTCATCAATTTGGTTTTTACCAGGCCGCGCTCGCCGCCCTGCTGGTCCCGGCCGTGCTGATCGGAGAGCTGCCAGCGTGGCTCAGGGTGGGGCGCTGGGGGCGCATCGCTGCGATGGCGGGCTGTCTCGCGTTGATCGCACCGGGCGTGGTGATCCTCGCGGCTCAATCGCGGCAGATGTTATCGCTGAAGACGCTGCCCGTCGGCGAGGGGAACAATCGGTTTCTCGCGTTCCCGTCCCCCGTCGATCCCACCGGCGAACTGGTCGGGCAGGCGAGCGCTTGGCTGCGTGTCGCGGCGGCGGGACGACCGCAGACGCTGCTCGTGCTGCCGGAGGGTGAGATGATCAACTATCTCGCCGGCATGCCGAGCCCAGTGGCGCCGTTCTTTTTTTACTCCGCGGCGACCCGGGGTGGTCGCGGGGCGGAGATCGTCCGGCAGCTCGAGCGGAGTCCGCCCGACTGGATCGTGCTCGTGAGTCGCGATCTCCGCGAATACGGCGTGCAACGCTACGGCGAAAGCCCGGAGCAGGGCGGCCAGATCTTGGACTGGGCGGGAGATCGCTACGAGGTGGCGACCACGTTCGGCGGCGACCCGCTGGATTACCGCCAGCGCGGATTGATGATTCTACGTCGCCGGCGGTGAGCAGGACTCAGCCCGGGCTGACCTGAGCGGCGAGCATTGTCCGGTAGGCGCTGCGGTAGGACCACGCGAGGTAGAGTTCCAGCGCAAGAAACACGACGGCCATCGGCAGGCCGGTGTGTTCGAGAAAGGAATGGAACAGGATGCTGTTGAGGATGAACGGGGCGAACAGCGCCAGCGCGAGCGGCACGAAACGGTTCACCACGAGGCACAGGCCCACGACCAGGAACAGCACGCCCAACATCGGCATGAAATAGCCGCTCTTCATCAGCGCGCCGATAAACGCCATTGCCCCCTCCGCCAAAGGGGTCTTCGGCTGCGGCATGAAGTTGAAAAACATGTTCAGGCCGAACACGAGCAGCGGAAGCCCGAGCACGTAGCGCATGATGGTGGGGCCGAGACGGCGGACAGGTTTTTGCGGATGCGGCGGCAGGATCGTTTCCATGGGGTGGGGTTCAGGTTTTGGGCGGGAGCGGATTGAAGGTGGAAGGCGCCCAATTCATCCACGAGTTGAGTTTTGGCAAGTCGCGGAGGATTGCAACCGGCCACCAGCGCGGGCGGTGCGAGGGTGGCGGGCTCAGGACTGGATTTTTGCGAGGTAAGCCGTGAGTTGCTCGATGGTGCCGCCCCAGCCTTGGGTCATGCTGTCGTGCGCGGCGTCGAAGGTCCGGCGCTCTTCGTCGGAGGCGTTGATGGCGACCCAGCGGAGGGTGAGCGTGGTCTTGCCGTCCTTCTCAGCCAAGGTCGTGGTGGACAGCGTTTCGAGCGGCCAGCTCGCGCTCAGCGGGTGACGCGTTACGCCACCCTGCGCGTCAGAGAACGACGTGATTACCACCAGCTTTTCCGGCGGGACGATCTCCCGGAAGGTCCACTTGCCCCACATCGCGTGGCCGTCGGGGGATTTCATGCCGTAGAGGAAGGTGCCGCCTGGTTTGAAGTCGAAGGCGCCCACGCTGAGGCTGAAGCCCTTCGGCCCGAACCAGCGTTGCAGGTGCTCCGGCTTGGTCCACGCGTCCCACACCAGCTGGCGCGGAGCGGCGAATTCCCGGGCGAGGACAAACTCGCGCATTTGCATCGTGGGCAGGTGTTCGGAGAGACGCTCGAGTGTCTGCTTGCCGCCCTCGACCGCGCCGAACTCCTTGGCCACGTAATCACGCATCGCAGCGGTGGGAAAGACCATGCGGCCGGTCAGCCGCGTCTTGCCGCCCTCCGCCGTCTCGAACGTCCACGTGGCGGTGAACGACACGCCCGGGCGATCCTCGCGTCCGCCGCCGAGCAGGAACGTGATCCGCTCCTGTGGAACGATTTCCTTGAACGTGGCTTTGTTGGGGTAGTCGACGCCGTCGGGCCCGCGCATGACGTGCTCCCAGACGCCGCCGACGCGAAAGTCGTGTTTCTTGGTCGTGTCGCTGAAGCCGCGCGGGCCCCACCATTTGACGACGTGCTGGGGATCGGTCCACGCCTGCCAGACGAGGGCCCGCGGCGCGTCGAGGACGCGGGAGATGACGATTTCGCGGTCGGCGGTGGGAGAGATGGAACTGTTGGGTTGGCTCATGATTGGTGGGTTGAAAGGTGATGGTCCAAGCGATCGAGGGATTCCTCGTTGGCGACGGTGACGAGTGCTCGCACCCGCGTGCACTCTGCCACAGTCGCAAAGGTCATCCGCCAGTTCAGCCGCGTGCCGGCGCCGTGGGCGGCGAGGCGGATTTCCCGTTCGAAGGAGTGGATGGCGTCGACATGCTCGAGGACGAGGCGCGCCGGCGCCACGATCTCACGGAAGATCCAGTGGTTGGGATAGCGGTTGCCATCCGGCGCTGCCATGGTCAGCCGCCAGGTGCCCCCCGGCCGAAAATCAAATTCCCCGATAGAGTTCCTGAAGCCGCGGGGTCCCCACCATTGCGCGAGTCGGGCCGGGTCGGAGAAAGTCGCGAACACCTCCTGGCACGGGGCAGTGAAGACCCGGGCCGTGGCGACTACGCGATCCGCGACAAGGTCAGCGGGCGGTTTTTTTGGCTCGGCCATGACGTTTGCCTTTTTGATGCGATGGGTTCGCCTGAAGTTCCTTCAGGTAGTCCTCGAGGCGGTCGAGCCGTTCCTCCCAGTGGCGGCGGTAGCGCTCGAGCCAGTCCACGGCGTCCTTCATCGGCTCGGCCTTGAGCTGGCAGGGGCGCACCTGCCCCGCGCGGCTGCGCGTGATCAGGCCACTGTGCTCCAGCACGCGTAGGTGCTTCGAAATCGCCGGCAGGCTCATGTCGTGCGGCGCGGCCAGCTCTGTCACCGAGGTTTGCCCCGACGTCAGCTGCGCCAGGATCGCGCGCCGCGTGGGATCGGCGAGGGCGGAAAACGTGAGGCTGAGTTGGTCGATGACCATGGCGGCGGGGTCTGGAAGTTACTTAACCAAGTAGTTAAATAAGGCAGGGGAGGCGTCAAGCCCTTTTCTTCGCGGCCCGCGGCGCGGCGCCAGTGTTGCCATCAGGAGGACGCGGATTAGGTGTCAGGCATGAAATCCCTGCTCGCTGCCGCTTCAGGTTTGGTGCTCCTCGTCTCGACCCTTGCCGCCGCCAGCGCGCCGCCCGCGGCAGCGCCCGATCCGATCGCCGTGCTGGTGGGACGCCTCGACCTCGCGCGTTACAAGGCGACGATCAAGGGCCTCACGCAGTTCGGCGACCGGCGGCAGGGCACGGAGCGCAACCGCGCGGCGCTCGACTGGATCGAGGCGCAGTTGAAGAGCTACGGCTACACGAACACCAGCCGCCTCAAATACAATTTCTTCCCCACGGACCCGCGGAGGCCGAGCGGGCCGCCGCTGGCGAATCTCCCGGATGCCGCGCAGGGTGGCGGGCGCTACCGCGGGTTGAAGGCGATCACCGGCGTGAACGTCGATCCACTCCGCCAGCCCGACGAGAAACTCCGCGCGCTCAACGCCGAACCGGCGGGGGTGGGCCCGCGCGAGGAAATTTACTGCACGAAGGTCGGCACGACGCACCCGGAGGAGATGTATATTGTGGGCGCGCACTTCGACGGCCACGGCTGGGGCGAGGCGGCCAACGACGACGGTTCCGGCACGGCGCTGGTGATGGAACTCGCGCGCGTGATGGCTTCGCCCGACGTGAAGACGGAGCGCTCGATCCGCTTTGTGCTCTGGAACAACGAGGAGACCGGCCTCGACGGCGCGCGCGCCTACGTCGCGCAGCGGTTCGCGCTGCAGGGGAAAGAAGAGCCGGCGGGGTCTGGGATTTATCCGGAGCCGAGGTGGCTCGGCATGATCCAGCACGACATGATGCTGTTTGACCATGGCATGCCGCGGGCCGACGGCACGGTCGCGCCGGAGCAGCGGCCGGAGGCGGACGTGAACATCGAATTCCAGTCGAGGGCGAAATTCGCCGCGGGCGCGCAGCAACTGGCGTGGGCGTTTGCCGATGCCAACGAGGCCTATGCCACCGACTATCCGGCGTCAGTGGGTCAGCACATGACGAACACGGACAGCACGCCGTTCATGGACCTGGTGCCGTCGATCAGTCTGCGCGAGAACGAACGGGGCCGCGAAATCGGCGCTGGCTGGGATCCGCACTGGCACCAACCGACGGACCGGTACGCGACATTTTCCGACAAGGATTTCCGCCTGGGGTTGAACGCGGCGCAGACGACGCTCGGCGCGATCGCCCGGTTGAGTGGCGCGACCCTGGTCAAGTAAGCCGGCACATTTCGCGGTTCAGCTAGGGTTAGACCCCATTCCGGTTGCCGGCGCCGCGGGCTATGATTGGGCATGCCCCTCATTAACGTTGTCCTCACGCTTATCGTCATCGGCGTCATCCTGTATCTGATCAACCGGTTCATCCCGATGCAGGGGACGATCAAGACGATCCTCAACTGGGTCGTGGTCATCGCGGTTATCATCTGGCTGCTCTATGGCTTCGGCATCATTGGCAGCGGCGGCAGCGTCCACATGCCCGTGGTGAAGTAAGAGTGCCAGTTGGGAAGCCGGAGCCATGTCACGCAACACGTGACGTCCGTCCGCCCCAACGTCGCAGCCTTTTCCGGCAGTCTTCCGGGTTGGGTGCTGGGCATGTCACGTGATACGTGACAAGCTTCCCCCGCCGCAAATTTCATTCCTGCGAGGCCACCGCAACCAATCAGGGCGCAACGGCGGGGACGGGCTCGCGGGCTTTCTTGCCGGGGCGGAGGGCCAGGTTGTTAGTGATGACGTAGACGAACATGGCGGCCATCAGGAAGATGAACGCGACCCAGAAAAACGGGGAGTGGTGCATCCGCTTCCAATAGGGGCCGTGCGGGGGGTGCTCGGCGGCGTGCGCGCCGCCGTGTTGCTGGAATTTGGGATCGGCCATGGTGCAGGCACTGACCCCGGCGGGTGCGGAAGGTCTCCCGCTATCTTTGTCCCGCCATCCGACCGCTCATCCAACCCGGGCTCGCCAGCCGGTGCGCCACCGGGTTTCGTGGCGCATACCCGCATGAAAACCCCCACCGCGACCCGTTTGATTGTGACCCTTGCCGGCCTCGCCCTCGCTGCTTTGACCGCCCGCGCCGAGTCGGCCGCCCCCACCGCCAAACCACAATATGGTGAACATGGCTTCGACGCCGCTGGCGCCGACCCGGCTACGAAACCCGGCGATGATTTCTTTCGTTACGTCAATGGCCGCTGGATTGACCAGACGGCGATCCCCGCGGACAAGCCGGCCTACAGCCTGCGCCTGGCCATGAGCGATCTCACCGAGCGTCGCCTGCACGAGATGATGGAGCGCAACGCCGCCGGCGCGGGCCACGAACCCGCGACGCTCGAGGGCAAGGTGGGTGCCTTCTACAAATCCTTCATGGACGAGGCGCGGATCGCGTCACTCGGAGCCGCTCCGCTGGCGGCGCATCTCGCGGCAGTGCGCGCCGCGGACACCCATGACAAGCTCGCCGCATTGATGGGCCGCCACAACGCGGACTTCGAGGGGACGCTGTTCGGGCTGGGCGTCGACATCGACGTGAAGGATCCGAAGCGTTACGCCGTCTATGTCGGACAGGCCGGGCTAGGCCTGCCGGATCGCGACTACTATCTTGAAGCGTCGTTCGCCCCGAAAAAGGCCAAATACGAGGTCTACGTTGCCGAGCTACTCCGCCAGCTGGGATGGCCCGAGGCCGAGCAGCGGGCGAAAGACATTGTCGCGTTCGAGACGGCGGTGGCCAGCGCGAGTTGGACCCGGACCCAGCAGCGCGATGCCGATGCCACCTACAACGCGATGAGCATCGCCGAGCTGCAGACGCTGGCCCCGGGCTTCGCGTGGCAGCCTTTTCTCGAGGCGGCCAACCTGGGCTCGCTGTCGCGCATCGTCGTGGGCGAGAAGTCGGCGTTCCCGAAACTCGCGGCGCTCTTCGCGCAGACGCCGATACCAACGCTGCAGGCGTGGCTGGCGTTCACCGTGGCCGACAATGCCGCGCCGTTTCTTTCGCCCGCGTTTGCCGGAGCCCAGTTTGCCCTGCGCAAACAGGCGCTGCTGGGACAGCAACAGGAAGCAGTCCGCTGGAAGCTGGGCGTGCACGCCGTCAGCGGCGGCGATTATGGGGCGGGGGACCACTTTGACCGGTTTGGCAACCTCGGCTGGGCGGTCGGCCAGATTTACACCGCGCAGTATTTTCCGCCCGAGGCGAAGGCCAAGATCGAGGTCCTGGTGGACAACGTGAAGGCGGCTTACCGGGCCCGTCTCGAGCGGCTCGATTGGATGAGCCCGGCGACCAAGGCCGAGGCGCTGAAGAAGCTCGAGAGTTACACCATCAAGGTCGGCTATCCGGACCATCCGCGTGATTACTCGCAAGTCGTGATCCGCGACGACGACCTCGCGGGTAACGTCATCCGCGCGGCAGCGGCGGACTGGGCATTTTATACGGGCCGGCTCAACGGGCCGGTGGACCGCACGGACTGGGGAATGACGCCGCAAACCAACGACGCCTACAACGGCTCGCTGCGCGACATCGTCTTCCCCGCCGGCATCCTGCTGCCACCGATGTTCGATCCCAACGCCGACGCGGCCTACAACTTTGGCGCCGCGGGCGGCGTGATCGGCCACGAGCTCACGCACGGCTTCGACGACCAAGGCCGGAAATACGACACCGAGGGGAAGTTGCGCGACTGGTGGACGCCGGAGGACGCGACGAAGTTTGAGGCGCGCGCCGCCAGGCTGGGCGCGCAGTATTCCGCGTTCGAGCCGATCCCGGGCGTGCATGTCAACGGCGGCCTCACGATGGGCGAAAACATCGCCGATTTAGGCGGGCTGACGCTGGCGCTCGAGGCCTATCGCAATTTCCTGCACGGCCAGCCGGCGCCCGTCGTGGACGGGCTGACGGGCGAGCAGCGGGTGTTCATCGGCTGGGCGCAAGTCTGGCGCGGCAAGG
>Ga0265327_10002795_pt1 | contig 17635 bp, 13 predicted proteins | sample 41621metaG_FD_202089 | JGI IMG/M metagenome (GOLD analysis project Ga0265327, IMG submission 202089) | Rhizosphere microbial communities from Carex aquatilis grown in University of Washington, Seatle, WA, United States - 4-16-21 metaG | ecosystem: Host-associated > Plants > Roots > Rhizosphere... | reverse complement strand
GCCTCGGACCGCTGACCGAGGAAGGCTCGGGCCTGCTGATCATGGCCATTGCGGGCGGCGCCCTGGTCTTCTTGCAGGGCTGGCTTGCCGACGCCTACGGTATCCAGACCAGCTTCATGGTCACCGCCGCGTGCGAGCTGTTCATACTGTTCTACGCCTTGTGGGGCAGCCGGGTGACGGCCGACGCCGGAGCCGCGTCAGCCGCCGGCTGAGGCTCAGCGGCGCGGGGCGACCGAGAAGCGGAACACCATCCTGTTCTCGTAGCGCTGGCCGGGCTCCAGGCGCACCGAGCCGAACTCCGGATGGTTAGGCGTGTCGGGGAACATCTGGGGCTCCAGCACGATGGCGTCCCCTTCGCGGTAGGCCTTGCCGGCCTTGCCCACGATCGTCCCGTCCAGGAAGTTGCCCGAGTAGAACTGAATCCCCGGCGCCTTCGACAGAATCTCCATCACCCTTCCCGAAACCGGGTCTTCGACTCTGGCGAGCAGGCGGGGCTCGGCGGCTGGGGCGCGGCTGACCACCCAGTTGTGGTCGTAGCCGCGGCCGAAGCGGATCTGGTCGTCCTTGGCGTCGCGGACGCGCTGGTTGATGGGGGTCGCCCGGCGGAAATCGAACACCGTGCCGGCCACCTTGCGGAACTCGCCGGTGGGGATGAGGGTGTCATCCACGGGGGTGTATTCATCCGCGGGAATAGTCAGCAGCTCCCCGAGGGCGCCGCGAGAGGACCCCTCTCCGGCCAGGTTCCAGTAGGTGTGGTTGGAGATATTCACCACGGTCGGCCGGTCGGTGACGGCGGTGTATTCGACAGTGAGGTCGCCCTTGTCGTCCATGGCGTAGGTCGCCGTGGCGGTGACGGCGCCCGGATAGCCTTGATCGCCGTCCGGACTGACGTAGCGGAAGGTGACTCTGGCGCTCGGACCCTTCTCGACCGACACCACCTGCCACACCACCTTGTCGAAGCCCTTGGTCCCCCCATGCAGGGAATTGGGGCCGTCGTTGACCGGGGTCTGGTAGGTGCGCCCGTCCAGGGTGAAGCGGCCCTTGGCGATGCGATTGGCCACCCGCCCCACGGTGGCGCCGAAATAGTTGGGCTTGTCGAGGTAGCCGCGCAGGTCTGGGTAGCCCAGCGCCACGTCTGCCGTGCGCCCGTCCCGACCCTTGACCCTCAGGGCCTGGACGCTCGCGCCAAGGCTGATGAGGGTGACGCTATTGCCTTGCGCGCTGGTCAGGGTGATCGCTTCGACCGCGGTCCCATCCGGAATGGCGCCGAAGGGCCGGCGGGCATAGTCGGCCGACCATGCCGGTCCCGCCGCCGCCGCCAGCGCCGCCGCCGCTGCAAACAACATCTTCATGAGCCTCTCCCCGTGCGTCGCCTAATTACTCCTACAAATCAGGCTGTGAAAAGAGGTCCGGCGCGGGCGTGAGAACCCCTGGGTTGACCGGCCTCCAGGCCGGCCGACGTTCGCGTCCCTGGGGCTTGCCACTCATATTGTAGGACAATACGCTGCCCCGCGCGCCGGTTAGCCGGCCGTTCTGGGGGCTCTGGAATGAAGGTTCAAGCTGGCCTGGTCGCAGTCATGATGGCGGCCGCTCTGTTCGTCCCGGGCGCGGCGGCTGTCGCCCAGGTGGCCACCAATGCGCCGCCGGTCGTGCCGGGAGCGCGGCCCGTGCCGGTGGAGCACATCAATGTCCATTCCCGCGCCATCGAGGGGAACCTCGGCGGGGAATCCGCCGACCGGGACGTGGTGGTGCTGCTCCCGCCCAGCTACAAGGCCAGTCCCAAGAGGCGCTATCCCGTGGTCTACGCCCTGCACGGCTATTCCATCGGCGCGGAGCAGTGGACGCACGAAATCCGCGTGCCTCAGACCGTGGAGGGCGCTTTCGCCAAGGGCGCCAGGGAGATGATCGTCGTCCTGCCGGACTCCAAGACGGCCTACGGCGGCTCCATGTACTCCAGTTCGGCGACCACGGGCGACTTCGAGACCTTCGTCGCGAGGGACCTGGTCGCCTATGTCGATGCGCACTATCGGACGGTCCGTGACCGCCGCAGCCGGGGTCTGGCCGGTCACTCCATGGGCGGCTACGGAGTGGCGCGCATCGGCATGAAACACCCCGAGGTGTTCGGGGCGCTGTACCTGATGAGCCCGGGCCTATCGATCCGACCCTCGGAGCCACCCGACGCGAAGAACCAGGCGGCGCTTGACGCCGTCCGCAAGCCGTCGGACGCCGCCGACCTGCCTTTCCAGCTGAAGGCCCAGCTGGCGGTCGCGGCCGCCTGGTCGCCGAACCCGTCCAACCCGCCCCTTTACCTGGACATGCCGAACAAGGCCGGCGCGCCCCAGCCGGACGTGCTGGCCAAATGGGACGCCAACATGCCCATGGCCTTCGTCGACCAATATGTCGGCGCCCTGAGGCAATATCGCGCGATCGCCATGGACGTCGGCGACCAGGACACGCTCAAGACCGTGACCCAGCAGTTCCACGAAGCGCTCGACCGGTACCAGATCCCGAACTCCTTCGAGCTCTATTCGGGCACCCACACCAGCAACGTGGCTTTCCGTTTCCAGGACTTCGTGATTCCGTTCTTCAGCCGGTCGCTGCAGTTCCCGAAAGACCGGTGACGCCTCCAGGAAGGCTTGCCGAATGACGATGCTCCGCAAAATAAGCCGGGCGGCGGGCGCGCTGACTGTGTTGGGCGCGGCGATCGCGCTGGCGTTCGTGGCGTCGGCCCAGGAGGTCGGCACGGCTCCGCGAGGCCCCAACGGTGCGCCCGCTCAGGTTCCTCCGGCCGTCGATTCGCCCTCGGTGGTCGATGGGAAGGTGACGTTCCGACTGCGAGCGCCGGCCGCCAGGACGGTGACGGTGTCGGGCGATTTTGGCCCGGACCTGCCGCTCGTCCGCGACGCCGCGGGCGTCTGGAGCGTGACCGTGGGCCCGCTCAAGCCGGACGAGTACAACTACAACTTCGCAGTGGACGGCGTGCGGCTTACCGATCCCTCCAATCCCAACGTCAAGATCGGATACGTCACCAGCACCACCACCAGCCTGCTGCACGTGCCTGGCGCAGGGCCGCAATTCTACGACGTGCAGGACGTGCCGCACGGCGAGATCCGCACGCTTCTCTACAAGTCCCGGTCCAACAAGGTGACGAGGGAGCTTACCGTCTATCTGCCGCCTGGCTACGAGGCCAACCCGACCAAGCGCTACCCTGTGCTTTACCTGCTGCACGGCTACGCCAACGACCACAACTCCTGGCATCGCTATGGGCGAGCCAACGACATCCTCGACAACCTGCTGGCGCAGAAAGCGATCAAGCCCTTCATCGTGGTGATGCCGCTGGGCTATGGCGGGGCTTCGGTGAACGGCGACGGGAACGGGGCCCCACCAGCCAACGCGGGCGCCTTCGGGGGCGATTTCGCCCTGTACGAGCGGGATATCCTTGAGGACGTGATCCCGTTGATCGACGGCAAGTACCGCACGGTCGCCAATCGCGAGAACCGGGCCATCATGGGCTTCTCGATGGGTGGAATGCAGGCGGGGCGCTTCGGGCTCGGGCACCTGGAAACCTTCAGCTACGTCGGCATCATGAGCGCCGGCCTCGTCGGCAATCCAGCCTCGGCCGCGGCGGGCCCCGATCCCATCGCTCCGCTCGCCTCGGATGCGGTGGCCGCCAACAAGCGCCTCAAGCTGCTCTGGATCGCCTGCGGGGTGGACGATTCCGCCATGGCCGGCGCTCGGCAGACGCACGAGGCACTGCAGAAGGCGGGCATCCGCCACACCTTCGTGGAATCCGAAGGCGCTCACCACTGGAGAGTGTGGCGGCGCTACCTTCGCGACGTCTCACCCCTGCTCTTCCGCTAGCGGCGTTCGGGAGCCGGCGCCTCACTTCCTCGCGGGAGGCGGCGGGGGTCCATTGACCGGGCGGTTCGGCCAGGGCCCGCCGTCATCGATCGCACTACGATCGACATCCGGATTCGCCATGTGATCAGCCCACTGCGGGCCGCTATTATTATATGTGAAACTGGCGCGGGTCTCCGGCAGCATCATCTTGTTCCAGGCGTCCCAGTCCTGGGTAAGCTTCTTGAAGATGTCGGGATGCCGATCCTTGAGGTTGGCCCTTTCCATCGGGTCGGCGACGACATCGAACAGGTAGCTGTTATCCCCGATCTTCAGCGCCTTGTAGTCGCCCTGGCGCACCGCCCGCTGATTGTTGGCCTTGTAGCGCCAGAAGAGCTGGCGATCCCGCGGCGCGGCCTCTCCGGCCAGGACGGGCATGAGATCGATCCCGTCGCTGGGGGCGGAGGGATCCATGGTGACGCCCGCCGCGCCCAATAACGTCGGCGTCCAGTCCATGTGCATCGCCATCTGCGTGCAGGTCTGGCCCCGGCGGATTCGCGCCGGCCAGCGCACGACCGACGGAATCCTCAATCCGCCCTCGAGCAATTCAGTCTTGCGACCTGTGAACGGCCAGGTGGTGGAAAAGCGCTCCCCGCCGTTATCGCTGGTGAAGATGACGATGGTGTCCCTCGCCTGCCCGGTCTCATCCAGGGCCTTCAGGATCAGACCAATCTGACGGTCCATCGCCTCGACCATCTTCTTGTAGGTCGCCAGGTCGCCGCCATCGAGGTCGGTGGTGTTGGGGCCGATGCGGACGGACTCGGCCTCGTCGCCGGGTCCCTCCCAGGGCCAGTGCGGCGCGTTGAAATGAACGCTGACAAAGAACGGCGCCTGACCCGGCTTGTGGGCGCGCACGATGTCGACGGCGCGGCGGCCGATCATCTCGGTGAGGTAGCCGTGCTCATCCACGCGCATTGGACCATCCCAAAGGTCCGGCTCGCCCCGCATGGCGTGGGAGAAATAGTCGAGGGCGCCGCCGCGGAAGCCCCAGAAGTGATCGTAGCCGCTCTTGTCCGGACCATAGTCAGGCGGGTCGCCGAGGTGCCATTTGCCAAGCAGGGTCGTGACATAGCCGGCGCGCTTCAGTTGCGCCGGGAGGGTCGGTAAGCCTGAGGGCAATCCTGCCCGGTTCGGGCCAAGGGGCTCCTCCAACCCGATCGGCAGGCGGTATTGGTAGCGCCCGGTGATGATCGCGACCCTGGACGCCGTGCAGACCGCGGAGTTGGCGTAGGCCTGGGTGAACCGCGCGCCCTGATCGGCGATCCGGTCGATGGCGGGCGTGCGGATCTGGGGCGCGCCGTAGCAGGACGCATCCGCCACGCCCATGTCGTCGGCCAGGATGAAGATGATGTTGGGCCGCGCCGCGGCGGCCGACGCCGTGGGAATGGCCAGCGCCGCCGCCCCGGCCAATACCGACTGACGTCTTGTGATGCCCGTCATGATCCCCTCCCTAAGAATTGTCCCGCTCCCGGCGTCCCGGCGAGCTAGCGCCCGGCGGGACCGGCCGGCGACGGCAGGCTCCCGCCCTCGGCCACGATCTTCATGTTGCCAAGCACTCGAGCCGTGATGGCGCGGTTACCGTCGAGGGCGGTCTTGCGTGCAGCGTCGTCGGCCAGCATGGAATTGTCCATCACGAGGGAATAGACGAGCCTTGAGGTCGTGGCCGTGACCGGCCTGGCCTCTAACGTGCCGTGATAGAGGTTATAGGCCTGTCCGGCCCGGACAGGCTGGGTGTAGGTGTAGCTGAGCTCGGTCTTCCCCACCAGGATCTCGAGGATCGACCCGTTCAAGGTGCGCACCGCACCGAGCTCACCGTCCCTCCCCGAGGTGATCTCACAGCGGGCGCCGGGGAACCAGGTCCGCATGTCGCAGAACCCCCCGACCCGCTTCCATACCTCCGCAGCCGGACGCGCCACTTCCTGCTCCAGGACTATGGAGACATAGGTCGGGTTAGGGGTCGCCAATGGGGGCGGCGGCGTTGGCTGGGCCAGCACTGGCGTCGCGATCGCCGCCAGTGCGGCGACGGCGCGGGCCCTATTGGAGATGGTGATCAAGCTCTGCTCCTCACGGTGTTCGCGGCCCGTAATGTGCCGGGGCGGCGCCGTATTCGAGCGCCCCGAGATCCGGCGCCCTCCCGGTGAAGCCGTCGGTCACGCCCGGCAGGGCCACCCCCTTGTCGATCGCGGCCGAGCCGGCGCGCAGGGAGAAGTCGAAGTCCTCGGGCTTGTAGAGCCGGGTCGGATCCGCGCGGTCCGCTGGCCCGGCTTTGACGAATATGTCCCAGTCGACCGCGACGCTGTGACGATCCTGTCCCGTCCCCTCGGCGTAGGCGGCCAGGGTCGGGTAGCCCTCTTTCGTATGAGGCCCCTTGAAATCGGTCCGTACGCCGCGAGGCGGACCGGCCCATGTGACCACGTTCGGGGCGCCAGGGTTGGGACGGAAGCCGTTGTAGTCGGATGAGGAGTAGGCGGTGAAAGTGTCGACGCTGAATACCTCGGGAAGGCTCTCGCCAGCCGGAGAAGGGGCGCTGCTCGCAGTCGCTCTCGCGCCCTCGCCCAGGAACAGGTTGTTCCGGAAGTGGATGTTGGACACCGGCCCCATCTGTTGGCCTTCCGCCAGGAAGGTGTTGTTGTAGATCAGCATGCCGGCGCCGTTGGCGGTCATCTTCAGCGAACCGCCCTCGGGGGCGTGGTAGACGATGTTGCGCACGAAATAGACTGGTCCGCCCATAACCGGCTGGGCGGACAGGGCGCGGTGGGCCTGATTGAAGCACCGGTTCCGCAGGATGCGGGCGTTGAACATCATCCCGTCCGCTTCGATGCAGTTGTCGTCGGTGTTGGAGATGTCGTTGTTGTAGATGTCCAGGGCCACCGGCAGGCGGTCCCTGGGCGTCTTCGGCCAGTCGTCGGGAGTGCCGTAGGTGGCGTGGTCGATGCCGTCGTGAAAACCGCTCACGGCGTTGAACGCGATCACGTGGCCCGAACCGAACACCTTGACCGCATATTCGGAAAGCAGGGGTTGCGGAAAGCCTGGCCTGCCCTGCCAGGTGCGGCCGATCCAGCCCATGAGCCGCGTCGGGTCGTTGCGGCCGACGAAGGTGTTGTCGGCGATGTAGAAGTCCCGGGCGCCGCCCCAGTCGGTGAAGACGCCGCGGCCGACGTCCACGAGCTTGGAGTGCTTCAGGGTGAAGCCGACCGCCCCGCCGATACGCTTGTGGCCGAGCATGAAGGCGACGTCGGCGTTCCGGACGGTGACGCCCTCGACGTAGTTGTAGTTGGCCGCCTGTAGATCGAAGAGCACCGCGGCTCCCGAGCCGTCGAAGATCACCTCTCCGTCGCCGGCCGCCTTGATCACGATCGGCTTTGCGGCCGTGCCGCTCGCCGTCAGATACATGGTACCGTCGAATAGCGTCGAATTGCCGGGGGCGGCGTAGAGGCGGCGATTGTCCTTGTAGAGGCCGGCGTGGACGAGGATCACGTCGCCCGGCTTCACCCGCGGCTGAAACGAGTTCACGAAATCCGCGCCGTTGGCGCCCATGTTGTAGGCTTCGAGCAGGTTCGAGAAGGCCGGCTGCTGCTTGGGCCCTTTCCAGTCGCGCGGATAGACGTGGTAGACGGCGCCCCCCGCCGCGGGCATGGGCTCTGCGCGCGTGCGCGCTTTGACGATCCGTTCGGTGCGGCCGCTGACGCCATCGGGATCGGTCAGCCTCAGGCGAACCTCATAGGCGGTGTCTTCGGCCAGATCGAAGATCGAGCCGGCGAACATGTTGGGGGTGGTGACGTCGAACGAGGCCCCGTTCTTGATCTGCTCGCCCCCGATCCGCAACAGGGGCAGCGCCGGCGTCCAGGCCGTCTCGCCAACCTTGCGGTAGGACACGCCGACCGTGGCGTTGCGGTTGTCGTCATCCTGGATCGGCCATTCGAATCCCAGGGAAATCAGGGTCGGGGGCTCGACGATGGGCGCGGCGCTTGCCCGCGTGGCGTTAGCGGCGAAAGCCGGCCCAGCCAGGGCTGCGAGAGCCGCGGCGATCATGGCCGCCATCCTGGCGCGCATGCGTCCCCCCTTGCCTGTCATGGCGCGCCGGCCAGGATTCCCTGCGCCTTCATCCAGTCGAACAGACGCCCGCCCCACAGCTCGACCGTCATAGAGAACACCGGAACCTGGAACACGTGAAGCTCCGCGGGCCGGCCCGCGTCCTTCCACAGCGAAAAAGCCGCCAGCAGCCCGTCCGTGACGGGACCGTGGTCCGCCTCCGTGACCAGAAACAGGGGCGGCGCGTCCGGCTTGACGGCGACGTCCTGCAGCGATGGGCCGAAGATCGAGATCACGAACGTGGGCTTGGCGTCTGGCGGGGCGTCGGCCATGACGGTCCCGAACGCCACGCCGCCACCGGCCGACGTGCCGATCGCGCCGATCCGGCGAGGGTCCAGGCCCCAGGCGCCGGCCATGCGGCGGGCCAGCCTGAAGCTTTCCTGAGCGTCGGCGACGGCGAAACCCAGCACGCGGTTCAATTCGGCGTCGTCGGGGGCCGGATTGGCGTTGCCGTTGCGGATCTGAAGCTTCGGAAACTTGACGGGCGGCGCTGCGCCGGCGGGGCGTGGCCGGCAGACGCGCGGGACGCCCTGCGCCTGCGTCTGGGCTGTGCGGTACTCCAGGCGCAGCACAGCCACGCCATGACGCACGAAGGCTTCCACTTCCGCATCGGACTCCACACCCAGCCCGAGCACCCGCAGCCCGCCGCCGGGCAGCATGACCACCGCCGCGCCGGTGGCGGACTTGCGCTCCGGAAGGAACACGTCGAGCTGCGGCTCGTGCGTGTTGTAGACCGAGATGTCGCCGTTGCATTCGACCGCCGTGCGCGGCTCGCGCCAGCCCTCCGAGCCGATCGCCGGATGGTCATACAAGGGCCGGCGAAGAGCAGGCTCAGACGCCCGCACCGAAGTCGCCGCAGCCAAGGCGATCACGACACCCAAGGCCATGACGCAGCCGGGGGCGAGCGGCCTCCGCGGACCCGGACGGACGCCGGCCATCCGGTCAGAAGCCCTTGCGCTTGAGCGTCCATTCCGTGCCGGAGCACAGCCGGCAGTTCTCGCCGAGGAAGGTCCGGGCCGCGGTCTTGTCGCCCCTCAGCTGCCATTCGAGCCAATCGATCGCGACATGGGCGACCGCCCCGCCCATCGGCTTGGAGAAGGTGCCGCCGTGGCCGACGGGCAGGCTGGCCAGCATGGCCGGAACACTTTGGATCTTCTCGTAGTCGTCCGAGCCGTTGGCCCAGGCGATGTCGGTCGGACCGCCCAGGATGTAGACCACCGGCGTGTGGAACTTCTTCAGCATGTCCTTGGTGACCGAGACGCCGGGGATCGGCTGGCCGGTGTTGAAGACGCCGCTGTTGTTGATCACCACCGCCTTGATGCGTGGATCGGCCGCCAGCTCGATGGCCTGGAGCCCGCCGCAGGAGTGGCCAGCCACGGCCAGAAGCTTGGTGGCGATCTTGCCGTGGAACTTGCTTCCGGCGACGGAATTCTGCGCGATCGCCCATTCGAGACCCGCCTTCACGTCGGCGGTCGTCGTGGCCGCGGGCGGCAGCCCTCCCCCGGCCTGCGCGGCCTGGGCCGCGCGGGGCGCGGTCGCCCCAGGGCCGCTGCGCCAGGGGCCTGGGGCGATGACGATGTAGCCGTAGGAGGCGATCTCGGCCAGGTGCAGACGGTGCGCTGTGCCGTCGTCCGCGCAGCCGCCGTTGCCCCAGGCCAGCACCGCCAACTTGCCGCCCTCGAACGGCGCGAGGTTCGCGGGCCGGTAGATCACGTGGTTGGGCAGCGACGGATCGGTCTCGATCATGGCCGGATACGGCCCGTCGCCCGGGGTGTTCGGTGTCTTGTTGAACTCCTCCTGGGCCTTGCGGAAGGCCGCGGGGTCGCCTTGCGGAGCGCCGGCGGCCGGAGCCGCACCCTGCTGGGGAGCAGGCTGGGCCAGGCCCGTCACGGGCGCCGACAGCATCGCGACGGCCGCAATGGTGACGGCGTAACGCTGGAACTTGTCTGATCTGGGCATGGGCCCCTCCCCCTTGAATTATGAACCAGGCCGCGCCGCGGCCGCCTACATCAGGGGATCACCCTGATCACCGTCTTGCGCCTGAGCGGATCATCGACGCCGTTGGGTTTCTGAGGCGCGTCGTCCCAGCGGACGGACATCGCCGCCGCAGGCAAGCCGACCTGCTGCAGAATTTCGCCAACCTGCCGGGCGCGCATCTCCGCCACCCCCTCGTCTTCCACGTAGACCGATCCGTCCGACAGCAGCGAGGCGCCGCGGTAGGCGACAACCTCGACCCGCTTGGCGTGGGTCGCAAGGGCGTAATCCCGCGCCTGCTGCATGGGAGGGGTCGCGCGCACGTTCCAGATGCGGTTGTTGAAGCTGTAGAGAACGACGAATTCACGCGGTCCCGACGGCGCAGCAGCCTGTGTCGGCGCGGTCGGGGCGACCGGAGCCGGAGTCGCCCCTGGCAGACCGTTGCGAGAGGGCCTGTTGTTCGGCCCCGGGCCGCGGGTGGCGAAGGGAATGGTGTAGCGGTCTTCCGCCGGCAGCATGGTCCGGCAGTTCTCGTCGGCTTCGGGCAGGGGCGAGATCTTGATGGGCTTGAGCACCACGCCTCCACAGATACGGGGCTCGTCCGAGACTTGGCCTTCCACCAGCACCTTGTGCCCGAGATAGGGCGGCCAGAACTCCGATCCGAAGTCGACCTGGACGCCCAGGTAGTAGAGCTCGCCTTTGTACTCGGAGAGCCAGCATGGCACGGTCTTGGTGTCGCGGATGATCGGGCAGGCGACGAAGTTACGCCGGTCCACGGGCGGGCCCGCGGCCCAGGCGCTGTGGGCGACACCCCACAGGACCAGCGCCGTACGCCAAAGGGGGAGTCTCGCCATCAGAGCACGCTCAGGAAGTTGATGAGGTCCTGTTTTTCCTGCTCGGAGTACTTGATGTCGAAGCGCCGGTCGTAGAAGTCGACCAGCTCGCGCAGCGTCTTGGCCGAGCCGTTGGAGAAATATGGCGCACGGGCCGCCAGGCCACGGAACTGCTGCATGACGATGGCCCCGACGTCGTTGCACTTGCCCGAGATCAGGGCGCGGCCCGGGTCCTGGGTGTAGATCACCCTGCCGTAGAAGGGATGCGGCGGCACGGACTTGTCGCAGGTGATCTTGAACAGCGGCATCTCCGGCTTGGCCGGGCTGTAGGGGCTTGGGTAGGGATCCATGGCGGTCGGCAGATTGGTGGTGCCGAGATCCATCCAGCCGTTGGACAGGTCCATGCCGGTCATCTGCATGTTGTGGCAGGTGGCGCAGGTGCGCTTGGCCGGATTGCCCATGCCGACCGTGTTCAGGTGCATGACGTTGCTGATCCAGAAAGGCCGAAGGAAGAACACGTCCGCGCCCCGGGCCACCGACTCGCGGAAGCTTCGCTGGGCCGGGGTCTCGCCGGGCACAGGCGCTTTCCACATCTCGAACGACTTGAACACGGGGTTGTCGAGATAGTCGCCGAGCACGCCGTTGCTGGCGGATTGAAGGTTGCGCGGGCCGAGGGCGGGCGGGCCGCCTGGGTCGACCAGGGAGCCGCCGATCCTGCTGTCAGTCTGACCCGCATAGACCTGCATCTCGAAATCGACGATCTGCTTCAGCTGCCCCTCGGTCAGCTTGCCGCCGGTCTGCAGGTGCGTAATGGCGGCTTCCACGGCCTGGGTCTTCAGGGTCGGCTCGCGCGCGTCCGACATGATCTGCATGCTGACCGGGCGGCCCGTCTCAGGGTCCATCGCCGCCGGCAATCCGTTCTTGGCGATGAACAGTCCGCCCGAGCCAGGGCCGCGTTCCGGTCCCACCACGTACTTCATATTGGCGACGGGTCTGGGCCGGCGATAGACGGAGACCATCGGGTTCGGACTGCGCAGACCGTAGACCGGATCGGTATTGCAGCCGGTGGGATCGCGCACGACCTCGATGGTGAACTCGGGCTTGATCGCGGAGCCGTCCTTGGCCTTGGGCGGCCAGGGCAGGAACACGCGGATCAGACCACGGTCGAGCAGCAGGGAATGCGACGCCGGCTCCGCCTGCGGCAAGCTGGGACAGTTCGATCCGTCGACCGCGGCGAACAGCGGATCGCGGCCCGAGGTCTCGCGCCAGCGCTGGCGAACCGTGTCAGCCGACACACTCATGCCGTCCGCCGGCTGATGGCAGGTGGCGCAGCTGCGGCCGTTGGCGCCGAGCGGTTCGAAGAATGGGTGTCCTTTAGCCTCGACGGGACCGGAGGCCATTCGGACGGTCAGTTTGCCATACGGGTTGGCGTAGGCGGATTCCTGTTCCAGGAGCCCGGCTTGGCCCGGGGCCCACCATCGGCCGGCGGCCGCATAGATGGGGTCCGGCTCCGGCCCTGGCGAACGGATGGGCGCGGTCGCCGCCTGAGCGTTTTGCGCCGGCACGTGACCGGCCACCTCGCCCACCGCGCCGGGAGCGGGCGGTGGAGACTGTGACAGGGCCGCGGCCGCATAGGCGACCGCGCCGCCCATCAGCCCCGCCGTCAGAGCGCGGCGGCGAACGCGGCCTCGGCGGGATGGACGGTCGATGCGGGGGGCCATCGGCGTCATTGCCCCCGCTGGCCGCTCAGGACGACGCCGGTGGAGCCGTCCGGGCGGATCGGATTGCGGTTATTTTCTTCGCAGACGTATTCCATGATCTGCGTCTGCGGTGAGCGCCTAAAGGTCTTCACCACCGTCCAGGGCTTCCTGAGCGCCTTGGGGTCCTCCAGAGTGATGGTGTCGGTCAGGGTGTCGGCGTCCACCTGGTGGAACCGCTCCTTGACGCGCAGGGCGTCCGAGAGGCCCAGCCCGTTCATCGTCAGCATCATGTCGCCGCGCAGGCCGATGGTGTCGGCCACCAGATCCTTGCCTTCCCAATGGCCGGTGGAATGACCGTTGTAGGTGGGGTCGAGGTCGGAGGGATGGCCGCGCCCGTCGGTGTAGATGCGCCGGACCTGGCTCTGCCATTCGGCGAAGATCGCCACCTGGCCCGGCCGCTGGAAGATCTCCATCGGGTAGACCATGTTCATCACCCGGGGCATGCCGGGCGGCACGCAGGCGGCCGTGGGATCGTTGAGCGGGCGTCCCGCCGCCATGGACTGAATGCCCCTGTCGTAGCGCGCCTGGTATTCGGGCGTCAGGTCGGGATGGTCGAGCTCGCCTTGCGGTAGGGTCGGGTCCCAATTGATGCTGCCCACGCGCACCCACACCCCGTTCCAGTTGGGCGCCCCTGAATCGACGGCCTGCTGGCCGGCGGCGGGCGATCCGAGCAGGGCCGCCAGAACTCCAAGCACCGCCAGCCCCGCCTGTTTCATCACTGCCTCGGCTAGCGGCTTGCGGTCGTGGTGGCGCCGCCCGGCGTCACCGTTATTTCGGCGCGGCGCAACTTGTAGTCATCAGCGCCGACGCCCTGGGCCGGGTTGTCCTTCCACGTCACCTCGATGGTCGAGGCGGGAATGCCGAGCTCCTCAAAGGTCTGCTCCAGGCGTTTGGCGCGACGCTCGGCGATGTCTTTGCGCTCGACGAAGTCCTGGCCGTCGGAGAGCTTGACCGACGCCCGATAGGCGACGATCTGCACCTCGGCGGCGTTCGAGGCCTTGGCCAGGTTCGCCGCATCGCCGAGCACCCGCGCCCAGCGGTTAGCCCAGTCGGTGTCGAAGTCATAGTAGACGGTGAAGCTGGTCTTGGCGGCGGGCGCCTTGGGCGCGGCCTGCGGGGGCGCTCCGCCGACGCGGCGGTTGAGGCTGGGCTTGGGATTGGGGCCCGGTCCCCGCACGGCGAAGGGTACGGTGTATTGATCCTCGGCCGGAAGCATGGTGTTGCAGGAGAGGTCCAGCTCCGGAAGGTTGGAGATGTGGACCGGCTTCAGCACCACCCCGCCGCAGATGCGGGGCTCGTCGGAGACCACGCCTTCGGCCAGCACCTTGTGACCGAGGAAGGGTGGATAGAACTCCGCCGCGGCGTCCTGCTGGATGCCCAGGTAGTAGAGCTCGCCTTTGTACTCGGCCAGCCAGCACGGCACCGTCTTGGTGTCGCGCAGGATCGGGCAGGACACGAAGTTGAGGCGCTGTTCCGCCGCCTGGACGGTGGTGGCTCCGAACGAGATCAGAAGCGCGATGGCCGCCGCCTTACGGTTCATCTCGCCGCCCCCTAGAGCACGCTCAGGAAATTGACCAGGTCGGTTCGCTCCTGATCGGAGAAACCGATGTTGAACCGGCGATCGTAGAAATCGACGAGCTCATTCAGGCTCCTGGCCGAGCCGTTGGAGAAGTAGGGCGCCCGCGCGGACAGGCTGCGGAACTGCTGCATCACGATCGAGCCCACGTCGATGCAGCGCCCCGTCACCAGGGCCCGGCCGGGGTCGTGGGTGTAGATCACGCGCCCGAGGAAGGTGTGCGGCGGCGCGTCCTCATTACAGGTGACCTTGAACAGCGGCAGGTCGGGCGACTCGCTCGCCCACGGGCTGTTGGCGGTGCCGAGATCCACCCATCCAGCCGACAGGTCCTGCCCGGTCAGCGACGTGTTGTGGCAGGTGGCGCAGGTGCGCTTGGCCGGGTTGCCGAGGCCGACGGTGTTGATGTGCTGGGTGTCGCGAATCCAGAACGGCCGGACGAAGAAGATGTCGAAGCCCCGCGCCACCGAGGCGCGGAAGGCGCGCTGCTTCGGCGTCTCTCCGGGCGCCGAAGCCTTCCACATGGCGAAGGACTTGAACACCGGGTTGTCCAGATAGTCGGCCAGCACCCCGTTCTGGCCGTCGCGCAGGGCGGCGGGTCCGAGGGCCGGCGGGCCGCCCTTGTATTGCAGGAGGCCGCCGGTCTTGTCGCTCTTCTGCGCCACATAGACCTGCATCTCGAAGTCGACGATCTTGCGCAACTGTTCCGGAGTGGGCGCCGCCGCGCCCTGCTCGTGCCCCAGCACCGCGCTGATCGCCTGAGTCTTGAGGGTCAATTCGCGCGCATCGGCCATGAAGTTCAGCCCCACCGGCCGGCCCGTGTCCGGGTCCAACGGCATGGTCATGGCCAAGTTTTTGGCGTTGAAATTCCCACCGGCGTTGGTCACGTACTTCAGATTTCCCGCCATTCGCGGGCGCCGGAACACCGAGACCATCGGGTTGGGGCTGTTCAAGCCGTAAACGGCGCTCGTGTTGCAGCCCGTGGGGTCGCGGACGACCTCGATCTTGATCTCGGGCTTGATGGTTCGGCCGTGGGAATCCTTCGGCGGCCAAGCCTCGGCCACGCGGAACAGGCCGCGGTCCAAGAGCAACGAGTGGGAGGCCTTCTGCTCCTGCGGCAGGCTCGGACAGTTGGAGCCGTCGAAGGCGGCGAAGATCGGGTCGTGGCCCTTGGTCTGTTCCCAGCGTTCCTGGATGGTGCGCACCGACAGGCTCATGCCGTCGGACGGCTGGTGGCAGCTGACGCAGGCGCGCCCGTTAGTCCCAAGCGGGGTGAAGAAAGGATGGCCCTTGGTCTCGATCGGGCCGGAGGCATTGATCAAGCCGAGCGAGCCCTGCGGATCAGCGAAGTCGACGGTGGCGGGCATGACGCCGCCCTGCCCCGGCTCCCACCACGTCGACTTGGCGTAGGCGCTCTTGGCCTGGCTGGCCGGGCCGGCGGACGCCAGGGCCACGCTCGAGGCGAGCATCAGGCTCATGGCCGTCAGCCTGCGCCACCGAACGCCGCGCTGCGCTCTTTCGTCTCCGCGGTCGTTCATTTCCGCCTCCGCAAGCTAGTACTTGAACCTCAGGCCCACCCGGTAAGCCCGCCCGACTTCGTCGAAGAGGCCTCCGCCGTTCGACGGGAACGGAGGCCAGGCGTTGAAGATGTTGGTCACGCGCAGATAGACCTCGGTCTTGGCGCCGAAACGCTCCGGCAGTTTCCACGACAGCGAGCCATTGGTGTAGACCACCGACGGGACCGAGTTGATGTTGATCCCGATGGCGCTGACCTGACCTTGGACCTTGGTCTTGTCGATGGCGCCGCCGCCGTAGAACTGGTTGTCGAGTTCTACAGTGGCCGGCCCGACCTCGTAAGTAGCGGAGTCGACGAATGTCCAATGCGGCGTGGTGTACAGACCCGCCGCGTCCGTCACAGTCGCGCCCACCGACGCGGTGGTCGCCAGCTTGTCGGTCCAGTTCGCGGCGAAACGCAGGTTCAGGACCCCCGGCCAGTTCTGGCTGAACCGCGAGAGCGGGGTCCGGTAGGATGCCTCCAGGTCTACGCCGCTGGACTTGTACTTGTTGAGGTTGAGCTGAACCAAGGTGACGCTCGAGATGATCCCGCTGCTGTTTAGCGTGATGTAGGAGCAGTACTGAGGCAGCTTGGCGACACCGAGGCCGTAGCACAGGTTGATGACCTGGGCCGCCGAAAGCGTGCCGATGGCATTGCTGATGGACAGGTCGTAATAGTCCGCCGACAGCCGCAGGCCAGGGACGATGTGCGGCGAGACCACGAATCCGCCGGTGAAGTCATCGGCCACTTCAGGCGCCAGCTTCGGGTTGCCGGTGGTGATCTGCTGGCCGGGCAGGTTGGACCCGCCGGGGTTCAGGAAGTTGGCCGTGGCGATCTGGGTAGGGGTGTAGAGTTCCGACAGGTTGCCGGCGCGGATGTCGCGCGAACGAGTGGCGCGGATGCGCAATTCGTCGGTCAGGTCCCAGGTGCCGCCGACCTTCCAGGTGGTGACCGCGCCGGACGAGCTGTAGTCCGTATAGCGCGCCGCGACATCGAGGTTCATGGCCTGGATGAGCGGCTTGTCCTTCACCAGCGGCACGGCCACTTCGCCGTAGACTTCCTTCACGTCGTAGGCGCCCTGGGCCCCCGAGCGGTTTCCGCTCTGGAATGCGCTGACCGCCGAGAGCGGGTCCACCGTCGCGTTGATCTCCTCTTTGCGGTACTCGAAGCCGGTGGCCAAGTTGACCGGTCCGGCCCACAGGCTGAGCGGCGAGCCGTGCAGGTTGACCGCGGCGACCTGCTGCCTGAAGTCCTGGTTAAGCGCGGCGGTCCCAGTCACATATTTCCAGGCCTGGGGCGTCACCGAGCCCTCGCCGAACAGGTTGATCGGCACGCAGCCGTTGGTCGGGCTGGTCAGAGTTGAACGGCAGGCGATCGAGCCCAGGGCGAGGCCGGAGGCGCCGACGTTGCCCGCGGTCACCGTCACCGCGTCGACCGCCAGGTTCAGGTTGGGGATGATCAAGTCGCTGGAGCGGCGCTGCTGGTAGCGGTCAAGGCCGTATTGGTAGTAGCCGTCCAGACTCCAGCCATGGCCCAGGTCGTCCTTGAAGCCGACCACGCCGCGATACAGGTGCGGGGTCCCGTCCTTGCTGGTGACGTATTGTTCGTCGCGGAAGGTGCGGCCGAGATAGAAGCAGGAGATTCCCGCAGTCGTCATCGCCGTCTTCACCGACGCCGGGATGTAGGCGTTGTCGCCGTTGATGGCGATGCTGGTCAGCGCGCCCACGACGCTGCTCTTGCCTCCGCCGCTGCCGCAACTGACCGCGCCGCTCGTCGCGGCGTCAAAGCGGTTGGGCACCCCTTCGCCCGACGACATCGAGCGCGAGTAGAGGAACTCGCCGTAAACGCTGAGATTGGACGTCAGGTCATAGTCGACGTGGGTCATCAGCGAGTACTTCTGGAACGGGAAGTCGAGCTGACCGCCGGGCGTCGGGATCTCACCGTAGTTATT
>Ga0265327_10002794_pt1 | contig 17636 bp, 13 predicted proteins | sample 41621metaG_FD_202089 | JGI IMG/M metagenome (GOLD analysis project Ga0265327, IMG submission 202089) | Rhizosphere microbial communities from Carex aquatilis grown in University of Washington, Seatle, WA, United States - 4-16-21 metaG | ecosystem: Host-associated > Plants > Roots > Rhizosphere... | reverse complement strand
AAACAATAAATTATATACTTTTACACCCGCTTCTACACCCAGGCAGGGTGGCTCACTTTCATACCGGAATGGTGGCTCACTTTCATCCGGAATATCCAGGTTATCTCGTTCAAACTTCGCAAGCTCTAAAGAAAGTTCTTTATAAAGTCGTTTCTCTTCCATTTGGAGGCGTTTACTTTCCGAATTGTATTGGAGATTAAACTCTTCTTTTTTTTGCCGTAAATCCTTCTCTAAATGCGCAAGTTCTAACTGCTTTTTCTTACGCTCAATTTTCCTATCAATAAGTGTATCTGAAAAAGCATCGTATTTGATACGAAGCATACCATATTATCTACCAATAAAGAATTGGCTTTACAAAAAAGCATGGCCAAAAGGGATCTTCAACTTAAAGCAAGGTCGATGAACTATTTCCAGCTCCAGTTTGGGTAGTTATGACCAACTTGGTAACGCATCCCATACAGAAAGGCGTCTCTTCACAAATCAATAGCCTGGATACGACGCCGGAAGTTTTTCCAGCTTTGAAATCAGTTCATTAATTAACCGTTCGTCTGGTCCGAACGCTTTTCGCTTCCAGCCTTCATCGTAGGAGCAAATAAAATTATTGGCAATATTAACATGCAGTATTTGAATTCGACCTTGATTAAGATTATCTATATGAGGATTTTCCCTGATTGAAGCCTGGAAATGATAGTCACCGTAATTTCCTTCAGTCCAAGGAGTAGATGGTGATAGTGAGGTCGTTAAATTAGATAATTCTAACATGTATTTGAAGTAGTTTAGTAATATATTAACTAAAATTCGGATCACTCTCGGAGGATAGAGTATTAACTTTTCAGAGACTGATTACCAACGCTGTAAATGGAGCTTAAAATCCTCGGTATTACTCGTCTGTAGAAGACTCATTACTATTTACACTTCAGGTACGCTATGTAAATTGATACTAGCGCCCCACAAGCCGAGATAGTTCCTGCAACAAAGCCAATCCAGAATTTGGGATCTTTCCAAAAATGAGTTTCTCGGTCAAGTTTTTTGAATTCAAGCTTTTCTTTTAAGTAAGCTCTGCGTTCTTTGTCTGATTTCCACGACCATAAAATATTTGCCGCATCCGTAACTCGTTGGTAATTTTTAGGATTGTAACGAAAAACTATTGTTCCATCACTTCTGGTTTTCTTTAGAATAATTCCGGGTACTTTGGGAAACATGCCTTCCCCTGACATTATATCAAGGTCTCTTACTAGTTCACCTTCGTTCCATAATCTAAGCGCCGGCACTTTTTTTCGCAGTTGGCGAGCTGAGTAATAACGCCAAAAGTGCTTTCGATGCAGAGCATGAGATATTCTATCAAACATCTGAATTCTATCCTGAAGACTGTCTTCCATATTGATAGCAATTACGATATACCCTGAATCCGATACAATTTTATGAGTCCTGTCAGAGTCATATTGTCGGCAATTTCTTCATCAGGGACCATCAAATAAAACCATTGTTTGCCGATACTATCCGCTGCGTAGTTTGTGGCCAACTCACAATATCTGACTGCCGCATTTGCTTTTGCTTTCACCTCATCGTCGGTCATCTCGGCAAGTGCCTTTACTTCCAACATCAGTATTGCATCCGAAATTTCGCACACAAAGTCTGGCTCATATTGAGAATAGCTATTTCCCTTGGGATAATAAATAGGAAATTGTCCGCTCGAAGGACGAAACCATCGCTCACTTTCGTGCTCTAATATTTTCGCCAATCGGCGCTCTCCATCCGAATCAAACTTCATCAATGGATACAGACAACGCTTAAAGCCACCATAGATATACTTCCTGATGTCAGCTTTTTGCGGCGGAGGCGTTTTATAGTCCAGCGTTTCTTCTTCCACATAGGTTGTATAGGCGCTTGGCCTAAATGGCACATAGCCTCGACTCACCTTCACTTCATAGCCTTCACTGGCATCTATCGTAGCATGGGCTTGCATCTGCCCGTGGATGATGTCGGCAATCGTTCGTGCGTTTACCCGAACGACTGGCATTATTTCCTTCTCGGCCAAATAACCTCGGAGATGGGCTAATGCCTCCTCAGCCAAGTCATAAAGCAATGCGGCATGCTCTTCATAAGCAATGTCATTAAATCCCGATAGCGCATCAATAATTATGTCTTGTGGCCTTTCCTCGCCCTCGTTGTAGTCAATCAAATAAATTTTCTGCCTGCTTCCGGATTGAAGTCCTTGTAACAGCATAGTATCGGAAACCGCCGCAAAGCGCAGAGCGGCTGTATCAAGCACAAAGGGCTTAAACCCTATAGATACAGAACCTTTCGGCACAACCTGTATCTGAGGAATGTCTATCGTCTGTTGGCGCACAAGCTCCACCGTTTTTGCAACGACCTTAGCCACATCTACAGATGAGCCATCATCAAAGCCCAGATCACTTTGTACCGGAACTATCCCAGCCTGTACCTGGTTCACAATTTCCTGGAGGACATTTTTGTCTTGCAATAGTGCCGTACCCGGTACAATGTTGGGCTGCAAAGCCAATGACTGAATAATCTTATAAGCTTCTTGTGCTATGGGGGTCTCTTGGGCGGTAAAATGCAATGACACATTGGTATCGGCAGCATCTCTGCCTTCGCCTAAGCCTAGCATAGTAGCAATGATCGGCTGAGAGACTACGGTCACACTCTTGCGTATAACACTGCCACCGCCCAAAATCACCTGCTTCATCCGCAGCGGGGAATCTCCCCGCATTGCCTCATCGATGATTTCCTGAAAACGATCATGAGATACAATATTCAACGTATCAACGACCGCTACCCCGGTGCGACGACCATAGGGAAGACGGAGTCCACGTCCGATGCTTTGCTCTATCAGGATGCGCGCTGACGCCGCCCTGAGTGGAATGATAGTATAAAGGTTCGTAACGTCCCAACCTTCCTTCAGCATGTTTACATGGATAACTATCTCGGTGGGTTCGGTTGTCTCCTCCACTTTGAGTAGTCGTTCTATTACCTCATCCTCTTTGGTGCTGCTGTCTACTTGAATGACCTTATCCTTGTAATAGCCTCCAAAAAAGTCAACTTCGCCAATCTTTGTCAGCAGAGCTGCGGCATGTGTTGTATCGCGAGCTATGATAAGGACGAATGGTTTGACCAGCTTACTACCGCTGTTAATTGCGTATGCGACAAGCTCTGCTCTTATGCTTTCGTGAAGCAATATGCCGTCCTTAAGTTTTACATCTTCTATGGCCAGTGGGGTCATGCCTTCGGTGCTAAAATTCTCCTTTGTAGCCACTGCAGGTTCTTTTACGAAACCGTCTTCTATTGCCTGTGCTAAAGGATAATCGTACACAACATTTTTGAAAGGAATTGCCCCTTTCGAACCTTCTACAAATGGTGTTGCAGTAAGCTCTAAGCCCAAAACAGGCCGTAACTCATTAATAGCCCTTACACCTGCCGACGCACGATAGCGGTGGCTTTCATCCATAAGCACAACAAGATCTGGAAGAGCTGCGAGATAATCAAAATAGCTTTTGCCAAGCTCCTCTTGCATGGATTTTACTCTTGGCGCCTTGCCACCTCGCACCTCCGAATTGATTTTAGAGATGTTAAACACATTGATGTGGCATTCAGCTATTGCGTCGTAAAGTGTACTGGCAGTAAGCTGGTCATAATTATCACCAGTTATTATTAACGGCGGAGTTACTGCAAACTCAGCGATGCCTTTAAATACATATTTCGGCATGCATGGCGTAAAGTCTGCAATTAGCTTGTTGTAGATGGTGAGATTCGGCGCGAGGACGAAGAAGTTGCGAATGTCGTGCGCGAGGTACAGGTAAGTGATAAACGCCCCCATAAGCCGGGTCTTGCCTACACCAGTCGCAAGCGCAAAACAGAGCGAAGGAAACGACCTCTCAAAATCCGTCACCGTCGGATATTCACTGCCAATGATACGCAACGCCTCGTCAAGGGAGGTACTATTGCCGATAGGTAAAATCTCTGTTATTCGCTCCAGTATTGCTAATGAGCGGTATTGGGGCTCACGTAGGCTCAAACGCCCAGTTATGGCATGTACGATTTGGTTCATTCGGTAGGGCTTACGGACGGTTCTGTAAAAGATAGGGTTTGCTGCCCTGGCTGTGGCGGCGCTGGCTGTAAGGCTCCTACATTTAGGCTGTAATCATCATGAGCCCATTCGCAACGGCTTAGTACCTGCTTGGGTATCTTCTTTACCGTCAGGTTTGTATAATTATCCTTACCACGAAAGGCGGGACAAAGCACCAGCAGGCTGCGATCCGGCCCCACTTCTCCGCTAAGTTGTATAAGTTGCTCGTGTGTTAAGGTCGCGGTGGTGACGTAGATGTAGTCCCGCTCGGTGGAATAGCCGTGTTGCCAATAGTGAGTTTCGCTAGGCGCAAAAATAAAGCCTTCCAGCTTGCATAGAGCTTCCGCGAGCATTGCGGCATTGTAGGCCGTATTAATTATCCAGCGGCCCCATGCATCCTGCTCCATCAGCGACGGAGCAAGGCGGTAGTAGCGAAATCCACCGCCGCCTTTCCAGGCTACAGCTTCGGTTATGCCACCATTATCCTTGCCATTTATCACTTTGCGAAGGCGGGGAACTATGTGTGTGTGGGCATGTTCGCCTAACTCCACCATTATCCAGCGTCGCCCCATTTTGTGCGCCACCGCGCCAGTGGTACCAGAGCCAGCGAAGGAATCCAATACGAGGTCGTTGGGTAATGTGGCAAGATGAATGACGCGATGTAACAGACGTTCTGGTTTCGGCGTATCAAAAACACTCTCAAAGTCAAGTGCCATAATCTCCTTTTTTGCTTCTTGATTACTGCCTACATCGTTATGCAGCCATATGGTTTGAGGTGTTAATCCATCATCCATTTCAGAGAGATATTTTTTCAACCTCGGCATTCTATCTCCGTTAGGACCAAACCATAACCGTCCTTGTTCTTTCAAAAGATCAATATTCGCTTTTGGCCTACTCCAACTACGGCCGCGCGCGGGAAATATCTCATTACCGGCTGGCGTTATCATTCCCCAAAAATCACGCGCACGATGCTCGGCGCGAGTAAGATCGGTCGACGCCCACGGCCCCTTTGGATCGTTATCTGGATTCTTATAGCGGTTATCCATTGCTTCTGAACGCGGCAACGCATTAGGCCGCCACAGCAATTTATTCTTAGCGTAAGCAAGTAGATGGTCATGACTTGAGCTAATCCACTTGGCATCATTCTGAGGGGAAAATTTTTTTTGCCATATCACATTAGCAACAAAATTTCTTCGTCCAAAAATCTCATCGCAAAGCACTTTCAAGTAGTGAGCTTCATTGTCGTCAATGGTGATCCACAGAGAACCGTCGTCTGCTAACAAGGAGCGTAACAACACCAACCGATCACGCATAAGTGAGAGCCAAATAGAGTGCTCCAGTCCGTCGTCATAATGAGTAAACGCTGAACCAGTATTGTATGGCGGGTCTATAAAGATGCACTTCACTTTGCCTGAATACTCCGCTTCCAACGCCTTTAGCGCCAGCAGATTGTCGCCCTGTATAAGGATGTTATCAAAGCGATCGGCTGGGCTTACACGGTGTGCGGCATGGTAACTCAGAGTAGGATCTTCTAACAAAATACGGGGCTCAAGGCGTGGGCGGATTTCCTTACCAATCCAGGTGAGCTCTAGGCGGGTGGGGTTAATCAACTTACTCATTGGACGATTCTACGGAATTCGGTGAAGGAATTGAGACGGCTGGCGGCATCCTTGCGGGTGCCAAGGCAGAAAGCACAACGTCTGCAAGTCCTTGTGTGTGAGTTTTATTTCTGAAAATTGAAAGATATCCTCGCACAGCGAAGAAGGGAGCAGATTCTTGAAAAACAAGCTCTGCTAACTCATCAGTTTTTAGAGACAATTGGTTCTTTTCTTCAATTGATAAGTTGAGCGCAGGCCGATACACTAATTCCTTTTCGGTATGTGCGATTACTGCCATGATAAAATATCTTGCATGCCTGAAAAACATCTTCCTTTGGTAATCTCTGCTACTGCCTTCTGCCCCTCCTAAAAAGCCATCTATCAGTCGGTAAATTCGAACTAAACGACAGATATGTATTCCAGATATCCCGTTTGGGAAAAGTTCCGGATAATATTTATCACTCTGATTCCATAGCAAACCAATCTGCCGTTTTGCGGTAGTGATAAAATCAACTGCATTATTTTGAATCGGTTGCCGAAAAATTTGCAAACTAGTCTTAATCGGGAATCCAAGGCAAGCGATTGCTAAAGCTGCATCTTCAATTGTTAGCGCATCTTCATGATATACACGAGCTTCCGCCGAAGGACGATAGTGATATGTGATTTGGACCGAAGCTAATTCTTGACGTATGAGTTCTTGATTAGGGTCGAGGGCTGCGAAATCTACTCCATGTATCTGATTTTGGTGATTTCGTGCACGGGTAATTTTTATTCCAGTTATTGTATCATCCGGTGGAACCTCGATAATTGTCATCATCACCTTAGCATCCGATAGATTCGCCCCATTTGTAAAAGCAGAGGCTATGGCGCCAACAGTTTGTGCACCATTTACAATAGAGAAAGTTGTTAATCCAAACCTGCAACGCGCCCTTGTGCCCGTCGCCTGTATCACCCGATGCGCAATTGCAGTAATTCCATTATTCAAATAAAACAATTCCGTCGGATTTTGATGAGCTGTCCTCACAATGGAATCATTAACCCTTCCCGAACCAAGATAATGCCGGATGTTTCTTTCAAAAAGGAGCTTTCCATGCCGCCTCATCAAGTTAGCTAACTGTTCAGCTGTCACCAACCCATAGTATGCTCTTTGCGGCGATGAAACACCTGCCCAATTTTCCAAGACCAATTCAGTATTAACACTCGTATTTTGCTGCTCTTCTACAAGCCACTGATGGATATCCTCAGCAGGATATTGTTGCCACATCACTATTTTTTGGATTGCATTTTTCTCCTCAAGAAGTGCATCTAAATCTGCCTGAGCATGCAAATTGAAATGCTCACCTAAATACGCAAAGACAAGTTCCAATTGTACACCGGGGGTCTCCAATGCTTCCTCCAGGTTATCGATCGTGTCCCCAGAGACAGTACCTAAAATTGCCCAGTTTCTATCCCATAAAGCTCGAAATCCATTTATAGTTTTCAACACCTCATCCTGAGCGGGGGAACTGGTTTTATACTTGGATTGGACAATAAAGAGCTTTTTTTGGGCATTATCAAAATACAAGGCATCAATGCCTCCATCATTACTACCATCTATAATGCACGCAGTACTTTCAGCGTCTTCTAAATCACAGAGATGAACTAAACAATATGCAGCTAATGCACGCGTAAGCCGGTCTTTATCATGTTGCGTTTCAGTCCAATTAGACCTGTTTGGATTTTCAACTTTCGGGACTAGAGAGAAAAAACGTGTACGCAAAGCCGCACCAATATGTTCTACTTTGTGGGGTAAGTTGGGCATTCATTTCTGTTTGTGGAAGTTTAATGTACTGGCCGACTTTGGAATTGCCTCTAAGCTATGAAATACAATTGAAAGCCTGGTTTTAGCATTCTGGCCTGTTAATAAGAAATCTCTCCAAAAATCAGGTAGTCAATCCTCATACATTCAATGACAACCGCCTTGAATAATGCAGCAAACAGTTTCTTCCGGTCAAAATGAAAATCTTTTGTCAGCTGTAGTGTCAGTTTCAAAAACAAAAAACCCGGCAACATGTTGTTTTACAACGCATTACCGGGTTTTGAAAGCTCCCCCTGTTGGACTCGAACCAACGACCCCCTGATTAACAGTCAAGTGCTCTAACCAACTGAGCTAAGGAGGAATATTTTACTATCAAATGCCACTCTTTCAGCGACATCTCCTCTGTAAAGGACGGCAAAAATAAAGGGCTTTCGCTTTCCACCAAAAAAAATTTCCTAAACACCTCCTAACCAACGCAAATTTCTCCAGAAAAATCCCATGTCAACGCCCGGAGTGTAGCGCCTGGCATAGTCTTTAGCCATTTGCACCTGCACCTGCTCCTCCGGAAAAAAATCTTCCATCAGATTGTACGGAGGCACAATCGCCGGCTTAATGACCGGCAAATGATTCGTTTCCGACACTTCCCGCGAATATCCGATCCAGGTTTTCGTCCCCCATAAGACCTGGAATAAATTCCGAATCAGGCCCCAGGGCGAGCGTACCAGACACACAAACACCGGCAGACCGATCAACACACACAGCGCCGCCATCATATCAAACACCCGCTTGTTCCGCTGCTGCGCAAACTGCGCCAATGTATACCGCTGCCCGATCGTATATAAATCACCTGCAGCATGACTGGAATTGCTTCCCACAAAACCCCTGCTGCCCCCGATATGAATCTTATAATCATACTCCGGACCACAATGCTGCATTTCGGCCAACACCTCCTGGTAACTCAGCGAATCCATCGTAAAGATCACCTCGCCAATACCCGCCGTGTACAAAGCCTCCCGCAGATGAACCAGGTTTTCCAGAGCGATAGTTCCTGCCTCTGTACTTACTTCGATCCGCCCGGAGATATAAGGCGCGGCCGGTACTTTACTCAATAACAAGGACGCCTCCTCATAGGCGGGTTCATTGCCAACGATCACTGCCTTCCGCTGCTCATCATCCTGAACAATAAAGCGCAGGATGCCCAATCGATATAAAATCTCATGGAGGCCCAGCAACATCACCGTACCCACTACCCCACTGAGCATGATCAAACCGCGGCTATACCGCAGCGAGGCATTCAGAAGGCCGTAATAAGCCAGGATCAGGACCGAGCCGACGATCATGCCCCGAACGACCCTCAAAGGCCTGTATGGCTGGTCGTAGGCCCCATTCAGCCATAGGGTGATAATCCATAAACCAATGTACACCGGGAAGGTCGCCAGCAGGTAATTCGAGGGCACCGGTCGCGCCCCTTTCACATGCCCCACCCAGAAATCCTTCATCAGGTACAGCGTGACGGTGATCACCAGCATATCAAACAAGGGGAGCCGCAAGACCCGGAACAGACTTTTTAATACGCCCAACACCGCTCTCAGGATGATCCCGATCTGAATCGCAAAGCTGAACATCCGCACCTCCCCTTTCGAATAGTGCTTCCGGACAAACGTCGACAAGGCCTCATTGAAGATCCGGATATAGGACAGCGTCGCCTTCCGGGTGCTCTCGCCTTTGTAATGCACCAGGTTCACTTCCGGGAAATAAATATTCTCATACCCCGCTTTCGTGATCCGGTACGAAAGATCCACATCCTCGCAATACATGAAATAATCCTCATCAAAGGCAAATCCCAGTTCCCGGACCACAGACATGCGTACCATCATACAGCAGCCCGACAATACCTCAACCGGAGCCGTCTGGTGCTCATCAATATGCACCGCGTAATACTTGTTGAAATACGGAGATTTTGGGAAGATCTTGTTGATCCCTGAGGATTTGTAAATAGCGACTGAAAAACTCGGAAAGGATTTCTTGGCATCCGGTGCAAACTGCCCTTTGCCATCAATCAGTCGCGGACCCAAAGCCCCGGCCTTGGGATGAGCATCCAGGTACGCCAGTGTTTTCTCCAGAAAATCCTCCGGCATCACGGTGTCAGGGTTCAGGAAGAGGACATATTCCCCTTTGGCGATGGCTACCCCCTGGTTATTTGCTTTGGAAAAGCCGGTATTATCGGCGTTTTCAATCCGGATCACCCCGGGATAGCGCTCCCGGAGCATGTCCATACTATCATCGGCGGAGTTATTGTCGACAACAATGACTTCCGCGGCAATTCCACGGCAGGCCCGCAATACACTGTCGACACAGACCTCCAGGAAATACCGGACATTGTAATTGACAATAATGATGGAAACCTTCATTCCGAATATATAGGTGTACTAAGGACTAAGCCAGATTGCCGGCGAAAGTAATACAGGTGCCATCAATAACGGGATTTTATGGACTTTCATTGCCTGAGCCATAGGGCAATTTTATCCTCAGTAACTTTGCCGCATGAAGAATTTGAGGCATTTGAGCCAGGAAGAGATCGCTTCCCTGCTTCAATCATGGGGTGAACCTAAGTTTCGAGCGGCCCAGGTCTGGGAATGGATCTGGAAGAAAGGGGTGAATTCCATCGATGATATGAGCAATTTATCCAAGGCATTGCGGGAAAAATTGACCAGCGAATACACCATTCCGAAGGTGATTGTCCATCATAGCCAGTTCAGCAGCGATGGCACCATCAAAAACCGCCTTCAGCTTCATGATGGCCATTTCGTAGAAAGTGTCCTGATCCCCACCGAAAAACGGATCACGGTCTGTGTTTCCAGCCAGGTGGGCTGTTCCCTGTCCTGCAAATTCTGCGCAACCGGCTACCTCCCCCGCAAGCGAAACATGGATTTCGACGAGATCGTAGATGAAGTGACCCTGGCACAGGCACAGGCCATGGAACATTATGGTCGTCCACTGACCAATATCGTATACATGGGCATGGGCGAGCCCCTGCTGAACTACAAGCATGTTTTGCAATCGGTAGAACGCATCACCTCACCGGATGGACTGGGCATGAGTCCAAGGCGGATCACGGTATCGACAGCCGGGGTGGCCAAAATGATCCATCAGTTAGGGGATGATGGAGTGAAATTCAAGCTGGCATTAAGTCTGCATGCAGCGAATGATGCGAAGCGGGATGAGATCATGCCGATCAATGAAAGCAATACCTTGCAGTCGGTGATCAATTCCCTCAATCATTTTTATAAGCAAACGGGCAATGAGATCACGCTGGAGTATATCCTGTTCAAGGGCTTCAATGATAGTATTGCGGATGCGGAAGAATTGGTGAAAGTCTACCGCCAGGTGCCAGCCGACCTGGTCAATATCATTGAGTACAATACGATCGAAGCCGCCGATTTCGAGAAGCCGGATGACCGGACGGTGCAGGAATTCATGAGTTACCTGGAATCAAAGCGGGTCAATGCAAGACTGCGGAAGAGTAGAGGGAAGGATATTGATGCGGCTTGCGGGCAGTTGGCGAATGTGGATCAGGATTCTAGGATTTGAGGATTGGGGGGATTGTGCAGCCGATTTGAAAATTTGAAGATTACTGTTGTCCGGTAAAAATCGAAAACGGTCATTTTTCGTTCATAACCTATTGATAGTCAAATGGGCATAATGACTTTTTGAAAAGTAAGCCCCTTCATCCATATTGCTCTTTGTATGCTTTACTTCAGACAAACAGTAAAAGTTGTTCTTAGACCCTGTCTAAGAACGTTTGGATTTGCCATCCCCCGATGGCGGAGAAAATTTAAAAGCATTGAAGCTTAAAGTCCACTCCCCAATCAGGGGCCTCCGTCGCTAATAGCTATGGCGGCCGAGTATTGGAAATCCAGTGGTGACTAGACAGGGTCTAGCCACAACCTCTTACTTTTTATCTAAAGTACCTTTTAACGCTAGTACCCAACAATCGATGAAACATCCGAAAAAGTTTACCGGACAACAGTGATTTGAAAAATTGAAGATGTGGGGCGGGAGTTATTTTGATATTGTGCAGCCTTATGTTTTCAAGGGGTTTTGGCACAAGGAGGCTTTCCGCAAGGCTATACGTCATCCTTGCGCTAGCAAACTTAAACTGCCTTTACGGATTTTACTTTTCATGAGGTTATGACACATTGGTAACAGCGTGAAACTGCTGCGCCGTTGCGCCGCCACCCTGAGCCGCCGTAGTGCAAAGCACAAAGAAGGCGAGAAACTCCCCGATTGCACCTTAGCGTGAAACGCTCCCCTTTAGCTCCCTTTCCCACCTTTGCGCCCTTAGCCGCCGAAGTGCAAAGCACGAAGGAAGCGAGAAACCCTTCCACTTGGCACCAGGTGCGTGAAACACTACCCCAAGGGCGAGCCAGCTTCTTTCTTGAAATGATTATACACCAGCTTATCGGCTAAACCTGGGAATAGCTTATTCACCCAGACCGTCAGCTTCCCCTGAGCAGTCATCACCAGGCTGCGCTTACGGGACTGCACCGCATTCAGAATCCGCTTCGCACATTCTTCCGCGCTCATCAGCTTCGATTCATCCAAAGGCGTTTCGCCCTGCTGATCACCCGATGCCGACAAGGCCACATTGCGGATATTGGATGCCGTGAATCCCGGACTCACCCACATCACATGTACACCCGAATGCAACAATTCCGTCCGCAGACTTTCCAGGAAACCCTGCATTGCAAACTTGGAGGCACTGTATCCGGTCCGGCCTGGAAGTCCACGGTAGCCTGCTATTGAGGAAACGCCCAGGACCACCCCTTTCGAAGTGATCAAAGCTGGCAATGCCAGTTTGGTGATGTTGACTGTCCCCCAGAAATTAATATCCATGAGGTTGCGGATCACGTCCAGATCGAGCTCATTAAACAGGGCGCGCATGGTGATCCCGGCATTATTGATGAGGACATCCAGCGTTCCAAACCGCTGCACGCTGGCATCAATGAATCGTTTGCAATCCTCGAATGAACGGACATCACAGGCCATGAGCAGCAGTCGTGCCGGATCAGCATCCGGAAAGGCTTCCGTCAATTTCTGCAGGCTCCGGCCACAGCAGGCCACGCGGGCACCGCGCCGCAACCCTTCCAGAACCAATGCCTTTCCAATGCCGGAAGATCCACCGGTAATCACCACTACTTTTTTCTGCAGATCAGCCATGAGATATAAACAAGGCCTAAAGATACTTTCATGAGAAAGAACAGATTCCAAAGCATTGTGGATATGTGAACATCTTCTTTAAGGTATCGACTTCCCAAGCCCCTATTTTAGCCAACAAATAGTATAGCATATGGATATGAAAGCACTCATAATTATGGGGTCTCAGTCGGATGAGCCCGTGATGTCAGAGAGCCAGAAATGGCTTTCCTGGTTTGGTATTGAAAGCGAAATGGTGGTCGCCTCTGCACACCGTGCCCCGGATAAAGTCCGCGACCTGATGATCACGGCGCCTGAAAAGGGTTTCGGAGTGGTGATTGCCGCTGCAGGTATGGCTGCTGCCCTTCCGGGTGTCTGCGCTGCCTACACTTCCCTGCCCGTTCTCGGTGTACCGCTCGAAGGTGGATTACCCGGTGGCATTGATGCCCTGTACAGCATCGTTCAGATGCCTGCTGGTTTGCCGGTTGGCACCCTGGCCGTTGGTAAGGCTGGAGCTCGGAATGCTGCCGTTCTGACGGCCCGCATCTTCGCATTAAGTAATGAAAAAGTCAGAAATAAGCTGGAAGCGTTTAAATCAGAAGGGTATAAGGTTTCTTAACGTTTTTCGGCAAATCTTGGCACCATTTTAGCCTTTTTTTCTTCATCATATAAATCGAAACATTTTGACAGAAGCCATCATCAATCTCGACACGGTTAACCCCATTGAATTCTTCGGCATCAACAATAGTAAGTTCGATCTTCTGAAGAAACGGTTTCCACTATTAAAAATCCTGTCACGTGGCCAACAGCTCAAGCTTTCAGGGAAACCGGAGGAAGTGGCAGGTGCCAAGGAACGGATCGGGAATGTGGTGAAATATCTGGAACGAAATGGCCACCTGAGCGAACAATATTTCGCGCAGATCCTCGGGGATGATGACAACCTCGAAAGCCCTGTGGCTGAAGAATCGGGCGGTAATGATATCCTGGTGTTCGGTCCGAATGGTAAGGTGATCCGCGCGAAGACCCAGAACCAGAAAATGATGGCCAGTGTCGCGGAGAAGAATGATATCATTTTTGCCCTCGGCCCAGCCGGAACTGGTAAGACGTATACGGCTGTAGCCCTTGCGGTGCGCGCCCTGAAGAATAAGGCGGTTCGCAAGATCATCCTGACCCGACCGGCTGTTGAGGCCGGTGAAAATCTGGGTTTCCTTCCCGGAGATCTAAAGGAAAAGATCGATCCGTATCTGCGTCCGCTTTATGATGCCCTGGATGATATGCTGGCCAGTGACAAGCTCACGTATTACATGGCCAATCGCATCATCGAGATCGCGCCCCTGGCCTATATGCGGGGACGAACCCTCGACAATGCCTTTATCATCCTGGATGAGGCGCAGAATGCTACGGACCTGCAGTTAAAGATGTTCCTGACCCGGATCGGTCCATCAGCCAAAGCGATCATCACCGGGGATATGTCGCAGATCGATCTTCCGAAGAATCAGCAATCGGGTTTGCGCAAGGCATCCCGTATCCTGAGGAATGTGGAGGGTATTGCACACATCGAATTGGATGAAAGTGATGTGGTCCGTCACCGCCTGGTGAAGCAGATTATAAGGGCCTATGATAAGGAACAGGCCCGCGAAGAAGAATTAAAAGAGAAGCGCGAGGGCAAGCCTCGGGTGAATATTAATGAGTAGGGATTTTGTTTAGTGGAAGGGGGGTATCGTCTGAAAAGGTGGTATCCCCTTTTTTTTGGGATTTGATGTGATTGGGAGTAATTATTGAAATCCAATCGAAGATTACTGGGGGCTATAGGCCTGCGCATTAGATGCAACATTCCAATCCCCGGCCCTCCTTCGCTATGCTACGGCGGGGAACCCTAAAGGCGCGGGGCAACTATCTGCTAAAATCATTGGCACATTTTCACACTTTAAATTGCCACAGAATATTCGTCGGCCTAAAGTGCGCGGGACAATTCCATAGGGATAGCACCAAACGATTTTAGCAGGCAGTTGTTGAGCATTATCGCCAATGATGTTGGAACACAGAAAGCCTTTAGGAGGCCTTGAGTGCTTCCACCTCCACCGGGCTATTCGTCAAATCCCGGAAGATCTCCTCTAGGCTATGCGCCTCCGTCTGCATGGATTCGATGCTCACATCCCCGGACAAGGACCATTGCATCAAGGATTTCCGCAGGGCATCCGGATTTTGTGTCACCAGCTTCCAGGTATTCTTTTCCAGATTGATACATTCCTGCACCTCTTTCAGCTTTTTTAGCTGTGCTGCAGGTACTACCTGGTTGAAACTTACGATGAGCGCAGCCACCTTATCTGCACCCGATTTTAAAGCAGAAACACTATCATCCGCTACAATATTGCCCCGGTTAATAATGATCACCCGGCTACACATCGCCTGTACTTCCTGCATGATATGTGTTGACAACAAGACCGTTTTTTCTTTCCCGATCTGCAGGATCAAATCCCGGATCTCCACAATCTGATTCGGATCCAAACCAGATGTCGGCTCATCCAATATGAGCACCTCCGGATGATGGATCATAGCCTGAGCCAGGCCTACCCGTTGTTTGTATCCCTTAGATAAAGCGCCGATCTTCTTATGACTTTCCCGTCCAAGTCCGGTCAGGGAAATCATTTCCTCAATACGGCTTTTGCTGAGCTTCCCAAGGCGATGAATACCTGCCGTAAATTCCAGGTATTCGCGGACATACATATCCAGGTACAGGGGATTAGCCTCCGCCAGGTAACCTACCCGCTTCCGGACCTCCATGGGCTTCTCCTGGGTATCAAAACCGCAAACCGAAGCCGTACCAGAGGTAGGAGCCAGGTAACCGGTGATCATTTTCATGGTGGTACTCTTCCCGGCACCATTGGGGCCCAGAAATCCAACAATTTCACCGGCTTTAAGATCAAAGGAAATCGCATTGACCGCTATTTGCTCCTCATAAACTTTCGTGAGAGCTGCTACACTGATCGACATAAAGGCAAATTTAAGCGATGCTGCCTTGCACCGATGAAAAAAGCCGGCCCTTTTGAAGCCGGCTTTGTTAGCGTTTTTAAAAATTATTTCTTCGAACCATTAAAGGTGCACACGGACTTATACCCTGGATTATCCGTATTGAAATCACGCTCAACGAACATGGTGATATCTTTTCCGGATAATTCTGCATGTACCTTACGTACACTCACGCCAGCAGTATAATCAGGAACGGTAATGTCATAACCACTCGCTACGCCCTGGAATACATCCGATGGGTAATTATTATGCAGGTGAAATGCTACCACATTCGGCTCTGCAACCTGATACACATCCAGGGTATCCAGCATTGGTGACAATGCATCACAATGGTTGTAACCAATATAAGAACCGATAAAGCGGTTGACTGTTTTAATCTCACACTCGGCACCCTCATAACCGGTCTGGCAACGACAAAATCCCTCGGTGCAGGCACTTCCGTTTTTACATTTCAGTTGCGTGCAGGCATCCTTCTCACAGGAAGCAACCAAAACGGTAGCTGAGATAGCAAAAAAGCAACAGATACTAAGCAGGGTAAGCTTCCAAAACTTCATGAATATGCGATATTTAAAGGCCAAAATACAAAATTTACTGAGAGTTGAAACGAAAATTTCTGTTTGTCCACAAATCTTTCCACATTTCTACTGAAAAGCATTCCATCCCTGAGCCGTCAATGGGTGTGTCGGACCGGCTTTTGTTTGCAATAATGCCCGCTGTTCTGCAGGGGTAATATACCCAATTACCGTGATCGCCGGGTTAGTAATTACCTTCTCATAGTCGGCTTGACCTATCGTAAAAAGCAATTCATAATCCTCACCACCACTTAAGGCACAGGTAATTGCACTCAAATTCAGCTCGTCAGCAGCCGCTTTGCTTTCAGGATGGATCGGAATTTTATCATCATACACCACACAGCCCACCCCACTCTTCTTGCAAATATGCAATAGTTCTGAACTCAGTCCATCCGAAATATCAATCATGGAACTAGGGACAATCTTCTGTTCCTGCAGGAACGCAACAATATCCGTCCGTGGCTCCGGTTTTAGCAGCCGGCCAATTGGATAGACATGCTGGGAAAGTTCGGGTTGTACCCCCGGGTTTTCTTCAAAGATTCGCTTTTCCCGTTCCAGCAATTGCAAGCCCAGGAAAGCCCCACCGAGGTCCCCACTTACACAGATCAGATCATGTTCCTTCGCACCGCTTCGGGTGATGAACTGATCCGTCAGTACTTCCCCAATCGCGGTCACACTGATCACCAGGCCTTTTAAAGAGGTGGAGGTATCACCGCCAACCAGATCCACTTCATAACGGTGACAGGCGGCATAGATGCCCTCATACAATTCATCCAGGGCTTCCACGGAAAATCGATTCGAAATACCGATACTTATGGTAATCTGCGTAGGCGTCGCCATCATGGCGCAGAGGTCGGAAAGGTTGACCGCGACGGCCTTATAACCTAAGTGTTTGAGGGGGGTATAGGCCAGATCAAAGTGGATCCCTTCCAGCAGGAGATCGGTTGTTATTACGGTTTGTTTGCCAAAATGATCAATAACGGCGGCATCATCACCAACACTTAGGAGGGTGCCGGCATTCAGGGTTTCATTGTTCCTGGTTAAGTGATCGATCAATCCAAATTCGCCCAAAGAGGCTATTTCCGTACGTTGTTGGGATTCCATGAGCGGCAAATTTCGCGCAAAGGAATTGAAGATTGATATAATCCCACTGTTGTCCGGTTAACTTTTTGTGTAAAATTAAAAAGAGGCTGTTTCAAAGGGGAAACGTCTTTGTTAGTCGAAAGTCGAAAGACAAAAATATAAAGCTGATTTTCGGATATGCACAAAATTGAAGGGTACTTTAGACTACATGTACATTAGATAAAAAGTAGAAAGTTGTGGCTAGACCCTGTCTAGTCACGACTGGATTTCCA
>Ga0265327_10002793_pt1 | contig 17637 bp, 16 predicted proteins | sample 41621metaG_FD_202089 | JGI IMG/M metagenome (GOLD analysis project Ga0265327, IMG submission 202089) | Rhizosphere microbial communities from Carex aquatilis grown in University of Washington, Seatle, WA, United States - 4-16-21 metaG | ecosystem: Host-associated > Plants > Roots > Rhizosphere... | reverse complement strand
CGGCTGTCTCCTCTGCGGGAGAGGACACCATGACCAGGCCGGCGATCCGGTGCTGGCGGAAGCCCCGGGTCAGCTCCCGCTCCCGGGAGCGGGCCTCGTCGACCCGGCGCTCCTCCTCCTCGGTGGTGATCATCCCTTTCTCGTCCCGCTTGCGCTGGGCCATCCCTCCGGTGGTGCGGGCATCGCGGACCTCGGCGAAGGCCTGTTCGGTGGAGACGGCCTCCAGATGCATGGAGACTGTCCGCACCGAGCCCGGGACGGCGGTGGCCAACAGCGGGTACATCCACTCCGTACCCACGTCGATGCGGGGCCAGGCGGCGATCTGGCCGACCCGGTGGACATAGCCGTCGGTGCGGACCGTGTCGTAGCCGACGAGGCGAGAGGCAGGTCCCGCCTGTGTGGTCGGGATCGACTCGTCGCCCCAGAAGGCCAAGCGCTCGGCTGTCGTCGGATCGGCCCACTGGCGCAGCACGGCAGCCACTCCCCGGCGGGAGAGGACTCTCGGCCGCAGTCCGATTGCCACCAGGTGCTCGCAGAGCTGGGCCAATTCAGTGGTGGCTTCGGACAATGCATCAGCCCCGCTGGTCTCGGTCTCCACTTGGGCGCCGAGGTAGATGTCGTGGTGGATGGCAGCGGTGCCGATGGACGCGTGCAGCGACTGATAGTCGTCCCACTCCTCGGTAGACACCTGGCCCATCGCCGCGGCCGACCAGTCCGACTGCACGGTCGACGGCTGGGGGGTGGCCCGTTCGACCCACTGCAGTCGCCGCAGACCGGGGCCGTCGGCCGCCATGGACTTCAGCACCTCGCCCCACTGGCTGATCTGCGCGGCCTGCTCGTCCGGGCCGGAGAACACGAAGCGGTCGCCTCCCGTCACCGAGACCACTGCGGTGAACAGCCTCCGCCGACCTACCCGCTCGGCCACCAGGCCTGCCTCCGACCCATCGAAGGTGGTTGCCTCGAAACGGAGTCGACCGAGCTCCGGCGGCAGCTGCTCGGGCGCTGATGAACCCACTGCGCGCGTCCGCAGCTTCCTCCGTTGCCGATTGTCCGCGCTGACGTGTGGTGATCGCTGCGGGCGTGGAGCCCTACCCAGTGGCCGGACGTTCGCCGCTGACCTTCGGCGTGTCCTCGGCGCGATCTCCAGTGCCGGGAGGACGGCGGGCTCGGCGTCGCCCGTCAATGTCGCCTCTTCGGTGGTTGTGGCGGTCGCCGTGCCGACCCCCGCATCAACGGCGACTCGCAGCCAGGTCTGTGGCATCTCCCACCGGGCCTGACCCCGCGCCCGGAGGATCCCGAAGCGCACGTACGGTCCCACGAGGGTGCGCACCTTGGTGCCCCGGTGACGGCCGAAGGGCATCCGGCCCATGGCGAACCAGAAGCCGAGGAGCACGGGCATGAAGGGCAGCGGCATCGGGACCGAGCCCAGGATCATCACGAATCCTGCTGCCGCACCGAGGACGCCCGGGGCGAACTGGCCCGCGGTTCGACTCACCAGCTCGTAGCGCTTGGTGAGGACACCGAAGTTGTAGAGGGTTCCGCTCTCAGCCATGAGATCCTCCCGGTGCCTTCGGGGTCGAGGTGCTGGGAGTTCGACCGGCCCGGTTGGCGGCTCCCTGGACTACTCCCGCACCGCTCGGGGCGCCGGCGCCATTCGTGGTGGACGTAGGTGTGCCGTCCGAGGAGGAGTGATGGCCACTGACCGGGTGGCTTCGTGCGGCAGTTGCTGCCCCGCCGGTCGTGGCACCGGCGCCCGCATGGTCTCCAGCGCCGCCGCCGGTCGGACCGCTGGGGTTCGGTCCAGTGGGGCTCGGACTCCCCGACGTGTTGGATGAACCGGCTCCGGTGGCAGCGGGTGAATGGGCCGTGCTTGGGTCTGAGCCCTCGCTGGCCCCAACGGCCGACCTCGCGCCGGCCTTGGCGGCGCCGGCCGCAGCCCCTACTCCGGCTGCTGCCGTGACCCCGACGGGTCCGGCCGCGGCCCCCGCTTCCACGAGCGCTTTGCTGCCGCCTCCGCCTCCCATCATCTTCGCCGTACCGGCGACACGGCTCCCCATATAGGTCATCCGACCCGGCGCGCTGATCTGGGATGCCGCGGCCGCCGCATGCTCGGTCGCGGCCGGCACGTGCTTCAGGGCCAGGGGAAGGGCCAGCGAACCGAGGATGAGGAACGCCAGGCAGAGGAACAGCGTCGTCATGTCCCCACCGACGGCACCGGCATTCGTCCCGGACAACTGGCCGCTGTTGAGGTCGGCAGCGGCCAACACCATGAGCATGGTGATCACCAGCTGGGAAAGGATCGTGGCGACGATCAGGTCCACCAGTCGCTTGATCCAGTGGGCTGTCCCGCCCCAGTAGAGCCCGATGAGGGCAAGCGGTATGGCGAGTACCTCCAGATAGAGCAGCGCTCCTCGGAGGGCGAGGACGAACCAGATCACGAGAGCGGCCAGCCCGGCCAGTGCCACGATCAGAGTTGCCGCCAGCCCGGGCAGGCTGCTGCCGCCGGTGGTGACGGTGGCCGACAGGGCGAAGTCGGACAGGTGACCGAGGCCCTGCCCGAATCCCTGGTTACCTCCGAGGGCCACGTTCACCAGGAGGCTGCAACAGGCATTGATCAGGGTGAGGATGCCGGCGGTCACCGGAATCGCGACGGCCGTCCCGATGGCCATGATGACTGGCGCCCCGAGGCCTCGTTTCAGCACCGAGGTCAGGTCGCCCCGCAGGGCGGCGGTCCCCACGCCGATGAAGAGGATAGGCACCGACAGCCAGGCGACCACAGTGAGCATGGCCCTCCACGGGCCCTTGAACCACGACGTGAAGTCCGGGGTGGTGGTCGCCTGGATGGCGTGGATCACCCCGCCGATGGCCCAGCTGGTGAACCCGCCGATCCCCTGGGAGATCGAGTGCCCGAACCATCCGACAATGTCCTGGCCGATGCCACCCAGCGGATCGAAGAGTGAAAGTCCGACGAGCACGTCAGCTGACCGAGGTGCCGAAGTTGAAGGCCCAGGTGATGAGGAAGACCCCGGCCCCGATGATGACCGCTCCGGCGAGAGCGGCCAGCACCTTGTGCTGGGAGACCGACGTCCGGTTGATGGACCCGTTTTGGACCCCCCACCACAGGCCGGCCCCCCCGATGATCAGACCGAGCAGACAGGCGTAGACGGCCCACTGCTCGATCCCGCCTAGGAAGGAGGTCACCTGGGACGAACCTGGGAGCGAGCTGTTCGGGGTGATGGTGAAGTTGGCGGCCAAGAGTGGTGAGGCAAGCTTCGGGACAATCGACTGAGGGATCATTGGGCCTCCAGGGGCTCTGTGCGGAACCGTGCGTTCCGGACACCACCCATCGTCCAAACGGACGTCACCCCCAACGTCACCCTGGCCAGACAAGACGCTGACCAGGGATAATGCGCGACGTTCGGACGTCACCCTCCAGCCGGCGCGTGCCGCAAGGGATGGCGGGGTGACGTGGGCTTCGCCTCAGATTCCAAACGCCAAGTGGTCGGAGATTCTCCGACTGATGCGGCGGCCATCGGTCTCCGAGTCGAACTAGATCGAGTTCAGCGAATACCTGGATAGCGCGCACGTTCGCCGATCCCTACCGACAACAGACACACGGGAGAGCATCATGAGCACACCGAACCGCCTGGTCTGACTCGGGCCCAGCCAATCCGAACGGACGGACCTCCTTCGCGTCCCCCGTTCAGGTTCGATCCTGCCTCAACTGAGCTGACCCGGTGCCGGTGGGGCTACTCAGCGTTGGCACGCCTCAATGGATCCGGCGGAGGCCGAGTCCATGCCGCGCCGCATGATGCGTCTACGACTCACGATTGGAATCCGTTTCCAGGTGCCGTTCACTCAATAGCCCGAACATGGATGAATTGAGCATTGAGAGAGCTTGACCGAGCGTCTGGAGTTTGCGATCTTCCCAGTCGTCAAACAGCTCTTGGAGGACACCACTTCGATTCTTCTCAACGTCTCGCATTGCTCGCATGCCTGGCTCAGTGATGGCAATGTGCGATGAACGCCCATCGTGAGGATTGGGCCGGCGTTCCACAAATCCATTTACCGCCAACGCAGTGACCTGTCGGGTTACCGTCGAGGCGTCGAGATGCAGCGAATGTGCCAGCGTATTCGTGGGAACAGGCCCTATCCGCTCGAGCGTGCGCAGCGCGAGGTACCCCGCTCGATCGACCTCGAGGTAGAGCGAACTCTTACGGCCGAGCGTTTCCAGTGCCCTTACGAGGGTCAGTAGCTCGGTTTCGATGGTGGCGATCGAATCGAGGCCAGACTGGATTTGCTTGCGCTCAATCTGCTTCATGCGGGATAGACTTCACACATATACCTGTATGATACAGGGAAATCTGGTTGTTCCGGAGCGTGATGGTGAGGAGACGACTGTGCGAGGACCGATCGTGGTTGGCGCCAACGGTTCCGACCTCAGCCGACTGGCCATTGAGGAGGCGACAGTGATCGCCAAGGGGACCGGACTCTCGCTGGTTGTCGCGTTCGTCCGTCACCTTCCTCTTGCCGGGCTGGGCGCAATCGCGACAAGCGGCATGAGCGTGGCCGTTGCCAACGAGATTCTCGATGCCGAACAGGCGATTGTGGAAGCAGAGAGCATCGCCATAGTGGGCTCGACTTCGGTTCGGTGGAGTCTTGAGGTGTGCACAGGTGAACCAGCCACCGAACTCATGAGGATCGCCCGGGAGCTTGATGCCGACACCATCGTGGTGGCTGGCAAGCGCCACGGAGCTATCGGAGGCTACCTCTGCAGTTCGGTGTGCACGCAGTTGCATCACCGGTGGCCCTGGTCGCTTCTCGTCATTCACCCACGTTTCGAAGTCTCAAGCTGGCCCACCGCCGGCACGGTAGCGCCCTAGGTGAGCCGGCGATCACGGATCCGAGTCCACAAGGCAAGGCTCCAGTAAATGTTCTTCGGCTCGCTGAGAGGAAAGCCACTAAAGCGACCGGTTGTTGGACTCACCGCGTTGAACAGTCTCCCGGCCAACCAGCGGGGCGCCGGCGGCGGCATGCTCAAGACCTTCCAGAACTCGGCCAGCGTGCTCTCCATCGGCTTCTTCTTCACCATCATCACGCTCGGGCTGGCCACCGCCCTCCCCCACGCGCTCTACGGCGGGCTGACCGCCCAGGGCGTGCCCGCGTCGGCGGCCCGGTCCATCTCCCACCTGTCGCCGATCGGCAGCCTCTTCGCCGCCTTCCTCGGCATCAACCCCATCCACCAGCTACTGGGTGCCCACCTGCTGACGCAGCCCGGCGTCCACGGGGCGTACCTCACCGGCCGGAGCTTCTTCCCCGACCTGATCTCGGGGCCCTTCGGCAAGGGCCTGCGCCTGGCCTTCAGCCTGGCTGCCGTGCTCTGCTTCATCGGCGCCGTGTTCTCGTGGATGCGTGGGTCCGGTCAGTCCGAGGTCCACCACTCGTTCCTCGAGGATGCCGCAGAGGGCTTTGCCGACGTCGGCGACGTGGCAATGACCGAGGTCGGCGCATAGGTCCACCGCCGATGTGTCTCGGCTTTACAGGGCATTGGAGCCGAAGGAAAAGGGGCTTTCACAGCTCTGCCGCGACACTACGTCGCGAGCACGGTCCACCATTTGATCGTCGGTCGGTGACGCAAGCAATCGGTAAGGTCACCGCGAATACTGCACGGGTCTGGTCCGGCACTCTGATGGCAGCCGCGCCAAACTCGGTCGACCCGCTGCATGTTGCCGAAGATCCGCCCCGAGGGGCCTCGCCCAAGAGTCGCACAGTGCGGAGCCTGCTGAGCTCGCCGGAGTTGCTTCACCGCACTCGAACGGCATTCACAGCTACCTTTGGGGACTTGCTGGCCTCGGGCTCACCGACCGGAACCGCAGCTTCTCCCCGGTCACCTCGTGGGTCCGACTGTCGTCGACCCATGGGGCCCGGACTTTGGCGGGATCTGCTCCGGTCACGAGCGACCGGGCCACTGCGGTACCCAGCACCGGATCCTCGCTGTCGGCTGTCTTCACCATGTCGGACAGCTGCTTCGGAGTTGGCACGGGCAGTTCTTCGCCGACCGGCTGCGGTGGCGTGGACCGGTCAGCAGGTGAATCCACAAGTTCTCGTCATCACTCCTGGGATGTAGCCGTACGCCTTCATCGGGGTCCGTTCCCTACCGCGCGCCCGGATACTCGGGCTCGATTGTGCTTTTGCCGAGGTTGGTCACGTCGGGCCTGAGTTCCTCGTTACTGTCCAACCAAGCCACGGTTCGTGCATATGCGGCTTCAGCGAGTGTTGCGCTCATCCTGAAGTTGAATGGACTCGGGGCGGGTTGTTGAGCAGATGGAACGACGTAGACATGACCACCGGTAGCGTCGGCGTGCTCCAGCGCCGTGGTCAGCTGATCCCGACTGGCCTGTGACGTCACGAGCGACACAGAGTTCATTGCCACCGCGATGGCTCCTCGCGGAGGCCGAACACGTGGCGCAGTTGTGGCGTCGATCATGTAGATCGTGTCGGCACCCAATTCCTGGGCCTGAAGCACAGGTCGGTCGGCGGAGATGCTCCCGTCGATCAGCCAGCGTCCGGCAATCTGCACGGGTGGAAAAATTCCGGGAATGGCGGAGCTAGCAGCCAAAGCATCAACAATGTCGCCAGATCGTAAGAGTACGATCTCGCCGGAAAGCGCGTCGGTTGCGGTCACGGCCAGAGGGGTAGCTGCCCGTTCGATTAGATCCACTTGAATCCACCGACGGATCAGCGCTCGCAGGTGGTGGTCGGAGACCAAGTAGTTCCGAAGACCCACAAACCCAGCAAGCACGGCAACCGGATTGAACCGAAACGCCTCTCTCCGCTGCATGCTCGATGAGGCAGCCACGAGTGCTCGGGCTCCGGTGGCCCCTGGTCGAGTCGCCAGAAACGCCGCGTTCAGTGCCCCGACGGATGATCCGACGAAGAGGTCCGGTTGGATTCCGGACTCCATCAGCGCGAGCACAGCACCGGCCTGCAATGGCCCGAGATTTCCTCCCCCGGAAAGCACGAACGCCGTGGTCATGTCCGTCGCAGTGTTGGTTCGCGGCCGCCGAAAATGACGCTGCTGCCTCGCTCGCGAGTTCGCCCACGGTGATTCCGCTCGACGCCAGGAACATCGGGATGGTCAATAGTGTCGCTGGTCATGGCACCATGACGGCACGGCCGATGATCTGACCACCCTTCAATTGGTCGAAGACGACATTGATCTCTCCGAGCGGATGGGGTTCGACGTGCAGCGTCAGCCGACCAGCTGATGCCAAACTCAGCACCTCCTCGAGTTCATTGCGAGTTCCCCAGCTGCTTCCCATGACGACAGATTCCCCAGGCAAGCCCAAGAAGGAGTAGGGGAGCGCTCCCCCGGCGAGTCCGACGATCACGATCAAGCCCTGTCGACCGATGAGCGATGCAGCCAGCGCCAGCGTGGAATCCATTCCCACGAAGTCAAAGACGGCCGCGGCGCCTTCACCACCCCGTCGCACCTCGGCCGCCACATCATCGGCAACCGGGTCCAGGGCCACAGAAGCGCCCAGCTCCAGGGCCAGTTTCCGCTTGGCTTCGGCCGTGTCGACGGCGATGATCCGTGCGGGGCTGAGTTCCCGTACGAACTGAAGGCCGAAATGCCCCAATCCACCAAGCCCGATCACTACAGCGGTGGATCCGGGTATCAACCGCGGCAGTGCGTGCCGAACGGCATGATAAGGAGTCAGGCCGGCGTCAGTGAGCGGAGCGGCAATCGTTGGCTCCAAATCATTCAGCGGAACCAGGTGGCGCGCAGCCGGAACAATGAGATACTCCGCGTAACCCCCGGGCGCTCCGATTCCACCCCAGAGCATCGTGTTGCAGAGTTGTTCCTGTCCGGACAGGCAAAGCCGGCACCTTCCGCACCCCCAGCCCCCGAAGACGGCGACGGGCGAACCGATGTCAATCCCAGTGACTCCGGTGCCAACTGCGTGCACCCACCCAGCGTTCTCATGGCCGAGTGTCCATGGAAGCCCAGGCAACATAGGAAGCTCTCCGGTAATGACGTGCAGGTCGGAGTGACAGACCCCGGAACCGCCGACTTTCACCATGATCTCCCCGGGCCCTGGCTCCGGGGTGGGCACATCCCGCACCTCAAGTGGCATTCCATACTCGATCAGCTGGGCAGCGCGCATAGTCATTTCCTCCTCGTTCGGCCTGAGTGTTCAGCGGGCATCTCTGTGCTTGCGTCGGTGTCTCCGTCGCGGGGTCGTACGCTCGCGAAGTCACCAAGCGCGTCTGTTGTCAGGGCGATCAGATCTTCCTTGGAAGCGGCGGCCAGTTCCCCGAACCAGCTGAGGGTTCGAGCCAGACTCACCCCCAACAGCGCCGCTACGGCGATCTCCGCCCTCAGTTGAGCTCGATCACTACCCTGATCGTCCATGGCCGCTGCCAATGGTCGGACCATCCGAGCGCCCAGACGGTCCCTGGCAGCCGCCAGGATCTCCGCAGAGGTGTCTGAACGAATGAGCGCCTGCATGACCGGCCCGGGCCCGTCGTGACCGGTCCGCGTCAGCAACACGTCGGCGATGGATTCCACGCCGTCATAGCGCTCATGAAGGTGGTCATATCTGAGCACTTCCTCGGTGCCGAGTTGCTCGGCTACCACGGCGGCGATGTAGAGATCGCCCTTGCTGCCGAAGTAGCGGGCGACCAATGAGGCGTCGACGCCGGCCCGTTCGCCAATCTCGCGCAGCGTCGTCCGGTCGAACCCCTGTTTCCCGAACAGCTCTTGGGCGGCGCTGAGAAGTGCTGCCTTACTGGCCGCAGCATCCCTCGGTCGAGTCGCCCGGTTCTTCGCAGATCTGGTTGGGGGGGAAGTGCTCGTGTTCGTACTCACTCCGACCTCTCATGTTCATTGGTCAACATGACACCTGTTCCGGCGAGTTCGGCTTCCTCTTCCATGATGAGGTCGACCTTGTCGTGTTCACGCTTGCTCACCTGCTCCTCCTTGCTGGCATCCGGTCTGATCAACGAAAGCCCGAGGACTGCTGTTGCGACACACAGCCCCGCCGAGATCGACAAGACGGCGCGGTACCCGCTCTCAGTGGGCAGTGATTGACCGGCTCGCGTGTAGGAGGACAGGACAGCAACGCCGAACGCGCTTCCGACCGACAGTCCGATATTTCGGAGGACTTGATAGAACCCGGTTGCACTTCCGGTCTCCCGTCGAGGAACTGAGCGGATAATGAACCCCGGCATGGCAGCGAACGTGAAGCCGAGTCCGATGCCGGCAATGGCCGTCGTCACGAACGCTTCCCACAGGGCCGAGTGCTCGACGGCAAAGAATATGGCCGCACCGGCGAAGACGAGCGATCCGAGAGGGATCATGCTCCGTGAGCCGAATCGTCGTTCATAGACGGTGAGGAATCTGCTAGCGAGGAACGTCGTGCACGACAGGGGCACCAGCACCAGTCCGGAGACAACAATGGACGCGCCAAACCCGTAGCCGCTCACCGCCGGGATCTGAACGAACACGACGATGATCGGAAGGAAGAGATACATCGCCACGGAAATGAGAAATCCCGCGGTGTCCGCAGCAAGAACCGAGCGAACTCCCAAGTGCCGAAGCTCAACCAGAGGATCAGAGTTCCGAAGCTCGTGAGGTATCCACGCCGCCAGAAGAATGAGACTCGCGGCCACGATGGCCAGGGATCGTCCGGACGTCCATCCCCATCGATCGCCTTCGCTCAGGACCACCGATATTCCAACGACCGACATGCTGAGCAGGGCAGCGCCGAGGAAATCGAATGGGAAAGACGGAGCATCGATCGCAGAGGGAAGGACGCCTGCCGCGATCACGAGGGCACAGGCGACCACGATCACCCCGAACCAGTAAGCCGCATGGAAGCTCCAGACCTCAGCGATCAGCCCGGTGAGCGGATAGCCCAGTCCGACTCCGATGGCTGTGGTGATCGATAGCGTGGCGATCGCTCGGGCCGCCTTTTCCGGCTCGAGATTGCGACGTGCGACCGCCATATTGACCGGCAACAGCCCGAGCCCCACACCTTGCAGGGCCCGACCAACCACCAGCAGCACGAAGGTCTCCGACACCGCTGCTAACAGGCACCCAATGAACACGATAAACAGGGTCACGATGATCACTCGCCTCTGGGATGGCCCATCGGCGAGCTTTCCCATGACTGGCGTCGCAAGGGCTCCTGTGAGGAGAGCGGCCGTGAGCATCCATTGAGCGGTGCTCAGCGTGACATGGTAGGTCCCCGCAATCGTGGGTATCAGGGGGGTGCCGAGGCTGCTCACGACGGCAACCAGGAGACCCACGAACATGAGGGTCGGGACGATCAGCTGTTGCTGGAAGGGGCGTAGCTCACTGTGAGCCGCCCCGCTCAAGCCCTTGCTCTGCTGGTCGACTGGTGTCATCGATTCATGTCATCCATCTATGTCATCGGTCAATGACATACTAGCGAGCCGCCTTCGGATCGGATCCGCGGCTCACGCTCATGCCTGGGGTCGGGGCCGGTCGACCGCTCGCAAGGACTGTGCGACCTCGCCCCATCGAGCCAGTGACGTTTGATCCTGCATCCATGCCAGCCCGGCGAAGTAGAGGACGACTCGAGTCGCCACTCCCCGGTACCGCTCGATCATTCTCGGTGCGATCGATGACCACTCACCGCTGATACAGAAGTGCTCCAACAGTTCATCGTCGATCTCCGCAGCCATACCTTGCACATCTCCGACCTTCTGATGGGACCGGATACGAGCTGTGGTTCCCTCCCGTCCGAGCTGATCGAAGATGAACGCGTAGTTGGGAGTTGATCCGTAGAAAGCAACCTGCATCCGGGCCATATCCCGCCAGGCTTCGATTTCTGCCGATGACGAACCGGGTGCGATGAAGGCCGGGACGATGACCTCCAAGTCGGCCAGTCGCCGCTCGCTGCGGGCTGCACCCTCCTCCAGGTTCGGGAGCACGGTCTCACGAAGGTAGGTGGGCGTATTGAGGGGGTGGATATGCACTCCGTCGGCGATCTCCCCGGCAAGTCGCAGCATCCACGGATTCACCGCGGCCAGGTCGATCGGGGGGTCCGGCACCTCGATGGGCCCTGGATTCCACATGGGCGGCAAGAGCGAGAGGTTCCAGAACTCACCTTCGTAGGCCAGCGGTTGGGTTCCACGGAACGCGGCGAAGATAGACCGTAGGGCACCGACGTAGTCGCGCATTCTGGGACCGGGGGGATCGAACTCGGACCCGTAGCGACGCTCGATGTGGGCCCGTACCTGCGTGCCAAGTCCGAGTCGGAATCGACCCGAGCTGACTTCCGCCAGTTCCCACGCGGTGCTGGCTGTGACCATAGGACTCCGCGGGAACGCCACACCGATGCCCGTGAGCACATCGATGTCTGCCGCCAGTGCGGCCGCGGCACAGCTGAGATACGCGGTTCGGCCCGCCTCGGTGATCACGATGCCCGAGAATCCAGCGTCCTGAGTCGCCCCCGCCAGTTCCTGGATCCGGCGGAGCGAAAGACCTCCCGTCATGACGTCCACGTTCATGATCAGGTTGTCTTGGGCGCAGTGATGGTCACGGTTCCCTGAGCCGCGCCGACCAGTCGACCGTCGTTGACCGCGTCGATGCGCACCACCGCGAAGCGCCGACTCATCGAGATGATCTCGGCGTGCGCTTGCAGCAATCCCACCCGGACCGGAGCGAGAAAATTGAGCTTGAGCTCCGTCGTCGCTGCCCACGTCCCGGGGGGAATCAGCGGATAGAGCACTGCCCCGAGGACGTGATCCACCAGGGCCGCCAGGGTGCCTCCGTGGGCAGAGCCGAAGGGATTGAGGAGGTCGGTCCGCACGTCGATCTCGGCTGACAGGCTGCCGGGCCCAACGTCGGTCACCGTTATGCCCAAGTAGTCGGGAATCCCGCCCATTTCCAAGCCCGTCACCATGGCGTCGGCTACTTGCGGGTTATAGCTGTCGAAGATGGGGCGAAACGAGGACTGCTGACTCATCGGGCCGAGTAGCAGGTCGGAAATCCGGAGGTTCGGTCAAGCCGACCGTCGTCCTCGATCAGGTCGAGGTGGCCCACCACTTCAGAGATCCCGAGCATCACACCGAAGTCCTTGATGTGAGGAAACAGGGCGCACGAGAGCTCGTAGGACGTGGACGCGGGTAGCCGTTCCAGGAGGTCGAAGATCTCGGCGGCCCGTAGTTCGTGGTGACGCCGAGTCTTCTCGACGAGCACGGGAACCTGGCGGAATCGGGGACCGTGTCCGGGTAGGACGAGCATCGGATCCAGTCTGGTGAACCGGTCCAGTGACGCCAAGTACTCGACGAGGCTCCGTCGTCGGCCGTCGGGACTGTCGGCATCTGGTTCCAGCACGGGGTTGGGTGTGATGCAGGCCAGGAGGTGGTCGCCGGAAAACAGGACCCGGTCGGTCGGGTCGAAAAGGGCCAGGTGCCCGACGGAGTGACCAGGAGTGACGTGGACCTGCCACGTGCGGCCTCCGGCTTCGAGAACCCCGCCGTCATCGACGGGAGCCAGGCGATCCGGGGCGATCGGGTGCGTCATGCGGCGGACGCCGTCGTAAAACGCCACGAAGACGTTTTTCATCTCTCGAGGTACGCCCAGTCGGTCGACCGTGCCGTTGAGCCGACTGCCGAGCATCCCGTTGACCAACTTCGGGAGCTCCGGTCGCCCACACACGACCTCCGCGTCGGCCTCATCGGCCAACCAGCCGGCGGCGCCAAAGTGGTCGGGATGGCCGTGGGTGATGACCACCTGGTCCACGTCTTCGATCTGTAAGCCGGCTGCATTAATCGATCCTCGCAACTGCTCCGTGCTGTCCGACCAGAGCATCCCCGGATCGATCACGGTGACGGGTTCATCTAGCAGCACATAGCAGTTGACGGCGCCGACCGGGTACGGGGTCGGAAGCGCGACGTGCAGGACCCCGTCCGGCAGTTCGTCGGTTATGGGTACCAAGGGTTCAGAGCTCAACTGCCCGTCCCCTCTGCGTGACCGTGTTGGCTGCCATCCCCGCGAGTGATCCCCGACCAGAACGTCCTGACAATGGTGCGTGCCACTCGTTCCACGTCGATATGGCCGCTGGACAGGAGGCCCTGGAAACCAACGATGGTCACCGCACCGAAGAGGGCGGTCGTGACTACCTCCACGTCGAGGTCGACGAGCACGTCGCCGGCTTCGAGAAGAATACGACGCACCGGTGCGTGAAAGCCGTCGTCGATTCCTGCTGCGATGACCGGCAATTGGCCAGCCTTGCCCAAGTTGGACAGGAGGAGCTGGCCGGTACCGGGGTTGGCGGCCAAGTGATTGAGCTGCGCGTGGACCACAGAAGCAAGTCGGGCATTAGTGTCGCCGTCGACTTCGGCAGCCGTGGCAACACTTACTTTGAGGTCGGCGAGCATGGCTCGGAGGAGGAACGTCAGGACCTCCTCCTTCCCCGAGAAGTGATAGTAGAGGGTGGCACGCGGAATGCCGCTCGCCTTGGCGATGTCGTCCATCCGGATTTCGTGAAAGCTCGAGGCGAACGACCCGGCGGACTCGGAGAGTCGAGACGCCAGTCCTTTGGGCACTGCGTGGGTGATCTGCAGGGGATTGGAATTCGTCATCAGGCACCGATCTCGATGGGCAGCGCCTCGAGCCCACGCAGCGTCACGCTCTGGCGCCACACGGGATCAGAGCCAGCGAGTTCGATCGATGGACAACGGTCGAGAAGACGGCCAAACACGATCTCTCCCTCGAGCCGGGCCAAGTGGGCTCCGAGGCAGTGGTGGATACCCCAGCCGAAGCTCAACGGATGATTGTCGACACGACCAACATCAAAGCTGTCGGGTTCGTCGAAGATCGCCGGATCACGATTGGCCGCTCCCAGGAACGTGATTACGTAGGTTCCGGCATCCACCGGATGACCGGCAACCTCTGCAGCTTCGAGTGCGGTCCGGGCATCGATCTGTACCGGGCTGTCGTAGCGGAGCATCTCTTCGATGGCCGTGGGCAGCAACCCAGGATCACCTCGAAGCCTCATGAGCTGATCGGGATGCTGCAGCAGAGCCAGAAGACCGTTCCCGATGAGATTGGTGGTTGTCTCGAATCCGGCGGCAAACAGCAAGATGGCGGTGGCCACGAGCTCCTCACCCGAAAGCCGGTCACCACCCTCTTCGACGGCGATCATGGCCGAAAGCAGGTCGTCCTCCGGATTCTGCCGACGAACCTTCACGAGGTCCCGGAAGTACTCCTCCATGGTCGCCATCGCCCGATCGCCACGTTCCAGCGATTCGACTGTCGGGAAGGCCTCGATCATTGCGGTGCTCTCTCTCACAAGGGTACGGAAGGAGGCCCAATCCTCGGGAGGAACGCCGACCAGTTGACCGATGACCGCTACCGGGAGCGGGAAGGCCAGAGCCTCGAGGGCATCGACGCTCCCCAGGGAGACCATGTCTTCCAGCAGCGGATCGACCAGTTTGGTGATCTGCTCTCGTAGGGCGTCGATCCTCTTGGGAGTGAACGCTCGGCTGACCATGTTTCGCAGCCGCGAGTGATCGGGTGGATCGGAGAAGAGCATGTTCTGCTGCGAACTCCGGGAGAGCTCCTGGCGCTTTTGCGTGACCTCCTCACCGGCAAGACCACCGAACCGGTCGGGTCCCACCTCGCTACCGCGCCCGAACCGGGGGTCGAGGAGGACGCCTTTGCAGTCCTGGTACCGAGTCAAGTACCAGGCCTTGGAGGATTGGGATTGGTGGATCGGCGCCAGCGACCGCATCGACAGATAGCGGCTGTAGGGGTCCGAGCGCCCCTCGTCGGTGGCAAACAGCTCGAGCACCAGTGCGTCAGGGTCGATTGCGTCAACTGCCATGAGTCCCCCTAAGTTGGACGAGATGTCCAAATGGTACGTTTAAGTAGACCCCGCCCACAACCCCCGACCTAGCGCTGGGCGAAGATCTGGAAGGTAGGGACATACTTGAGAACTAACAATGATGGATTGCTGTCAACTACCTCGCTACCGCGCAAACCATGCCTGTGTGGACGTTGGACGCCGCTGCTCGACCGAGCCTCAGCCAAGATTTGTGGGCCGAAGAGGGGTGCCCGATCACGGCCTGGATACGGGACACTGATCATGACCAGGCGGCCTACCTTCGGCGACCACAAGTCCGAGACGCACGACGTGGGCACCTTCGAGGTGCACCTGCTGCGTCGGACATCGCGCTCACTCTCTCGGAGCGACCGCGGCAGAGAGGAACATCCCCATGGATTCCGTTGCTGACGGCAACTCGGCCATGCCGCCAAGTGGGCCGGGAGTCGAACCGGATCCCAAGAGGTGGTTGGCCCTCTGCATTATCGCCATCGCCCAGCTCATGGTTGTGCTCGATTCCTCCATCGTCACAATCGCCCTACCATCGGCCCAGCACGCGCTGCACATCTCAAACATAGATCGACAGTGGGTCGTGACGGCCTACACGCTTTCCTTCGGAGGGCTGTTGCTGCTGGGGGGCCGAATCGCTGACTACGTCGGGCGCAAACGGATCTTCCTCGTCGGCCTGCTGGGCTTCGCCGGCGCGTCGGCCCTGGGCGGCGCTGCGGTCAACTCCGCCATGCTCTTCGGGGCACGCGCCCTGCAAGGGTTGTTCGCCGCGTTGCTGGCTCCGGCGGCCCTCTCGCTCCTCTCGGTCACCTTCATCGAGGTGAAGGAGCGCGCCACCGCCTTCGGCGTTTACGGCGGTATCTCCGGCGCAGGGGCGGCTATCGGTTTGATCCTGGGCGGCGTACTCACCGAGTACGCCTCGTGGCGCTGGTGCCTTCTCGTCAATGTACCTATCGCTGTCGGCGCCGCCATAGCTGCACTACCGGTGGTACGCGAATCCAAGGCCCACGGCAACACCAGCTACGACATTCCGGGTGCGGCCACCGTCACCGCCGGGCTGGTTTCCCTCGTCTACGGGTTTACGAAAGCCGCCTCCGACGGATGGGCGTCGGGGACCACCTTTACGTTCCTGGGCATCGCAGCGATCCTGCTTGCTGCCTTTGTTGTCATCGAGGTCAAAGTGACGAACCCTCTTCTCCCCATGCGGGTCATCCTCGAGCGCAATCGAGGTGGCTCGCTTCTCAGCTCGTTCATGGTGGGCGCCGGGCTGCTCGGGATATTTATTTTTCTCACGTACTACTTCCAGGGCGTCCTCGGATACTCCGCCCTGAAGACGGGCTTCGCCTTCCTCCCCTTCTCCGCGGGCATCATCCTGGCTGCCGGCGCTTCGAGCAAGCTGCTTCCCCGGGTTGGGCCGCGCCTCTTGATGGGCATCGGGTTCGGGGCTTCCGTTCTCGGAATGCTCTGGCTGAGCAGGATCACCCCGACGACCAACTACGCCGCCCAAGTGCTGCCCGCCGAGATCCTCATCAGCCTGGGCATGGGCCTGGGCTTCGTGCCGATGCAAAGCACCGCTCTCTTCCGAGTGCCGACCCACGACACCGGGGTCGCCAGCGCCATGGTCAACACCACCCAGCAGGTCGGTGGATCTCTCGGCACCGCGCTGCTCAACACGGTGGCCGCCTCGGCCACCACCGCTTACCTGGTGACCCGCATACCCAACCGAGCCAACCTCGTGGCCGCGCAGGTCCACGGCTACACAGTTGGCTTCCTCGTGGGCGCTGGATTTCTGGTGGTGGCTCTCCTATCTGGGGTGTTCCTCGTCACAGCGACGAAACAGGACCTCGCCGACGTGGACGGAGTGTCCGGCGAGGTGGTGCTGACATGAGTCTGTCCTCGCCCCGAACCGGACACGGAGTCGGCAGAGCGGCAACCAGGAATCCGTCCGGCAGTTGCTCCACAAGAGGAACCAGCGAATGAGAACTCAGGTCTGGCTTCCGCAAGCTTGTGTGGGGACAGTCACGCTTGCGCCAACTCAAGGTGAATCGGCATCGACCGCGATCCCCGGAGGAGGATTCCCTCGGTTGGCACCGGGGTATCTGTGAGTTCGAGATTTCTGACGTGACTGCTCAGCGTCTCAAGGCCGATGCGTGCCTCGAGGCGAGCAAGGGGAGCTCCGAGGCAGAGGTGGATGCCGCTTCCGAATGCGATGTGATCTGTCGTCTTCCGATCGAGTTCGAACCGGTCGGGGTCGGCGAAGTGACGCTCATCCCGGTTGGCGGCGCCGAAGTAGACGAGCACCGTGCTGTTGGCTGGGATCTGGATACCATCCAGGCTGACGGACCGCGTCGTGCCCCGGGGCAGCGCCTGCACCGGCCCATCAAACCGGAGCACCTCTTCGACGGCTCCGGGGATCATTCCCGGCTCATCCCGCAGCCGAGCAATCAACGCGGGATCCGAGGCCAGGATCTTCATGGCATTGGAGAGCAGATTCGTTGTGGTCTCATTGCCGGCAACGAGCAGCAGTACGCAGAAGAGAACGAGTTCGTCTGCGGTGAGGGGCTCGTCGTCGGCATCTGCATTGTGAATCAACATGCTGATCAGATCCTCAGACGGCTCCGAGCGCCGTGCCGCGATGGCCTCGTGGAAGAAGCTGAACATTTCCATAAAGCTGGCGACCCCGGCTTTGGGGTCAGGACCAACCCCGCCCAGGAAGCCGACCAAATCATCGGACCATCGCTTGAAGTCATCTCGTAGGGACGTCGGT
>Ga0265327_10002792_pt1 | contig 17639 bp, 14 predicted proteins | sample 41621metaG_FD_202089 | JGI IMG/M metagenome (GOLD analysis project Ga0265327, IMG submission 202089) | Rhizosphere microbial communities from Carex aquatilis grown in University of Washington, Seatle, WA, United States - 4-16-21 metaG | ecosystem: Host-associated > Plants > Roots > Rhizosphere... | reverse complement strand
TTTTATTTTAATTTTCCGCTCTATGTCATCTTAGGCGGCAGCGCCTGGGTTTATGCCCGGACCCGCTTGCCGTTGTATGCCAAAGGTATTTCCCTGCCGTTGACGCTGGCGGTTTTCGGGCCGTTCATGATCCTGGTCAGTGTCGGCTTTAATGAATGGGGACATACCTTCTGGTTCAGGGAAGAGTTTTTCGCCGCGCCTATTCATTGGGGGTTTGTGATTGGCGTCTGGTTTGCGTTGGGCGTAGGCGGAATATTGCTGCAAGGCGTGACGCGTTTGATTGAGTTGCTTGATGATCTGGAAGATGCACCGTGATTTGTTGATAGTTTCCGGCAATGGGAGCGCCGGAAACGCCTATCCTGCGCTTATCGCGCAGACAGGCTTACTTGTCCCTATGGGTATTCCGGCCTACGTCTACGTCCGCATTTCCACGTCAGCGCGTGGAACGAGATAATCACTTTAACCATCCCATTACGTCGCTAACCATGACAACCATTAAACCTGCCCAAATTCATTATGCCTGGGTCATACTCGCTGTTACTTTTATCTGTTTGTTCGCGGCATCGACGCTTCGATCCGTTCCGGGCATCATTATGCTGTCGCTGGAACATGAATTTAACTGGAGCCGGGAAACGATAAGCGGCGCCGTTTCGGTCAACCTGCTTTTATTCGGGCTTGCAGGCCCATTTTTAGGCAGGCTGATGGATTTATACGGCACCAAAGCCATCACGCTGATAACGCTCAGCCTAGTGACGTTAGGCGCGGGCGGCAGTGTTTTGATACAGAAACCCTGGCAACTGTATTTGTTCTGGGGAGTGATCATCGGCGCAGGTTCGGGAGGCACCTCAATCGTGATGGGGTCCGCCGTTGTCAATCGCTGGTTTCGGCAACGGCGCGGCCTGGCTTTAGGTATTTTGAGCGCGGCTTTTTCGTCGGGCCAATTAATTTTCACGCCGATTATCATGAACCTGAACATTCAGTTGGGTTGGCGGGCGGTAACCCTGTTTATCGCTTTAATGCTGGGTTTGGTGGTATTGCCGCTGATCATGCTATTGATGGCTGATAATCCCGGTTCAAAAGGGTTACAGCCTTATGGCGACAATGGGCGAGCTATCCACGAGATTCCTCCTGACCCGAATCCGATGCGTTTGGCAATAGTCAGTCCTCAGTTCTGGTTGCTGGCTTTCAGCTTTGGTATCTGCGGCTTTACCACCTCGGGCCTGTTTCAGACGCACTTGATTTCTCACGGCATCGAACATGGCTTCCCTGAAATGACCATGGCCGTGTCATTAGGCGTAATGGGCGCGACCGATATTGCAGGTACCGTGTTCTCCGGCTGGTTATGCGACCGTTTCGGCAAGCGCTGGCCGCTGGCGATTTATTATGCGCTACGGGGAGTTTCATTAATGCTGTTGCCTTATGTCGAATCGACCGGACAACTGATGGTTTTTTCCATGGTTTACGGGCTGAATTGGTTGTCGACGGTTCCGGCAACCTCAGCGCTAACAGCGGATTTGTTCGGTAAACAAAATGTCGGGGTCGTCTTTGGCTGGATTTGCTTTGCCCATCAGATCGGCGCAGCGTTAGCCAGTTACGGAGCCGGCTATTTGCATGGCTTGTTCGGAAATTACACCTTGGCTTTTATGACCTCCGGTCTTTTTGCCTTAGCGGCTACCGGGCTGGTTATGAAGATACGGGAATGAATATAAATTGATTGCCGATTAATAGCTTATTTCACGCAGTTAAACTGCTTCAATAATAAAACCAGGAGATATAAAAATCCTCTTAGTTCGCATCTTATTAATGAACAGCAGGCCGAATGGCTTTGGAAAAAAGGAGGGTTCGATCGTCTAACTGCTTCCTTAAAGAAAGCGCTATTCAATACTATCGCCGATCGGCTCCATAGGGAGATCGATGTCCGAATGCAATGGTAATGTAAGACTATTGGCTAAAATTGCAGGGTTCAAAAAAGTATCCACTCACGCCGGAAGATGTTCATTGATCTACGGGCGGAAAATCTTATTCAGGGTCACGGCATCTAATACAAGGTCACCCCAAGTTTCAATTTGTTTAGATGTAGCCCTATCAGTCAGTCAAGATTTCCATTTTCGCAGTTATTCCTAAAACCCAAAGGGTATTCCGATAGTGCTTGCAGACATAGAGGTAAATTGTTATTAATCGTTCTTGCCGGTTCATGGGGAGCCTCGATAATTGGATGGGGTCGTGTCTTTCCCAATAGTCTAGCCCAACCTGTTAACTGGCTCCTATTCAGCTTTGCCAACGCTACTTCGTCGGCGTATGGCCGAATACCGGCCAATTACTCCAGCCATTCAATAATGTAGTCCTCCAAGTCATCTGCTGCGTCGGCTTCTTTCATTGCATAGCTGCTGATGGCAACGCCGGCGTCTTGAACGCTGTCGGGGCTTTTCGACACTAAGGGATGCCAAGCCGGAAGTTCTTCGCCGTCAGCCAGTAGCTTATAAGCGCAGGTTGCCGGTAGCCACTTATATTCGGCAAAATTGTATTGTTTTAGATCCAGGCATTCCGGGACTAAGCGGGTGCGTTCGCGATAGCCGGTGCAACGGCAAGTGTTCAGGTCGATCAGTTTACAGGCGACGCTGGTAAAATAAATGTCGCCGCTGTCTTCGTCTTCCAGTTTGTGCAGGCAGCATTTACCGCAGTTATCGCATAACGACTCCCATTCTTCGGTAGTCATTTCGGCTAGTTTCTTGGTTTTCCAAAAGCTCATGTGGCGTTTCTCATTAACGGGCTGGGGCTTGGCTTAATTCACCCAAAGGACACGCTTGGTTTTCCCTGTGTTCTTCGTGGTGAATTTTTGGATTACGGGTGCTGCATCAATTCCCGAGCAGTTCCCATACCGGCCTGATGTTGGCGGGTAAAGGCGCGAGCTTGCCCAGTTCCACCCATTGATTGGCCGGATTATGGAAATCGGAGCCTACGGAACCGGCTAGTTCAAACTTCGTTGCATAATTGGCGCTGCGTCTTATTTCATCGGCGTTATAGTGGCCGGTAACCACTTCGATGCCGAGTCCACCGACTTCTTTGAATGCCGTTAACAGGCGCTTCATCCAACTGGCGGTCAAGTTGTAACGCAAAGGATGAGCCAATACGGCAATGCCGCCGGATTCGCTAATCCAGTTAACCACTTTGTCCAGTTCGGACCATGTGGTGGGAACAAAAGCGGCTTTGCCGGCGCCCAGATAGCGGTCGAAAGCTTCCTGTTGAGCGGACACGTGAAATTGCGAAAGCAGGAAGTCGGCGAAATGGCTACGGGTGATCATGCCGTCCCCGGCTGCTTTCTTGACCGCTTCCAGTGCGCCGGAAATGCCTTTTTTCTCCAGTTTCTCGGCGATTTTTTCGGCGCGTTCCGTGCGCATGATTTGCAGGTTGCGGGTAGCTTCGCGTAGCGGCGGGTATTCAGGATTAATGCCTAGTCCGACGATGTGAAAGCATTTATTTTGCCAACTGCTTGATAGTTCTATGCCGGGTATTAATTTGATGCCTGTTGCGCTTGCGGCGGTTTGTGCTTCGGTAATTCCGGCGACGGTGTCGTGATCGGTTAAAGCCAGCGAGGTAACGCCGAATTGATGGGCGCGGCGCACTAGTTCCGTCGGTGATAAGGCGCCGTCGGAGGCGGTAGAATGGCAGTGTAGATCGTAGTTTTCGGACATAGGTCTTTTGGGTTAGGGAAGGGGGTTAGAGCGGGTCAATACGCGTTAGTTTTGCGTGTTATTGATACTCCCCATAAAGCTTCGCATAAAGGCCGTTTTTGGTAAGCAGGGCGTCATGCTGCCCGTGTTCGCAGATTCTACCTTGTTCAAATACATAAACATGGTCGGCCTGTTTAACGGCGCTCAGGCGATGGGCGATGATAATGGTGGTGCGGTCTTTTAAAAACTTTGCCATGGCCGTATGTAATTTATGCTCGGTTTCGCTGTCCAGCGCCGAGGTGGCTTCGTCCAGTATCACGACTTTGGGATTGGCAACGATCATGCGGGCGATGGCCATGCGTTGCCGTTGACCGCCGGAAAGCCTCATGCCTAAGCGGCCGACCACGGTGTCCAAGCCTTGAGTCAGTTCCCGCACGGTGTCTTTTAATTGCGCGATAGCCAGCGCGTTCCAGAGTGCGGCGTCGGTAGCCGGTCGGCCCAGGGTCAGATTGGCGCGGATCGTATCGTTAAACAGGACGGGGTGTTGCAGCACGGTGACGACATTTTCCCTGACCACTTCCAGGCCGATGCGGTCGATAGGGACTTCGTCGAAATAGATTTGGCCTTGATCGGGCGGGTACAGGCCGATCAGGGTTTGGATTAAGGTCGATTTGCCGCCGCCGCTGGCGCCGACCAGCGCAACTTTTTCGCCGGCCTTGATTTTTAGCCGGATGCCGTCGAGTATTTTTTCATCGCTGTAGCTAAAATGCAGATCGTCTACCCGTAACGATACGGTTTTTTTATTTAAAAACGGGTTTTGCAAGTGCGGATAATGCGGCTCCTGCTTCAGCGCATTAAGCCGGTTAATGCGGATTAACGCGGCTTTGGCGGCATAAAACGCGTATTGGATGCTCAGGATTTCCTGCACCGGAGCCATCATAAACCAGAGATAGCCGAACACGGCCAGCATTTGCCCGATGCTGAGATCGGAATAGACCACCATCAGCATCGCGCAGGCGCGGAAGATGTCGAAGCCGAACAAAAACACTAAAAAGCTCAAGCGCGATGCGGCATCGCTTTTCCAGGCGAAAGCGGTGGAAAAATCCTTAACCGACCGGGCCGATTCGATTAATTGCCGGCAATAATGCTTCTCGCGGTTGCTGGCGCGGATTTGATGAATGGCTTCCAGGGTTTCGGTTAAGGCTTGCTGGAAAACCTCGTAAGCGGAGTTTTCCCGTGACTTAAGGTCTTTAACCCGAGAGCCGACCGCGCGGGTGAAATAGATGACCACCGGATTTAACAGCAGGATAAATAAGCCCAGTTGCCAGTGCATCCATAATAAAACCACGGCCGTGCCGATAACGGTCAGGGTGGCGACCAGCAGTTTGCTGACGGTGGTGCCGATAAAGGTGTCTATGGTGTCCAGGTCTTTAACCAGATGGCTGACGACGGTGCCGGTGCCCAGGCTTTCGTATTCGGACATCGAAATGTTTTGCAAATGGCCGATCAGGTCGCTGCGAATGCGAAATACAATATCTTTAGCGATGCAGGAAAATTGCCGGGACTGAATAATATTGAAGATGAGGGCAATAATGCGCAGGATAACGCTGACCAGCAGAATGAAGCCGATATAAAGAAAGGGAACTTGCCAAGCCACGGGAAACAGCAGGTTGACGTTTTGAATGATGACGCCGGGTTTATGCAGCAACACTTCGTCGACCAGCAGCGGCATCAACAACGGCACCGGAACGCTGGCTATGGTTGCCAGTATGGCGATAAAATGGGAGCCGATCAGCTCTTTTTTGTGCTCTAAAGCAATTCGATAGATAACGCCCCAGTTATAAAGCGGGGCGGCCTGTTTTGCTTGCACGGAATTGGATAGGGATGTTTTCATTAGCGCTGAATTATATCTGTCTGAAACATCTTTAGTAATATATTTACTGTGAGTGAAATATGAAACACCTGCGAAAAAAATTATTGTTGTGTCTGGTTTTTTTCTCCGGTGCGGCGCCGGCCAATAGCCTTAACGAGCAGCGAAACGATTTTTTACTGGCGGAAAAATTGCTGGCTCAAGGCAATAATGCCGCCTTCACCAACATCAGCGCCGCTTTGGTCGATTATCCCTTATACCCTTATCTTCAATACCAATGGCTAAAAGATAATTTATCGCAAACCGATCAGGTTTTGGCTTTTTTGAGTTCTTATAAAGACAGCCGTTATGCCGGCTTATTGAGATCTAAGTGGCTGGATTATTTGGCTAAAAATGAACGCTGGAACGATTTCATCCGAAATTATATCGCCAGGGATGGTGTGTATGCCGTAAACCCGCCGGGAGCGGGTGCGGCAATCGCCAAGGATGGTGTGTATGTCGCAAACCCGCCGGGAGCGGCAATCGCCAGGGACGGTGTGTATGCTGCAACGGAAGTCACCGAAACTACGCCTCTTGAATGTCAATACGCTCAGGCCGTCTATAAAACAGGCAGTCAGCTACAGGCGCTGGATGAAGCCAAGCGCTTGTGGCTTACCGGGGATTCGCTGCCGCAGGAATGCGATCCGCTGTTAGCGTTATTGACGATGTCGTCCGGCTTTACGCCGGAGCTGATTTGGCAGCGATTTGAGCTGGCTTTGGATAAAGATAATGTGTCTGTGGCCGAATACGTGCGTCGGTCGATGGGACGAGCCGATCAGGATATTGCCGATGTTTGGTTGCGGATTCATCAAAAGCCTAGCCTGATCGAAAACAGCGGCTTTTTGAGTCCGCAAATGGGGCGGCTTTTTGCTCATGGCATAGACCGATTGGCAAAATCCGATTTAAGTTTGGCCGTTAAACTTTGGGATGAAAGAAAATCCACTTATCGGATCGATAGCCAAATCGCTCAACAGTTGGAGCGCAGTCTGGCGATTGCCTTGGCGCGCAGTCGAAACCCCGGCGCTTATTACCGCCTTAGTCAATTATCCGTGGTCGATGAGGAGGTTAATGAATGGAAAGTCAGGGCGGCTTTACTTGAACAAAACTGGCAACATGTCGCCGAAGCATTGGCGGGTTTGACGGCGCTGGAACGGCAAGATCCTAAATGGCAATATTGGCTGGCCAGAGCGCTGGAGAAAACCGGGAACTCTTTGCAGGCGCAGGACGCTTACAGCAAGCTCGCCGAAGACCGCAGCTTTTACGGCTTTCTGGCCGCAGATACCGTTAATAAGCCTTATCAACTCTCCAACAAGCCGGTGCTTTTGGCCGAAAATGAACTCGACAATCTGGCTAACGAAAGCGACTTTAAAATGGTTCGGGAATTTAAATTACTGAACAGAGATGCCGAGGCTGAGCGGCTGTGGTGGTACGCGGTTAAAAAACTGAGTAAAGAACGGCGCAGAGTCGCGGCCAAGTTGGCGCAGCTTTGGCATTGGGATCAAGTCGCTATTACGACACTGGTTAAAGCCGATTATTGGGATGATTTGGAGCTGCGTTTCCCGCTTTATTATTCGGAACAGATTCATAACAATGCTTTTCGGCAAGATCTTGATCCGGCCATTGTTTTCGGTTTGATTCGGCAGGAAAGCATTTTTAATAAAGATGCCGAGTCGGTCGTCGGTGCGCGCGGCTTAATGCAGGTGATGCCCAAAACCGGCATGCAGATAGCCCGCGATTTGAAGGAAAAATGGCAGTCGGACAACAGCCTGTTTAATCCCGATGTGAATGTTCGATACGGCGCTTTTTATTACAAGCAATTGCTAAAACAGTTTCACGGGCATTTTGCTTTGGCCATTGCCGCTTATAACGCCGGAGGCGGGCGGGTGGCAAAATGGTTGCCGAGTATTGAGTCGATGCCTGCCGACATTTGGATAGAAACCATCCCTTTTAAGGAAACCCGGAAATATGTCACCTCGGTGCTTTCTTACGCCATTATTTATCAGCAGCTTATACTCGGTAATTGCTCCATGCATTACTCTACCTCCTGCATCCCCGCAGTCGAAAGAAAGGGCTTGAAGATAAAGCAATTGCTGCTTGATGTGTTGCCCGGCTAAAAATTGAGCTGATTTTTTTTGACGGCTGTAAGATAATGCACCATTTAGAATAATAATAATTACGCAAGGTATATAAAGAGTATGGGGAAACAGCACAGTTTTACGCGCGAAGAATTGTTGATGTCCGGCAGGGGAGAACTGTACGGGCCCAAGAATGCGCAATTGCCTCTACCGAATATGTTAATGATGGATCGCATTACCCTGATTACGGACGAGGGCGGTACCTACGGGAAAGGCGAAATCATTGCTGAACTGGATATAACGCCTGATTTATGGTTTTTTGACTGTCATTTTCAAGGCGACCCTGTAATGCCCGGCTGCTTGGGACTGGATGCGATGTGGCAGTTGGTCGGCTTCTTTTTGTGCTGGATGGGCGGTCCCGGCAAAGGACGCGCTTTAGGCGTAGGTGAAGTTAAATTTACCGGACAAGTACTGCCTACCGCCAAGAAAGTGATTTATCGCGTCAATTTAAAAAGATTGATTATGCGCAAGTTGGTTATGGGTATCGCCGACGCGACTATGGAAGTCGATGGCAAATTGATTTACGAAGCGACCGACTTACGTGTTGGTTTATTTACTTCCACCGAAGATTTTTAGAGGCATTAGCAATGAAAAGAGTCGTAGTCACCGGTTTAGGCATTGTTTCCAGTATAGGAAATAACCGAACAGAGGTTGTCGATTCCTTAAGAGAAGGCCGCTCAGGAATCGCTTTTGCCGATGTTTATCAAGAAATGGGCTTTCGCAGCCATATTCACGGACCGATCAATATCGATTTAGATAGTTTTATCGACCGTAAAATAAAACGTTTTATGGGCGATGGAGCGGCGTTCAATTATATTGCGATGCAGCAGGCGATTGACGATTCCGGTTTGGACGAAGCGGAGGTGTCGAACTTCAGAACCGGTTTGGTAATGGGTTCCGGCGGTCCTTCAACTTCAAATATTGTCGACGCGGCCGATATTTTACGCGACAAAGGCATCAAAAAAGTGGGTCCTTATATGGTGCCGCGAAGCATGTCCAGCACCAATACCGCTTGTCTGGCGACGCCTTATAAGATTAAAGGCGTCAATTACACGATCAGCTCGGCTTGCGCGACCAGCGCTCACTGTATCGGCCATGCGATGGAATTAATCCAGATGGGTAAACAGGATGTGGTGTTTGCCGGCGGCGGCGAAGAAGTGCATTGGTCGATGTCTATGTTGTTCGATGCGATGGGTGCATTGTCTTCGAAATATAACGATAGCCCGGCAACCGCATCCAGACCTTATGACGAAACCCGCGATGGTTTTGTAATATCCGGCGGCGGCGGCGTTTTGGTGATTGAAGAACTGGAACATGCCAAAGCGCGTGGCGCAAAAATATATGCGGAACTGACCGGTTACGGCGCAACGTCGGACGGGTACGATATGGTGCAACCTTCAGGCGAAGGCGCGGTGCGTTGCATGCAGCAGGCAATGGCGACCATCGGCGACACTAAGGTCGATTACATCAATGCTCACGGCACCAGTACGCCGGTCGGCGATACCCGAGAACTTGAAGCTTTGCGCAACGTGTTCGGCCACGATAACGTGCCGTTGGTCAGTTCGACAAAATCACTGACCGGTCACGCATTAGGTGCGGCGGGTGTTAACGAGGCGATTTACTCATTATTGATGATGCAAGAAAACTTCCTCAGCGCTTCCGCTAACATCAATCAGCTCGATCCGGGCGCCGAAGGCATTCCGATCGTGCGTGAACGTAAAGACAACATTACGTTAAATACCATTATGTCGAACAGCTTCGGATTCGGCGGCACCAACGCGACACTGATCTTTCAGCGTTACAACGGTTAACGCATTCCAGCTACATAATAGAACACGGATTGGGCGGATTTCAAAAAACTTGATCAGCGTTAGTCAGTCCAGTCCGCGTCATCCGTGTTCTATTCCTAAACCTTCTTCTGACCATGTCAGCTCCAAACCAAAAATCCGCAACCCGGTTTAACTCGCTGCAAAAAAATTGCGGCGTACGATCGGCGCCGCGATTGCCGACTGCAACATGATCGAAAACGGCCATAGGAGATCATGCTGTGCTTATCCGAAAGGGACATCTGTCACACAGAATAATCTTGCTGGAGAGCGACCCATCGTCACTAAAAAAGTCGAGATATTCAACCTTAATTGACGAAACTCAGATACGGGTAAACCTATTCAGACTCGATTTATAGCCTGAGCAAGTTGGCAATATAACTATCCCTTCACATGGCCGAGCATTTCATCGTACTAACCGATGACTGCGGCTTCAATATTTAATATGGAAACTTTATGACCGTAGTTGCACAGCCTATACGCTTTGAACGCCATTCCAGCAATTTTAATCGTTTGCGAGGGCGCTTGGAGCATCAGGTCGGCAAAGCTATTGGCGATTTCAATATGATTGAAGACGCCGATAGCGTTCTGGTATGTCTCAGCGGCGGCAAAGATTCGTATACGCTGCTCGATATTCTGTTGGCTTTGCGCAAACGCGCACCGATCGATTTTCGCATTGTGGCGATGAATCTGGACCAAAAGCAGCCAGGCTTCCCGGCAGAGGTGCTCCCCAATTATCTAAAGCGTCTCGGTATTGAATATCACATTGAAACGCAAGACACTTATTCCACCGTCAAAGAAAAAATCCCAGAGGGAAAGACCACTTGTTCGTTGTGTTCGCGCCTGCGTCGGGGCATTATTTACAGGGTCGCCCGCGAGTTGGGCACCAATAAGATCGCGCTGGGACATCACCGCGACGACATGATCGAGACCTTGTTCCTGAACATGTTTTTCGGCGGCAAGTTAAAAGCGATGCCGCCGAAGTTGATTACCGACACGGGCGATCATATCGTAATCCGTCCGTTAGCCTATTGTTCCGAGAAAGACATTGCCCGTTTTGCGCGCAGCATGGATTTTCCTATAATCCCTTGCAACTTGTGCGGTTCGCAGGAGAACCTTCAACGCCGGAACATCAAGGAGATGCTGGTCGACTGGGAACGCCGATATCCGGGACGCAGCCAGACCATCTTTACCGCAATGCAAAACATTGTGCCGTCGCATTTACTTGATAGTAATCAATTCGATTTTAAACATATACAGATGGACAGTTCGATAAAAGACGGCGATATAGTCTTTGATACCGATAATTGGCTTAGTTAGAAAAACCATGCTTGGAAACGGCGTTGCATATTTTCCGCAGTCAGCGTCCGTTTTGCCGGTCGTTATCGGCTTTCACCGCCGGTTTCAGCAGCCATGACGGTTTTATTTTTTCAGAGATCTTTTAGCGGTCTTAAACGTGATTTCAAGACGCGGCGCCAAAGCCGGGTTTCCTTCCTTGGCGACATAAGCCACTTCTCCGCTAATGTTCTGGGTTTCCTGCGTTACATTCAGCAGCCATCCGCTCGCGCCGTCCTTTACATCATCGGAAACATCCCAGGTAACCTCGTCTCCGCTCCGAAGATCATTGGTATGCACGAACGGTGCCGCAGTAAATGGATTGGCATCGGCGGCCGTACCGTCGCTGCAATCTTTAACGGCGTTGCTGATGTCATTGTCGACAGTACACATCAACCGGAAGCCAGCTCAGCGTGGCGCTGCTTTTTGCCAATGATTTAGGCGGCGGAGCTGTTGAAAGCTTACGAATGCCCTGAAACGCAATATTCTTGGCTGCCGTTATGGAGATTGCCGGAGTCTCGTCTCCTATCACCAACGGCTCGCTGATATAACTGGTGTGTATGGTCGTCACCCGTCCGCTCGGCCGTTGATGGATAGAAATAAACGCCTTCAACACCAGAATATTGAGAAAAGTCTGTTGGAATCGGGTTTTATGGTTCGGATTAAGCCTTTCTTGACGTTGACGACCTTCAAGTCGGCCAAATCAGGACGTAGCGCCATAGCTTGCGCATAAGTTTTGAGGAAACTCTTCGCATTTTCAGGAGGCTGCTCCACCTTGTTGGCTTGCGTATCGCAACCGGTAAAAGTCATTTTCTTAGGCCAGAGCCGGACTTCCTGGCAGGGCATAATGGAGTCTGCCGATTGAAGCGGCGGGATCACCATCGCGTGCGGGCGAAATTTTTTGTTAGCTGTCGGCGGTCCTGTTTCCGGAGGCTTTGCGGCAAACCCGGAGGACGCTCCGAAAAGCGTCAGACCGACTAGCAAAAATCCGGTTAACAGCTTATATTTATTCATATTATTACAAGCTTCAAGGATGGTTTCGATAACATCCCATGATCATGGGACGTCCTGTAACGCCGGCTATCGTAGCTGCCGGGAGATAACGGAATACGCCTGAGCTCACAATGCGCGCGGCACGTCTTAGCGGGTGATCAGAGCGGCTCCAAGCCCGGTTTCGCCCACTGCCGACTTTCCTGCACCAGCGCTTTCAATTGTTCCCGCAATGCCTCCACTAAGACGATGAGTTCAGACAACCCGGCCAATGCCTCTTGATTACGGCCTAACGTTTTAAGTTCGCATAATTTCGTTCCCAGTACATGCACTCCATCCCGACAACCGGCGTAGCCTCCTTCGCCTACTATCTCATCAACCCTACCGGCTTCCCGGTAATAGGCGTGGTTGGCCAGTAATACCCGGAATTGAGCGTCGTGTAGAAACACCGGATCTTCGAGGGAGTCAAACACATAGCGCCAGATTTCGGCTGTCATTGCTATGCTCACCGGTTGGACAATGTTAGCCATCGTCACTCATCTTGATCACGTTCATGCGGATGCCCCTCTGTTCGTCATTGTCTATTTGGTTTTTTCCTTGCTTAGCGTTATGAGGAGGTACAAAACAAGTAAATAACAGCTAAATCCGCAATGGATAAGTTACAGCTGCTCAAGCGGCTTTTTTCGCTAAAGTGGTATGGCTTTGTTTATCCTGTTCGACAGCTGTATCTCAACGCTTAGCCAAAGAATACCCCGACGCACTGAGCAGGAACGGTGCGGCAACGAACAGACCGCCATTATTACCCCTTAAGAAATCCGTTTGGTCGGCTGATGTCTAAACACTTGATCCGGACAGTCGTCTGTATGTACGCTAACGTACCCACGTCGGAACTTGGGAACGATAGCTGTGGCGGATTTATTGCGGTTACCTGAATACTGCGAACACTATAAAATTGACAATCAAACGCTTGTTTGAAATCATATCATTCAATCGTTTGATTTATTTTTACGGCAAGCAATTTATTGAGGCAGCATGGGCAAAAACGAAAACACCGAAACAGAAACGCATGATGCGCGCAGCAGGCTGGTTTTAGCCGCATTGCGCTTGTTTGCCGAAAAAGGTTACGAGGCAGCCACCACCCGAGAAATCTGTGACGCGGCGGCGGCAAATATTTCGGCCATCCGCTACTATTTCGGGGATAAGGCCGGTCTCTATCGTGTCGTGTTCACCGAGCCGATGGGCGAGACCAAATGCCACACCAATATTGCAACATACTCGGATCTACCTCTGGCCGAAGCGCTTGGCAGGTTTTTCACGGAATTTCTTGATTGCCTGAAAATGGGCGAGGAGATCAGGCTGGTGATGAAGCTGCACTTCCGTGAAATGATCGAGCCGACCGGCATCTGGCAGCAGGAGATCGATACTGAAATCAAACCGCAACATGAAGCTCTCGTTGCGATGCTTAAAGAACATTTGGGCCTGCAACGCATCGATGCGGATCTGCATCGGCTGGCTTTTGCCATCGTCGGCATGGCCGTGTATTTTTATGTCGGGCAAGAAGTTGTTGCGGCCATTTCGCCGCAACTGTTGAGCAGCCCAAAAGTGATTGACGTCCTGGCGGAACGTCTGGCCGGTTACGCCGTTTCGATGATCGAAGGCGAGGCCCGGCGTCGCGCACAAGAAGCCAATCATGAGTAATAAAAATCTGCAAATACTGGGCAGAAATCTTCTGCCGTTGCTGCTATCAGCCTGCGGCTCCAGCAGCGGCTTGCTGACCACAGTGGGCCCCGATTACCAAACCGCGTCCTTGCCGATTGAAGCTAACTGGCAGGCGCCCCAGCCCGCCGGGAATAACTTACCGATTGCGCATCAAGGTGACCCGGCGGATTTAAGCCGGTGGTGGGATCGTTTTCAGGATCCGGTTTTGAACCGCTTTTTGGCGGCAGCCCAGCAAGAAAGCGCATCAGTAGCCGATGCCCGAGCGCGTATCGAGCAAGCCCGAGCCAACCTCGTCGGCGCCGATGCGGCCTTATTGCCGACTATAGACTCCAGCATCGGTGCTAAACGCTCCTCTTCTTCCTTTGGCGGCACGCCGTTCTTGTGGAACCAATTTCCGGCCGGGCTGCAATCGAGCTGGGAAATCGATCTGTTCGGCGGTTTGGCGCGTCAGGAACAAGCGGCCCGCAGTCAGCTGGAATCGAGAAACGCATCCTGGCACGATGCCCGCGTGTCGGTGGCGGTGGAAGTCGCCAATGCTTATCTGGCTTATCGCTATTGCGAGGCTCAAGTGCACATAGTGCAGGCCGATACCGATTCTCGCCGGGAATCGGCGCGGCTTGCGGAAATCGCAGGTAAAGCCGGGTTCCGTGCGCCGGGGGATGTCGCCCTCGCCGATGCCAGTGCAGCCGAAGGCAACAGGACTTTATTGCAGCAACAAGCGCAATGCGAACGCTCGATAAAGGGCTTGGTCGCACTCACCGGCATACAGGAAACAGAAGTTCGTAAATTGTTAACCGAGGCACCGCAGCGGGTGGCAAAGCTGCCCAGCCCGTCGGCGTTCCGGATCGATTCCCTGCCTGCCCGTGTGTTGCTGCAACGGCCCGATGTGGCCGCCGCCGAGCGTGATGTCGCGGAGGCCAGTGCCAAAATCGGCGTCGAGCAGGCCAAGCGCTTTCCGAAGTTGAGCCTGTCCGGCAACATCACGCCCACGCTGCAAAACATTAACGGGTCAGCGTTTTTGCTCGCACAAACCTGGGCGATCGGCCCGACGCTCAGCTTGCCGCTGTTCGATGCCGGTAAGCGGGCCGCCGATGTGGAAGCGGCGCGAGTCCACTATCAGGCCGCCGAAAGCACGTTCCGCAGCAAGGTGCGCACTGCGGTAAAAGAAGTGGAAGACGCCTTGGTGCGATTAGACAGCGCTGACCAACGCTTACCCGAAGGCCGCAAGGCGGTCACCGGTTATCGGGCAAATTTTCTGGCTGTCCGGCAACTTTACCAAGTCGGCTTAGGTAATTTGATCGACGTCGAAACGGCCCGGCGTAACGTTCTGTCTGCCGAAATGGCCGTTAAGGAACTGGAGCAGGAGCAGGTGAGCGCCTGGATTGCCCTCTACCGCGCAGCCGGCGGAAGTTGGGATGAACACGAAAATGCCCGGAAAGTCGATGCTGCAAGCGCTTCCGTTCCGAGCAACGGCAAGCCCGAAAAACCGGATCAATTGTTAAATCATCAAATCGATTTCAGCGAAGGAAAATCATGACAAAAGGAAAAATAGCCGCCCTCCTGGCAGCCATAATCGTATTAGTCGGCATAGGCATTTTCGCCGGACGCAGCAATCAACCTGCCGCCAATACCGCTTTGGCGTCTAAGCCTGCACTCAGCGTTACGGTAGTGCAGCCCGTCATGATCGATATACCTATGACACTGACTGCCAACGGTTCGATAGCCGCATGGCAGGAGGCCATTATCGGCTCTGAAATAAGCGACCTGCGCTTGATCGAAGTGAATGTGCAGGTGGGGCAAACCGTAAAGAAAGGGCAAGTGCTGGCGGTTTTTTCCGACGAGAGCGTTTTAGCCGATGTCGCCCAAAGCCGGGCAGCGCTGGCCGAAGCCGAGGCAAACTTGGCCGATGCACGCGATAACGCCGAACGGGCTAAACAGATCTCCGCGTCCGGCGCCCTGAGCAGTCAGCAAGTGAACCAATATCTCACCGGCGAAAAAACGGCGAATGCCAAGGTTCAATCAGCCAAAGCGCAGTTGGATTCGCAATTGTTGCGGCTGAAATATACCAAGGTTTTAGCCGGCGATGACGGGGTTATTTCTTCCCGTAGCGCCACATTGGGGGCCGTCGCTGCAAAAGGACAGGAGTTGTTTCGCATGATCCGGCAAAACCGGCTGGAATGGCGGGGTGAAGTCACTGCGGCCGAAATGGCTAGACTCAAACTCGGCATCCCGGTTAGCGTCGATGTGCCTGACGTCGGCCGTATCCAGGGCAAGATCCGCGCACTGGCGCCGACCTTGGACGAAAAGAGCCGCAATGGTTTGGTCTACGTGGATTTACCCGAAGCGGCCCGGCACGGCTTGCGCTCAGGAATGTTCGCCAAGGGGGAGTTCGAGATCGGCGTCAACGCCGGCCTGACTGTTCCTCAGACTGCGCTCTCTTTGCGGGAAGGCTTCAGTTATGTGTTCAAGCTGGGCGAGCAAAACGGCTCGCTTGCCAAGGTCTCCCAGATTAAAAGTCAACTGGGTCGAAGAATCGGCGACAGTCTGGAAATACTTTCGGGACTCAAGCCGGGGGACAGGCTGGTTGCCGGCGGCGCCTCGTTCCTGACCGATGGCGACACTGTACAAGTGGTGCAGCCATGAACGTGTCCTCATGGTGTATCCGCAACCCCATTCCGGCGCTGATGTTGTTTGTGCTGCTGAGTTTCGGAGGCATATTGAGTTTTCAGTCGATGAAAGTTCAAAATATGCCGGATCTGAACTTGCCCACTGTGACGGTCAGCGCCTCTTTGCCCGGCGCTTCGCCGTCCCAGGTGGAAAGCGAGGTGGCGCGTAAGATCGAAAATGCTATCGCCACCTTGCAAGGTCTAAAGCATATCACCACAAAAGTGCAGGATGGCAGCGTCACGATTACTGCCGAGTTCCGGCTGGAAAAACCGGTGCAGGAAGCGCTGGACGACATACGCTCCGCCGTGTCCAAAGTGCGTTCCGACCTGCCTGGCGATTTGCGCGACCCGGTCGTTACCAAGCTGGATTTGGCCGGTTCCCCGATCCTGGCGTTTACTGTCGCCTCCGCCCAGCGCGATGACGAAGCGCTGTCCTGGTTTGTAGAAGAGACGGTTGCCAAAAAGTTGCTCACTGTCCGAGGCGTCGGCCGGGTTAGCCGGGTGGGCGGCGCCAGCCGGGAAGTGACCATTGCCCTGGACCCGGTCAAATTACAATCGCTGGGCGCTACGGCGGCCGATATTTCCCGCCAATTACGCGCGATACAAAGAGAAAGCGCCGGCGGGCGCGCTAATTTGGGCAGCGGCGAGCAGCCCTTACGCACCTTGGCCAATGTTGCGTCGGTAGAAGAAATGCGGCCGCTGCAACTGTCGTTGGCGGACGGGCGCAGTATCCGGCTTGACCAAGTCGCGACGATCGACGACACGGTGGCGGAGCCTCGAGCCCTGGCCTTGCTTAACGGCAAACCGGTGGTAGCGTTTGAAGTGACCCGCAGCCGCGGCGCCAGCGACGTCGAAGTGGGCGAGGGCGTGCAAAAAGCCTTAGCGGAATTACGCCTTGCCAACCCGGATATAGAATTTACCGAGGCGTTCAATTTTGTCACCCCGGCACAGGAAGAATTCCAGGGTTCAATGACCATGCTTTACGAAGGCGCTTTGTTGGCGATATTGGTGGTATGGCTGTTTTTAAAAGATTGGCGGGCGACTTTCATTTCTTCCGTAGCCCTGCCGCTGTCGATAATTCCGGCCTTTTTGGGCATGGACTATCTGGGTTTTTCCCTGAACGGCATCACCTTGTTGGCGCTATCTCTGGTGGTTGGAATCCTGGTGGATGACGCTATCGTCGAAGTGGAAAACATCGTGCGCCACTTGCGTATGGGCAAAACACCTTATCAGGCGGCCATGCATGCAGCCGATGAAATCGGCCTGGCAGTGGTCGCTACCACGTTCGCACTGGTTGCGGTATTTTTGCCCACGGCGTTCATGAGCGGGATTGCCGGGCGCTTTTTCAAGCAATTCGGCTGGACCGCAGCGCTGGCTGTGCTGGCTTC
>Ga0265327_10002791_pt1 | contig 17645 bp, 15 predicted proteins | sample 41621metaG_FD_202089 | JGI IMG/M metagenome (GOLD analysis project Ga0265327, IMG submission 202089) | Rhizosphere microbial communities from Carex aquatilis grown in University of Washington, Seatle, WA, United States - 4-16-21 metaG | ecosystem: Host-associated > Plants > Roots > Rhizosphere... | reverse complement strand
GGTTGTCCCGGACCCGCATGATCTCGGAGGACTCGGCGACGATCAGCTCGGCCAAGCCCTCGGGCTTGCCGGTGTCGCGGGCCAGGGCCAGACCTTCGGGCGACGGCGTGACGGCGGCCAAGGCCCGGGCGCGGTCTTCCACCTTGGAGACCACCTTTTGGGCCACCACCAGGACGTCGCCGTCCTGAGGCGCGAGGCCGTTCGACACCAGGCCCTGGGCGATCGCCGCGGCCAGGTCGTCGCCGGCCGAGAACAACGGCAGGCCGCGTATGGGATGTATGGAGACACCCGACGAAACCTGACCCTCGGCCTCCGCCTTGGACTTGCCGGTGATCCGGATTCCGGCCTGGACACGCTTGTAGCGGCGGTTGATCTGGATGAGCACCGAGGTCATGGCCTCCGCCGCGGCGGAATTGGCCAGCGGGCCCACGTGCCAGGCGCGCAGGCCGATGCCGGCCAGCAGCTCACAGACCGAAGCGGCGGCGTCCGCGTCGTCAGCCGCCACCAGCACGTCGCCGTCCACCGCCTGGCCTGCGGCGAGCTTCTCGGCGCCGATGTTCTGCAGGGCGGAGACCACCTTGGCCTCGGGGCCGAGGATCTCCTGGGCCTCCACGGCAGCGCAGCCGGCGGGCGGCAGCTGGACGGTCCCGACCTTGGGCGGCCGCAGAGGGACGGTGGCGTCCACCACGATCTTGCCGGCCAGAAGATCCCTCACCAGGGCGAGTGTCTCGCCGTGGGCGGCATAGGGCACGGTGAGGACGCAGAGTTCGGCGGCTTCGGCGCAGGCCCGCAGGCCGCCGCCATGCAGGCGGGCGCCCGGGATCGCGGCGGCCAGGTCGCCGGCGAAGGCCCCGGCGCGCTCGGGGTCGCGGGAGCCGATCCAGATCTCGTGGCCGGCCCGGGCCAGGCGACCGGCGAGGGCGCCGCCGAGCGCGCCTGCGCCTCCGAGGATTGCGATGCTGGTCACCTGGTGCTCCGCCCTAAGTCGCGCCCGGGCATTGTGTGCCGGGGCCTTTTCTTCGTGAAGGTCGCAGTCTGTGCGCGCCGTCCCGTGATTTGAAAATGACTATAGACTCTTACAATCATTATGATCAACTATGGGAATAACGACAACGGATCCGGCCGCCGCGCAGAGGCCCGACATCCGAGCAGGAGCAGGGAGCAATGGGTCAGCGACCATTGGCGGAGGGCGTCTATCGGGTCGTGGAGGGTGCGCCGCGCCTTCTGGGCGGGCGGCGCAAGAGCGATGGGAAGATCGTCTTCCCCCTGCCGCAGGGCGCCCAGGGCCAGGCCTTCGAGGCGACGGACCTCGCCTCGGACGGGGTGCTCTGGTCCTATACGGTGCAGCGGTTCCGGCCGAAGACCCCCTATGCAGGGCGTGATGGCGAGTTCCGGCCCTATGCCGTGGGCTATGTGGAACTGCCCGGCCAGATCATCGTCGAGAGCCATATCGCCACGGACGACTTCAACGCGCTCAGGATCGGCCTGCCCATGCGGCTCACCCTGATCCCGTTCCGGGAGGACCCGGATGGCGCGCAGGTGATGATCCCAGCCTTCGAGGCCGCGGCATGACCTTCATCCTCGTCCACAGGCCCCAAGGAGCCCAGCCATGACCGACGTTCATATCGTGGGCGCCGGCATCCACCCGTTCGGCCGGCACGACGACAAGAGCGGCCTGGACCAGGGGGTGTTCGCCGTCCAGGAAGCCCTGGCCGATGCGGGCCTCGCCTGGACCGACATCCAGTTCGCCTTTGGAGGCTCGTCCGCCGCGGGCAACGCCGATGCGGTGCTCCCGCGCATGGGCCTGACGGGCGTCCAGTTCATCAATGTGGCCAATGGCTGCGCCACGGGCGGCTCGGCGATCCTGTCGGGATACTGGGCGATCAAGTCCGGGGAATTCGACCTGGGCCTGGTGGTGGGCTTCGACAAGCACCCGCGCGGCGCCTTCAACGCCGATCCTGAGGAATGGGGCCTGCCGGCCTGGTACGGCGAGGCCGGCATGATGCTGACCACCCAGTTCTTCGCCATGAAGATCCAGCGCTATATGGGCCTGCACGGCATCGGGGCGGAGACCCTGGGCCTGGTGGCCGAGAAGGCCTTCCAGAACGGGGCGCTCACGCCGCACGCCTGGCGCCGCGAGCCGGTGGGCCTCAACACCATCATGAACAGCGACATGGTCTCCGACCCGCTGACCAAGTTCATGTTCTGCGCCCCGGCGGAAGGCGGCGCGGCTCTGATACTGGCGTCGGACCGCAAGATGCGCGAGCTGGGCCTCAAGGGTCCGAAGATCCGCGGCGCGGCGGTGCGCACCCGGGTGGAGGGCTCCTTCGAGGTGTTCTCCCCGTCGCTGGAGATCGCCCGCGGGCCCTCGCCCACGGAGATCGCTTCCAAAGCGGCCTATGAGATGACGGGGCTCGGGCCCAGCGACATCGACGTGATCCAGATCCAGGACACCGAGAGCGGCGCCGAGATCATGCACATGGCCGAGAACGGCTTCTGCGCCCATGGCGAGCAGGACCGGCTGATCCGGGACGGGGTGACCCGCATCGGCGGCGCCATGCCGATCAATACCGACGGCGGCTGCCTGGCCTGCGGCGAGCCGATCGGGGCCTCGGGCCTCCGCCAGGTCTACGAGAACGTTCAACAGCTACGCGGCCGCGCCGAGGGCCGGCAGGTGGAAGGCGCGCGTCTCGGCTACAGCCAGGTCTATGGCGCCCCAGGGCTATCCGCCGTGGCGGTGCTGGAGGCCTGAAGCCACCCGGTCGCTCCGGCGGCCCGCTCCCAATGGGCGCGCGACATCTCCCCCAGCCGCCCCGACTGCCGCCCAAACCGAGCCCCCCCTCGGACGTGGCGGCCCCTCCCGGGACGCTCCGGCCCGCCGGACGCGCCCCGGGCTTTCCAGGAGACCTCCCCATGGAATCTGCGCTCAGCCCGGCCGACCTGGCCTTTCGCGACGAGGTGCGCGCCTTCCTGTCCGACAAGCTCACCCCGGAGCTGCGGGCCGCCAACGCCCGCCAGGCCGGCGTGTTCGCCGAGGCCGAGCTGAACCGCGCCTGGCACGCCATCCTCTATGAGAAGGGCTGGATTGCGCCGAGCTGGCCGGTGGAACACGGCGGAACGGGCTGGAGCCCGCTGCAGCGCCACATCTTCGCCGACGAGTGCGCCAAGGCCGAGGCCCCGGTGATCCCGGCCATGGGCCTGCAGATGTGCGGGCCGGTGCTGATGAAATACGGCACGGACGCGCAGAAGGCCTTCTTCCTGCCCCGCATGCTGTCGGGCGAGCACTACTGGTGCCAGGGCTATTCGGAGCCGCAGTCGGGCTCGGACCTCGCCTCGCTGCAGACACGGGCGGTGCGTGAGGGCGACGACTATGTGGTGGACGGCACGAAGCTGTGGACCACCCACGCCCATTTCGCCAACTGGATCTTCCTCTTGGTGCGGACCTCCACGGAGGCCAAGCCCCAGGCCGGGATCAGTTTCCTGCTCACCCCGATGGACGCTCCCGGGATCACCGTGCGGCCGATCCTCAGCATCTCCGGCGAGCATGAGGTGAACCAGGTGTTCTTCGACGGGGTGCGGATCCCCGTGGCCAACCTGGTGGGGGAGGAAAACCAGGGCTGGACCGTGGCCAAGGCGCTGCTGGAGTTCGAGCGTGGCGGCGGGGTGATGGGCAGCCGGCTGGTGAAGATGGTGGACCAGGCCCGCCGCATCGCCCGGACCGAGGCGGCCGACGGCGAGAGCTTCTGGGCGGCGAGCCCCGACTTCCGCCGCCGGCTGCTGGACCTGGAGATCGAGGTCGCCGGCCTCGATCACACAGAGCGCAATGTCGCCGCCCAGCTCTCGGCCGGACGGGACATCGGCGACGCCACCGCCTCGGTGCTGAAGCTGACGGTGAGCAACCTCCTGCAGCGGGCGACGGAGCTGACCCTGGAAGCGCTTGGGGTCTATGGCGCGCCGGACCAGCGCGACGGGCTGGGCTACGGCGCCAACGCCGCGCCGATCGGGCCGGACTACGCCCTGACCCCAGGCGCCAAGTACCTGAACAGCCGCGCCGCGACGATCTACGGCGGCTCCCAGGAAGTGCAGCACAACATTCTGGCCCGGGTAGTGCTGGGGCTGTGAGGGGGGCGGACCTCCGCCCGCCGGTGCTGGCGGAGTGAGTCCGATGGCGATCACCCGCCCGCAGATCTTAGCGGGTTGGACCTGCTAGCGGACCTGCCGGATGGGAGTTCGGGGTGGGTCTCGGACATTCACTGCTGAACGGAGAGGCCGTGGTTCGGCTGAATACTGACCCGACGGTGTCTACTCCATTCGGCGACGACAGCGGCCACACCGAGGGCGGCGATAGCGGGTTCCCCAACTGTGATGACCGCCGACGCAATTTTGGAGACATCAACGGAGGGTGCGAGGAGACAGCGCCAAATCAGCTCCGCAGCGAGGAAGGCGGCGAACGCGATGGTTGCTGGTCGCCACTCTAACGCACGAAGGCGAGCGGTCCGAATGATTGACGGCAGCAAAGCACCAAGGACCGACAAGAGTATCAGGAGCGACAGAGCTCGACCGACGGCGAGGCCATAGGCGCGGCCCCCCACATACGTCTGCTCAACGAACGAAGCCGCAGCCGCAATCAAGAACACAACCGTGACAACATTCGGGTATCGCTTCGACAGCATAACCAAGTGTCTCATGCTTCCGGAGTGTCGCCTATGGATCGGTTCTCACCGTTGGCTTACGGCCTGGGACCGAACCTTTGGCCGACAGTCGCATTGACGGTTTGCCGGGGCTAACGCGGGATATGAAAGGGTTGAATCGCTCTCCTTCCACCGCTCATCCCGGCGAATGCCGGGACCCAGATCACGAAACTCTGAACTTGGGTCGGATGGCGCAGGGAAAGCTGGGTCGGTTCGGAGCCTTAAGATCTGGGTCCCGGCATTCGCCGGGATGAGCGGGAGGTGGGTCGGGCCAACTCATCCTCCGCTAGAAATCCCAGGGTGACATGAGCTCAAGGCCGGTGGTCTGAAAGTCCGCCAGGCTTCGAGTCGCGAGACGGCCGCCGTTGACCCGGGAGATCGCCGCGATCATCCCGCTGGCGCCGACATCCCATGACCCTGACGCGAAGCCGCGCCCATGATCTCGCCATAGGCCAGGGCCGCATCCTCGGTTAGTCCGAAGATCCGGTCAGCGAAGCGGCGGCGCCAATCGGAGAGGCCCTGTTCCAGTCGCTGCGCGCGCTGGTCCGGCAGGATTTTCTGAATGCCGAAGGCGATCTCCGCGATGGTCACGGTCGGCAGGGCCAGTTCGGCGTCGTGCCGGACGAGCCAGGCGATAACCGCAGGGTCGGGCGACTTCCGCAGGGTTTCGGAAATCACATTGGTGTCCAGGAAGATCAAAGGTCAGGGCCTGGGTCGACGCGTCTGGACTCGCGGATGACGGCTCCAAGATCGATGTCGGCGCCGTAGTTCGTCGACAGGTGGGCATAGAAGGACGCCGCCGGTTCGCGTCCGGCCTCGCGAACCTCATAGGCCTCCAGGGCGCGCTCCACGATGTCGGCGATCGACCGCCGTTCCCGTCTGGCGAGACGATGGGCGAGGTCGCGCGCCTTGGCGCTGCGAACGGAAAGCCTGGGTTCGGCCATGAGTGTCTCCGCTCCGAAGACTAGCCGAGGGCGATTGCGTCTCCAAGGCGGCCGTCGGCGGCATTGACCCCAGGTCCTCCCCCAGCGCGCCAGCGCGTTCGGGGGAGGTGGGTCGCCGGACATCGTCCGGCGAGACGGAGGGGGTCGGCGCGTAGCGCCGGGTCTTTTCGACCTTGGCCTTCACGCCACGACCTGAGTCCGGACCAGCCGCCCACAGACACGCCCTGCAGGCGACCCCCTCCGTCTCATGGCTTCGCCATGAGCCACCTCCCCCGAACGCGCTGGCGCGCTGGGGGAGGATCTTGGGGCGGCGCACCCCACCGCGAACGAAGCGGACGGAGGGCGCCAAAAACCCCGTTGCAATGAATGATAATCATCGTCATAATTAGCATAATAAGATCGCTCGAACGGATCGGAGCCCGCTTTGTCGGGTCCGCTCCGGATTGCGGGCGGAGCCTGCAAGCCGGCCCGACGGAGGATGCCCAGTGAACGCAATTGTCAAAGAATTCAAAGTGATCGACACGGACACCCACGTGATCGAGCCCTACGACCTGTGGACCTCACGGATTTCCGCCAAGTACGGCGACAAGGTCCCGCAGGTTCACTGGGACGCCAACATGAACGAGGACGCTTGGTACTTTAACGGCGAGCGCACCGGCGCGGCGGCGGGCGCCGCCATGGCCGGCTGGCATGAATATCCGCCCAAGCGGCCGCAGAAGCTGGAGATGGTCGACCCCTCGCTCTACCAGAACAAGGCGCGACTGAAGAAGATGGACGAGTATGGGATCTACGCGCAGATCCTCTATCCGAACGTGGCGGGCTTTGGCGCCGGCCGGTTCCTGGGCCTGGGCGACACCGAGCTGATGCTGGCCTGCGTGAAGGCCTATAATGACTGGCTGACCGAGTGGGCCAGCATCGACCCCAAGCGCCTGATCGCCCAGTGCGCCCTGCCATTCTGGGACCTCGACGCCACCGTCGCCGAAATGACCCGCTGCGCCCGGATGGGCCACAAGGGGGTGATCTTCTGCGCCGAGCCGGAGACGTTCGGCCTGCCCAAGCTCACCGACCCGCACTGGGACCGGCTGTGGGCGGCGGCCCAGGAGCTCGGCCTGCCGATCAACTTCCATGTCGGCGCCGGGGACATGTGGTACTTCGACATGATGCACCCCTCGGTGAAGCCGCATGCGGCCTTCGCCTCGATGGGCGCGCTGTTCTCGCTGGACCTGGCGCAGACCATCGCGCAGCTGACCTGCGGCGGCGTCTGCCACCGGTTCCCGAAGCTCAATTTCGTGGTGGTGGAGAGCGGCGTGGGCTGGATCCCCTACCAGCTGGCCAGCCTCGACTATCAGTGGCTGAACTGCGGGGCGCACAAGGAGAACCCGGAGTACAAGCTGCTGCCCAGCGAGTTCTTCAAGCGCCAGATCTACGGCTCGTTCTGGTTCGAGCGCGCCACGCTGAAGCCCACGATCGACATCCTGGGGCCGGACAATATCCTCTACGAGACCGACTTCCCGCACCCCACCAGCATGAGCCCGGGTCCGGCTACCTCAGCCATCGCGCCGGCCGACTACATGGAGCTGGCCTTCGACGGCATCGACCGGAAGATCGTAGAGAAGATCGTCCACGGCAACGCCGCGCGGATCTATCACCTGGACTAGGAGCGATCCTCCCCCAGCGCGCAGCGCGTCCTGGGGGAGGTGGCCCGAAGGGCCGGAGGGGGCTGAAGCCCACGGCCTTAAGAGGTCCCCAGCCCTATGAGCCCCCTCAGTCGCCTCGCGACAGCTCCCCCATTGGGGGAGCATCTTTGCAAAGGGAGAGCGTCGGGATGAGCGACGAGTTCGACATGACCGGCAAGGTGGCGCTGGTGACGGGGGGCAGCCGGGGGCTGGGCTATGAGATGGCCAAGGCCTTCGCCCGGCACGGCGCCGACGTGATCATCACCAGCCGCAAGGTCGAGGCCTGCCGGGAGGTGGCCGCCGAGATCGAGGGGATGGGGCGTCGCGCGCTCGCCTATGGCTGCCATGTGGGTCACTGGGACGAACTGCCCGGACTGGTAGAGGCCGCCTACGACACCTTCGGCCGCATCGACGTGCTGGTGAACAATGCCGGCATCGCGCCGACGGCGCCCACCTCGGCGGATGTGGGGGAGGATCTGTTCGACAAGACCGTGGGGGTGAACTTCAAGGGCCCGTTCCGGCTTTCCGCCCTGGCCGGGCCACGGATGGTCCAGGCCGGCGGCGGGTCGATCATCAATGTGAGCAGCATGGCCGCAGCGCGGCCGAGCAAGGTCTATCCGGTCTATTCCGGGGCCAAGGCGGCGCTGAACATCATGACCCAGTGCCACGCCCTGGAGTTCGGTCCGAAGGTCAGGGTCAACGCCATCCAGTGCGGCCCGTTCTGGACCGATATCGCCAAGAGCTGGCGCGAGGAGGCGGACAAGAACTCCACCGGCGCGCTGCGGCGGATCGGCCGCCCGGAGGAGGTCGCCACCACCGCCCTCTATCTGGCCAGCGACCGGTCGAGCTTCACCACCGGCGCGATCCTGCAGCTCGATGGGGGGACGTTCTGATGCCTGCGGACTCCGTGACGCCGCCCCGGAAATATCTCGGCGAGACCGTCGAGGTGAAGGCTGCCCATCGGATCGACGAGGCGCGGCTGGCCCAGTTCCTCGGCGACACGGTGGGGGACTATGAGGGACCGCTGTCGTTGCGACAGTTCGAGGGCGGGCAGTCCAATCCGACCTATCTGCTCACCACGCCGGCGCGGAAATACGTGCTGCGTCGCAAGCCTCCCGGCGTGCTGCTGAAGTCTGCCCATGCGGTCGACCGCGAGTTTCGGGTGATGCGGGCCCTGTTCGAAACAGGGTTCCCGGTCCCCGAGCCCCTGGCGCTCTGCGAGGACGACACGGTGCTGGGCACAGCCTTCTATGTGATGCGCCACGTCGAAGGCCGGGTGTTCCTGGACAACGCCATGCCGGACCTCGACCGCGCGACCCGCGGCGCGGTCTTCGACAGTGTGAACGCGACTCTGGCCCGGCTGCATACGGTGGACCATGTGGCCCTGGGCCTGGGAGATTTCGGGCGTGCCGGCAACTATTTCAGCCGCCAGATCGGCCGCTGGTCCCAGCAGTACGAGGCGTCGCGCACCGAGGACCTGGCGGCCATGGACAAGCTGATCGCCTGGCTGCCGGGAGCGGTTCCGGCGGACGAGGAGACCCGCCTGATCCACGGCGACTACTCGTTCCACAATGTGCTGATCCATCCCACCGAGCCGCGGGTCGTGGCGGTGCTGGATTGGGAGCTCTCCACCACCGGCCATCCGCTGGGGGACCTGATGTACCACGGCATGGAATGGTACCGGCCCGCGCACTGCGACGCGCGCGGGACCCTGCTGGGCGCCGATCTCGACGCCCTGGGCGTGCCGAGTCTCGAAGCCTATGTGGCGCTCTATTGCCAGCGGGCCGGCCGGGCGCCGGTGGAGAACCTGGGTTTCCACAAGGCCTATAACCTCTTTCGGGTCGCCGCGATCATCCAGGGCATCGTCGCCAGGGCGCTTGGAGGCAACGCCGCCGCCTCGGTGGACGCTGGCGAGCAGGCGGCCCGGGTGCGGGTGCTTGCCGACGCCGCCTGGGGCTATGCCCAGGAAGCCGGAGCAGCAGCATGAGCATGACACGGCAGTGGGTCGTCGCGGCGCGGCCCATCGGGCGCGCTCTCCAGGCCGGAGATTTCCAGCTGGAGACCGTCTCGACCGGCGAACCCGGTCCCGGCGAGGTGCTGGTGGAGACTCAGTATCTGAGCTTCGATCCGGCCCAGAAGAGCTGGATGGAAAACGTCGCCAGCTATATGGCGCCCGTGGAGATCGGCGGGCTGATGCCGGGAAGCGGCGGCGGGCGTGTGATCGCCTCTGCCAGCCCCGACTTCGCAGCAGGCGACCTGGTGATCGGGCGGACCGGCTGGCGGGAGCAGGCCATCGTGGCGGGTTCGGAGCTCACCAGGGTCCCCGACGGGGTGTCGGTCACCGCCGCCCTGGCCGTGCTGGGGACCACCGGGCGGACGGCCTATCTGGGCCTGGTGAATGTGGGCAAGCCCAAGGCCGGCGACACCTTGGTGATCTCCGGGGCCGCCGGGGCCACCGGCTCGGTGGTGGGCCAGCTGGGCAAGATCTCCGGCTGCCGGGTGATCGGCATCGCCGGAGGGCCCGAGAAGTGCGCCTGGCTGACCGAGGAACTCGGGTTCGACGGGGCCATCGACTACAAGTCCGAGAAGGTCCGCGCCCGGCTGCGGGACCTTGCGCCGGGCGGCATCGATGTGTTCTGGGACAATGTCGGCGGCGACATCCTCAATGACGCCCTGGGACGGCTGGCGGTGGGCGCTCGGGTGGTGATCTGCGGCGGCATCTCCCGCTACAATTTCGACGCCCGCGACCCGAGCATGCCGGCCGGACCTCGCAACTATTTCAACGTGGTGTTCACCGGAGCCACCATCCAGGGCTTCCTGATGCCGCACTATGAGGCGCAGTACCCGACCGCCGACGCTCGCCTGCTGGATTGGGTCAGGGCGGGGGCGATCCGGTACAAGGAAGACATGCTGGCGGGGTTCGAGAACGCGCCCCTGGCCCTCATGCGGCTGTTCGAGGGCGGCAATTTCGGCAAGCAGATGCTGAGGGTCGCCTGATCGCTGGGAGGGCGCCATGAAGGATTTCAAGGGTCGGGTCGCCGTGGTCACGGGCGCCGCCAGCGGCATCGGCCGCGGGCTGGCGGAGCGCGCCGCGCGGGCCGGCATGGCGGTGGTGCTGGCCGATGTGGAGCCGGAGGCGCTCGCCCGCGCCGCGGCGGAGATGACCTCCGCCGGCCACCAGGTGTTGGCGGTCCGCACCGACGTGTCCGACGCCGTCAGCGTCGAGGCGCTCGCCGCGGCCGCGCTCGAGACCTTTGGCGCGGTGCACCTGGTCTGCAACAATGCCGGCGTGGCCCCCGCCGCCCGGTTCAAGCCGGTCTGGGAGTATCCCCTGGAAGACTGGCGCTGGACCCTGGACGTCAATCTGTGGGGCGTGATCCACGGCGTGAGAACCTTCATGCCGATCCTGTTGCGGCAGGAGGCTGGCCACATGGTCAACACCGCCTCGGTGGCGGGGTTGATCAGCGGCTCCTCGACCCCGGTCTATGGGGTGGCCAAGCACGGCGTGGTGCGCCTCACCGAGGCGGTCTATGCGAGCCTGAAGGAGATGGGCGCGCCGGTTGGGGTCTCGCTGCTGTGTCCCGGCGTGGTGCGCACCAACATCATTCACGCGGAGCGCAACCGCCCGGCGGCCCTGCGGACCGGGGCGGAGGCGCCGCCGATCGAGGCGGCCAAGGTCGCCGCTGGCCATTATCCCAAGGCGCTGACGCCAGAGGCGGTGGCGGAGCAGGTGTTCGAGGCCATCGCCGAGGACCGGTTCTATGTGCTCACATCCCCGGCCTATGACGGGGCGATCCGCGATCGCGCCGAGGCCTTGCTGGCGCGGCACAATCCCGATTTCCCCGACCTGCGGGACCTGACGCGGGCGGACGTGGGACTGGAGCCCCGATGACTGACCTCGATGCCCCACAGCGCAACCTCCAGGGCCGTCGCGCCATCATCACCGGCGCGGGCCGGGGTATCGGCCTGGCCTGCGCACGCCGCTTCGTGGCCGAGGGCTGCGCGGTGCTGCTGGTGGACGTGGATGGCGCGGCCGGCGAGGTGGCGGCGACGGAGCTTGGCGGGGCAGGGGGCAAGGTCGCCTTCCACGCGGCCGACCTGTCGCGACCTGAAGCGATTTCCGGGATCGTCGAGGCCGCGGTGGAGATCCTGGGCGGTGTCGATGTGCTGGTGAACAATGCCGGCATCCTCGGCGCCGCCGACTTCTTCGACCTCACTGGCGAGGTGTTTGATCGCGTTCTGGCGGTCAACCTGCGGGCTCCGCTTCTGCTGACCCAGGCGGTGGCGCGGCGGATGCGGGACCAGGGAACCGGAGGCGCGGTGGTGAACCTGTCCTCCATCAACGCCGTGCTCAATGGCCCGAACTCGCTGGCCTATTCGGTCTCAAAGGGCGGGCTCAACCAGCTCACCCGCAGCTGCGCCATCGCGCTCGCCCCCTTTGGGATCCGGGTCAATGGGGTGGGGCCCGGGACCATCGCGACGGAGATGGCGGCCCTGGCGGGGCTCACCGGCGCCGGGGTTCGGCCGGTGCTGGAACGCACCCCCATGGGCCGGCTGGGAGAGGCCTCGGAGATCGCGGCCGTGGCCGCGTTCCTGGCCGGCGACGACGCCTCCTTCGTCAGCGGCCAGACGGTCTATGCGGACGGGGGGCGGCTTGGACTCAACTACAGCCTACCCCGAACGGACGAGGCCTGAGCGGCCGTCGCCGCAGCGCGTGGGTGACGGTGGGGCTGCCCAGCCCTCGTCCTGTCGGGCGTCCCGATCGGCCAGCCTGATCCAGATCGGCCGGAGCAGGCTTCACCTCTGCTCGGGAAATCAATCGGATAGCGTTGAATTGCAGTCTCCCGCCACCCTGCGCTGCGCCCAGGCAAGGTGATCATCGATCAGGAATCAATCCAACCGGACGAACGTGCGAGCGCGCTTGACAAGGTGTAGATCATCATCATGATCATCCTACTATAAGACCAAGAAGACGCTCTTTAGGGAAAGCGCGCTCACCCATTCCGAAGTTCAGTGTCGGGCTGTCCGTCCCCCTTTCCGGGATGGTGAGTCATGGCCTGTCGCCGGCCTGGTTGAAGACGCTCGGAAACGCAGACGATCGTCCGGCGGGCATGCCGGGACCGTCAACACGGGGGGACCCCAGCATGACCCAGGCCAATCTCACTATCTCCAGGCTGAAGGATCGCGCGGCGATCGCGGCTGTCATCGCCGGCGCCGGTCTCATGGGCGCGCCGACCCTCGCCGCCGCCGCGGCGGCCGCTCCAGCCGGGGTCGAAGTGACGGAGCTGATCATCACCGCCACGCGGCGGGAGGAGGCCCTGCGCAACGTGCCCGTGGCGGTCACCGCCATCACCGGCGAACAGGCCAAGGACGCCCATATCGGCAACTTTGGCGACCTGCCGGCCCTGGTGCCGGGCGCCACCTTCATCTCCACCAAGGGTCAGAGCACGGCCAATGTGCAGATCCGCGGCCAGGCCACCACCAACGACGCTCCGGCCCTTGAGCTGCCCGTCGCCATCTTCATGGACGACATCTATTACGGTACGCTCGCTTCCTTCGACGCCGACTTCTACGACCTGTCCCAGATCGCCATCCTGCGCGGGCCGCAGGGCACGACCTTCGGCCGCAACGTGGTGGGCGGCGCCTTGCAGATCACCAGCCAGAAGCCGCAGCTGGGGGTCACCGACGGTGAGGTGAATCTCACTCTGAAGACCTTCACGCCGCACCAGACTGCGGGCCTGGAGGGCCAGGGCTATTTCAACGTCCCCCTGGGGGAGAAGCTGGCCGGGCGCCTGGCCTATAGCGTCAAGAACGACGACGGCTACATGCACAACTACATCACCGGGAACGACCTCAGTGATCAGAGAAGCTTCTCGATCCGCCCGTCGCTGAAGTACCAGCCGACCGACGACCTGACGATCAACAGCTTCCTCAATTACAGCCACGAGAACGAATATGCTTCGGGCTACAGCTTCTTTGGCCAGGGCGCCCTGGTGGCGGCCAACAAGGCGATCTCGTCCAGTCCGTGGGCGTCGTTCCAGGACGTGGACGGGGTGAATCGTCGGGACATCTATGCCGGCCAGGTGAAGGCGGACTGGGCGCGGAGCTTCGGGACGCTGACGGCGATCACCAGCTATCGGACGCTGAAGGCCTATTACAAGGACGACGGCGATAACAATCCGCTGCCCGCGAACAACAACAGCATCAACGCCAGCCGGGAGTTCCAGTTCAGCGAGGAGCTGCGGCTGACCTCGCCCAGCGGCAAGCGCCTGGAGTATGTCGCGGGGCTCTACTACAGCTTCGAGAACCTGCGCAAAGCCATCAGCTTCGGCTTCAATGGCACCATTCCGGGCCTGTTCCTGGGAGGCCTGACGAAGGGGACCCTGCAGAACGAGACGGTGACCGGCGACGCGCACGTTATGAGCCTGGCGCCCTATGCCGAGGCCAAGTTCCACGTCACCGACCAGGTCGCGCTCACCCTGGGCGGCCGCTACACCGTCGAGGACAAGGAAGGCTATACCCGTCACGCCAACGGCTCGGTGTTCTACGGCGCGCCCTTCGACGTGCACTTCAGCCACAGCTGGAGCTCGTTCACCCCCCGGGCGATCCTCGAATACAAGCCGCACGATGGCCTGCTGTTCTATGGAAGCGCGTCCACCGGGTTCAAGGGCGGCGGCTGGTCCCTCACCAGCACCAGTCCGGCCGCGGCGGTGATCCCGCTGCAGCCTGAGAAGAGCACCAGCTATGAGCTGGGGACCAAGGCCCAGTTCTTCGAGCGCCGACTCTCGGTGAACATCGCCGCCTATCAGGCCGACACCAAGAACCTGCAGGTCCGGTCCCTGGTGGGGCCTGTGCTCACCGACACCAATGCCGGCCAGCAGAGGGTGAAGGGGATCGAGATCGAGACCGTGGCGACCCCGATCCCTGGGGCTCAGATCGGATTCAATTACGCCTATACCGATGCTGTCTATTCCGCCTTCAAAGGCTGCGCCGCCGGCGGCGTGGACTGCACCGGCAAGAAGGTGCCGTTCGTACCGGAGAATGATCTGACGGTGTTCGCCCAGTACCGATGGGACCTGGCGGACCGCGGCGCGCTCACCCTCCATGTGGACGACGCCTGGGCTGACAAGTTCCAGGTGACCCCCACCAACGGCCAGCAGATCGCCGTGCCCAACACCGAGAAGAAGGGCATCCTCAACGCCTCGCTGAGCTTCGAGCCGGTGAACGCCAAATGGAAGGTGCAGGTCTGGGGCAAGAACCTCACCAACCAGTGGTACATGGCCGCGCCATCGAACTATTACTTCTACTTCCTGAGTTCCGCGGAGTTCGCGGCGGGCCTGCGGGAGGTGGACCGCGGCACGGTCAACCCGCCGCGGCAGCTCGGCGCCACCGTGACCTATAAGTTCTAGACCTCGACTGTCAGGAGCCACCATGGCCAGGACCGCCTCGGGCGAACTGTCGATCCGCTATGGCTGGGTCGCCCTGGGCATCCTGTTCGTGGTGGCCCTGTTCAATTATCTCGACCGCACGATTCTCTCGATCATGCAGGTGGCGCTGAAGAAGGAGCTCGGGCTCTCCGACACCCAGCTCGGGACCCTGACCGGCCTGTCCTTCGCCATATTCTACACCACGCTCGCCCTGCCGGTGGCCCGCCTGGCCGACCGCCTGGTGCGCAAGCATGTGCTGGCTGCGGCGCTGACCATCTGGACCCTGATGACCGCGGCCAGCAGCCTTGCGGGCGGCTATTTCACCCTGCTGGCCTGCCGGGTGGGCGTGGCGGTGGGGGAGGCGGGCTGCGTGCCCACCACAATGTCGCTGATCTCCGACTACTTCCCCAGGCACAGGCGAGCCCTGGCCATGGCGGTCTGGGGCCTGGCCCTGCCGCTGGGGGGGATGCTCGGCTTTGCGGTCGGAGGACAGCTGACGGCCGCGGTCGGGTGGCGGCACACCTTCCTCTATGTCGGCCTGAGCGGGCTCCTGATGACGCCGGTGGTGCTGGTCTTCCTGCGCGAGCCGCGGCGGGGCCGGTTCGACGGCGCCTCGGAGGGCGGGGCGGAGGCCGCCGCCCGGTCGATCGGTCAGTCGATCGCCTATCTCTGGAACATCCGATCCTTCCGCTATCTGGTGATCGGCGAGGCGCTGCAGGCCTGGGCCCAGAGCGGGATGATGACCTGGAACGCGCCGTTCTACAGTCGCCTGCACCACATGCCCCTGGCCGAGATCGCCACCTGGCTGGCCCTGATCACCGGCTTCGGCGGAGCGGCCGGCACCTTCCTGGGCGGGGCCCTGGCCGAGCGCCTGGCGAAGGGGGATGTGCGCTGGTACATGCGCGTGCCCGCCATCGCGGCCTTCCTCACCATTCCCTTCGCGCTGGCCCAGTATTTCGTGGCCGACGCTCACCTGTCCCTGGTGCTGGCGATCGTCCCGGCGGTGATGGTCAATGTCTACATGGCGCCGGGCAACGCCGTGTCGCAGTCCCTGGTCCCCGCCGAGATGCGGGCCTTCACCGCGGCGGTGTTCGTGCTGGTGGTGAGCATTGTCGGCTTGGGCGTGGGGCCGACGGTGGTGGGAATCTTGAGTGACCTGCTGATCAACCGGTTCGGCCTGGCGGACGCCTCCCTGCGCTACGCCCTGCCCACCGTGGCGGCCCCGGCCCTGGCGGCCGCGATTCTGTTCCACCGCTCCAGCGTCCACCTGCCGCGGGAGCTCGCGCCCCTGCACGGGATGACGACCGAGGCGGCCGAGCTGCAGGTGGCGGACGCAGCGCTGGGGTAGGGGGGAGGCCTCAGCCTCAGACGCTCACCGCCACTGGATCTTTTCGCCGACCTTGCGGGGCCAGAAGGCCTTGAAGTCCTCGACGATGTGCAGCACGTGCTCGGTCATCAGGCGGTCGGCCTTGTCGGCGTCGCCGGCGATGATCGCCTCGGCCAGCTGGCTATGGTCGTGCACGATCCGCTCTTCCAGCTCGCCACGCTCGGCGTTGGTGAGCACCTGCTCGGTGACGATGTAGCCGATGGAGTTGAGAACGAGGGCGAGGACGGGGTTGTTGGCCAGGTCGGCGACGCGCTCGTGGAAGTCCAGGCCCTCGACGATCTCCCACTTTCCGTGCTTGCCGCCATGGGTCTCGGCGAGGAAGGGCGTCAGCGCCTCGCGCACCCGTTCCCGGTCGGGATTCTTGGCCGCCAGCCTGGCCAGCATGGGCTCGCTGGTCATCCAGGCGTTGAGCAGCTCGTCATAGGTGGCGCCAGACATGTGCAGATAGAGGGTGAGGGTGCGGGCCAGGTTGCCCGGCAGCACCCGCCCCACCACGGTGCCCGAGCCAGGCCCCGGTCGGATGGCGATCAGGCCCTGGACCTCCAGCAGGCGCAAGGCCTCGCGCAGGGATGAGCGGCTGACCCGGTAGTGGATCAGCATCTCGGCTTCCAGCGGCAGCCGATCCCCGGGGCCAAGGCCCTGGGCGACGATGTCGCGGACGATCTCGAGCGCCACGATTTCCGAGGTCTTCGAGGAGCGCCGGGTCATTTCCCAGGCTCCCAGCGACCGTGCCGGCTTCAAGCTGGGCGCCGGCTTTTCCTGACCGCGGGCCCTTGGACGTGGCGGCATGATCGCAATCCCCTAACAGCTACCCCAGGTCGCAGGCCCACATTCAGGCGCAATCCGACCCAGCGCGCAACGCCCCTAATTAGGGCGCCAAAGACCTTCCCGCCAGCATCGTGACATTGACAACATTATGCGCGAGTTCATAATGATGATTATAACGGACGAAAGCGAGTTCGCAATTTCTCCCGATCCTAACCCAGGGAGGACGAGCTGAATTTGCGATGGATCAAGTCCGAGCGGAGGAACGCCCGTCGGGCGCAGTGATCATGCAGCAGCCTATCGCCCAGAACCTTGCCAAGCCCGCGATGCGGCCAGGCGCCGATCCTCGCGCGCCTGGCGTCCGCCAGGGCCCGCTTGCCGGTATCCGGGTGGCGGATTTCTGCTGGATGGGCGTGGGCGCCTGCGCCACCCGCCTGCTGGCCGATTTCGGCGCCGAGGTGATCCGGATCGAGGATCGAAACCGGCTCGACATGCCAAGGCGCCTGCCGATCTACAAGGGCGAGGCCCGCACATATGGGGAGGAGGACGCCAACCCCGATCCCAACAAGGGCGGCCTGTTCAACAACTACAACCGCAACAAGCTCGGGGTGACCATCAATATGCGCGACCCCCGTGGGCGCGCCCTGGCTGACCGGCTGATCGCCGCCTCCAGCGTGGTCACCGAGAACTTCGCGCCGGGGGTGATGGAGCGCTGGGGCCTGGTCTATGAGCGCCTCAACGCTCTGTCGCCCAAT
>Ga0265327_10002790_pt1 | contig 17645 bp, 25 predicted proteins | sample 41621metaG_FD_202089 | JGI IMG/M metagenome (GOLD analysis project Ga0265327, IMG submission 202089) | Rhizosphere microbial communities from Carex aquatilis grown in University of Washington, Seatle, WA, United States - 4-16-21 metaG | ecosystem: Host-associated > Plants > Roots > Rhizosphere... | reverse complement strand
CGCAGATCGTACAGGTAGGGTTGGACGGCAAGGGATGGGTGGTCGCCTGCCAGCAGAAACGCGTGACGCTGGCAGCAGAGGTGGCTGCGGCGACGACGGTGGCAGCCGTGCAGGCGGTCGGGTGGGGGTGACCGGCCCCTCACGGGGCTTTTCGCCGAACCAACCCTAACCCATTGAGAAATTTGGTAGCGGGAGAGGGATTTGAACCCAAGACCTTGGGATTATGATTGCTGAGCTTATGTCGATTAATGCATTGAAATAACAATAATTTTCTATCTTACGTTTCCTCGTAGCAATCATCCAGCAATCACTTGGCTCGGTACCAGCCGCTTCCGACTGCCGCATGCGCCATTCATGCGGACGCTCTTCCCCCACATCCATCAATTCTTTTTGTAATAAATAAAAGAGCGTTGTCCGCATCGTCCTCGTCATAGCAACATATTGATATATCTAAATACTATGCAGACAATGGCCGTTGTCCGCCGTCGTCCGCATCGTCCGCATTCACGTAAGGCCGCCTCCCGCTTAACTCAACATGGCATCCGGCTTAACTCACGCCTCTGGAGTTTAGTTTTTAAGGCTTTGATCTCACTCTCACTCTGGCAAAATGCCACGGTTCGAACATTCCGTAAGCATGACCACCCCAGGAGGGACCCACCCTTAAGGAGGGGAGAGCAGCCGAATCTCCGATGGCGGACACCTTCAGGGGTGCCGGCATGAACATCGAAGGGGGCGCGGGGCAAGGAAGTGGAAAAGAAAAGGCTGATCCGGGCCGATGCCGGCGGGATCATACGGCCGAGGGTGACCGCCGAAGGCGGGACCCAAGCCTCGGCGGGACACGACCCAAGGCGCCGATCGCCCAAGGCCCGGGCATCGTCCTGGCAACGCTGATTTGAGGCGAGATCAGGCGGGAGATGATAACGAGCAACGACGGCGCCACGTGTCATCAAGCCGACACGCCGGCGAACCCTGTTCGCTGGCGCTTCATCGGCGAGTTGTGGTGCCCCGAGCTTGCGCTCGGCTTTACCGGTTCGCCGTGGCGATTGCTTGCACCAATGCGCGTTCGAAGATCGGAGCGAAATTTGCGGCAATCGATTTCGCAATGATGTCCCGATATGGAAAGCGGGCGGTGTAGCTTGGTGGCGTCGGGGTGAAGATGAATACCGGCTCGACGCGACCGGGGCCGATAAGGCGGTAAATCCCCAGCGGCCGTCCGTTTTTCTTCGACTTCGCCACGAAATAATCAGAGCGATGCCGGGTTACGGCCACCGTCAGCCCCTTCTTCTTCAACCGCCGGCTGGTCGCCAAGCTAACATTTTGGCCAGTGTCGGCGAAGGCCTGAAGGCGGGACAGGATTTTCTGGATTTCGCCGCGGGAGACATTCCCATATTGATCGAGTTGCACCCCACGGCCTGGAATCACGTACTGGCCACCGGACAAATCGGAAAGGCGCTTTTCGAAGCGCTTCATACGCCGCTCCCCACCGAATATTTCCGGGGATAGCCAGCGTTCCGGCGGCGTTCCGCCCTTGGGGGCGAAGCTCCGGATATTGATTTCGGCGGTGAGTTCACCCTTCCGCGCGGTTGTAGAATAGAAAGAATTCTGGGTGAAGGGCGTCGGACGGTCGAGATAGGCTGGCATCTTCGCCTTGACATCCTGGACCGCCTGGCGAGCCGTCAGGGTGAGCGTCCGCGCCGTCGCAAAGGGAATTTGCTTACGTGCCGCCTCGTTCAGGCTCCGCCGGAACTCCTTGATGTTCGATTCGATCTTCACTTCCATGGCGGCTATTCCTGCTGACTCGGCACCCCGGAGTTGCCGCCTTGCGGATCCGGATGGGTGTGGCCGTTATAGACCCCGCGCATGCTCGCCATGCTCCGGCCGGTGCCGTCGCAATGATCGGTGATATCGCCGGTAACGGTGAGGCCGTCCTCGATCCGCACTCCGCCCGTGTTCGTGACCTTGAGCGGCAGACCGCCGCCATCGATGACGATGCCGTCGGCGGTGAGGTAGATCGATTGTCCCCGGCTGTCATGAACCGCGACCTCGCCGGGTTTCAGGTTCCGCATCCGGAACCGCTGGTCGCCGGTCGCGATGACGGTGCCCTTCGACCGGTCGCCCCCGGTGAAGACGACCAGGGCGTCGGCGCCTGGCAGCGGCATCGAAGTGAACCCAAATTCGGCCAGCCGGGGCGTGTTGTCGCGGAGTTCGTCCGGGCCGAGCCGGATTTGCAGCGATTGTGTCGGGCCGGCATCATTGCTGGTGGTCACGATCGCCCGGCCGATCGCCATGAGAATGCGGCGATACAGCCGCTCGATGGCGTTGCTATTCATCGGATACCGCCTTGTCCCAGTTCGCGGAGCGGCTGGGGCGTCAACAGGATCGGCTCGACGGAAAAAGCCTCGGGCGGCATCAAGAGCAATTCCGCGACGGTTCCCGTCTGTTCGGATCGGCGGAACGTCACCTCCGAGATTACCCAATGGGCGTCCTTGATGTTCATGGAAGGCAGGGAGATGCCCACAAGCGAATTCGGGGCCCAGAGATTGCCCGCTTTGGTGAACCATGAATCGACGGTGACATGCAGCGCATAGGACCGGCCATAACGCCGCCAACCTTCCCAGCGCCCCCGCGCATCCGCCGTCTTGAGATCGGCGTCTCCGCTCTCGGCGATGATGGCGAGCCGCCGGAATCGTGAAACGCCGGGATCCTTGGTCACGCTATGGACCATCGGAAGGGCCTGAACCTCCTGAAGCGAGCTCGCCGAAGCCGTCAACACATCATATTCGCTATAACGCATATGCGCCGAGAATACTCCGGACGCTAGCATAACGTTCTGGCCTTCGACGATCGCGGAATCGAGTGTCGCCGCCGCCCCGATATTCGCCAGGATCAGGTTCCCGTCCGGACCCTCGTAGGCCAAAAGCCCATGCCAGCGCGCCAGCGCTTCGATGACGTCATAAACCTTGTCGCCGAAATTGAGATTTTGCTGCGGGATGGGAAGCCCGACATCGGCAATCGCCGTGACTTGAATGTTATAAGGCGCGGCGAGTTTCTGTGCGATGCCGAGGACCGACGTGCCGCTGATCTGCGCTCCGGCAAAGACGACGGAGCAATCAACCAGGTCTTGGCATGCCCCCCGGCCTTGAACGCGGACCCGATGTTGCTGGGGACCGAGGCTCGGCGCATAAGCGTCGACGAAGCCCGTGACGACGACCTGCCTCTGGAAAAGGACCTGTACCGCATCGCCTGGCGCGATGACGATGCCGGCGGGAGACCCCCGCTGTGCCGGATATCTTTCAGTGGTTTCGAATTCGAAATCATTCGGGCAGCCCTCTGCCCGTAACGTCACCCGGATCGAGGTCCAACCACCATAGACAAGACCATCTTTCTTGACCAGGAGGAGCAAATCGTCATCCGGCAAGGCCGCTGCCGTTACAACGACCTCTGGCATAGTGGTTGTCATCAGGGCATTCCAGCGCTTGGTAGCGTATAGGTGATCTGCGGTGCCGTCCCGGTGCCCGCCCCCGACGAAATCGCCTTTACCGTGTGACCAGGGGGCGCCTCAACCTTGATTGAGATCGATATTTTCTGTTCCGCCTGGTCAACCGCATTGCCGATCTGATTGCGGGAATAGGGTTGCCGCCCATTCTCATGCTGGATCAACCCTTCGAGGATTTGAGACGCGGTGCCGGGATCGGCGAGGTTCAGGCGCTCATTCGGCCCGAAGCCGGTTCGGTTGCTCAAATCGGAGACATAGGAATTGACATCATTGCCGTCGGCCGCTGGCGCCCAGCCATGCAACGGGTCGCCGATGATTCCGGCGAGGGTGTTGAGGCCGTATTTGGATTGCTTACCGATCAGGTTTTGCGCCGCCGCCCCGAGGCCCGCTTGATCATCGGCAAACTTGGCGAAGCCGCCCATTGTCGGCGTGTCGCTCCAGCTCCGTAGCAAGCCGGGGTTATGAAGCCGTATGCCGAGCGATTGCCCGGCAATCCCCAGCGTCGAAGGCGAAGTCGGAGAAGCGGCATCTTCAGTCGGTGCGCCGCCATAGCCGAACAGGCTTTCCGTCCAGGCGAGCGCTCGATTCATGCCCTTATAGGCAGCTTCGTTTCCACGATGAAAGCCCTTCGCCACCGGTTCAAATAAATCCTTGAGGCGATTTGATAAGCCCTCCGCGGCGAGATCGGACCGTTCCGCCGCTTCGGCGAGGCTATTCATCCGGCCTGCCATCCCGGTAATCGGCGGGTTCAAATCCTTCGATGCCCCGAGCAGACGAGAGAGTTTGCCGGGGTCTCCGAGCATGGGTTGCAGCCCCGCCGGCAGCCCGGCCATTCCGAGGATGTCCTGCTGCGTCTGTGCGCTGAATTTCTGGATTTTTGCAGAAAAGTCTGGAAGCGTCGCAGCGGCATCAACCGCGCCGTCCTTCAGGTGCTTGATGGGTACGTCAAGTGCCCCAAGAAGGTTTTTTAGTTCCTGGTTGCGCCCATACTGCGCCGCGTTCAACGCCATGCCGAAGCTGCCGAGAGCCCCTGAAAAGGCGCCATCGCCGAGCCCGGCAAGCCGCCCCGCGCCTTCCCATTTTTGCAGGCGCTCCGGCGGGAGGCCGGCGCGGCTGGCGGCATTGCTCGCCTGCTGCCCCCGCTTCGCCCAGTCGGTGGTCACATCGATCGCCTTGGCGATGGCCCCGATCGCGATGCCGGCGCTGCCGATCGCCGCGCCGGCCGGCCCAAGCTTGAACATCTCCAAGGCGCGGCCCGTATTGCCGACGGAGCGCTCGACGGCACCGAAAATTTTGCTGATTCTTTCGAGTTCAGGGTTGCGAGCCAAGGCCCCGAGGCCTTTGTGCATTTGGCCTAGGGATTTTGGGTCCGTAAGTGTCGAGAAGGCATGCGAAGCCTTCGCCGCCGGCATCGAGAGGCGCTCCGCAGCCTTGCCAATCTGATCGAATTTCGACGTGGCATGATCCAGCGCCGTGATTTTGAATTGTAAATCTTTCACCATGATCTACCTTACCTTTCGAGTGTCCGCCCGGCTTGCGCGGCCGCCATCCGATTTCCGTCCCATTCGGGGGCTAGGCGTCGCCGCCTAGCCCCCCAAGCCGTGGAATTTCATCACGATGGCGAGGCGGGATCCTCGGCCTTGGCGGGCACATTGAAAAAAGCGTTCAAAAACTCCGACGCGGCGTGATAGTCCCGCGCGCAAAGCTTTTCGACGAAGGGAAGTTCGATCCCGCTTACGAGAGAGATCAGCATCAGCTCGCCGGCAATCGAAGAGCCGTGGCGCTTCGCGGCTTGGTCACTTTTTGAAATTTCACCGGCCGAAGGCTCCCGAAGTTTTAGTTCGGTCACCGTATCAGCGCTTCCGCGCGTGATCGGCTTGTGGAGGATGACCGTCAATTCGTCCTGTAATTCCATGGTATTTCTCCTATTTATATGAAAGCGTTTTGGAAACAAGCGTTATGAGAGTGGGGGCGTTGGCGTCATTTTCGACCTCTACCGCGATCCCACTGATGACCAGCCCCCGAGCTTTGACAAGGTCAGCCCTGACCTTGTCTCCGGCTCGAAGATCGGTGCTTCGTTCCAACGTGCCGCCATTGGGAAGCGGTATGCCGACCAAGGCGCGAATGGTGACGCGGGGTGCCACGGCAAAGGTGCGATAGGCGGCGTTGGGCATCGTCCTTCCTCTCGGCGTTATCGTCCCCGGCTCCGCCGGAGGCTGGAACCGACTTGGTGTCAACGGGTGATGCCCAGAGCCTTCTGGTAGGCGCGCCGCATCCTTGCGGCGAGAGAATCACCTCCGGCCCCGTCCTCGGCCGCATTACCGGTTGCGGCCCCAGACTCGGCCGCATTACCGGTTGCGGCCCCAGATAGGCACCGCTCGTAGACGGCGGTCATCCGGGCTACCGTCGCGGATACTGTTGTGTCATCATGATCTTCCTGAAAATTCCGGGAAGAGCTCAGTAGGTGGACGTAGGACTGAGGTGTTTTAGCCCGAGAAGACTTCATTGGCGTGCTCCGAAATTGACGTAGAGGGGTCCTTCCGGACCACGGACACGAATCACCACCGGCTCCCGTTCCTCCGCCTGCTCCAGATGATCCGAGACAATCAATTCTTGGGGGGCGCCGTTCAGCGGGACGCTTCGCGCCGCTCGACCAGAGTAGAGGTGCAGCCCAAGGAAGCGGTTGTAGTTCATCCCACCGTCCTCCACGGGAACGTCACCATGCGCGAAGGCGGCAGCAAGCAAATGGGCCGGGCGCACGCTCGCAGAGAACCTTTGTTTCCGCCTCCAGTCGTCGAATTGGTCCAACCAGAAGGTCAGATATTTGCTTCGGTCCGGTTCCGCCAGGCGGTAGAGCCCCGCCATCCATCGATAAGCGATCAGCACTTGCTGGATGAAATCCTTATCGGCTGGACCCTTGCTCAAATCAGGATGGTCCATCAACACGCGGTCAAGGCGGGACTTAAAGGCGGTTTCGAAATCTTGCCGACACACCATTTCGAATTTGGTGTTGGCATCGGCCAGAGCCTGGTGGGCGGCGGCTCGCGCCATGGCGATGTCGGCCATCAGCGCCGTGGCCGAGACATGATCGGCAATGGCCGAGAGTCGCTCTGCCTCGGCTTGGGCATCACCCAGCACAGCGGAGAAGGCGACATCCGCGCGGCGCCGTTCGGCATCGGCCAGCGCCAGAACGGTTTCTGCCTGCCTGGTCTCGATGCGGGCGAGATTGTCACCCGCCTGGGTAATAGCTGCCTTGGCAGCATTCACGGTCTTGGTCATCATCTTTTCAAATCCTTCCATTCACGGTGAATCTTCGGCGAACCGGGTTCGCCGGATTGAGCCCCTCTTCATCAGCGCTTCCGTCTCGTCTTCGCCGTCACGCTGGATCGATCCGCCTCGTCGAGAACGACGCGGCGCGCACCGAATTTGAGAAGGTCCCGGGCCAGCCGAAAGGCCTGGGCGGACTGAAGCGGAAACTTTTCCGAGGGAGTCACGAGAGTAAGATCGGTTGTGATACGAATAATCGGCTTTCCGGACATTGTGAGCACCTCCATCGCGCAAGGTAATGGCTGGTTTTTGAATTTGGAATTTCGTCCGGTTTCAGATAAAAGTCATTTTCCACCAAGTATTTGAGCGATGCGGCGCGGTCCAGGAACGTCCTGCAGGTCGCCCAGCAGGTCGAGCAATCGCCGTCGAACGGCGTGCCGTCGCGGCAATCCAGCCGAGGCCGAACCATTTTCCCGCGCAATGCTTCGGTGACCGCGCGCGGCCCGGTAAAGCTCATCCGCCCTCACGCTTTCCGCGAGATCGCTCAGGAGCTCGACCGCCACCTTGCGCAAGACTGCATCGCGCCGGTCTTTGCCTTGCCGCCGACGCTTCGCACGCTCGGCGGAGATCAGCGCCTTCACTTCAGCATCGTCGAAGGTCGCCAGAATTGCCGCTGCCTGGCGTCGCTGTTCGGTCGAAGGAATGGCGGCGGGGCTAGGCATTCTGAGCCGCCCGTGTGATGCTGATGACGCGTCGGCGATCATGCCCAACTCGATCCGTCTCGATTTGAACGCCGATCGCGCGTAGGGGCGGCGTTAGCCGCCGAACCTGTGCGCCGATCTCGTTCGGGGTATGGGGCCACTGTTTCAGCTTGCGCGTGGCGTCGGAAACGGCCCCGTCAAGCCGGTCGAGCAATTCGGTCGGACTCCCCTTCCAGGAATCACCCGGCTCCTTGACGAGGTTTTGCAGCGCCGCCGCCAGTGGTGAAGCCTCAAGGCTTAGCGCCACGGCAGTCCGTCGAGCGCTGTCATAAGCGTCGAGGAATTCTTCGCCCGTCCAGCCAAGGCCCGGCGCGGCGGCGACAGCGATCCGGGCGAAATCCGCCATGCGCGGGGGCCGCTCAATCGACACCGACGACAAGTTTCGGATGCTGGCGACGAGGCCGTCAAGCAGAGCCCCGAGGATTGCCGGTAAGGCTTTTTCGAAAGCCGCGAGGGTTTCGCGCTCGGTTTGCCGCTTCTCCTCGGGTATCGACGGCAAGGTCAGGCCGATGGTCCGGTCCTGGAGATCGGGCCGGCCGGCGAGGTCTGGGATACCATTCAGCAAAATCGGCCGGGAAGCGTCGAACACCGCCTCATCACGATCGGTGTGGAGCTCACGCGCGGCAAAGCCGCTTCCGGTGCTGAGCCGGCACAGCGCATCGGACAGCCAGGGTGCAATGCCGCTCAGATTGTCGTAGCACAGGAACCAGGAATTCTCGGCCGATACAACGAGGTCCCGCAAGTTCTCGGGCGTGGCGCGGATCGGGCTTTTGTTCGGATCGACAATCCCGCGCAGCATTTTCGAGAAAGTCGATTTGCCGGAACCTTGCTCGCCGGCAACCGCCAGGATCGGATAAGGGCCGCTTGGCCATAGGGCGGCAACGAGCCAAGAACAAACGAGCTTGAAATCCGCATCGGACGCGACGTTGAGGAAAGGGGAAAGTTCGCGTTGGAGCCCGTCTTCGCTCAACACCGGAAAGGGCAATGCCCGCACGGCGTCGCTCCGGATGAATTTGCATCCGGGCCGCGAGACGGTGCGCCAACCGATGGCATCGACCTCGACCGCGGCCCATTCCGGCCCGCCGAGATCGAGACACAACCGCCCCCGAACCTCGCCGACGCGCCGGTAGGTCCGGTGCCGTGCGCCGTGATGTATGGCCCTACTTTCCAGCGTGCGGATGGCGTCTTCTAAAGCCTGCCCGCTGAACGCCGAACCGGTCGTGGCGTCGCATCGGCCGGCCAGGAAAATCCTGAAGGAGCGGGACGAGAGCGGCAGGTTTTCCCAATGCTCACCGATTTTAACCGTCGCAAAACCCCGCCGGTCTTCATCGTGCCAGAGTTCCGCATCCTCGCCGATCAGGTCGAGTAGCTCATTCCGGCGGCGCCCGCGTCGCGCCCCCCCTTCTTTCTCATCCGCACCGCCCCCGTCCGGGCCGTCCGCCTGAACCTCATCCGGGGAAGAAGCGGCGCCTTCGATCAGGACCGCAACCTGCGATTGCGTCATCCCCTCCGCCTCCGCATCGGCCGCATCCCAGCCCGCAGCAACACCCGTGGGAGGGGTAAGAATTTGAACCGCCGCGCCGCCCTTGCGGAGGATTTTCGTAATCTGCGCCGCATAGGCCGTACCGGGCTCGTCCGCGTCCGGCCAGATCATGACGGACCGGCCCGCGAGCGGCGTCCAGTCCGCCTTTCCGGCGGACTTCGAGCCCCCGGAAGAGGTCAGCGCAACCCAGTCGGGAAGCAACCGCCCGGCGGCATCGGTGGCTTTCTCCCCTTCGCAAATCACAACCGGGGCACCGGGCCGAGCCGCAAGCCGGTCGAGGCCATAGAGCGGCCTCGGCGCTGACCAGGATTGCCAGCGCCAGGACCGCGCGCCCCGATCGGCATTTTCCGCATAGACCAAGGGCCGGAAATCCTTCGATCCATCGGCCCGGTCGAAGCGCATGATGAAACCAAGCAGATCGCCGGCGCCGCCGCGATATTCATGGACGAGGGCAGGCTTCTCACCCTTCGGGCCTTCCTTCGGCGCTGGCGGCGCATGCGGCGGCACCGGGACAATCGCCGTCCCCTTTCCGGCGGCGAACCCGGTTTGCCCGGCCGTTCCCGAAGTGCCTCCGGCAAGAGGCTTGAACATCGCGCCGCTACTCATCCAGCGGCATCCCGAGCATCGCCGCAATGTTCCGGGCCGCCTCGCCTTGACCGATCCCCGCAAGATAGGCGGCAAGGGAGACCGGATCACCGCCGTGGTCTCCGGTCGCAAAATCCGCCCAGCGGCCCGTATCGATGTTGATTTTGAAGCTCCCCGGCTTGTGATCGGCGCGGCGCGGGTTGCGCGCCACCCACTCCCGGCCTTTCAGTTTCCCGTCCGGCAGCCACCGGGCTACGAGTTCAAGCAGACGCCCCAGCGCCGCCCGATTGATCCGGCCGAAATCGATCCGCCCCGGCGTCACCGCGGAAGCTCCGCATCCAGCAATAGAAACGGATCCGGGACGATGAAAATCGGTTCCGGCCATTCCGAGCAAGCCGACAGAACCGGCTTTAATTGCCGATAGCGGTAATCCCGGTCCTTTGGCTGCGGCGACGGATACCGAAGAATAGGAAAGTTTCTTGCCAACGGCGCGTGACAGACAGTCCAGATTTCTACCTTTTGTTTTAGGCGGATGTGAAGGCCTCGCCAGACCGGCACTCCATCAATCCGGAATCCGGTATTGCCGGTGAGCGTGAGCAAAGGCCCCGACACTCGCTCCGGAAAATCCCAAACCGAGAAGGCCGAGCGGCAGGCCGCACACCCGCCATGATCAGGACAATTCTTGGCAACCGTGGGCGGCAGCCCGGCCGGTTCCTGGATCAGTGCCAGCCCGCTCATTGGCCACCTGCCGTTCCCGGATCCGAAGTCGTCCTTCGAAGATTCTTTTCGGCAACGGCAAGAATATCCAGCCGCCGGTATCGAACAGATCTCCCGATTTTCAGGAACGGAATTTCTACCATTCCGGAAACCCGCCAGCCTTCGAGCGTGCGAGATGAACTTTTTAAAATGGCGGCTGCTTCCTGTGTCGTCAGCAACACATCCGGATCGACCTGAATAGTCGATCCGGATGCCGTTGACGGCCCTCCAACTGGAGCCCCAAAACTTGATGACCTGCCACTCATAATCACGAGCCTCCTCTACTTCGCGGAGGATCGCATTACTGCGTTGGCCTGCCGCTGACATCGGTGAAGCACGCATCATGAGACGAGAATGCTTCGAGCACCGCGACCGAAAAACCGAAAATGACCCAATTTCGGTTTTTCGGTTTTTCCGCCGCCGTGCTCTGTTTGTCTTGCCGGAAATTCCGGCAAGACTGGCGGAAAGCTTCGCCCCTGAAAGAAACCGGGCCACCCGCCACGACCTCTTGACGCCCCTCAATTCGTCCCTCCAACCCCCTCGAGGAAGGCGAGGCACCCACGCAGCGACACCTCCTCATAGCCGCACATCCCGATCTCGGCGCCGTCTAGATCCGCGATGATCCGTAACTTCAAAATCACATCCCCAAAGCTGAGCGGCGGCGTCCGTCCGATCGCCTCTTCGATCTCGAATCGGCGGCCATAGAGCAGGCCGATCGCGTGATCGGATTCGACCGGGTTTTCCGTCTCCTGGCGAAGCCTTGCGGCCTCGCCCATCAACCGCTCGATCTCCCTCGCCATCGCCGCGAAGCGCGGGCTCATGGCGCCGGCCGCCGGAGCGGCCTTGCCGAGAGGGGCGGCGAATGGAGCCACAGCCGCCACACCCAGGACGGTTCGGCGCGTGAGGGCACTCATGCCTCACCTCCGCTCGCCGCGCGGCCCGGCGCCTCGGCCCGGTGCCGCTCAAGCTCGATGGCGTCGACCAGGGCGGATTGCAGCAGATAGCGCCACCACGGCCATTCCTCTTCATCCCGCCAATAATCGAGGGCTTGCGCCAGTTTCCAGGCAAGCCCGCCGGGGGTGCGTGCCGGGATATCGGACAGGCCGGTGAAGCGGTGAATTCCGCCAGGGTTAAGGCCACCGCCGGGAGTTATGCTTTCAATCTCCTCTTCCATGAAGACGCGCATAACCGCCGCGCGGAATTCGGCATCTTCTCGGGGAATGAGGGCGGTGAGGATCAGGTCATCCGTCTGCCGGCTATGCCCAGCCGGCAGCGGCGGAATCTCGGCCAGGGTCGGAAGCGCGCTCATGCCCGGCCTCCGTTGATCCCGTGTTCCGACCGGTGCACAGCGTCCTCAGCCCGGCGCCCTTCGGCGATCGCCCGCCGCCGCCGGGAGAATTCATCGGGTCCGACGAAAATCCCCACCACCCGGCCAAGAAGCAATGGCTCCAAGCCGTCGAGGTAGATCGGCCCGTCGCTCAGATGCACCGGCTTCGACCAGTCAATTTGCCCATTCGGGAGAATTTTCGGACGGTTCAGCGGGCTCAGCATCGCCGTGGGCCGGTCCGGATTGACGGTTCTGGCCCAAATCCCGTAGGGCCTGTTGACCTGCCACAGGAACGGGCCCTTGCTCTGAAGCACGAGGTGAAGCTCACCCCAGGTAACCGCCCGGTCGGTTGTGTCGATCACGGCCCATTCGTCCACCTGCAAATGCGGGGCATGACAGTCGTCATCGACACGGAACAGCATGTGCCCCGCCGGCACCGCATCGAAGATCGGATAAGCGCGAGCCGCCTCTCCGTCTGGATTTTCCGCCATCGCGGCGGCCATGCCGTGCCCGATCGCGGCGACGGCAGTCGAATGGCGCAAAGAAGGCAAAGGGGTGGTATCGTGAGAATCAGCCATGATCTCGACTCCGATTCAGTCAGGTTATGGTCAGGCCGGGCGCGGGGAGCTTCAACCTTCCCCGCTCGGCCGCCTGTCAGGCAGGCGATTACATTGTAATCATACCGCGAGCGTTTGCGTCAAGCGATACACGATGATATTGTCATCACATGATTACAGCGGTTCAGAGCAAGATGGCCCGAGCGGCAGTCGGGTGGGGAATCCGGGAACTAGCGGCCAAGGCGCGGGTTGGTGTCGCCACTGTCACCCGGTTTGAAAACGGCCAAGCGGTACCGATCCCCGCAACCCTTGCCGCCATCCGCGCCGCCCTCGAATTGGCTGGCGTCGAGTTTATCGCCGAGAATGGCGGCGGGCCCGGGGTAAGGTTGAAACTGAAGGTAGCCAGAGATGAAGCGTGAACTGTTTAGGTGCCTTGGTGTCGCCTATATGATTGTTGTGTTTTTTTATGGTTGCAGCGCTGGAACAAAGATCAAGAATACTTTAGCGATTGCAAGAAAATTATAGAGATACACGGATCATCTTTAGAAAAGGCAATGGCAATTGGAGGATTTGATGGAAGAACATTTAATAGCCTATTCTATATTGCATGGAACTCGCTGTCGTGGCCAGGAAAACTATTCACAATCTATTTACAACCAACGGCCTTGGCTGACGTTAGTAATGTATCGGCCACAATTGAACATGTGACGTCGATTGCTGACATTGAGAGGAAGTATTGTAGCTCCCTTACAAAGCCATAGACCTACTGTCTGATCCAAGGAGGGCTGGGGCCATGGCCGAACCTGAGTGTGACTGAAGATAAGGACCGGCGCCTATGACGTGGAACTATCGCATCGTCCGCCACCATCAGCCATCCGAATGGTTTGGACTGCATGAAGTGTTCTATGATGATAGCGGCAGTCCCATGGGGATAACGGCGGAGCCGATCGGTTTCATTAGTGATGGTGAGGAAGGACCGGAAGGAATTATCCGTTCCCTGGAAATGGCCTTGAACGACGCCAAAAGACATCCCGTTTTGGACGAAACGGCCATCGCGGCCAGCGCACCCCCTCCAGCGCCGCCCCGGGATTAATCGATGCAAGACCGAGCGATCAGGCGGCACCATAGCCAACGCATGAAGGCAAGGGCGCGGCGGCTATTCCCCGGCTATCCCAACGCCGCGCGGAATGCCGATCACCTCGCCGTCTGTTCCTGCTGGATGTGCGGCAATTCCCGCCACCACATCAAAGGCATGGAACGCCTGACGATACAGGAGCGGCGGGAGAACGCAGCGAATATCTCCCTCGCCTCCTCCTGCCTGCCCCTTGGCGATGGAACGCCGGCCCCGGCCGATCAGCCCGATATCGAAAGCTTCGAGGAGGGAGAATGACGAAGGATCGCGCGAACCCGGTTCGCCATCGCTTCATCAGCAGGGGACCGGAGCGTGACACCCGCCGTCCGGTAATCACAGGATTGCGGCATATCGCCTTAGCGCCGCAACCGTCTTCGGCAGCGACTGCGATTTCAGCGTCGCAAGATATTCGTCGGCGGTTTTCGGCGGGTTCCTCAGGCGCCTCAGGCATCTTCGCGCCGCGATCACCACCGCCGATTCGTGAAGATCGAACTGAAAGCTCACGAAATCATCGGGGTGGATGGCCTCGATATTGAAACGCCCCAACTCCGATGCGGGAAAGTCCTTCAGATTGAACGTGACGATCGCATCCGCGCGGGCATGGATTGCGGCAGCCACGACGTGACGGTCATTCGCGTCCGGCAGCGTGACGACATCGATCAGATGCTCGTACCCCTCGACCAGACAATCCGGGGCATGGCTGTTCATCAGCTCGCATATCCGCTGGAGCTTGGCGGGCGCGATATCCGGACGATTGGCCAGGACATTGCGGACCCATTCGTCATGGATCACCTGCGTCCACTTCGCCCGAAAAAGCTCCGCCGTCGCCAGCTCCATCAGGAGATCCCGCAAGGGTGCCGGATACAGGCAGCACGCATCGTAGACGACGGTGAAGCGGGACACTTCAATATCCCATCCCGAGGTCCTGAGCCTGGGCCGCCAGTTCATCCAGGGCCTTGGCGCGCTCCGTGGCGTTTTGTTCCTTGTAGGCCTTCAGATCGGCAAAGCGGACCCGGCGATGCGAGCCCACCTTATGGTAGGCAAGGGCATTCGATTCCAGCAGCTTCACCAGATGGGGGCGGCTGACATTGAGGTAATCCGCCGCTTCCTGCGTCGTCATCTCGGCGTGGATCGGGATCAGGGTCACCGCATTGCCATGCGCCATTTCGGTCAGCAGGTGTGAGAGCAGCCGCGCGGCGGCCTTCGGCAGCGTCAGAACCTGCCCATCATCAAGCTGCACCCGCAAATCACGTTCCGGCTGCGTCGAGGCCAGAATCCGGCTCGATTCCGCCGCCAGCTTCGTATCCTCTTCCGAGGGCACAACCGTATCCGGCTTTTCGAGTAGCGCGTTCATCTTCTTCTCCCATTTCTTGGCGCCATATATGGCGCCTTTTGCGATCAAACGCAATAAACGAAACAGCGCCGTCCTTCGGAAGTTCCGAGCCAGCATGCCCGCGTGTTTTCATGGGGGCTTGTCTATCCAATAGAGCGCCGCCATATTCGACCTGGGCGCGGCTAGGTTTGGCCGCCGAACATGCCGGGTCCTCACGCCCGGCCCGCCGCGCCTCTCTTCCCCGTGAGGTACCGGCGTGAGGCGGTATGACCGAATTTTCAGACGATCCGCCCGGCGGATTGCCGTACAAAGAGGCGCTCACGGCGCTCATTTCGTCCGGCACTGCCGCTGAACTGGTGAAAGCCAGAGAATCGATCCAGCAGTACGAGAATGAATGTCTCCGTACGGGGATCACGATTTCGAAAATCGACGGTTTCGCCGGCGGCCCCAATAGGCATCCGAGATTACATGTCCTGCGCGGGCAGCGATCCGATATCCTGAAAGAAGCGCGACATGAATTGTTGTTGGCTCTGAACGCCGGAACGATCGTTGCTCTGGGAACGGACGCCAATTCCACGGATCCCTTCCAACCCAAAAGGGGCTTGATCCCGGCCGCACTCTGGAAAGAAGGCCAAGTCATCGTCGACCAACGAATTCCGTACGATCTCTTCTGGCATCCCCGGCTCTCCTGGAAGCCCCGGCGCATCGCGTTCTCTGGCGTTCGATACTATAAATCATACGATATCACCCCCGCCAAAACCGATGTGTCGGTGCCGACTTCGGACGTCCCAGGAGTACAGGCCCCCGGTGAAAGCAGTCCCGAACATCTGCCCGCACAAAAAAGGTCGAAGGGAGAAGGAAGTGTCAAGATGGAGGCGATGGCGAGGCGCCTTCTTAGTGACAAGACATTAAACAAAAGCATGACGGCCAAAGAAGCGTGGAGTACAACTCACAGACATGTCCTAGAAGAGATGAAAAAAGGCGGACGTAAGGAGAACGAGCCCCCAAAAGGACAGGGATACGGTGACGATACTTTCAATAAAATATGGCGATCACTTAAGGAGGAGCGAGCCGAATAGCCTCATTCTTCCCCCAGGCTCTCGGGTGACCTTGTCCTCTCTCCGCGCCATCCCGCCGGCGCAAAGACCGGAAAAGTAGAACGAGCAATCCGTCAACCACGTCCCCGAGCATGATCAAGCCTTCATGCCGACACACTCCCGGCCCGCGATGCGCCGGGGCGATGCCGATCGGCGTCATAGCCCCGGCAGGCCAGCGCGACCGTGCGGGGGATCGGCTTGTCACCGGACGCGAAATAGGCCGCCTGCCGCCGGCTTATGCCCAGCGCGTCGGCCGCCACGTCCAAGGTCATCCGATGGCGTTTCAGGAAGGACTTGAACGCATCGGCCGGCATCGGCCGCTGGGTCAAAGCGAGATGCTCGACCGTATCCGCGCCGATCTCCAGATCGCCCCCCCAGCTGAGCGAGCCGCCGAGATAGCCCACGGCAACCCGCTGGAATAGAGCCGGATTGCCGCGAAGGGGACGAAGCACCTTGAAGGCGGCGATGGGAGCGGACAGGTCCACTAGGTCAAGGATCCCATCATCCCACGTCACCCGCACCGAAAGACCTTCGGCGGGCTCGACGGCGGCAATGGTCGGCAGAGGATCGCCGACCGCGATCACATCATCATGAGCGTTCATTGAGGCGGCTCCATTCGGCAAGTAAATCTTCCATGTGGTCGACGGCCCATGCGACAGCTTCGCGGAAGTCGGAGCGGCTGGCACGACCGCGCAGTATTTCAAGGTTACGGATATCGACCAAGGCGTTGCTGTTCGGGCCGATCAGGTGGAAATGCGGCGGGACATGCTCGTTGGCCCGAATTTCGATACGGGCGTTGGCAAGAAGCTTGAAGGTCGGCACCGCATATCCCCTGACTGAGACAGTAAACATAATGCACAATGTGCATTATATCAACAAGAAAGATGCACGTAGTGCACTATGTTGGCAATCCAGACGAACGGCACATCCGTGAGCGCGGACAAGGCGCGGACGATGCGGACAAGGCGCGGACGACACCCCTTGACCGCATTTATCTATTTGATATTAAAAGATAAAATAGCCTAGCGGACGATGCGGACGACGATTTCTCCCTTATTGGCACATTTGTACCTGCGCATGCTGACATTTCGATCCTCCGTCACAAGGGGGTGCACCGATCTTTGATGCTCATTTCTCGGTCGGGATTGGAACCCCGTCCCCCGCCGGCCGGGCCATCGCCGCAAGGAGACGGTCAGCGATCGCGTCCGCCGCTTGGTGCAGCGGCGAGGCCGCCAGATGGGCATAGCGCGCCGTCGTCGTCGGCTGGGAATGTCCGAGCAGCGCACCGATGATCGGAAGGGAGAGGCCACCGGCCACGCCGATGCTGGCGAAGGAATGCCGAAGGTCGTGCAATCGCAGGCTATCGAGCTTTGCCGCCTTGCATATCCGCTCCCACGGATCGCGTAGCGACACGAGATGCTGTGGCTCTGCCACGGGCGGCTCGGCCGACTGGGACCGTTCCGGGGCGCGTTTGACGATCCGCCGGGGATTGATCGCCGGCAGCACATACGGGTTCCCCTCGACCCGACCAAGCGCCGCTATCAGATCCACCGCCGCCGCCGAGAGATAGACCGACTTCGCCCCCGTCTTCGAATCAGCCAGGAACAGCAGGTGCCGCTCCAGATCGACATGCGACCACTCGAGGCTGAGGATCTCGCCCACCCGGCACCCGGTGAACATCAGCAGCCGAATGGCGGCTATTGCCGCGCGACAATCAAGGTGAGAGCGCGCGACAATCAGGATGAGCGAGTTTTCCGGGGCTTGCGCTGAAGGGAGGGCGGAGCCCGAGCG
>Ga0265327_10002789_pt1 | contig 17646 bp, 17 predicted proteins | sample 41621metaG_FD_202089 | JGI IMG/M metagenome (GOLD analysis project Ga0265327, IMG submission 202089) | Rhizosphere microbial communities from Carex aquatilis grown in University of Washington, Seatle, WA, United States - 4-16-21 metaG | ecosystem: Host-associated > Plants > Roots > Rhizosphere... | reverse complement strand
CGTCCGGGGCCTCCTCGGCCAGCAGGAGGCTGGGCGCCAGCGTCAGCGGCTCCGGGCCCCCGCGCTTGCGGCGCACCTGGCGGTCCATGAGCAGCGAGCCTTCGCCGGGTGTGAAGGCCTCCAGCTCCTGCCAGAGGCGGCCCAGCACCTGGAGGGCCTGTCGGAGGGTGATGGGCTCGGCGACACTCCAGGCGGCAGCGGGCACGATCCCGCGTCGCGTGAGGAAGGCCGCCAGCAGGCGATCCTCCACCAGCGCATCGGGCAGGAAGTAGGTGGCGTCCTGCGGGCGTTCCTGGCCTTCCACGATGCGCTGGAAGGCGAAGGCGCGCGCCAGGGCGAGGTAGAGGTTGCCTTCGCGGGGCAGGGGCCGGACCTCCAGGGCCAGGCGCTCCTGGAGGGTGCGCACGGGCAGGGCCAGATCCTCAAGGGCTGCCGGCTTCGACAGGCGCTCGCCATTCAGCCACTCCGCAGGCAGGGCGGAGGAGGCCAGGCGGAGCAGCTCCCAGCTGAGCCAGGGCTGCTGGGCTTCGGGGGTGATGGGCACACCCGAGGCGTAAGGCAGGGTCATGGTCTTGGCGGGATAGCAGGAGACGGCCCGCAGGTAGGGGGCCTCGCCGCCGAAGACCTGGCTGACATCGGTGGTGTGGCCGCCGCAGTTGGCCATGAAGAGGGCCTGGATGGGCTTGCCGCCGTAGGTGGCGAAGAGCCCCTCGGTCTCCTGGACGGCCCGGTCCGTCAGGGCCTGCTCGCCGTCCCGGCCCCCGTATACCTGATCGGCGACGGTGTCGCCCATGTCGAAGCCATCGGCGGCCCGCTTGCCCCGGTTGGCCACGGCGTAGGTGCGCGCGGCCACGGCCTGTGCCTTCAGCGCCTCCACGTTCGGGAACTCCCAGGCGCCCATCTCTTTTGGCACCACGCCGCGCAGGTAGGTCTCCAGATCCACGGTATTCACCACCGTCAGCCGACCCTGGGCGTTGGGGAAGACCTCGACCTTGCCGCGGTAGCGCCCCTTGCCCTGCAACGAGGTCAGTTCGCCGGCAGGTTTCAGCCACACGCCGTTCACGGGCAGCGCCCGGCGCTCGTAGCGATCGGTGATGGCATAGAGCGCGCGGCCCTTGCGGGGCTGGCTGGGGCGGGACTCGGAGGCCACCCAGAGCTCCTCAAATCCAAGATCCTGCAGCTTCTGGAGCACCGGCTCGGCCTCGGCGGCTTCCCGGAAATGTCCGGTGACCACGCGCCAGGTGTCGGCGTCCGGGATCTTCAGGCGCTCCGGCGCTTCGCCCAGCTCCTTCAGGCGTTTCATGAGCGCGGCGGCCTCGGCAGCGGTGTGCGGTTTCCCAACTTGGATGCGGTACTCGCTGGTGGGATCGGACACGCCCCGGCTGTCCCACCAGAGGCGCAGCTTCTCGTCTGGCGCCAGTTTCAGCAGGGGCTTGCCGGACCGGTCGCAGACCTGGCCGCCGCCCTCCAGCGAGACGATCCATTCTGTGGCCTGGGTGTCGATGCCGATGCGCAGGGGTGGCTGGGCGGCGACGGCAGGTACGAACGAAAGGATCAGGGCGGGAAGGTGGAGAGGCCTCATCCGCCGGATTGTCCCACGAAACGGGACAGGGCCAACCAGCGGCGCCCGCGCAGTGCCTCGGCGTCGAGCAGCTCTCCCGCGGGCCCACGGCGATGCGCGAGCAGGCCAAGGCAACTCCCGTCGGAGGGACGGTAGAACACGGCCGGGCCTGTGTAGCCCAGGTGGAACCACCAGTCGGAGCGGGGGCCAGCGTCGTCGTCGAGGGGCGGTGCCGGCAGCGGAGCTTCATTACCGGGAGCCTCGATCACGTGCACTCCGAAGCCCTGGGATAATCTCGACAGCAGTTGTCCAAACCTCCCGGAACCAGAAAAGGCGACCTGCAAGCCCAGGCCCCAGATGGTGCCGCCTTCGCCAGGGGCCGTCTCCACCGCCATGCGCTCGGGCCAACCCGCAGCCACCCATCGGGCCAGCGCAAGGTGGAACTGCTCAGGCGTGGTGCCGAAGCCCGCATGGCCCCGCATGCCCGCACGGGCGTTGGCGTCGTGGGGAAGGTGTGGATCCCGGGCGGGCAGGGCCATGTCGGTGGCGAGGCCCCAGGCCTCCGCATCTGGGCCATCGGGCATGTTGGTGGGGGCGGCCAGCCAGGGCGCGGCGCTGAGCCCAGAGCCTTCCCCCAACTGGGCGAAGTGAACGCCGGTACCTTGCTCCAGCAGCTCGCCCAGGAGGCGGAAGTTCAGGTCGGAATAGGTGGCCAGGCCCGGCGTGGCGGGGCGGAGTAGGGGATGATCCGGCACAGGTCGACGCAGCTGCTTCGCCACGGATTCACCGGTGTAGGGCCGCCAGGGTGGCAGACCCGAGCTGTGCGACAACAGCTGCCGTGCCGTCAGCGGTAGCTCACGATCATGGAAGCCCAGCGACCAGCGTCGGTCCGCATCAAGGTCCAGAAACGCCAGCGCCAGCGGCGCCGTCACCAGGGGTTTGGTGACTGAGGCGAGGTCGTAGAAGCGGCTCACGCCTGGTTGATCTCCGCCAGGCTCTTTGCGACGGCCTTCTGCACCAGGTCGGCCACGCGCATGGCTTCCTGGCCCTCTTCCCACGTGACGCCCTCCTGGCTGTGACCCAGGCAGGCGGCGTGAAAGGCTTCGATCTCCAGGCGCAGGGGCTCGCCTTCCTCGATGTCGGCGGTCTCCGGTCGCACCTCGGGGCCGTCTGGTCCCATGACGAGGCGGAGGAGTTCCAGTTTCTGGGCCGCGAAATCCAGGCTGGCGTATTCCTTGTCGCCAAATGCGCGCAGGGTGCGCTCCTTCTTGCGGGCCACGCGGCTGGCGGTGACGGTGGCGAAGGCCCCGCCCTCGAATTTGAGGCGGGCATTGACGAGGTCGGCGTAGGGCGTCAGCACGGGGATGCCGACCGCCTCCACGTCGATGACGGGGCGACCCACCAGGGCGCGGAGGAGGTCGAGGTCGTGGATCATCACGTCCATGACCACATCCACTTCCAGGCTGCGGGCGGGGAAGGGTGAGACGCGGACCGCCTCGAGAAAGCGGGGCTTGAAGCCGCGCTCGCGCAGGGCGGCCACGGCGGGATTGAAGCGCTCCAGGTGGCCCACCTGGGCGACGAGCCCCGGCTTGGCGGCGCGGGCCTCGGCCAGCGCCTGCAGCAGAGCCACGCCTTCCTCCAGGGTGGCGGCCAGGGGTTTTTCCATCAGCACGTGCTTGCCCGCCTTCAGGGCCTGCGCGCCGAGGGCATGGTGGAAGCCAGTAGGGGCCGCCACCTGGACGGCATCCACGTCCGCGAGCACCTGGTCCAGAGAGGCTGCCCAGGGCGCCCCGAACTTGGCGGCGATCTCGGGGCCGCGCACGGGATCGGGATCAACCACCGCCGCGAGGATGGCTTCCGGAGCCGAGGCCGCAATCCGGGCGTGGTGCTGCCCAAGGTGACCCACACCCACGACGGCGACACGGAGCTTGGACATGAATTCCTCCTGACCAATCGAGCCTACCAGGGCTGCTACCCTAAGGCCTTCTTCCCGAGGCGACCGTGAATCTCAAACTCGAATCCATCAACATCCTTCGCTGGCTCCATTTTGTCGTGCTCTCCGGAGGCGCGGGTGGCGCCGTGGTGGCGCTGCTCCTCTCCGGGTTTGAGGAGGGACGTGAGGACCTGCAGGGACTGGCGGCGACCATCTGGGCCAAGGTGGTGGCCTGGTCCTTCCGGCTGGCCCTGCTGGTGGGCATTGCGCTGCTGATGCTGAACATCCAAGGCGGATCCAATCCCCTGAAGAACGGCCACTACTTCCACATCAAGCTGCTGCTGGTCTTCGTACTGATCGGCCTCTCTGAGATGACGCCGAAGGCCCTGGCCGCGGGCAAGCGGGGCTCGGCCCTGCTTGTGCTCGTGCTCTTCCTGGCCGCCAGCTTCACGGTCTACAACAAGGGGGCGTTCGGAAGCCAGGCCAAGAGCGGGCCCGAAGCTCCCGTGACGGCCGTTGTCTCCGCCCAGACCCACTGAGCCATGAGACCCCTCGCGCTGCTCCTGGCGGGGACTTCCCTCTTTGCCGGATGGCCGCAGACCACGCCGGAACGCACCGACCTCCGCCGCACTTCCACGGTGGCCGAGGTGCGTGCCTTCATGAAGGCCCTGCGCAAGCTGGCTCCGGGACTGGAGTCCTACCAGCCCAAAGGTGCGCCCCGCGCCACGGAAACCGGCAAGCCCCTGCTGGCCTGGCGGCTGAAGGGGGCGGGCAAGGACCCACTCCGGGTTTATGTGAACGCCAACATCCACGCCGGTGAGGTGGAGGGCAAAGAGGCCATCCAGCAGGTCATGCGCGAGCTGCTGCAGGGGAAGCATCCCGAACTGCGGCGCAACCTGGACCTGGTGGTGATGCCCGCTTACAACGCCGATGGGACGGATGCTCTGGACCCGGCGGTGCGGCCCTGGCAGCCGAATCCCAGCGAGAGTGGGGTGGGGCGGCGCGAGAATGCCCTGGGCCTGGACCTCAATCGCGATCTGATGAAGGCGGTCGCGCCGAACACGCGCTGGCTGCTGGCCATGCTCAACGACTTCGACCCGGCTGCCGTGCTCGACCTGCACACCACCAACGGCAGCACCCACGGCTTCCACCTGACCCACGGCCCGGCCTGCACCATGGGGGCCGATGAGACACTCCTCGCCTTCAACCGGAAGATGCTGGTGGAGGTGCGCGAGAAGCTGAAGGCCGAGGGAATGCCCACCTACGACTACGGCAACTTCACGCCTTACCGTCCCACCGCCGAGAAGCCGCCCACGGCCTGGGAGACCTACGACGCCCACCCCCGCCTGCTCACCAACTACCCGGCCCTGCGCAACCGCCTGGCTGTGCTGTCGGAGAGCTACGTCTACCGGGCTTGGCCCGAGCGCATCTCCGACACACGCCGCTTCGTGCTCGCGTGCCTGACCTGGATGGCTGGGCATCGGCAGGAGATCCGCACGCAGATCCAGCAGGCCCAAGGCCGCTGGGATGGCGGGTGGGCGGCGGGTCCCGTGATATTGCCCCTGTCGGCGAAGCTCAAACAGGTGGAGCGCTACACCTTCGACTGGGTGGATCCCATCCGTGACGAGCAGGGCCGCCTCACGGGCGAGAAGGGCCGTACGCGGCTGGAGCTTCCCAGCTTCGTGGGGTTTGAGGGCCAGGACTTCGTGACCGTCCCGGCGGGGTACCTGATCGACCCGGCCTTCATCCCGAAGGTCATGGCCACGCTGCAGGCCCACGGCCTGCGGGTGCAGTCCGGAGCTTCCAGGCCGAAATACCTCAGCGTGCTCCATTTCCAGGAGACTGGCCGGAAGGTGTCCCCTTCTGCCTACCAGGGCGTGTTCACCCTGGAGTTGCAAGGGACTTGGAAAGCCGAACCGACCCTGAAGAAGCTTCAGATGGCCTGGACGCCCGCCGATCTGGACCGAGCCCTCTATGTACCCCTCGACCAGGCCCTGGGGCGCCTGGCGTTCTACCTGCTGGATCCCCGCAGCAGCGATGGCCTGGTCTTCTGGGGGGCCTTCCACAGCGCCCTCATCCGCGGGGACGGCATGTGGGGGGAACCACCGCGATTTCCCATCCTTGCGGTGGGACGCACGGAGGCTGCACCGGTGGCGGCGACGCCGATGGCGGCTCCAAGAACCCAGGAATGAAAGGCCTGAACTGATAGAGGGCACCAGATGGTGCCCTCTATCATGGCCACATTTGGGGGTGGGCCGTTCAGTCCTCGGGTTCCTCGTAGTCGCCGTTGTGCCACACGTTCTGCACGTCGTCGTTGTCTTCGAGCAGGTCCACAAGTTTGAGGAAACTGGTGAGCTTGGAGCCATCCAGCGCGGTGCTGGTGCTGGGATCCATGATGATCTTGGCTTCGATGACGGGCAGCTTGGCGGCGTCGACGGCATCCTTCACGGCCTGGTAGGACTCGGGGCTGGTCTTGATGACCCAGGCTTCGCCTTCGTTGATCACGTCGTCGGCACCGGCCTCCAGGGCCACTTCCATGATCCGATCCTCGGAGACTTCAGGCTCCACCACGATCTGGCCCTGCTTGCTGAACAGGTAAGCCACTGAACCCATGGCACCCAGTTCCCCGCCGAACTTTGTGAAATAGCTGCGCACTTCCGGCGTGGTGCGGTTCTTGTTGTCGGTCATGGCCTCGACCAGGATCGCCACGCCGCCGGGGCCGTAGGCCTCGTAGATGACTTCCTCATAGGTCACACCTTCGAGCTCACCCGTGCCCTTCTTGATGGCGCGCTCCCAGTTGTCCTTGGGCATGTTGCTGCCCTTGGCCTGGTCCACCGCGAGGCGGAGGCGGGGGTTGCTGGCGACATCGCCGCCACCCAGGCGCGCCGCCACGGTGATTTCCTTCAGGATTTTCGTGAAGACCTTGCCGCGCTTGGCGTCGGCAGCGCCCTTCTTGTGCTTGATGGTGGACCATTTGCTGTGGCCGGACATGGGGACTCCAGAAGGTTCGGATCGGTCGGGTTGAATCAGCCGCGCAAGGCGCGCCGGGACACGCGGGCGAAGGGAGGTGCTTCCTGGCGGATCATGGGTCGCTCGAGGAGGAACTGGTACCACTGCTCACCATAGACCTTCATTTTGAGGGCCTTGCCGTTCTGCAGCAGGTTGCGGTTCGTGATGAGGCGCTCGTCGCCCTTGCAGATACCCAGGCCGCGGTTGAGGATTTCGATGGCCTTGTCGCGTTCGCCCATTTCCACCAGCGCATAGGCGTAGACGGCATAGAGCAGGCTCTCCTTCTTCCCGGTCTTGAGGGCCAGGTCAAAGGTCTCTTTGGCCTTCTTCTTCTCGCCGCGCTTCCACTGGATGATGCCGAGCATGGCCTTGGCGATGTAGTGCTGCATGGACGCGGAGGCCAGCAGGGGTTCGGCCTCGTCGTTCTTCTTGCGCAGGTACTGCACCACGCCGATCTGGCCGTCGATGCTGCCCTTCACGAGGAACTGCCGGGAGGAAAAGCGGTAGCCTTCCTTCATGGCCTCGATGGCCTTCTCGAACTGCTGCTTCTTCAGCAATTCTCCGGCGCGGGTGAAGATCTTCTCCAGTTCCTGCTGGACCTTGCGCCCCTGCCAGATGAAGACACCGGCACCGGCCAGGATGCCGAGGGGCAGGCTGACCCAGAGCTTGATGCTCAGCAGGCTGGACAGCAGGATCACGGCAAGGGCGGCGCCCAGGCCGAGCAGGAGGTTGATCACGGAGACTCCGGATGGCGCGGCCCGAAGCCGGGCCAAAGGGCCATTTTATCGGCCTTCGGCTCCATTTGCCATGCAGAGGTTCGGTACGGGCTTAGCCGATGACGCCGCTGCGCGAGGGAGTCGGGCGCCGACGACGGACCAGGCGCTTGGGTGGAGCCGGCGAGGTCGCTTCCTTGCGAGGGCGTCCCGGTCCACGTTTGGGCAGGATCTCCTTGGCTTTCGTCACGACCTTGCGGACCTTGACCTTCTTGTCCTTCTTCACCCGCTCCCGGCGGACCAGGGCGGCCGCGGCGCGACCGGTGACGACCACGCGCGAACCATCTTTCAGCTTTTTGACCTTGCTTCCAGGCTTGCGTCCCCGCTTGAGGCTCATGGCCAAGGGTTCCTCATCCAGGAGTTCCCGCTCCAGTTCCGCCTGCAGAGCCATCATTTCGCCTCGATCCACTTCATGATCGTGGCCGCACAGATGAAGGAATGCGTGGATGACGAGTGTTTCTACTTCCCGGCGCCGACTGACTCCGAATTTCTTGGCCATTTTCTCGGCCATGGGAAGGCTGATGACGATGTCTCCGAGATGGGGGAAAGCTCCCTTTTCCGCATCGGAAGGGAAGCTGAGGACATCCGTCGTCATGTTTTTTCCACGATGTTCGCGGTTGAGTTTTCTCATGCCACGATCATCGACATAGGTCAGGGAAATACCTTGAGCATCTGGCGCGAGACGATCCCTGAGGTCATGCAGCAATTTGCCTAAGGACTGCTCACCTGGCCCACGCATTTTGCTGCGGCTGGACCAATCGATCATGAAAGGCGGGCGGGTTTCAGTCATGGCCTTTTCCTTTCACAAGATCAATCAAAGGGCACTAATGATGAAATATATTGGTGCATTCGTCAATTAGCTATTTCTAGATGCAGGAATCCTATCAGTACTGGAAGCCTATGTGTGAAAAAATAAATCATGCATTTGAATCATAAATATTGCTTTAAACATTGTATTAATTAAATTTATTAATTTATTTATATCAATCAATGCCACGAAGTGATCCCTGGCATGCTTGATGGGATGGAGCCTCGCCTGCCTTCCGAACTCAGTGCGCCCCTGGGGCGATTCCTGGTCCTCCTGGACAAATGGAATCGAACCCATGCGTTGACCGCCCTCCCACCGGGTGTGAGGCGGGAGGAACTTCTGCTGGATGCCGCGTCACTCCTGCCCTTCCTGGCGCCCCTGGCACCCGGCTCCCGGGTGGTGGATTTGGGCACGGGCATGGGCTCGCCAGCCGTGGTGCTGGCCTTGGCCCGGCCAGACCTGGAGGTGCTGGGTGTGGATGCCTCAACCAAGAAGCTGGCATTCTTGAAGCAGGTGGCCATGGAACTTCCAGTGCCGAACCTCCATGCCGTCCATGGCCGACTGGAGGACCTTCCAGCTTTGGCCGCGGATTGGGGCACGGCGAAAGCCTTGGCTCCGGTGGAAGCGCTGGTGGGCTGGTGGTCACGGCATGGTCGACCGGGGGCTCCCTTTTACGCCTTGAAGGGCGCGGATTGGCGAACTGAACCCATCCCGTTCGCCTGGAAGGTCTTGGCCCACCCCTACATCCTGCCGACCCGGGGCGAGCGGGTGGTGCTGGAACTTCAGAAGGACTGATGCAACCGCAGTCAAAAAATCAGGCCCCCAAGTGGGGGCCTGATTGATGCGTCCAGCCTTGTTTCAAGGGGTGGCCGTGTCGCCGTCGCGGATTTCCTCAACGGCACGAAGCACTCGGCAGGTTGCCGTTTGGGCGTCGGTGCGCACCACCAGGGCTTGGCCAAGGTAGTAGGTGGTCGATTCGGTGGGGGGGACCTTTTCCTTGCCGGTACCGACCGGGAAGCTTCTGGTTCGGGCGACGAGGAGCACTTCGCCTACTTTCAGGCCGTCGTTGGCGCCCCGGTCGATGATGATCATGTCGCCACTGGAGGAATGCAGCCGAGCATCCCGGGAGTACACCACGACGCCTGCATTCGCGGAGATCTTCACAGGCTCTGTGGTGTCTGTCCTCATCTGCGTGGGGATGTTGGTGGGCTCCACGAACCGAACGAGATGATCGCCGATTTCCACGGCATCAAGGGACCGCTCAATCACGGCAATGGCGCCCTTCGACTGCGTGTTGATCACGCGCACCACACCCACCTGCTGGATGACGTCACCGAGCTTCTTCTTGGCGATGACTGGGTGCATCAGTTGGCGGGTCCGAGTCTTCAGAACAACGAACCGGTCTCCGACCTTCACCCCTTGATCGGTGCCACCGTTCAGGTAGATGGACTCACCTTCACCCAGGTAGGCACGGTCCTCACGCTTGTTGGAGGTGATGGTGAAGGCACCGAGGCCCTTGAGGTGGGCTTCTGCGCCTTCCGGCGCGATGAAAGGCAGCTGGATGAAATCCTGGAAGGAGTAGCCCAACTCGGGGCGACGCACTGCCGACGGGTCAGCCCGGCGCTGATCGGGCTGGAGGTTGGTTACCGCGTCGGGTACGGAACCAGCGGTGGCTGTGGCCCGCGCAAGGTCGATGATTAGGGGGTCCCCAGGGTAGATCCAGTGTGGGTCCTTGATCCATTGGTTCAGTTCCCAGATCTGTGGCCAGGCATAGGGGTTGCCGAGGTAGGTCGAGGCGAGGTCCCAAAGCGTGTCCCCCTTCTGGACCACGTGGGTCTTGGAACCCTCGGGAAGCTTGAGCTCCTTGGGATAATCCCATTTGGACTTATGGGATTCAACCTTGACGGCATCAGGCGAGGCGGGCTCCTGAGCGCACAGGCCCGAACCAGTGAGCGCCAGAGCCGCGAGCAACCCGGGCGCCACCAGAAGGGAACGCATCCGGCCGGCAGGCAGGCGAGTGGGCTGGTGCATCAGGAACCCCCAGTCATGAATGAATTGCGGTGATTATAGATCTTCGACACGGATCATATCTGAAAATAATGACAGTCGGTTGCGAACTTCATCCTGGCTGATCTGTTCCAACCGCTCGGTGGAGAACTGCTCCACCGTGAAACTGGCCATGACGGACCCCACCAGGGCGGCATGTTTCAGGGCGGTGACATCGAGGCGATCCATCCAGGCGAGGTAACCCAGGAAGCCGCCCGCAAAGGTATCGCCTGCCCCCGTTGGATCGAAGACATTCTCCAGGGGGTAGGCTGGGGCGGCGAAGATGCCCTCCGGCGTGAACAGGGCCATGCCGTACTCGCCGCGTTTGACCACCAGGATGCGCGGCCCCAGGGCCTGGATCTTGCGATAGGCCTTGATGAGGCTGTGTTCCTGGGTCAACTCGCGGACTTCCGCGTCGTTGACCAGCAGGATGTCCACTTCCTTCAGGACGGCTTCCAGGGCCGGGCGGGCGCCTCGGATCCAATAGTTCATCGTGTCGAGGGCGATCCACTTGGGACGCGTCGTCATCTGGCGGACGACATCCAACTGCAGGACGGGATCAATGTTTCCCAAGAAGAGGAACTGGGATTCCCGGTAATAGGCAGGAAGGTCAGGGCGGAAGTCGGCGAAGACGTTGAGATCGGTGGCCAGGGTCTTGGCCTCATTCAGGTCGTAGCCGTAGGCTCCCTTCCAGTGAAAGCTCAGTCCCTCGACCTTCGATAAGCCCGACAGATCGATGGGCCGATTCTCGAACACGCGCATCTGATCAGGGCCGAAGTCCTCCCCCACCACGGCGACGATGCGCACCGGGTGGAACCGGCTCGCACTCAGCGAAAAATAGGTCGCCGACCCACCCAGGGCATGTTCCCGCGACCCGAAGGGGGTTTCCAGGTCATCGAAGGCCACACTTCCGACAACAAGCAGACTCATGATCCAGGCTCCATGCACAAGGTCAGGATTGGGCGGAGGGCATTCCAAAGTAAAGCAGCCAAGCCTGGGTCCCGCCCATGGGCACGGGGGCTTGGGCATAGCGGGCCACCATCGGGATTTCGCCGGACGTCAGCAGGGCAAGCAGCCCTTCATGCAGGGCGGGGTCGGGTCCGAGCATCACCTGCAGGCTGCGCCAGCCGAGCACGAGGCCATCGCCCAGGCGGTCTTTCAGCCGCTCCATGGCATCGGCCAGGGAGTGTCCCCGCAGATCGATGGAACCGTCCACCTCGATGGCCATGCCGGCCGCCAGCTGGAATTTGAAGGGTGTGTTTGGTTGGTTGCTGGCTACCCCTTCAGGCGTGGCCGGTTCCTGCGCGACGGGCTCGGGTGGAGGGACTGGCGCCGGTGCCTGGCTGGGAAGTCCACCTGGCTTGGGTGGTTCGACCTTGGCAGGGTGAAGGGGCGCTGCTTCGGGAAGGCCCTTCATCAGGGGCTTGAGGCCTTTCAGATCCTTGACTGCATCAAGGAACGACTCGGTGGCCTTGCGTGGCTCGGAAGGTGGCATCACCTCGGCTCCAGCGGGTGTGGGAGTTGGCTTGGGCGCTCGGGGGGCAGACGGCTTCAAGCCCATGGCTGAAAGGAAGACGGCATCCTCGTCGTCCAGGGGGGCAGGGCCACTGGGCTTGGGAATGGGCTTGGGCAGCGGCTTCGGCACAGGAGCCTCCGGTCCAAGCTGCTGTTTGAGTTTTGCCAAATCTTGCTTCCAGGCCATGAACCATCCTTATCCCGTCCAGAGTAGGCCATCCAAGGCCCGACCCAAAGCCTGCCGTTGCAATCCTGCACCTGCCCGAGGCAAAACGCCGCGAATGAACCCGGCCCTCAACCGGCGGGGCTCGGCATGCATCCAAGGAATGACGGGCATTGGCGTAACCTGGCATACCCTTCGCTCGTATCCCTGAAGTCCCACTTGGAGGTTCCATGCGCCGAGCCGCATCGCTGCTACTACTACCCCTCATCCTGGCATCGGGCTCAGCCCTCAAGGCACAGACCCCCCACATGGGTTTCAGCCTGAACCTGCTCTTTCCCACTGGGGATTTCGCCAGCACCACGTATCCCGCCTATTACAGTCCCAGTGCAGGCCGGATCATCCCGCCCCAGAAGGAGACTTATGACGTGGGCCTCGGCGGGAGTTTCACCGTCAGCTTCCCCATGGATCGCAACCTCGCCATCCGCTTGAACCTGAGCGGAACAGCCGAAAACGGCACCAACCGCGCCCCGGGTGAGGCCACCATCAACCTCCGCCATTCCCAGTTCAACCTGGGCGGTGACCTGCAGATCTTCCCTCAGGGCACGGCCTACCGTCACCGTGGACTCTACTTCGTGGCTGGCCTGTCCGCCGATTTCGAGCAATTCGACCGCAGCTTCGGCGATCCCCTGTATGACTACACGGACACCACCCGCAAGAGCCGCCTGGGAGGCTCCGCTGGCATCGGACACAGCTTCGGTTACGACTCGGGCATGCGTTTCACGCTGGAGGCGACCTTCCACAAGACCCTGACGGGCCACGATGTCAGTGCAGGCGACCCTCCGAGTTCAGACTTCTTGAAACTCGGATTCGGATTTGTCTTCTAAGGGGTCCTGACCAAAGAGAAATGGCCCCGTCAGGGGCCATTTCTCTTTGGAGCATCTGATTGGGATCAACCTTTCTTGGGGCTGACCTTGGCCTTCTTCTTCGGTTTCACGGGCTCGGATTCCTCTTCCTTGCCGAGGAGCCCATTGACGAGCCGCGCCACATCTTTGTTGCTGGGATCGAGCTTCTGAAGGCGCCGGGCATAGGTGAGCCGCTCCTGTCGCGGGCGGGCGTCATCGGACTTCACCTGCTCGAGCTTGCCGGCCACGAATGGCGAAATGCCGCCCGCCTCTGCGATCTCAGCTTTTTCGGCAACCAGGAAGGCCTGCCAATCCGCGGAGGTCTTGGTGGTGGTTTCTTTGGCCTGGCGAAGCCGGGTCAGGATGCTCTCGATATCCTTCAGCGCCCTTTCACTATGGGCAATGGCCGCCTGCTGTTCGTCCATGAAGATCTTCAGCTGCTGGCGGAGCTTGATCTGTTCCTGGGAAAGTCCAGGGGCCTCTTCCAATTCCTTGAGGCGCGGAGACTGCTTGGCCATGGCCTCCTGGCATTCCTTGAGCTTCAGCTCATGCTCCATGCGCGTCTTGGCGAGGAATGGTTCGGCCGTGGTCAGGTTCTCCTCGGCGGCGGATTGGGCCTTCTGCAGGTGGACGATGGCCTCTTCCCAGCTGCCTTCGGAGAGGCAGGCCCGGGCGGCCAGACCCCGCAGGGCCACCAGGGCGTGCATGTCGTTGTAGTCGGAGGGATTGACCGAGAGCCCTTCGCGGCCAAGGAGGGCCTCCACGCCTTTGCGGACCGTGGCCGCCTCGCCCCGCTCCAGCTGAAGCTCCCAGGGCCCCCGCACTTCCTTGAAGCGGTCCGTCAGGCTCTGAGCGCCCAGGCTGGTGGCCAGGGCGCAGGCAAGCAGAAATCCGAAGCGGGTCATGGTCGCTCCCCTCTATGGCAAAACCGGAAGGAACTACTTCTTCTTGCTGGCGGCCTTCTTGCCGGACTTGGCTTCCTTGGCGAAGGCTTCCTTCCCGGCGAGCAGGTTGTCCAGGGCCTTCTGAGCCCCAGCGTTGCCGGGGTCCAGCACCAGCAGGCGGTTCAGGAAGGCAACCTGATTCTGGGGTGTGCCGAGTTTCGTAACATTCTCAGGCGCACGCAACACAGCATCGACCCAGTTCTTCTTTCCCACAACCTTCACCTTCTTGATGATCTGCTGCGTGTTGAACTGGGTGATCTCGTCGTTCTGGTCGGCCACGACCTTCTTCGCTTTCACCAGCGCCTCGTCGGCGGCCTTGATCATGCCGTCCACTTCCTTGCGGTTGTCGTTGAGGACCTTGGTGACCTTGGGGGCATTGGCCAAGTTTGCTTTGTGCGTGGGGAGGTTGGCCATGATCTGGTCGAGTTCCTGCTGATCCTGCTGGGCCTGGGTGCCGCGGGCATTGAAGTCGTCGACTTCCTTCTTGCTGAGCTTCTTCTTGCTGGCCTTGATCTCGTCGTATTCGGCCTTGAACGCAGCCACGCTGGTTTCCAGCTCCTTCTTCCGGGCCTCATTCTTGGTCACATAGTCGCCCGAATCCTTGGCAGCGTTCTTCCATTGCGTGGCGATGGGAGCCTGGGCCTTCTCGAGGTCGGCCATGACGGCACGGGCGGCTTGGGCGCGCTTCTCCTGGATCTCGATCGCCTTTTCCCACTGGCCGGATTCGGCGGTCACATTGGCCAGAAGGCGGTAGAGGGACATGAGGCCCTGGGCGTTGTCCAGGCTCTGCCCGATGGCCTGGGGCGTGGCCGCGTTGAAGGCGGGACGCTCAGCCGGGATCAGGCTCTGGACCTTGGCCAGGGCCTCTTGCGTCTTGAGATCCTTGAGCAGCTGGTTGATGCCGGCGAGTTCCGAGTTGAACCGCTGGGCAAGGTCCAGGTTGGCTGGGGCCTGGGCGACCAGGGCCACCGCGGGGATGAGCAGAAAGGGCAATGCGCGCATGGGCACTCCAGAAAAGTCCAGGTTCCAGGGTAGCGAAAAGGTCAGGGCGGGGTGTTTTTCCTGCCGGATTTTGTGATCGGATCAGTCTCCGGTCCGCTTCTCTTCCAGCTCCAGCCACTCCATTTCGAGCGTTTCCAGGTCGGACTGAGTGGCATCCCGGTCCTTCAGGGCCTGATGGCCCGGGCTGTCCGGTCGCAGGAATGCCGAAGGATCCGCCAGCAGGTGGTCCAGGGCCGTGATCCGGGCGTGGCGTTCAGCCAGGGCCTGCTCCACTTCCACCAGGCGTCGCTGCTCCTTCTGGGACAATCCGGGCTTTTTGGCCTTGGCCCCTTCAGGTCGGGCAGTCGGGCGGGTCGATTCCGCCTTGGCCGGAGCCTGGGCCGCCGCGCGGTCCTCCCGGAGGCTCCGGACGGTGGACGGGGGCCCCTCGTAGAGCTCCCAGCGGGGCTCGCCCAGGGGATTCCAGGCCAGGGTGTGGGTGGCCACCTGATCGAGGAAGAAGCGGTCATGGCTCACCAACACCAGGGTGCCGCCGAAGCCAAGGAGGGCCTCCTCCAGGTTCTGGAGGGTGGGGATGTCCAGGTCGTTGGTGGGCTCGTCCAACACCAGCAGGTCGGCCGGGCTGAGCATGGCCTTGGCCAGAAGCAACCGGTTGCGTTCTCCCCCGCTCAGGGTGGCGGCCGGGCGGGCCTGCTGGTCCACGGGGAAGCCGAAACGGGTGAGGTAGACGTGGGCCAGCACGGTGCCATTGCCCGTATCCACAATGGAGGCCCGCTCGGCGAGGTTGTCGAGGATGCTGCGCTGGCCATCCAGTTCGCCTCGACCCTGCGAGATGGCGGTAACGGCGAACTTCGGGTGTCGGATCACCTCGCCGCGGGTGGGTTCCAGTTCACCCAGCAGCACCTTTAACAGGGTGGATTTGCCGCAGCCATTGGGCCCCAGCAGCGCGATGCGCATGCCCCGCTGCAGGCCGAGGTCCAGGTTGCCGAGCAGCTCGGTGCCTTCGGGGTAGGCGAAGTGGACGCCCTCCGCGCGGATCAGTGCATCGCTGCGGTTGCCGCCCTTGGCGAAGGACAGGCCCTGGCGGATCTCCAGCCGTGTGCGGTCTTCCACTGAGTCCTTGAGGTCCAGCACCTCCTGGATGCGCAGCTTCGACTTGCGCGTCCGGGCCTTGGCGCCGCGGCGCAGCCACGCCATCTCCCGGCGCAGGCGGTTCTGCATGTGCTCGGTGAGGCGGGCCTCGCGGAACTCGCGGTCCGATTTCTCCAGCAGGTAGTCGCTGTACCCACCCTCATAGCTGCGGAGGGTGCCCTCTTCCAGTTCCAGCATGCGGGTGGCCACGGCATCGAGCAGGTGCCGGTCGTGGGTGATGAGCAGAAGCGCGCCCTCGAAGGCCTGCAGCCATGCTTCCAGCTTTTCCACCTGTTCCGGATCCAGGTGGTTGGTGGGTTCGTCCAGCACCAGCACATCGGGCTCCTTGAGCCAGGCCTGGGCCAGGGCCACGCGCTTGCGCCAGCCGCCGGAGAGGGATTCCACCTCGGCATCGAGGTCGCTGAGGCCCCAGACCGTCGCGGCGGCCTTGAGCCGGGGGGAGAGATCCCAGCCCCAGTGATCGAGCTGGTGTTCGATGGTTTGCAGTTCGTCAAAGAGGCGGGCCTCGGCTGCGGCTGCCGATCCATGCAGGCTGTCATGGATCGCCTGGTGGCGCGTCAGGAGGGCGGCATGGTCCGCCAGAGCCGCCTCCAGCGCCTGCCGGATGCTGGCGCCTGGCGCGAAATGGGGCTCCTGGCTAAGTCGGGCGATGCGAAGGCCCTGTGTGATCACCACTTCACCCGTATCAGGCACTTCATCGCCGGTGAGAAGGCGGAACAGGGTGCTCTTTCCCGCACCATTGCGGCCGATGAGGCCCACCTTCTCGCCCTGGAAGAGACCGAAACTCAATCCGTCCAAAATGGCTGTCGCGCCATATCGTTTCGTGACATTGATCAAACTCAGGGCGATGGACGGCAAGAATGGCTCCTCGGACCTTCCAGAATCCCATGGATGGGTTGATCCTTGGCCCGAAAGTCACGAGAGGCACCCATGTCCCTACAAGAAGAACTCCAGATGTCCAAACTCCCGGCTCCCGGTGTGCAGTTGATGCTGCAGCTGATGCTCACACGCGAAGCGGTTGTCCGCGTCCAGGAGCGGCTCTTCGAGGCCCACGGGCTCACGATCCAGCAGTACAACGTCCTGCGGATTGTGCGTGGCGGCCCCACGAAGGGGCACCCAATCTACGAGATCGAGCGGCGCATGATCTACCGCTTCGCCAATGTGACGCGCCTGGTGGACCGCCTGGAACTGCAGGGGCTGCTGAAGCGGGTGGCCGATCCCAAGGATCGCCGCGTGAGCCGCGTCGTCATCACCCCCAAGGGTCGCCGGCTCATGGAGCGTCTTGAGGAGCCGGTCCAGCAGATGGCGACCAGGCTCACCAGTTGCTGCGACGAGGCTCAGTGCATGGCCATGGCGGAGCAACTGGAACGGTTGCGGGAACACTGCGCGCTCCAGGAAGGTGTTCAGGAAGATCTCGTGGGCGCCAGCAGCTGATCCAGCAGCGTGTAGGCGTCCGCCTCCGCCACCCCTTCCAGCTGGAGCCAACGGCTGGTTCCCAATTCCATCCACAGTGTTTTTGTTGTGGGACTCCACCATCCTGCGCGCAGGGTGCGGGGCCCTGCTAGGCGCGAGGAACCCTTGAGCTGGGTCTCGGAAGGACGGGTTACCGCCTGGGCGCGCCAAGCCGCTTTGGAACCAGATGTGAGGTGCAGCATTCCCTTCGTGAGCTTCCAAGTGCCCCCGGGAAGACGCAGCTGTACCCCACCAGGGCCAGTGACCTGGTCGCCTTGGACCTTGATGGAATCGTCAGGTTCCTGAAGCCAGCGCACGCCGGAGAAGGCCAGGGCGGCCCCTTCCCAGCCGACGCTGCCGAGGTCCGCCAGATCCGAATCGCCCAG
>Ga0265327_10002788_pt1 | contig 17656 bp, 19 predicted proteins | sample 41621metaG_FD_202089 | JGI IMG/M metagenome (GOLD analysis project Ga0265327, IMG submission 202089) | Rhizosphere microbial communities from Carex aquatilis grown in University of Washington, Seatle, WA, United States - 4-16-21 metaG | ecosystem: Host-associated > Plants > Roots > Rhizosphere... | reverse complement strand
ACATTAATTATACTATTCGGAATTACATTTCACGCATCGGCGCAAAAGCAACCCGACTGGACGGATTATTACAACCGCAATTCGAAATATAACGACAACGATTACCTGAAAGGCTTTGCCAGCGACGCTTTGATGAAAGATCAACAACCCGACGATTTGCTTGGCAAATTGAGTAGCGTCGCACGTTCACAATTAATTGAATCGATTTTAGTTTCGATAAAAAGTGTTGCCGAAACAAACATCCAAAACATCAATACCAATTCGCAAATCAATTTTAAGCAGACCAGCATTTCAGTTTCGAAGGCAAACATTGTCGGCATGAAATACGAAACCTGGTACGACAAAAAAGCCAAAACCGGTTATGCTTTTGTGTATGCAAAAAAAAACGACGTCATTGCATATTACAAAAATGTTATCGTCAATAATAAAACATCCATCGCAAAAAAAATTGACAATGCCAATCAATTAATAAACACCAACGACAAGCAAAACGCATTAAAATCGCTTTTCGAAACACAACCGCTTTTCCTCGATATTGAAGACGCGCAGGCTTTGCTACTCGCCTTTGGTTTGACTGACGCAAGTATGTTGGCTTTCGATGAAATTAAAGGTTATGACGTACAAGTCAAAAAAATGATTGCATCGCTACAAACCAACAAACAACTTAGCATTGGCGACGTCGCTTATTTTATTGCTTATGGACTTTCGCTTCAGACCAATAAATTAGACCAGCCGGTTACACTGGGCGATTTCACTTTCAGAACAACAGAATTAAACAGTCAGTTTTCACAACAATTCAACAAAGTACTCGAAGACAATTTAATTAAAACTGCAAATTATACAGTTGTAAATGCTGTCAGTCAAGGTAAAGTTGACGAATCGAAAATCCAGTATTATCTCACCGGTACTTATTGGGACGACACATCGAACGTGCGCATTTTAGCCACCATGCGCGAACAGAAAACCGGCAAAGCAATTGCAAGCGCCGAAGGTTACTTACCATATTCATATCTCGACGCAAATAACATCGCTTACCTGCCAGACAATTTTGACAAAATTGAGATGTTGAACAAACTCGTTTTTAAAACCAATAAAAGCAGTTTCAAGGCAAAACTTAACAAACCGCTCAATGGCAACCTCGAAGTTATTGTTACAACCAAAAACAGCATGGGCATTGATATACCGGTAAAAAATATTCCGGTGATTTTTTATTTTCAAAAAACTCATCTGCTAATTAGTCAGACGTTGACAAACGACTCCGGCAAAGCAACAAGTTATATCGAAAAACTGCCAAGTCTAGATAAAATGCAGACGGTAATTGCAGAATTAAATATGCCCGATTATTTAAAAATGGACACCGCAACATCATTTTATAAAGAAATCAAAAAAAACAAAGTTGCACCGTTTGTAAAATTTGACATCTCGACATCAACCAGTTCGGTTTTTGTGCAAACAAACGAAGTCAATCTGGGGCAAAAATTAAACGTAACGATTATCGAACCAAAATTGAAAGATGCCCTGTCGGCAAACGGTTTTGCGTTTGTAAAAGAAAAAGAGAAAGCCGATTTATTCATTAGCATCGAAGCGCAAACGCGGCAAGGCAATTCGTATAGCGGAATTTTCTTTTCTTATCTCGACGCAAGCGTTTCAATTACCGATGCTTCAACCGGCGACGAAGTTTACAAGAATGCTTACAGCGACATCAAAGGTGGTGCAGCAGATTTTAATCAAGCCGGAATGAAAGCCTTTATCGGCTCGACATCAAAAATTTGCGACGACATTATTAAACAACTTAAAAAATAAATATCTTAAAAAAGTCTTAAAAAAAAGTTGAGATGAAAAAATTAATCGCCCTATTATTTTTACCGGTCATTTTTTATAGCTGCCAAAATCAGCCAAAACAAGAAACAAAATCGCAAAATTTAATAGACTTTGTTAATCCGTTTTTGGGGACAAAAAATATGGGACATACTTTTCCGGGTGCAGCAAGTCCGTTCGGAATGGTGCAACTAAGCCCCGAAACCAACCAGCAGCCAATGTTTAAAGATGGAAAATACAACAAAGAAACGTATCGATATTGCGCAGGTTACCAATACGAAGATTCTACAATTTATGGATTCAGCCACACGCATTTTAGCGGTACAGGACACAGCGATTTAGGCGACTTTCTGGTGATGCCCACCACCGGACATTTAAACCTTGAGCCAAGTGGTTATCATTCCAATTTCAACCATCGAAACGAATCAGCAAAACCCGGTTACTACAAAGTTTTATTGGACAATTACAACATCACTGCCGAATTAACAGCTACCGACCGCGTTGGATTTCATCAATACACTTTTCCAAAATCCGATTCGTCGCACGTCATTTTAGATTTGATGTCGAACATATATAATTACGACGGAAAAAATATCTGGACTTTTGTGCGCGTCGAAAATGATTCGCTCGTAACCGGTTACCGTCAGACTTGCGGTTGGGCGCGTACACGAAAACTTTTTTTTGCAATGGCGTTTTCAAAATCGTTTACAAGTTACGGTCATAAAAAATATGATAACAGACCATACAACGGCTTCTATCGCAAGTTTCACGAATCGGAAAATTTCCCCGAAATGGCTGGCGAAAACATTCGTGCCTATTTCAATTTCAAAACCGGCGATGGAGAAAAACTCAAAATAAAATTCGCTTTATCGCCAGTAAGTACGCGAGGTGCGATTAAAAATTTACAAGCCGAAGCGCCCAATTGGGATTTTGAACAAACATTGCAGGAAACGCAGCAAAAATGGAACGACGAACTTTCGAAAATAATTGTCGAAACACAAACGCCGGAACAAAAAACAACTTTCTATACTGCAATGTACCACACCATGCTCAGTCCGGTTGTGTTCGAAGACTATGACGGTTTTTATCTTGGCTTAGACCAAAACATTCACGAGTCTGACGGATTTGTAAATTATTCAATTTTTTCTTTGTGGGACACGTATCGTGCGCTACATCCGTTGTTCAATATCATTCAACCGGTCAGAAACAACGACATGATAAAATCGATGATGGCGCATTATGACCAAAGCGCGCACCACATGTTGCCAATCTGGAGTCATTATTCAAACGAAAACTGGTGCATGATTGGCTATCATTCGGTTTCGGTAATTGCCGACGCAATTGCAAAAGGAACAACCGACGTCGATTTACAAAAAGCATTGACAGCCTGCAAAAACACGTCAACAGTTCCATATTATGGCGGATTGGATTATTACATGAAACTTGGTTATGTCCCCGAAGACAAAAGCGGCTCGTCGGTTTCGAAAACTTTGGAATATGCTTACGACGACTGGTGTATTGCTCAGATTGCCAAAAAAGCAAACAACACTGAACTGTACGAAACATATTTAAAACGTTCGGAAAATTATCAGAATGTTTATGACAAGACCATTGGTTTTATGCGTCCAAAATTATCTGACGGAACTTGGCGTGCAACGTTCGATCCAATGGATCCCGAAGGTCAGGGATTTGAAGAAGGCAATGCGTGGAATTCTGGTTTTTATGTCCCGCAAAATATTGACAAAATGATTGAAATGATGGGTGGCAAAGATAAATTTTCTAACCACCTTGACAGCATTTTTACAGTTGCTTTGCCAGACAAATATTTCGAAGAAAGCGAAGATGTTACGCGCGACGGCATGATTGGCAACTACGACCAGGGCAACGAACCAAGTCATCACATTCCGTATTTGTACGACTGGACAAACGATGCGTGGAAAACACAAAGGCAAGTGCGAATGATTATGGATAAAATGTATAATCACACAATCGATGGTTTGTGCGGCAACGATGATGCCGGACAAATGAGTGCGTGGTATATTTTCAGCGCGTTGGGTTTTTATCCGGTGCTTCCGGGGTCGGACGAATATGCAATTGGAAGTCCAAATATTGTAAAAGCTTCGATTCGATTACCTAATGGCAAAACATTGGTCATAAAAACAGTCAACCAAAGCAAAGAAAATGTGTATGTCGAAAAAGTTGAAGTTAATGGAAAAGTTGTCAATGGAAATATTCTAAAACACAGCGATCTTATTGAAGGTGAAGTTATAACTTTTTATCTTTCTAAAAATCCTAAGCGTAAAAATAATTAAAATGGAGGCACGCCCAAAACTTAAAATAAAACTTTCAACGCTTGATAAATTGGTTGAAGTAACAAATTTAATAATCATCCTTTTTGTTTGGATTAACATAATTTACTATTTTTCAGGCTTACCGGAATTCATTCCATTGCATTTTGGTTTTTCGGGAAAAGCGAATGACTTTGGTAGTAAATATGATATATTTATTCCGGCGTCAATTGGAACATTATTGTACATTGGTTTAACCGTACTTAATTGGTTTCCTCAAATTTTTTATTTTCCAAATCCTATAACCAAAGAGAATGTTATTGAACAATATACGCTGGCGACGAGAATGTTTAGAGTATTAAAACTTTCGTTGGTTTCTATTTTTGTTTTTGTTGTTTTAAAAACAATATCAACAAGTTTAGAAAAAACAAATGAATTCGGTATTTGGCTTTTACCTGTTGCAATTGCTTTAATTTTTATCCCTTTGATTTATTTTATCGTCAAGTTATTTAAAGTTGGTAAAAAGTAACGATTGTCAAAATTATTCAATCCCCAAAATTTGTTTGAAAAGTAAAATATATTGACATGCGTTTTCGCTCCAGATATATTTTAATGAATGTTTCTGTAAAATTCCTGGTCGAGTTGGATCAGCCTCGAATTTTGCTAAATTTTCTACAAAAAATTCAGCCATATAATCGGGTTCAAAACTTTCCCAGTAATACGCTTTGTCTTCGCTGACTTCGGGAATACTTGAATAAGTCGATGCAAAAACCGGTTTACCAAAACGCATCGCTTCGACCGGTGGAAACCCCATGCCCTCGAACTTCGATGGAAAAAGTACAGCTTTGCAATTCTGGTACATCCAATATTTATCTTCGTCCGAAATCAAACCCGGAATAATAATGCGGTACTGCAAACCAAGTTCATTTATGCGGTCTTGCAGTTCGACGGCATAAGCAGAGTTTTTATTTCCGGCAATCACCAGACTATATTCGGGCAAACGCTGCAAAAATTCAATAAGCACTTTGTAATTTTTCTTTGGTTGAACAACGCCAATCGAAAAAAGCAATTTACCCGATGGTGCAAATGCAGGTCGGGCGACGTTTTCAAAAGTTTTAACCGTAACGCCGCAATAAATTACATGCACTGGTATATTTCCGACATTAAGATTTTTACGGACTTCATTTTCGGTAAACTTAGAAATGACAGTGATGGCGGTAGCTCTGTCAACTTTTTTTTGCAAACGTTTCAACCGCAATTTTGCTTTGACAGGTCCTTTTTCGCCAAGAAAATTTAAATCATTTATTGTTAATACGTAAGGCGTTTCGGTAGATGGAAAATGAAAAGAATCTTGATGAATTGTGTACCATAAATCGTATTGCGGACTGAGCGATGGTAAATAACGGCGTTTGAGCGAAATAATTTCGTAATTTACTTTATTGCCAAAAAAACCATCGAAATTTTTAGGTACCAGAAAAGTAAATTCGAAATCGGGATAATCAATTTTCGATATTTCAGCGCCAAACTCAAGCGCCACATGACCAAGCCCCGTATTTACAGCTTTTAATCTGTCGAGGTCAATTAAGATTTTATACTTTTTCATTTTTCTGGTTCATATATAATTTTCTTAATTTGACATATTTAAGAAATGTTGCAAATGCGTTGATAAAACAAATTACAATTCCATAGTATCCATCAAGAAAAGCCGTCTTGATAAAGAAACCTTTAATAAAATTTGTTACCGGACTTAGAAACACTTTCAACAGGGACGATTTTTTGCCTTCATTAAACATATTCACTGCCGAAATGCTTGTAAATTTATCCATCTGTGCAATATGTCCTTCTATAGAAGTATAAGTATAATGCAATATGTCACCATTTAAAAAACCGACTTTGCTGCCATCATTCATTTCGTAACAATCATGCGGATTTTGTCCTCCCCATTTACCTTTATGACGATTCCACAATCGCAATTTTTTGTCGGGATACCATGCGCCATGACGAATCCATTTGCCCAAATAATTATTCATCCGGTTCATGTAGTAACCGTCAAAAGTGAAATTTTGTTTTGCAGTCAGAATATTTTTTTTCAATATTTCGTCCAACGCCTCGTCCGCGTCCAGAGATAAAACATAATCGAATGTTGCTAAAGATGCTGCAAAATTTTTTTGTTGGATATGACCTTCAAATGCGTGTTCAATAAATTTTGAGCCGTAAGACAAGCAAATATTTTTTGTATTGTCTTTCGAAAACGAATCAACCACAACAATTTCGTCCGCTAAATTTTTGACAGACTCTAAACAACGGGCAATATTTAGTTCTTCATTAAAAGTAATTATGACAACCGAAAGTTTATTCATGTTGACTGGCAAATTCGAGCACTTTACTTGCAATAAATTTGATGTCTTCAACGGTCAATTCTGGGTAACTCGGCAGATTGATTCCGCGAGCACTGATGTCGTCTGTAACAGGAAAATTTCCGTCGCCAAGATGTTTATACATAGGCATGGCATGGCATGGATAAAACAGTGGTCTTGTTTCAATTCCGTTTTGTAATAAAAAATCGCGCAAGGGTTCGCGCAATTCTGCTTTTTTTATTAAACAAGAACACATCCAGAATGAATTTTCTGTTTCTGGACGTTGTTCGTGGAATTCAATTGACGTATATTTAAAAGCATCGCTATACGTTTGAGCGATGGTTTTCTTTATATTGATAATATCGTTAATCTGTTCAAGTTGCGCAACGCCTATTGCAGCGCAAATATTGGTCATGCGATAATTGTATCCTATAACGTCATGCCAATATAGAACCGATGTAACTCCTTGGTTTTTTAAATAATAAGCGTCATTTATTAATTTTTCGTTATTCGATACAACCATTCCACCTTCGCCTGTGGTAATGGTTTTATTACCATAAAAACTAAATGTAGCAATATCGCCAAATCCGCCAACATGTTTGCCTTTGTAACGAGTACCGATAGCTTCAGCGCAGTCTTCAATCAATAGTAATTTATGACTTTTACAAATTTCTAAAATTGTATCCATTTCGCATGGAGCTCCGTAAAGATGGACAGCCAAAATGGCTTTGGTTTTTGAAGTAATTTTGCGTTTAATATTATCGGTATCCATTTGCCATGATTTTGGCAAACAATCAACAAAAACCGGCACAGCGCCCAAATATGCAATGGCATTAACACTTGCAACATAAGTAAACGATGGCACAATGATTTCGTCACCGGCTTTGATCCCGAGCGTTAGTAAAGCCAAGTGCAACGCAACAGTTCCGTTGCACACTGCCGTCGCATGATTGACACCAATAAAATTTGCAAATTGTTTTTCGAAAATGTTAATGTATTTTCCCTTGGACGAAATCCATGTAGAATCGAGACATTCGTCAACATACTTTTTTTCATTTCCCTTAAGGTAAGGGTTATATACTGGATATTTATATGCCATGACTTATCTTTTTATTAAAAAACGTGCGTCAAAATTAATATTTTTTTAAATTTTGTCATTTGAAAAAATCAATTAATTCAACGATTTAAAAAATATTTACCAAAAATTATCTTTGTAACATTTTCTATTTAAGAAAAATATTAACTATGATTTTCGAATTAATTAATTTCGACTTTATATATTTTTAACTATTTGAAGATTTTAGTTAGATACCGATCTGTCTTTTTAATTTAGTTACTAACGAATCCCACACGTCTATATTTTCCTGCAATTCATCTTCATCGCAATAATCTGAAATATATAAAGCAGTACTATTTGTTAAATCCAATGTGTCAATTCTAAACTCGATAAAAAAAATTGTATCCTGATTATTTTCAAGCCATTTCCATTTAATGTTCTTCAATTCCTTGACATGAATAAGTTTAGCGATATGGTCAACATTATCCCAAATAAAATTATAGATTTTGCCATCGGTTGTAACTTTGTCTGCAAACCAACCTGTAAGACCCTCGGGTGTACTTAAACGCGGAAAAAGGTGTCTGGGTGACACATTCAAATTGTATTCCAATTCATATTGCTTTTTGATTGACATTATATTTATCTTTATATTTCGACGCAAGTTAATAATATTTTTTATATTTAGAAAAATAACTGTCGTAAAACGAACAAATTTTATTTCGGTGATAATTAGATTTATGAATATTATTAAATCTTTATTATTCGAAAAGTCAAAAAAATATTGGGAATTTAATAAAATAAAATTTATTTTTGCACCCTGAAATTTTAATAAAAATAATGGCGAGGTAGCTCAGCTGGTTAGAGCGCATGATTCATAATCATGAGGTCGGCAGTTCAATCCTGCCTCTCGCTACTCTAAAAATCAAGCCCTTACAAAAAATTGTAAGGGTTTTTTTATTGCCATGTGTAAACAAATGTACAAACAAAATACATATATACTGATTATCAGCAACTTGTATAAATACATAATTATTAGATGTTTGTAAGAATAAATTTAAAAAACAATCGAATTTTTCAAAATTAGCACACAATTAGCACACTTTTGAATAAATATAAATTGTAATATACTTAAAATAAGCTACAAATATATTTAGGTTCGAGAGCTACTTGGAATAGAACTATAAAAAAACTACATTAGACTTATGCAAATGTAGTATTTTTTTTAAATAATTTTATCCATCAATACCAGTTTTCACAAAAACAATTGCAGGTATATCGCATTTTTCACAAATCGTTTTCATTTCTGCTTCGGTTACAATTCTTTTTTCTGTCTTATCCGATAGACTCCAATATTCATACAAATCATTGTCAAGCTCTGCAAACATTGGTATTAACATTGGTTTATCCTGCAATAACCTTATTGCATCGCTTTTGGTTATTTTGCCTTTCAGGATTGATTTTAGTAGTTCTCTTTTGTCCATAAAATTATTTTAAAGTTTTATTATTTAAAGACATATCAGTTAATAATTTCATTGCGCTTTTTAATTCGTAATCACCCAAATTTTTTAACCATTGTGTATCTTTTTTTATAATATCCAACAAGCGTAAATGGTATTGAGTTTTGATTATTTCAACCATAGTTTCACTATCCATTAAAAACGGATATTTGCCGTAATCGTCTGAAAGTAAAGTCATATAATATTCACTTATGTATATTTTTTCAATTTCACTTTGATTTTGAAAAAATATTGGAAGATTTTTTTCGAGTAGCTCACTTTCAATTTTTTCTCTTGCGTTGCCAATTTGAACGGCTTTTAAAAATTCTATTTTTTCACTTCTATTCATTGCGGTATATTGTTTAAATTTTCAATAATTTTATCTAATTGCGCGTCTGTCATTCTATCAAAATCGTAATCAATACCAACCTGTGTACTTTGGAGCGTTGGCAAAGTATATTTAAGCAAATCTAAATAGAACTTCACGCGGTCTTTTGGTTCTAAGACTTCAAAATCTTTTTGGAGTTGGTTAAAATTACTTTGCGCAAAATCGTTTATTGCTTGTCTTAAATCAATACTGATTTTGTTCGGAACGCCTTTTTTTCTGCCGTTCGGATTGTTGGTTGTACCTTTTTTTAGTCCCATTTTTTTTTGTATTTTTTTGTAATTTACAAAAATTTTAAATTTTTGAAATACACTCTTTAAAAATATTTTTTAAAATCCTTTTTTAAAGACCTTAGTTAATAATCTTATTTAAAGATATTATTTAAGGTGTTGTATAATTGTAAAAGTCATTGTAAACATCATTGCAACACTAATAAAAATAAATTGTAAAAAAATCAATTTTCCTTATTTAAGGTGTTGCAATGGTGTTGCAATGGTGTTGTTATAATTTTAAATTTTCCATCACCTTTTTTCTAATTTCATTCTCATTATTTTTCATATTTTTAATCTTTGTACTTTTGCGGTCTGTTTCGCAAATTTCGATTAATTTTTCTAAACTTAAATCGAATGAAATATAAAATCCCCGTGTATGGTAACTGTAATAAACCAAGCGCCAATTTAATTTTAGCTCAATAATTATTTTATCAAAATGGTATCTTAATAAATATTTGCTTAATTGGTCGCTGATAATGCCGTCTTTTTTCGCGTTACCTGACATTCTACTCAATAAGAATTGTTTATTTGCTTTACTATATGGTTTCGTGCCTAATATTGATTTAATGGCTAAAAACGCTAATAGTGTTACAATTTCAATTTCAGATTTTTCGTGTTCAAAATAATCAAATAGCATTTCTTTATTGATACCTGTCATCGGCGTTTTTTCAGGTATCGAATCATAAAGCAATTTTCCGTTTTTATAAGTTCGTTTGCTATTGCCTAAATTTATTCCAAAATATTTGGCAGACGATTCCAAGTTTCCAGTTTCATCGCTAAGTTCTAATTTAAGAGAATGTTTATAGATTGCATAATCTATTATGTCATTCATTACTTTTTTCGTATTCTCAAAAATACCTGACAACAAACAAACCGGAAAATTTAAATATTTAATATCATTGTCCATTTTCACGCCTCCACAAATTTATTAAACCAATCGTAAAACTGTGCAAAGGTCTTGACAATTATATAAATGCCGTTGGATTGTTCTATCTGCTTTTGATACGCTTTTTGATGTGCGCTTTGTCGGTCGTTTGTGGCGAAACATTTAATTTCGATTGCAATAAATTTGCCGTTTATAATTGCTTTTAGGTCAGACGTTCCACGTTGCGAACTACTATAAACACGTCTTATAGTTCCAATGGTGCGAACTCTACCAATGACATCAGTAAATGTTTTACGGTCATCAATTATTCTACCCTCACAGCCTGTGCGCTCTACATGATAACCATTAAATTTGATGTAATCCATTACACAGTTAGTTAATCCTTTTGTATTTTTATCTGTGTATTTCGGTGATGTTCGTGCATCATCTGGAAAATTAGGATAACGTTTACGCTGATTTGCAAAATAAAGTTCTTTGAGTTGGTAAAATGCAAATTTTGAATTATCTTTGTCCTGCTCAATATTAATGCCGTTGGTCGCTTGACCTGCGGCATTTTTGTTTTTAATACTATCCATAATTATTTAGAATTATAGATATAATTTTCTGCGGCTTGCGCTGCAATGGTAGGTCTGCCGGATTGTAACCAGTTCAATATTTCGGAACGGTTAAAAGCCAAAAATTTGCCGTCCTTATAGTAAGGTATTTTTTTGAAGTGTGCTAAGGTTCGGATAGTTGCCTCTGCACGTCCGGTGATTTGCGAACATTCTTTTATCCTTATATGTTCGCTTGGTGGCGTGGTTTGCGCCTGTGGCTGTGGATTGGAAAGTAAAAGATTTAATTTATTTACTTCGCCGATTAAAAAACTTAACGCTTCCGGCACTTGGTCGAAAGTAATTTTACTAAATTCATTCATAATACTGAATATTAAAATAATATAATTATCTCCCCACGAAAAGACTTAATTATATCATGTTTCAGTATTAGAATGTATCCTTATTACGCGGGCGGCTTTAGACTTTACAGTATAAAGTGTTTCCTTATTACGCGGGCGGTTCTAAAACCATACTTTGACGAGTATTTGCCGGCTTAAAATCAATATTCGTGGATATTGTTATTTAAGTGGTGCTGCAAAATTAAGAAATATTTATTGATTTATTATTATATTCAAACTTATTTAATGTTTTTTTTTATTAACAAAAAAAACGCAACAAATAACTATTGATTTATACATAATTATTTGATTTAATGAATTTTATTCATTTTTAAAAATTTTTAAAAATGCCAATTCTATTTTTAAAAATCAATTTATCGTTCTTAAAAATAAAAAGTCCACAATAAAAACAGATTCCGGCTGTCTTTACGTGGACTCTGGCAGTTTATAAATAAACTGTTTATCGTTAAAATTTCAAATGTAAACCGGAATTTTACAAGTGAACATCTATCTATGCAATAAGTTTGATATTATCGTTTTGAACTTGGTTTAATGGTTCGGTTTCGGGGTGCTTTTTTTCTGCAATTTCGTCGATAATGTCAGAAATTTCATTTGCAAAATCTGAAATTTCTTTAAAATGTTCGTATGAAACAGTTTGATAAGTCATGTAAAACGTTTCGATACTTCGTAATATGTCATGTAATTCCCACAATTCGTCTAAACTCATTGTTAATTCAAACGTTTCGCTTAATTCATTTCTAATATAATCAATTAAATCAGTATCGTTTTTGTATTTCGATTTGTCTAATTTCAATTTTCCGAATGTAATTTGTTGTTTTACTGGCTTTATAATTTCGCTGTCATTATTGCCAAATATACGCCACAAATAAAAATATTTTAGGGCTGTTAATTTGATTGTCGTATTCATTTTTTAAATTTTAATTTGTTTAATTCTCTTAATAATTCTGGACTTGTTTTAATAATCGTTGCCGCTCTATTTACGCCACTTACATTTCCAGTCGGGGCAGACCATTCTTCAGTTACTTTGTATATACCTTTTTTAGTTGTAATTTCAACACCATTTTTAACAATATTCATAAACTCACCATAAGATATATGACCATGCCATTTATAAACCGCTTGGTCAATTGCATGATAAGGCTGGTCTGTTTCGCTATTATGCCATCTCATGCAATATTTTTTCATTTCCGACAATTGCGACTTCGTATAAAATTTATAATACTCTGAACTGTCAATATTATTGTTTTTATCGCTACCGGTCGCTTCGGTCGTTTTGTCCTTACTTTTTGAAATTTCATTCAATTGCTTAGCAAAGTTATGAATTTTTTTTGTTTCACGAATGACTTTTGCAGTTTTTTCGATTGCGTTTATGCTGTCATTCGATAATATTTTACTGAAAATATAAAACAGTATGCCAATAGATAAAACGATTGAAATTATAATTTTTGGGTGTAAAGCTAAATTTTTCATATTCGATATTATAAAAATTTGATTTTTTCAGATATTTGACACCTAATTTGACAACCAAAACATTTAAAGTATTGATTTATTGATACTGTTACGAGTCTTTATAAGACTAACACAAATATTTTTCATAAATTTATTTTTTAAAGTTTGTCAGATTTGCTAAAAACTTGGTTTTGTCATTATCAGCAAAACTACCCAAATATAATTCAGTTGTTTTGATGTTTTGATGTCCCAAACTTTCAGAAATAAAACTTATTGGTACATTGCTATTTTTCAAAATTGTAGCAAAACTATGTCTGGCAGTGTATGTCGAAACATTTTTTTCAATTCCTAAATTACTACAAATTTGCTTAATATGTTTATTTACTAATTTCGTGAAAAATTTAATCTTTTTGTGTTGGTCAACTGGTGATAAATCATTTGTAAGAATTGAGAAAATATAATTGTCTGGATAAGTGTTTTTATTAGCGTATCTATCAATTATTGCTTTTATTTCGGGTGTGATAGGTATTGCAATTGTCTTTTGCTTATTTTCAGTAGTTTTCTTTGTTTTCTCCCTTACAAAAGTAATCGTATTATCATTTATATTCTTAAACTTTAAACGTGCTATATCGCTAATATTTACGCCATTTCCTAAGTAACTTAAAATAAAAAAATCTCTATATTTTTCGAATAAATTATTTTGCAAATCAGCATTATAAATTTTCTCAATGTCGGTAAAATCCAATGCCTTTTTTATGTTTGCGCCACTTGGTATAACAAATTTATCTTTGCCAAAAGGATAGTTTTCTTTATTGAATAATGGTGATTCATTTATAAGTGTTCGTACATTTCTCAAATACATTCCGATTGTAGTTAATGACTTGCCTTTTTTTAGCATATATTTTTTATAGTCATTCAGAAATGAAATTGTAATGTCATCAATTGACAAATCTTTTTTAAAATTTCGCAATGATTTTAGAGTACCGTCAAAAGTGTTTGCCGTTCCAATACGTTCCGCTTTTATTAAATCGTCCCTTTTTTGTTCTATAATGGAATAAAAATTTTTAGTCAAAGGTTTCTCAAAGAACTTTTTTTCAAAAGTATCAAAACTGAAATTTTCAAGTTTATCAATTATTTCTTTGGCTCTGGTTTCTTTTGCGGCAAGGTCTAATTTTATATTTTTAAGATTGTCCGGTATTTTCTGTTTAGGTTTCGGGTTAAAGATAAATTCATTCTCTTCATTGGTCAAATTTATTCCGGTGGCATAATATTTTACTTTCCTTTGAAAAATTATTCTTAATCGTACCGGATAAGTATTGCTTTTTACGCTTGGTCTGCTTTTATCTAAAAATATCGAAGTCGTTACTTTATAATCGTTTATCCTATTTTTCATAATGTTTACCATTTAAAATTTTTGGTAAACAAATGTATAAACAAAATCGCAAATAAACAATATAAAACACAAAATAAATATAAACAAATTTTCTTAAATCATTAATTTTGTGTAATTTTGCAAAGAATGAAAAAACATATCAAATCAAATAAAACATAAAAATTATGATTCATAATCATGAGGTCGGCAGTTCAATCCTGCCTCTCGCTACAAAGAAAAACAGGCGGTTACAGAATATTGTAACCGCCTGTTTTTTTTGATACATACAATATACATACAAATCAAAAGAAAAAATCACCTGTTTTTCAAGGTGATTTTTTCAAAAATAGCATACGCGAAAAAAACTTTTTCAAGCAACGGTAACCGAACCAACAAACTGACTGTTTGAAATATCTTTCCCGTCGGCAGTTTGAAAAATTAACCAACACTGCGCAACTTTACCGCTGTAGTTTGCCGGAACGCTAAGTTCTGCGACCTGTGCATTTCTTTGAATCGCACTAATTTGATATGCTGCTTCGCCGGTGTCTTCGAAAAATGAAGCTAAAACAGCAACATCATCGGTTTTTGCATTACCGGTGCCCGTGTTGTCAGTCCAACCAAATTGAATTGCCGCAGGGTTTGCACTTGCAACAGTTGGATTCACTGCACCTGTCAATTTACCAGCGCTCAAAAGTGTAGATTGGTAATCCATCACAAAATTTGGAGCCGTGCCTGTTACGGCATTTTTCACGTTGTACGACATTGCGGCATTAAAGCCGGTCTGTCCAACTGCCAGCGCTTTAAAACCAATTGGCAAAAATCCGGTGAATGGTTTCAAGAAACCTAATACCACTGAAAATTTTGTTCTTTGGCTTTGCTGCTTTTCTGTGTTGGGGTTTTTTACGCTTTGCGGTCTGGCTCTTAGATAACTGATTCCTTTCCAGTTTCCCCCTACGACTGTTCCGACTTTTCCGGATATGCCGCCTAAAATACCTTGTTTTATGACTCCCATGATAATAAAAGTTTAAATTAATACTAAAATTGTTCGAACCATTTCGGACTTGGTACGGCTTTGATATTGACTTTTTATTATTTTTATCTGTCATAACTAATCCGATTTGATTTCGAGTAAAATTACATAGTATATTGATATGGCGTATTATATAGGCTTTTTATGCTTGTTTTTACTTTTGTTTGCTTTTTACTAAAGAAAAGAATCAGTTTGCACAAATACAAAGCGTGCAAAGCGTGCAAAGCGTGCAAAGTGTGCAAAGTGTGCAAAGTATGCAAACCGTGCAAAGTGCAAAATCCAATTATTTCAATTTGAAAAATGTTCTGATTTGAAAACGCAATGAAACCAACCCGCGCAATAATAAAACCAAATATTTTTAAAAGAAAAAAGAAAAAAAACGGCAAAAAAAAAATAAAAAAGAAAGCAAATTTTTAAGGCAGGGTTGTTGGGTTTTGTCAAGGTTTTTGCAAAATTTATTTTACCTTAAAAAATCAATTAATAATAAAAAAAATATTGCAAAACCCGCAGGGCCTGACCTTGACGAAACTTAGCGCGGTGGGTCGTGCGAACCCTGACTAAATTGCTTCCATTTTTTATTTTTTGAATCAATTAATTAGGCACGAATACCTTATAAGGGCGAATTTTTTACGATAGTTTTACGAATGCAAAAAGGAACTTAAAAGGGTGAGAACATCATTGTAAAATTTTACGTGCTGGAAATCTTTTATTTTTAAGTGTTGGTAGATTGATTTTAAATAAGTTTCTGATAAAATGTGGAGTATTTCTTTTTCATCAGCATTTTGGATTTTGTTATAATCGAGTAGCGAATAAAGTTCTATTAGGTTTGTTTTGCGGCGAATACGTTTGTATTCTTTGGCGTTGAAATATGGTGAATCGATTGGAAAACATTGATAGACCATGAAAATGGAAGTGTAAATTTCTGAGTAATCAGAAATTTTAAGATTTGCATTGAATAAGGTTTGCAATTCTTTGAAAACATCAAGTTTTGATGTCAAGGCTTCGTTTGTTGCTGTTGTAAATTCGAATTGTTTCATTTACAATGTAAATTTGGTTTATCTGTCAATTTTATTACCAGGTGGTCTTAATAGTTTTATTTTTCTATTTTGACATTCCGGCAAAGTTGGATATGCATAAATTTTGCGCTTTTCTTCAATTAAGCATTGTTCTTCTGTGCCTTCGAACTGAATGACAAATTTTAAATCTGGAAATGGTAAACCATTTGGATAACGCCCAGATGCACCATTGCAAGTTTTACCATATTTCCAAATTTCGCCGGCAAACAAATAAACATTACCGGACGAACAATTGTAACATGGAAAATTACCAGATGTCGTTGCGACTAATGCATACTGAACACAAAAATTACTGGAATAATTTTTTGTTATGATACTGTCAATTTCTTTGTCGCGCTTTAAAACGCGGTCTTTCGACAAATAAAACATAAAAAAGATAACAGGTACAAGCAAAAATAAACCAATAGTATTTTTAGTACCAAGTAGATTTACTACTTTTGTCATTGAATTGTTTTAAACGATTAGCAATAATTGTTAAAACTTCTTAGCACTGTGAAAGTTTGCCGACCGGAACAGTGCTATTTTTATTTTTAATAACTTATGAAATTTTTCTTACAAATTTCGACTTACATTTTCAAACTTCACTAAAACCGTACTTTTTCAATACAGGTAATAATTTCTCAATATGTGAATCATTTAATTTTCTTTCGCCACGAACTGCTTTACTCAGCGTTGTTGGTGGTAAACCTGCTTCTTTTTCCAGTTGATTTACTGATAAGGCAGGTCTTTCTTTTAAAAATTCGATTATCTTTTCTTGCATTGACATTAACAATTATTGCTGAAACAAAAGTAATGACTATGCAATTACACACCAAAAGTAAACACATTATTTTATTTGTCCTAATTTTAGGACACGAAAAATTCAATCAAATTATCGTTTTGCTTACAAATAAAACAAAATCAATTAAATAAAAAATTCCTTGTTTTGGGGCGGTGGTCGGGGACGTGGTGGTTGAGTTTTGGCGTTTTTTTGCTGTCGGTCGGGCGTGGGTGGAAAAATGGATAGTGAAAAATGAAAAATACCTTAAAAAAATCAAATCAATATTTTTTCATTTTGAATTTTCCATGTGTGGAGTGGTGCTTTTTAAATTTTTTCGAAAGGAATGGCGCGAAATGAAACGGAATGTTGCGTTGGGACTGGCTAAGGAATGGTGTGGAATGGAGTGAAATGAAGTGAGAAAATTTTAAAATGCAAGGAACGGTTGGCGTGCGTCGGGT
>Ga0265327_10002787_pt1 | contig 17658 bp, 11 predicted proteins | sample 41621metaG_FD_202089 | JGI IMG/M metagenome (GOLD analysis project Ga0265327, IMG submission 202089) | Rhizosphere microbial communities from Carex aquatilis grown in University of Washington, Seatle, WA, United States - 4-16-21 metaG | ecosystem: Host-associated > Plants > Roots > Rhizosphere... | reverse complement strand
ATGAGCTGACAAAGTTACCGTTTGTTTATGCAGTTTGGGCTCTGCGACGCGGTGTGAAAAACGACGAACTCCGCCGCCAACTCCATTCCGCAAAAGTGTTCGGCATGGATACGCTGGACAACATCATCAATACGCGCCCCGAATATACGCTCGAATTCCGCAAGGATTACCTTGGTTGGCATATCCATTATCATCTTGGGACCGATGAGCGTCGTGGAATTGCCAGGTTTGTTGAACTCCTGCGTAAACACGGTCTTGGTCCGGTTTATGAACCGCATTTTGTTTCATGACTAAGCTGGCCACCATCGTTGCTTTTCTTGCCTCCATGACTACCGCCATGTGCCAATTAAACGAACGCGCCGTTGACGAATTGTTCCAGGATTTTTCAGGCGACCATCCGGGCGCGGCCGTCATGGTCATCCACGATGGCAAGCCGGTGTTCGCCAAAGCCTATGGGATGGCGAACGTGGAGAAAAAAGTACCGTGCACAACGAATACGAACTTTCGCCTCGCCTCGGTGACAAAGCAGTTCACGGCGATGGGCATTATGGTCCTGGCCGGGCGTCATAAGTTGTCGCTGGATGATAAGATTACGAAGTTTTTTCCGGACTTTCCCAAATACGGCGAGCAGATCACCGTCCGCCATCTTTTGACACACACATCTGGTGTTTTCGATTACGACGACCACGTTCCGCCCGGAATCACCGTTCAACTCAAAGACAAAGATGTGCTGAAAACTGTGCAGGAACACGATGGGACGTATTTTCCGCCTGGAACAAAATTCCGTTACAGCAATTCCGGTTACGCGCTGCTTGCGTTGATCATCGAGAAAGTCTCGGGACAAACTTACGCGCAGTTTCAAAAGGCGAATATTTTTGATCCACTTGGCATGAAGAATACGGTGGCGTTCGAGGAGGGGATTTCGACTGTGCAGAACCGGGCGTATGGTTATGCGCCGACGAACCCCGGGTTCGTGCCTGCCGATCAGAGCCTCACCAGCGCCGTGCTCGGCGACGGTGGAATTTACTCTTCGGTAGTCGATATGTTAAAATGGGACCAGGCGCTTAATACCGAGAAACTCATCAGCCGCAAAATGTTGGAGGACGCATTCACCGCGCATTCCAGTAACTCGGACATGCCCGGCAGCGGTTACGGCTACGGATGGTATGTGGCCGGTCCCAATCACGTCTGGCACTACGGCAGTACTTGTGGGTTCTCCACCAAAATTGAACGATTTCCGCAGAAAAAGACGACAATCATCGTGCTGACTAATCGCCGTGATGCCGGACTTTCTGAGATCACGCCGAAGCTCGTTGAAATCGTGATGGGCGCAAAGCTCTGATCAGTTTTTGATCGAGCCGTTTTTATTCAAGACCTGTCTTTTTTGTGGGAGAAAATGGTAAGGACGACGCATCTCTTCACCGTCGAATAAATCGGACGGACTACCAATTTGCGGCAGAAAACGTGGCCTTACGTTTAATCGGAGGCAGATATGGCAGATGAAATCATTTATCCGGTGAACGGCAAGCGCGTGTGGTGGGGTGCTATTTTCGCGGGCGGCATCGTTACTCTGCTGGTCAGCTTCATGTTGGGTTTGCTGGGAATCGCTATCGGCGCCGCCAATATCGATTTTCACAATGGAATTTCGGCGAGCGGCGTCGGACAGAGCGCATTGATCTGGTGGTTGGTCATCACGTTTATCGCTTATTTTTGTGGCGGCTGCGTCGCTGGCAGATTGGCGAACGTAATTCGTCGCGGGGATGCGATGCTTCACGGGATAGTTAGCTGGGGCGTTGTCACCATTGCTGTCGTTGTGCTCGTTGGCTCGACCGTGGGTGGTGTTCTTTCTGGCATGACGAATTTTCTCGCAGGCGGTTTGCAAGCACGGGGAAGCCATCAATTCAGCGCGCAAGTTCAGCTCAATGAACCTGCGGGTGGCAATGCAACCGCCGGAACCCCCGCCTCATCCAACGATTTGAATCAGAACAATTCGCAATCCTCGCAGTCCGGGTCCTCCGCAGATCAGGACCGTCAACAAATGCGCGAATCAGCAGGCGCTGCGGCGCAAATGACGTCAGAGGCAGCGACATGGACATTGGTCGCGCTTGCCGTCGGGGGATTGGCAGCGATGTTCGGCGGTGCTTCTGGCCTTGGCAGAACGCGCGTGCGAACCAGCGCAACGACCACCGCTCGAGCGTAGGCGCCGCAAAAGATGTTTCTTAAGCCGGAATTCTGTGCATAATTTCGGCGTGAAGGTTCTTCTTCGAATAGTGCTGGCGTTTTTCGTCGCCTTATCTGCACACGCCGAAGCGAATACCCAATGGCGGTTAGTCCTTTCGACGGACACCGTTCAACCCGGCCAAACCGTCATGGCGGGGCTCGAGATGAAAATGCCGCCGAAGTGGCATTCTTACTGGCGCAACCCCGGCGATTCCGGAATTGCGACATCGATTAAATGGACGCTTCCGCCCGGTGTCAAAGCCGGTGAAATCCAATGGCCGATTCCCAAGAAATTTACCGAGAGCCAGGGCGAAATCAGTCTCGTTACCTACATTTACGAAGACACGGCGATTCTTTTAATACCTTTGGAAATTTCTAAGGACCTCGCACCTGGCCCACTCCAACTTCAGGGAAAAGTTTCCTGGCAAGAATGCGAACAACTCTGCATTCAAGGCCACACCGATGTTACCGCGACGCTCAATATCGGAACTGAAACAAAGCCTTCCGCCGCCGCAGCGTTGATCGATCAATGGCGTCAACGCCTGCCACTGGCCGAACCAAAACAGAACGCTAAAGCCTTTTGGGAATCCACCGCCGCCACCGGCGATGAGCGAATAATCGTTATCGAATGGCAGACCGCAGACACCAACGCAGATTTCTATTCCTACAAACAATCCGGCTTCGACGTCGCTGGCGCATCCCAGCGAACTTCCGACGCAGGCAAGGTTCAAATCCGCAAGAAAGTCACCAAATCAGAAGGTGAATGGCCAACCAGTTTGGCTGGCGTTCTCGTGACTGGTGCGAATGAAGGATACGAAGTCTCGTTGCCAATCGGCTCAGCTCCCGTCGCCGCGATTGCGGGCACTGGCGCCAATTCGGCTTCGCTGATAAAAATGCTCTTCTACGCGTTTCTCGGCGGACTGATTCTAAACATCATGCCGTGTGTGCTCCCGGTGATCGCGTTGAAAGTTTTGGGTTTCGTAAACCAGGCGAAAGAAGAGCCCCGGCTTGTTCGTAAACTCGGAATTGTTTATGGGGTTGGTGTTCTCGTGTCGTTTGTCGTGCTCGCCCTCATCGCGATTGGCGTCCAAAAAGCCGGCGGCGTTCCGGATTGGGGGACCGCCTTCCGCAACCCAATTTTTCGCGTTTTGATTACGATCCTGATCACGCTGGTCGCTCTTAACCTGTTTGGATTATTCGAGGTCACGTTGCACGGGGGCACTCTTGGTGCAGCAGCGGAACTTACCTCCAAAGAAGGTTACCCCGGCGCATTCTTCAATGGTGTGCTGGCCACCATCCTCGCGACGCCCTGCACGGCACCGTTCCTTGTCGGCGCGCTGGCCTTTGCATTTACGCAACCGCCGCCAATTATCGTCTTAACCTTTCTCGTCGTTGGGATCGGTTTGGCGCTTCCGTTTGTCATCATTTGCCTCGACCCGCGCCTGCTCAAATTCCTGCCGAAGCCCGGAGTCTGGATGCATCATTTCAAAGTTGCCATGGGTTTTCCGGTGCTTGCGACGGCCATGTGGCTCTTCTGGTTGACCGCCACGCGTATGGGCAAATCAGGCGTTCTGTGGTTCGGCCTCTTTCTCGTGATGCTTGCCTTCGCTGCTTGGGTCTGGGGCCAATTTGTTCAACGCAGCTTCAAACGTCGCGGGTTCGCCATCGTCACGGCACTATTGGTGCTGGTTGTTGGCTACACCTACATTCTTGAAGGCAAACTCGCCTGGCGCTCCAATGGAATGATCAAAGAAGCGATTGTCTGGAAACCGTGGAGTTCCGAGGCTGTTGAAAAGGCGCGCCGCGACGGCCATCCCGTTCTGGTTGATTTCACAGCCGACACGTGCCTCAACTGCCAGTTCAACAAGCTGACCAGCATCGAAGTCGCACCGACGGAAAAGAAGCTGAAAGAAATCGGTGCGGAGACTTTCGAGGCCGACTATACGGATCAAAGTCCTGTAATCGCGAAGGAACTTCAACGTTACGGTCGGCCCGGTGTGCCTCTTGTCCTGATTTTTCCCACGGACCTCAACAAACCAGCAATCGTGCTGCCGCCACTGTTGACGAAATCGATCGTCCTCCACGCGCTTGATGAAGCGGTGGGTGCAGTCGCTCCGACTCAGAGCGCCTCTCGCTGATGCGCTGAACTAGAGCGACGCGAAAACTTTCTCGAGGAACAACCGGTTTGCTTTCGCGTTCGCGGTCACTTCGTCGAAAGTTTTGCCCGCGGCGCACTCAACCATTACCGGTCCGTTGAAACCGGCTTTTTTCAGTTCGCCAAACACCGCCGGGAAATCGACTTTGCCCTGACCAAACTGCACGAACACATCGCCCTTTTGCCCGTCACAATCTTTCGCGCAAAAGCCGGTGACGTATTGCACGATCGGCTTCAATTGTTCGACCGGATCTTTGCCGGTGTAATAAATGATGTTGCCCGCGTCGTACCAGATCTTGAAATTGGATTTGTTGACGGCCTTGATACATCGCAAAATTTCTTCAGCGGCACCGCTCCCGCCGCCGTGCGGTTTCATCACGAGCTTGATGTTTTTGTCCGCGCAGTAGTCCGCGATATCAGCCATCAACTTGTAATAGGTGTCGAAATGCTCGGGCTTCTCCACGCCAAAGGTCAGCATCCATTCCGTGCCGAGCGTGTGCGCGTTATCAACCTGCTTGCGCACGTCTTTGATTTGTTCATCGAGCGACATGCTTTCTTTTTGGCGCAAAGCGCACATGTTCGCGCGCAAATGATGCGCCGTAGTTTTTTTCTTCAACCCCGCCAGGTATTCTGGCGTCGCATTCGACCCGTTGAACGGATCATCCGGCATCGTGGTGAGATACCCGAAATACTTGTAGCCGGCCTTTTCCGCGCCGGCCAAAGCAACGTCAATACCCCAGTTGGCGCGTTGCGGCACCGTAATCGGCTGAGTCTTCGTGCCGAACTGTTGCATCCATGGCCGATTAAAAGCCCCGATGGGCCAACTCACTCCGGGTTTGGCCTGGGCCGAAAGAGCTGCGCCGGTGACTGCTAGGGCGGTGGTTTGGACAAAGTGACGTCGGGACATGCGATGCGTGTTCATATATCTGAGAGCCGCACTTTACGATTGCTGATTTGCCGTTGACGAGCCTTTTTTGCCGAACATGTGATGGGCTGGACAATTTTTGGTTAGGCTTTGACAAAACTGGCGCAGAGTGGGAAGGGGCGCGACCGTACTTTTATGGTGCGCTGGCGCACAAAAGCAACGCCGCGCGAATGGACTTTATGCCTACAACAATTTCACGCCGACAACCTATCAACAAACCGGAAATCCGATGGACCCGCCGGCCTCTCGATAACTTTTTTGAGCCCAAAACTGTCGCCGTAATCGGCGCTACTGACAAGGCAGGCAGCGTCGGCCGCGCCGTTATCGAAAATCTTCGCGGTTTCGAAGGCACTGTTTATCCGGTCAATCCGAAGCGCGACGAAGTCCTCGGTTTCAAATGTCTCTCGAACCTCGCCGCTGCTCCGAAACCAGTTGATCTCGCTGTGATTTGCACACCCGCCTCAACCGTTCCCGGGATTATGCGCGAATGTGTCGGGGCAAAAATTCCTGCTGCGATCATTATTTCCGCGGGTTTCAAAGAAGTCGGTCCTGAAGGCAAGGCGCTCGAACAGGAGGTCCTCAATGAAGCGAAAAAGGGCGGTATTCGCATCGTGGGGCCGAACTGTCTCGGCATTATCCGTCCGCATCTGAAATTCAACGCCAGCTTCGCCGCCGCTACGCCGCCTGTTGGCAATCTCGCCTTCATCAGCCAAAGCGGCGCGCTCTGCACTGCGATTCTCGATTGGAGTCTGCGCGAAAATGTCGGCTTCAGCGCCTTCGTGTCGGTTGGTTCCATGGCCGATGTGAGTTGGGGCGACCTCATTTATTATCTCGGCGACGACCCGCACACGCGCAGCATCGTTATCTACATGGAATCCATCGGCAACGCGCGCGCATTTCTTTCCGCCGCGCGCGAAGTGGCTCTGACCAAACCAATCATCGTCATCAAAGTCGGACGCACTGAAGCCGCCGCCAAAGCTGCCGCCTCGCATACCGGTTCAATGACCGGCAGCGATGCCGTGCTGCATGCCGCGTTCCGTCGTGTCGGCGTCTTGCGCGTCGATAGCATTGCTGAATTATTCGACATGTCCGAAGTTCTCGCGAAGCAACCGCGTCCAGCCGGCCCGCGCCTCGCGATCGTGACAAACGCCGGCGGCCCTGGCGCCTTGGCCACCGACATGCTCGTTACTTGCGGCGGCGAACTCGCAAATATTACGCCGGAAACTCGCAAAGCCCTCGATGCCTTGCTCCCGCCACACTGGAGCCACGGCAATCCAATCGATATCCTGGGCGACGCTGCCCCGGATCGTTACGCAAAAGCCGTCGAACTCGCCGCGAACGATCCCAACACCGACGGCGTCCTGACCATTCTCACGCCACAAGCCATGACCGACGTCGCCGGCACCGCGCGCGAACTCAGTCCGCTTGCCAAGCTCGGCAAACCGCTTTTGGCAAGTTGGATGGGCGGGCCTGCGACGGATCAAGGTGAAGAGATTCTTAACAAAGCTGGCATTCCCACTTTCAAATATCCCGATCGCGCAGCGAAGGCGTTTTGCATGATGTGGCACTACAGCCAAAATCTCCGTGCCATCTACGAAACGCCCGCACTGCCGCAGAATTCTGACGCGATCGGCGTTCGCCGCGTTAAAGCCGAGAAAATTATCGCTTCCGCGCTCAAGTCGAATATGACGCTTCTGCCGGAACTTGAATCTAAACAAATTCTGGCCGGTTACGGAATCCCAACCGTCGAGACGCGCATCGCCACGAAAGAAGATGTCGCCGTCGCGCACGCTGAAGACCTCGGCTACCCCATCGTAATCAAACTGTTCTCGAAAACGATCACGCACAAAACTGACGTTGGCGGCGTCCACCTCAACATCCGTAGTGATGCCGGGGTACGTCGCGCGTTCAGAGCGATAAAAGATTCGGTCGCCGAAAAATCCGGCGCGGAACATTTCCAGGGCGTTACCGTCCAGCCGATGATTCAGACCAACGGATACGAAGTGATTTTGGGCAGCAGCAACGATCCACAATTTGGCCCCGTTCTCTTATTCGGTGCCGGCGGTCAACTCGTGGAAGTCTTCAAAGATTCCGCGCTCGGCCTGCCACCGTTGAATCGCACGCTGGCGCGACGGTTAATTGAACAAACAAAAATCTTTACCGCATTGAAAGGCATCCGCGGTCGTGCCCCGGTTGACATTGCGGCGCTGGAAGAATTGCTCGTCAACTTCAGTCATCTCGTGGTTGAACAACCGCGCATCAAAGAAATCGACATCAACCCGCTCGTCGTTTCTTCCGAAACGATGATCGCGCTGGATGCTCGCATGGTGCTGTATCCCGGCACAGTCAAAGATGAGCAATTGCCCACGCCGGCAATTCGTCCATACCCGACTCAATACGTGACCAAGTGGCATCTTAAGGACAGACAATCGGTGACTATTCGCCCAATCCGTCCCGAAGACGAACCACTGGTCGCCAAATTTCACGAGACCTTGTCGGAGCAAAGTGTTTACTATCGCTATTTCAGTCACCTGAAATTGGCCGACCGCATCCGGCACGAACGTCTCACGCGCATTTGCTTCAACGACTACGATCGCGAAATCGCTCTGGTCGCCGTCCGTGAACATCGCAATAAGGCGCACGAGATTATTGGCATCGGACGCATGAGCCGCATCACGGGCGTGAACGAAGCGGAGTTCGCCTTGCTTATCAGCGACCACTGGCAAGGCAAAGGCCTTGGCAGCGAGTTATTGCAACTCCTCGCCCGGTTTGCGCGCGACGAGAAACTTGATCGCATCCTCGGTCATATATTGCCGGACAACGCGCGCATGTTGCAAACGTGCCAGAACTGCGGCTTCGATGTGCAATTCGACAAGGCCGCCGGCGAATACATCGCGCAATGTGTTACCAAGTGAGTCAGAAGAACCCTCGATTGCAAACGGACGGTCTTTTGATAGTGTGCAACGCTTAATGCGGACTATTGGCAAATTTATTGTCCTTTTCCTGGCGTTGGGAATGCTTGCGTATCGCTCAACTGCGCAAACCAATATATTTCCGTCTGACCCGTTGCTCGACCTGCTCATCAAGAAAGGCTACGTCAGCGAAGATGAAGCCAAAAAGGTGCGGGCCGAAGCCGCCGCCGCGCAAACCAACAGTACCGATTTCGCGCGCAGCAAATGGTCGATCGGGAACGGCTTCAAAAAGGGCGAGTTTTTCGGAGATATCCGTTTGCGATTCGACCAGCGCACGGTCCACAGCCCGAACGGTTCCCGCTTCGAGCTCGACCGTCTTCGTTACGCCGCGCGTGTCGGCCTGCGGGCCGATCTTGTTGGCGATTTCTATTTTGGCCTTCGCCTTGAAACCGCATCGAATCCCCGCTCTTCGTGGGTGAACTTTGCCACTTCGACCAGCGGCGCGCCGTATTCCGGGCCCTTTGGAAAAGCATCTGCCGGCATCGGCGTCGGCCAATTGTATATAGGATACAAACCCAAGCCGTGGCTCGACATCACATTGGGCAAGATGCCCAACCCGCTTTATACCACGGCAATGCTCTGGGATCCCGATTTGAATCCCGAAGGCGCTGCCGAGCGGTTCAATCTCAAAGTCGGCGAGGCCGAACTCTTCGCCACCTTTGGTCAATTTTACTACGAAGACGTAAACCCGACTCGAAGCGCCGCCTTTCTGGTGCCCACGATGCCGGCGGGGGCCGACGCTCCTTCTCCATGGCTGTTCGCATGGCAACTCGGCGCGAACTACCACATCAATCAGGACCTCTCCGCCAAAGCCGCCGCGACGATCTACAACTACACCAGCCACGGTGCGAATTCCCAAACCGGCAGCTCGGTGTTGAGCCCCGGCTTCAACGGCCCATATGTCGGGGAAGGCGCGACAAACTTTAGCGGCAGTAGTGGATTTCCGAGCGGCCCGAACAACGGCTTCGCCTTCAATCAGACGGGAATTAATGACCTGCTTGTTCTCGATTTTCCATTCGAACTTAACTTCAAAATCTCCGACTATCGCGCCCGTTTCTTCGGTGATTTCGCCATGAACCTGGACGGGGCTGAGCGTGCCCGCGCCGCCGTGAATGGTGCGGCTAATAACACGTCGATGAAGCTCACTTTACCTTTGCAGAAAAATGACGACAAAGCGTACCAGTTCGGTTTCGCGTTCGCAAACGGCGATAACATCAACACAGTGAACAACGCCAACAACCACCGTGGCGGCTGGGAAACACGTGTTTACTGGCAGCACGTCGAACAATATGCGATCGATCCTAACTTGATGGACTCGGATTTCTTTGAAGGTCGTGAAAATCTCGAAGGAATTTACGTCGCTGCCGCCTACAGCATGACTGATAACATCATCGGCACGGTCCGATTCGGTCATGCCTGGCGCATCAATCCAGCGCTCGGCACAGGCGGAGCCAACCAGGATATCCCGTTCATCAACCCAATTCGCGACTACCAGATCATCCAGGCCGATTTAAGCTGCAAATTCTAAGGTCACTCCATCGCACGTTGTCGCTCAAAACGACCCCACCGCAAAGCTAATGTCGGCAACACGAGAAGATTCAGTACCGTTGAAGTCAGTAAACCGCCGAGAATAACGATCGACATCGGCCCTTCAATTTCGCGTCCGGCTTCACCCGTTCCAATTGCCAGCGGCAAGAGACCCAACGCGGTCACTAACGCTGTCATCAAGATTGGCACAAGCCGCTCCGAAGCGCCGCGCAACGCCGCTTCCGGTCCCCACGTCATTCCCTCTTGCGTGACGAGATGTTCGAAGTGCGAAATCATCATAATGGAATTTCGCATCGTGATGCCGAACAGCGTGACGAGGCCAACCATTGATCCCAACGACAGATCGCCTTTGCCAGTATCTCCCAGCACACCGGTAACGAAAGCCGCCAGCACTCCACCGACAAGCGCAAATGGAACGTTAGCGAGCACCAACATCAGATTGCGCCAGTTGCCAAAAATGACCGCGAGCAACACCACGATTGCAACCGCCGCCATCAACGAGTGCAACAACAACTCGTGTTGCGCTGCTGCCTGCTGTTGAGCGGCGCCCGAATAAACGACGTAGGCCCCTTTCGGCAGTTGAATCTGCGTCGCAATCTTCGCTTTAGCTTCGGCGACAAAGGTCGACACATCGCGCCCACGTGTATTGCACGTGACCGTTTGTCGTCGGCGCGCGCCTTCGTGCAAAATGTTGTAACGGCCCGAAGTGGTGTAGATCGAAGCCAGCTCGCGCAAGGGCATGCGCTGTCCGGAATCGTTCTGCACCATGAACGATTCGATGCTGTGGATGTTGCTCCGATCTTTTTGGTCGAGAATCACAGCAACATCCGTGACGCGATTGCCTTCGTAAACCTGGCCAACGACATTGCCCTGAAATGCCAATTCGATCGCATCCAGCACCTCAAGCGGTCGATAACCAAACTGCGTTAGTCGTTGCGGTTTGAGAGCGACGGCGACGCGCGGCACTCCGGGAGGGGACTGCAGCTGCACATCAGCAGCGCCATTGATCCCTTGCAACAGGGTGGCGATTTCGCGCGCCTTTGCATCGGCAACATCAAGGTCCTCGCAAAACAGATTGACGACCACTGATGCGGTTTCACCACTCACGCTTTCACCGATGCGGTCGCCAAGAAATGTTTGCACGCCCGATTGCGCCCCGGGAAATTTCTCGACCAATTCGCGAATTTCCTTTTCAGCCGTTTCTTCATCTTCCCCGCTGACATCGGGTTTCAGTTCGACGTGAAGCTCGCAACGTTGCGGCCCCCAGGTGTCTTCGCCCATCTCGGCGCGCCCGACCTGTTGTTCGACGGACTGGATCTTTTTGTTTTCAAGAAGCTCATTTGAAATCTCAGCGCCGACGCGCAGCATCTCTTGCAACGAAGTTCCGGGCACCATCGAGAGTTGCACAACGAAATGCCGCTCGCGAAACTCAGGCAGAAATTCGCCGCCAAAAAAGGGCAGGGTGGCGCATGCTCCGATTACGAGAAGCACAGCGACAGCGATGACGGCCTTAGGCCAACGCGCCGCTGCATTAAGCAACCCGCGTTGCCGCTCTTTTAACCAACCGATGTAACGAGGTTCTGAATGCGGTTTGATGCGTGAAAAAACCAGAAAGCAAAGTGCAGGCGTTACCGTCAGCGCGACGGCGAGTGATGCCAAGGTTGCCAATATAAATGCGACGGCAAGTGGCGCGAAGAATCGCCCCTGCAAACCGCTCATCGTCAATACGGGCAGGAACACCACCGCGACAATAAATGTCGCATAAACTATCGCGCTACGAACTTCGAGCGACGCTTCGAGAATCACCGAGAACACGGAACGTGGTTGCGCCAATCCGATATTTTGACGCAGCCGTCGCAGAATGTTTTCCACATCGATGATCGCGTCGTCGACCACGACACCGATTGCTACCGCAAACCCGCCCAGCGTCATCGTATTAATCGTCGCGCCGAAATGATCTAAAATGATAACCGCCGTGAGCAGGGACAATGGAATGGCCAAAAACGAAATCAGCGCGCTGCGAAAATCGAGCAGGAACAAAAACAAAATCACCGCAACAAGCGCCCCGCCCAGAAGTAACGAAAACTGTACGTTACGCAATCCTGTTTCGATAAAGTTCGCCGGTCGATGGAGATGGGGAACGTATTCGATGCCCTCTTTTTCAAAGAGCGGTTTCATTTCCGCAAGCGCCGTTTCCAGTGCGCGAGTCACTTCCAATGTGTTCGCGCCGTATTGACCGGAAATGGTAAGCAACACGCCCGGTTTGCCCATGATGAGCGAATCGCCAAATTTCGGCTCTATACCATTGACGACGTTCGCGACATCTTTCAGGCGTACGGTCCTTCCGTCCGAATGTGCGACAGCGACTTCACTCAGTGCAGTCGCGTCGACGCTTTGTCCTTCGGTTTGCAGCACGACGCGCTGATTTGCGTTTTCGATAAAACCTGCGCCACGGACTCCGGTTGCATTCCGTGCCGCATTGAGAACGTCTTGAAGCGACACGTTGAAAGCGATGAGGCGATCGGGACGAACTTGAATCTGCAACTGCGCCGAATCCCCACCGAACACCGATACTTTGGCAACACCCGGAACGGCGAGCAGGCGAGGACGCACGGTCCATTCGCCAAACGTGTGCAAATCGACCGGAGAAATATTCGTCGAGATCAGCCCAAATTTCAGTATGTCCATCGTCGAGGACGTGAGAGGGCTCATTTTGGGCGACTTCACGCCCGGCGGAAGTTCACCCGCCAGCGTCGTCAGTTTTTCTGCGAGCATCTGGCGCGCGCGAAAAATATCAGTTCCTTCTTTAAAAACCGCCGTCACAACCGAGAGCCCTTGAATCGATTCCGAGCGAATGTTTTCGAGGTCGCTGACGCCACTTAATGCGCTCTCGACCGGACGCGTAACAATTGCTTCCACCTGTTCCGGCGCGAGGCCAGGTGATTCAGTTTGAACAACGACCTGCGGCGTGACGAATTCCGGGAACACGTCGAGCTTCGCGTTCGTCGACACGTAAACGCCGTAAGCGATGAGCACACACGCCAACGTCAGGACGACGGCGCGAAATCGTAAGGCGTGTTGGACAATCCAGTTAAGCATTAGTCGATGCTGATTTGTGCTTTTTGCTCTTCCGACAAAAGCTCCTGCGCACCTTGGACAATGACGCGGTCACCGGCTTTGACTGAGTTGGTGGACGATTGGAACCATCCGCCATCTGCGGGAATTTGGAGCGAAATCTCTGTGCGGGTGAAACTGTTCGTGCCCGTGGCCACGTATGTCCACGCTTTGCCGACATATTGCACGACCGCCGCCTCCGGCACGCTGACACCTTGCTGCGCGGCAGCAGTCGTTTGCAGGAAGGCGCTGATCGACGCACCGGGACGCAGTTGCGTTGATTCGCATTCCACAATAAACCCTTCACCCTGAGTCTTGGGGTCGACCTTGGTCGCACGCGAAATGATTTTCGCGGTCTGCCATTGATCAGCGCCAAGCGTGCTGATGCGCGCTGCGGTGGGTTCACCTGAAATTATTTCCCCACCGGGCAAGTCCACGCGCGCGAGCGCTGTCTTATTTTCCAAAAGATTTTTGACCAACGATTGAAAATCGTCGGACGAAAGATTGGAGATATTCTGCCCCCATTCGAGCGCGATTTGTTGTCGGATCGCCTCGAATTTGAGCCCGTTGGCACGCACATCCGCTTCGGCTGCTTCCAAAGTTTTACGCGCAACATTTTCACCTTGATCGAAGAGCGATTTTGCACGAGCCGCTGCTTTTTTTGATGTATCCAGTGCGACTGTTGTTGTCGCTATTTCGTTCTGAGCAGTGATGAGGGAAGCTGGATCTAGGACAGTGCCGTAAGCGGCCACTTCGGGAATATGCTGCGCTGGTTTTAGTTCCGCGATTTTCAGACCAATCCGCTTTTGCGCCTCGTCGTTTAGTGTAACAACGACGTTACCGTTTTCCGTCCGTTTGATTTCCACCGCTTTCGCCTCGGGCGCGGCGGCCTCAGCGGGTTTGTCGGAGGGTTTAGAGCAGCCAAACGTCAGTGCGATACACAAAAGCGCCAGCAAGCTTTGTGGGCAAAAATGCTGTTTGAAAAGTTTCATCGTTTGTCTCTTTCGGTTGCGATATCCGGTGAAGCTAGGAAACGGATATCGGTCGATTCCGAGATCGGCCGTTGCACCGCGTTTTCCAGAGCGCCGAGCGATTGTTGCAAAACGCGGAGTGACTCCAACTGTCCACGCCGTGCCTCCAGCCGTTGTAACTGCGCCGTCCAAACCACAGATTGATCCGCTTCACCGGCCTGCACAGTCGCTTGCGCGGATTTGAGATTGCGACTTTGCGCCGCGATTAAAGTGCTGTCGTTGGTCCATTGCATGTAAGCGCGCCGATAAGCCGCCGACGTGCGTTCCATGTCCTGGATTGCGCCGGACTGGACCGCCAAAAACCGAATCTCGCTTTCCTTCCGCTTCGCTTCGGCCTCTGCGATGGGCCCGAGATTGTGATTCAGGATGGGAAGCGTTGCTGACGCTCCAATTCCAAACTTGTGCTCGCCCTGGTCAAATTCATAACCAGGACTGATGTGAACGTCCGGGTATTGCTTGGCGATTTCCGATTGCAACGCCGCCTCGCTAGCCGCGTACTCCGCGAGAGATCGCCGCACATCGAGACGATTCAGCACGCTGGCGCTCTGGATGGACGCCGGCGAAATGGTGTTGGGATTGGTTGGTTCGTCGTAACGCCAATGAATCCGCATCTTCTCAAAAGCCGCCATAGGAAGGCCGATCGATGCCGCCACCTGGAATCGTGCATCCGCAAAACGTGTCTCCGCTTTCGTCTGCGCAATGGAAGAACTAATCGATTCAGATCGCGCTACGTTAACTTCGAGGCGCGACGTCTCACCCGCTTGCAATTGCCGCTCCAAACGCTCCAGCAGGTTTGAACGCAAATTCGTTTCTGTCCGCAAATATTGCGCGTCCAAATCAGCCGCATAGTATTCCACCAAATTCGAGCGCAAATCGCCGCGAACCTTCCATGCTGTTTCCCCAAGCGCGATTCGCGCCGCCAAAGTCAGTTGCTTTGCCTGTTCGAGTCGATGCCCTCGCTTTCCTGCCGTCTCAATCGGAATGTCCCAACTGAAACCAAATAGCCACGGTGAAGTGCCGGTGTCAGAGTTGACCGCATATTGCGGCGAAAAACTGACGCTCGGGTTTGGCCGTTCACCTGCTGTTATTTCACCTGCCGCCGACTCCGCCACCCGGGCTCGCGCCAACTGCAAATCCGGATGATAATAAAATGCAACCAACGTCAGCGCTTCCAAATCGAATTCCTTCGGCGGCCAGTGCGCCGCTAGATTTGTGGAGTTTTTTGAAACGAAGTCACGAAGTCCCGAATCGTCGACAGTTCTCGAACGAAACGCCGCATCCGTTTGGGCCGGCGAGATAGGCTCCGGCTTGTAGGTGACACAACCCGCCAGGATCCCGAGAAAAATGACAACTAAGCAGCGCTTCACACTCCTTGCTAGTGAATTCGAACCCGTATGGCAAATCAAGGAACGCAGTATGACACTTTCTTCATCGAATTATGGTTCGTCGTTAACCCGTGAAAAAATGGCCGAAACCTGGCGGTTTATATTTATTTAGATTCCGATATGTGTTTGAATAACAAGTCGGCACGTGCCGTCAGAGAAAAGCCCAGTATGTCCATTAGTAGTATTCGCAAGTCCGGGGGTGTGTTGTCGTCAAAACTCTTCACGTTCGGTGCCGTTTTGATTATCACCCTGTCATTAACTCCACAATCACACGCGCAATTGAGCAAAGGATTTCAAATCCTCCTCACCCGAGGCGTGCAGATGCAAGGCTTCTCGCAATGGAACGATTTTTGGACTTACTCCACGTATACCAACGCAAACTATTCCTCTGTGAACTGGGGTGGTCAATCCCGGCCTGAATGGATGGCCCCCGGCATGCTCTGGTCCCGATGGGCCACCGACGAAACCCAGATGCCACCGCAAGATTTCGGCAATGGCGACGAAGCTCTAGTCATGACCAATTTGTTCGCCCTGCAATTGGCGGACGAATGGAACCTGAACGACGACACGACTCGCACCCGCCTCGTGACTTGGTTCACCAATGTGCAATCGAATTTTCCCAATACGATTCTTTACCACAATAGCTATGGCGGTCAGGTTTCGGATCCCGCCCTCGGAGATTTCATCGGTCGCGCGCATCCGGACATGCTCTCCTGGGACACTTATCCTTTCCACGCTGATGGTGGCGGTAATCCTATTACTGGTCGGCCGTACAACTGGTATGGCGATCTTTGGCGCTACCGCCAATTTGGACTGGGCTCTCAAGTCCCGACGATGATTTATCGTCAGTGCTATCACTCCACCGCCGAAGGCGTCCGAGACCCGTCACCTTCGGAGTTGCGCCTGCTCACCTCGATGGCCCTCGCCTACAACTATAAAATGATTTGCGACTTCGAATACAACGCCGGCGCCACCTCGCTCTTCACCATCGACCAGACCGGCTACAACGGCGACACCGGTGCGCCAAAACCTCTATACACGGAAATGATCGACGTGAATCGCCGCGCATTGAATCTTGGCAAAGCACTCATCCGTTTGACGCCCGTTTACGACTTGCACAACACCAACACTGCCACGCCGCCGCCAGGCCCAGGCAGCACTGATCCGAACTTTCCGCCTGGCACCACCACCAGCATCATGTGGCTGCAAGGGCGGTATCTCTCCAGTGGAACGACCAATCTTAATGTGCTGCCTTTATACGATTTCCAGAATGACCCACAGGAAACCGGCAATCCGGCCAATCAAAACAACCTCTATTATAGCTGGTGGGAATCCGGCAAAAACGATCCTTATCTTAACGGCTGGAGCGTCACCAATAAAGGCGCTGTGAAAAACGACGGATTGATTGGCGACGTTGTCATTTCCTGGTTCCATCCTATCGACGACGGTTACAGCCCATCAAAAAACACGAACGAAATCTATATGATGGTTGTGAACGGCCTTTCCGATGCTACCGGCACAGCCGCCGATTGCCTCCAAACCGTCAAGCTGAACTTTCTCGTTGGCACGAATGCGAGTGCGGTGGAAATGCTCGACCCTGTTACAGGTAACGTCACCACCAACACAATGCCCGTGATCGCGGGAAGCGGCTCCACTACGAAGCGTCAACTGGTCATGGACATCAACGGTGGGGACGCAGTGCTATTCAAGTTTTCGGACGGCGTTCCATTCGTAACATTGCCCGTCGCCGGCAAGCTCTCTGCGACCATTTCCAACGGCCAACCAAACTTCACCCTCCGGGGCCCATACGCGGCAAAATACCGGATTGAATACTCGACGAGTTTAACCGCTGGAAGCTGGACCACTTTACAGAATGTGCAGGTGTCCGCTGCGACTGGGAATGTGACCTTTACCGACTCCGCCGGAAGCGCGACGCGGTTTTACCGCGCCATCGCGCTCCCCTGACGGACTCACCACGTTTTAGGAACAATTCGATTCGAGTTCGGCAGGCGAAAAAACGTCACTGGTTCCTTGAGGTAGATGCCGACGTAACCGCGTCGCTTCATCTCCAAGGCGGTGCCTATCGGGCAATCGTGCGGTTCGCCGACGTAATATTTTTCCCGTAGAGTTTTCCTGTCGGGGCCAACCAAATCAAGGCAGCTTGCCGAGCGGTTTCCTACGAAGGTGGATGCATTGCACTTGGTTTCCTGAATCGTATTCATAGCATGTATTCCGAACTGTGCGACGAGGTTACTTGACTGCATTTTCTCTGCCAATCAGGCGCGTGTCTGCTTTACGTCTAAGGGTT
>Ga0265327_10002786_pt1 | contig 17664 bp, 19 predicted proteins | sample 41621metaG_FD_202089 | JGI IMG/M metagenome (GOLD analysis project Ga0265327, IMG submission 202089) | Rhizosphere microbial communities from Carex aquatilis grown in University of Washington, Seatle, WA, United States - 4-16-21 metaG | ecosystem: Host-associated > Plants > Roots > Rhizosphere... | reverse complement strand
CGGGGACGGTAGCGCGTCGGGACTTCTAGGGCACGTATACCCCGAGGAACACTTTGTAATTGAGGACGCGGGTCGGTTGAATGTTCGTGTGCGCGTCGGTCGCGTTCGAGTTCCCGGGGTTCCCGCCGGCGCCCGCGATGACCGGGGTTTGTAGATCGGTTTTATTCATGATCTGACCGTTCGCGGTGCCGGCGGCGTCGAGTCCGGCGCCGGGTCCGTTGCCGTCGACGAGGAAGTTCGGGTGTGCCGCGCCGATTTGCGCGCCGTGTTGGTGCGCCGCTTGGGTGTGGGTGTGAAACGGGATTTGTTGGAGTCCGAGCACGACGGTTTGCGAACCGAGTAGCGCGTTCAGTGACCCGCCCGACAAGCGCCCGACGCCACCGTCGGCGGCGGCGACGACACACCCGCGGAGGTCGGGGAGGATGATGCTCGAACCCGACTTGAACGCCGACGCCGTGAATGCCCACAAGTCCGGGTAGTGGGTTTGCGCGCCCGAAAGTGTCTGGCCGGCGGCGAGCGCCCACGGCGCGCCGATCGCGTCGCACAGGGTGGGGGCGACGTCGCCCGGATTGTTGGCACCGACGACGGTCCCACCACCGATGACGTCGACGACGTATTTCCCGCCTTCGGGCCCGTCGACGAGCACGGTTTGCCCGACGTGGGTCGGTTGGATGACGCCGAGTCGGACAGTGATCGGGTCGCCGCCTTCGGCTTTCACGACGGTCGCGACAAAATTCGCCGAGTCGAGCGCGGTGACGGTCATCGCTTCGGGGAGTGGTCGGAGCGACGTGAGTTGATCCTTCACGATCGCGGCGACGATGTCGCGCATGGCAAGCGCGGTTGCCGGGTCACCGAACGTCGGGTCGGTCACGATGCGCCTCCGAGCATGGTCACACGTTGGAGCACGATCGCGGACGTCCCGGGGTTCGACGAGATGGGGAACGATGCGAGCCGGTACCGGGTCGGTTCGCCTTCGTCGGCGTCAGGGTCGAGGAACCCGACAATCTCGCCGGCGTCGAGCCACGGGATCACGAGCGCGTCGGCGTTGACGGTGTAGTCGACGAGCGCGGCGTGCGCGAGGAGTTGCGCGGCGCGGGCGTTGCATTGATCGACGGTGGTGAGCAGCGGATCGGCCTCCGGTTTCCACGTCGAACGCCGTCCGAGATTTTCGATCGACGTCGGTGACGTCGGGTCGTGATTCTCGGCTTCGCCGATGATCGCGTTCCCGGCCGAGTCTTTCCCGGTGACGAGGACGTGATTGTAGAGCGACGCGCCCGACGCGGAGGGGGTGAAGTCGGCGAGGTTCCCGTCGGGGGCGCCCGTCTTGAACGTGAACGCCAACGGTGCGACGGCCGGGTCGAGAAACGGCCGTTCGACGAGGTATCCGCCCGGGTCGACGTAGAGCTCCAATGCGAACGCGTCCGCGGTTTTCTGGCACGCGTCCCACCGTGACGTGCCCGAATCGAACGTCACGTCGGCGCCGAGGGTTTGTCCGGTCGCGGCGAGTGAGAATTTTGTGAGCCCACCGCCGGTCGCGATTTGGCGGATGACGTCTTCGGGTGCCATGCCCGTCGTGAACAGTTGGGGGAGCCCGAAACAGTCTTCGGCGAGTACCTTCGCCGCGTCGCGGCCGGTGACGTGCAACGTCGTCCGCGGGAAGTTCGACCGTTCGATGATGTCGATGAAGAATTCGCCGACTTGCGGAACGTACGTGTCGTCACGGTCGAGCTCGACACCGCGGAACACGCGGACCACCTTGTCGAACCAGAACGCGCCCGGGCGGAAGTCGAGGACGCCGGTCGAGTTGTCGAGCAGACAGTCGAGGGAACGCCGTTCGGCACGGCCGGCGTCGACGGTGACGTCGTAGCTGGTGAACGGGACGTCGTACGCGTAGAGGGTGCCGTCGGGGTTGTAGATGTCGACGCGGCGCAATAGGCGGGCGCCGGCGAGGATTTGGTCGAGGGCACGGTCGACGGGGTTCCGGTACGGCGGCGAAACGATCGTCGGGGTCGCTTTCGCGGACGAGCTCGACGACACCTTCGCCCGGAACGACTTCCGTTCGACGATCCGGAGCGCTTTCGCCTTGTCGGCCGTCGCCGCCTTCCCGGCGAGATGGACGTGCGGAATTTTGAGTTGAGTCGCTTTCGCGGACGAGCTCGACGGCGCCTTCCCGCCAACGCGCACGGCGCGCACGATCCGAGTCGCCTTGCTCGACGAGCTCGACGGGGACTTCCCCGCGACGGGGCGCCGTCGTGCGACCATCGTCGCCTTCGCCGAGTCGGACTCCGGTGCCTTCCCCGCGAACGGGACCGGGTTCGCGTTCGCCCACGTCAACCCGTTCCACCGGGCGCCGGCCGTGACCGTCGACGTACACATCGGGCCGGCTTTCGTGCCGGTCGTCTGGAAGTTCGTGTCGGTGACCGTCTTCACGAGCGCGCCGTCGACGTAGAAACGGAGCCGTGACCCGAAGAACGCGATCCGGATGACCGCGCCCGTCGACGTGTTCACCGTGCCGAGATTGTCGACGAACGTGTAGCCGCCGCCGGCGACGTTCCGGTAGATGTTCCACGTGCCGAACGACGAATTCCGTTGGAGAACAAAATTGTTCGACGCGTCGACGTACCGGAATGCCCACCCCATCCCGTCTTCCGGGTTAGACCCGACGATGCCTTCGATGTACCCGTCGGCGCCGACGGTTTCGAGCAGCACGTCGATCGCGGCGCCGGACGTGACGCGCTTCAATTCGTTCGACGCGATACCCCACGTCCCGACGATCGTCCCGTAGTTCGCGCCCGACGTCGGCGGGTTCGCGCTGGTGTTGCTATCGACGCGGTCGTAGGTATCAAATCCCGTCGTCACGGGTTAGACCGTTTCGGAGTACGGAATCGACACCGTCGCGAGCCGGGAACCCTGCCCGCCGACCGGGGTGATCGTCATGTCGCCCGTCGCGACTTTCCACACGTAGCCGTGCGGGTTGCGGAGCAGCACCGACGTCCGGGCGGTGTGCAACGCTTCGAGCTCGGCGAGTTGTCCGCCGACGAGGTCGTCGTCGTACACCGTCGCGTCGACGGTTCCTTTCTTGCCGAGCACGGTCCCGTACTCGACGACCCGGCCCCGACCCGCGAGCGGAATTTCCGCCTGTTCGACTTCGGTCGACCACGTGTCGCCTTGCACGGCGTAGAGCCGGAACGACGCCACGGGGACGACGCCGGCGACGACCGGGGGTGTCGTGTCGACGAGCACTACGGGGGCGTCACCGATGAGCCAGAACGACAGACGGTCGGCCGGGGTGATCGACGAGGGCACGTAAGCAGATTCGACGACCGACTCGAACCGTTGAGCGACTTGCACGACGGCGTATTCCGACGCGACGTTCGCCGGTGCCCCGAAGTCCGCGACCGCGAAGTAGAGCCCATGCCGGCCGTCTTCGACGACGAGCTCCCACGAGCTCGCACCGACGGCGCGCCGGTAGACCCGCCACGCGATCCGGTCGACGTCTTCGGTCGAGTTGTCCCACCGGACGGTCACGAAACCGAGCGTCCGGAAGTACGTGTCGTCGACGGTGAACGCGACCGCCGACACACCAGCCCACGAGCTCGAAAACGCGACGGTCGAGCTCCCCACGAGCCCCGCGGTGTCGCGGACGGAGAACGTCGCCGAGTAGTTCGACGAGTTCACCAGGATCGCGGTCGCCGGCGTCAGGGTGAGGAAGCGTTGCCACCCGGAATCCCACACCTGTTTTCCGGTGCCGGTGTTCGTGACGACAACACGAGCCGAGTCGAAGTCGCGGCCCCCGCCATACGTCGCGGTCGCGGTGAACGACGGGAGCGCGGTCGCTTCGACTTCCGCCGGGGTCGGGTCGACGATCGTGACCGTCGGACCCGCCGCCGCCGGCACGAACAACTGATTCGCCGAGTAGGCGCCGGCGACACCGTCACCATCCCACAGTCGGACCCGCCAACGTAGGACTTGCTCGAACAGTCCGGTCCCGATGTTCACCGCGGCGAACGCCGCACCGCTCACGACTTGGCCGGTGTTCAGCACCGACGACCCGTCGGAGTTCTTTTCGATGATCGCCTGGTAAGACGTTTGGACGTCGTCGGGTGACGGGTCCGCGAATTGCCACGCCAACGTCATCGCTCCACCCGCGGCGAGGACGAACCCGGCGCCGGTCGGGACGAGCCCACCCGCGGAGGGGGCGTGCGCGACGGTGAACGACGTCGTCGCCGACCATGCGGACGTTTCGCCGCCTTCGTTTTCTTCCCGGCATCGCATATACCACGTCGTTTGGTGGAGCGCGACCGCTTCGGGGACTTGCTTCGTGACGGGTCCGGAGATGACGAGGTCGTCGGAGTAGACGTCGCGGAGGTTCGTGACGAACCCGCCCGACGTCGCGAGTTGCCAGTGAGCTCGAACGCGTGACCCGTGCGAGCACGCGCCGAGCAGCGCGGCGAGTTGTGGCACGTTCGTTTGGACGGTCGCCGTGTCGCCCGGTGTGATCGCGGTCGGGACGGGTGGCGTATCGGTGAGGGAGAACGGCCCGATCGTGTTCCACGCGACGCCGGTGTAGCCGCCGGCGCCGGCGGGGTTCGCGACCATGACCATCGCCCATAGGTTCCCGGCGGGAAGATCGACGGTCGGGGTGTAACTGTTCCCGATGAAGAACGTTTGTTGTTGCGCGGAGTCGTAGACGAGGTTCTGATAGTTCGGGTACCACGGGGGGAGTCCACCGAACACGGCGGGGACCGCGGCGCGCGACCCGGACGGGATCGACGGCGCCGCGTTCAAGATGAAGATTTCCGCGAACACGGTCACGGCCCCCACACCGGGGTTCCACGAGATGGTGGGGCGACGCGTCGCGATGAGTCCCGACGGCGCGCTCATGGTCGGCGGGGTCAGCGCGGTCACGTCTTCACTCCGCTCGGCCTTTTCGTGAGCCGTTGCAAGTTGCGGAGGAACGCGGCGGCGTCGTCACCGTTCCGCACGTTGGGGAACGTGAGGTCGCCCGTGAACGTGTACGCGTCACCGGCCGAGCTCGGCGAGCTTGTGCCCGCACCGGCGAGCGCGCGCGCCATCGCGTTTGTTTGCGCTCCGGTGAAGACGCGTTCGCCGGCGGTGAGCAGCGCGAGCACTTCGGCGCCGGGTGTCCCCATGACGTACGCGCCCGCGTGTGCCTTCGGGAGATGGGGGAGCGTCACGTCGAAATTTCCGACTTCGCCGACGAGCGGAATGTCGATGCCGGGGACGTGAATTTTGATCCCGTTCCAGAATCCGACGAACCCGTTCCACGCGGCTTTTACGGTGTCGATCGCTCCGGTCACGATTCCCGACATCAGCCCCCACACGGTATCCCACGCGGACTTCGCGGCGTCCCATATTGACCCGGCGACGTCGGCGACGGCTTGCAACGTCGAGTGAACCGCGTCCGAGATGCCGTCGACGGCGCCCGACACGAACCCTTTCAACGCGTCCCACGCCGCGGACCATGCGGCCTTGACCGCGTCCCACACGATTTGGAGAATCGCGACGAGGGGGTCGAGAACGGCGTGGATCGAATCCGACACCGCCTGGATCGCGGCGGCGACAAGGGCTTTGATCGCGTCCCACACGGTCGACAGGACCAGCTTGATCGCGTCCCATGCGACTCCCCACGCGATGCCGAGCGCGGTGAGGACGACGTCGATCGCCAGCTTCACGGCCGCGATCGCGGTCGACACGATTTGTGTCATCGCGTCCCACACGCCGCCAAGGATTTCCTTGATGGCGTCCCACGCGCCACCCCAATCGCCCGTGAAAATTGCGATGAACAGGTCAATGATGCCTTTGATGACGGAGAGGGCCGCGGAGATGATGCCCGTGATGAAGTCCCACGCGATTTTCACGTAGCGCACAATCTCCGAACCGAAGTTGTCCCATATCCAGACGAGCACCGCGACGGCGCCGCGCACGATGTCGTCGACGCGGTCCATCGCGACTTGGAACGCTTTCCACAGTCGGGAAAGTACCGGCATCACGTTCGCGTCGATCCAGTCCCACACCTTCGCGACGGTGCGTTGGATGCCGGCCCAAATTTCGCCCCAATGGTCGGCGACGTACTTGACGCCGGCGATGATGCCTTTGATCGCGTCGACGACGAACGACGCGTGCTCATTGATCCAGTCCCACACCTTTTGCGCGATTTTCTGGATCGCGGGCCAGATCGTCGACCAGTTTTGGTAGACGTAGATACCGGCGAGGACGAGCAACGCGATCGCGGCGACGACGAGCGTCACCGGGGACGCGAGAGCTCCGAGAATCATAAGCACCGGACCGGCGGCGGCGGCGACGAGGATGAAGATTTCGACGATCTTCCGCACTTCGGGCGACAACCCTTGGAACCCCTTGAACAGTCCGGTGAGCCACCCGATCACTTCCTTCCCGATCGGGAGCAAATCCTTTCCGATGGTCGCTACCAAGTCCTTCACGTGCGCCATGAAGATGCGTTCCGACTCGCCGGCTTCCTTCGTCTTCGCCGCAAACTGCCCCTTCGTAACCGCCGCCTGTTCTTCGATGAGGGCTTGTGTCGCGATGGCACGTTGCGCGTTCGCGGACAGTCCGGGAATCTTGTCGAGCCCCATCGCTTGCTCTTTCGCCTTCACGTCGGCGGCGGAAATCGCGAGCCCGTACGTTTTCAGTCCGCGGGTCTGGCCGAGCATGGCTTTCGTGATCGCGTCGAGCACTTGCGCGGTCGGAACATCCTTGAACGCGGCGAGGTTCGCGGCGACGGGGAACAGTCCTTCGGCGAGCCCCGCGGCTTGTGCCTTGCCGAACCCCATCGACTCGAACACGAGCCCCAATTGGTCGGCGTATTTCAGCGCGTCGCCTTGCGCCATCCCGAATCGGTCGGCGGACGTGTCCGACCACTGGATCACCTGTCGGGCGTTGTCCCCGAATGCGGTGTTCGCCGAGTTCGTCGCCGACTCGACTTGGCCGGCCCACTGGAACGCGACGACGCCGGCGGCGACGAGCGGGAGCGTGAGTTTCGTCGTGAGCGACGACCCGATCGACGACAGTTTCCCCGCGAAGTCGCCGGCGGGGACGGGGGTGACTTCGATGAACGCCTTACCGGCCGATAGCGCCATCGGTCATCCCTTCGAGTTCCCGGGGGCGTAGCGGACACTACCGCCCGCCCCGCGACCGAACGCGGCTATCTCCGATGGTGTCGACATCCGACGCGCCGGCGCCAGCGCGCGAGCGTCGTCGTCCCACGGGCGCGGGTACCGAAACGGGTCGCCGATGTCGGCGCCTTCCTTCGAGTTCGCCATCGTAAAAACCCACGTCAGCAAACCGATCGCGTCGAACGTCGACGCGGCGAGCTCACGTTCAATAGTCCATTGAGCGACCGGGTCGTCGGCGCGTTCTTCGACGCGGACCGCGGCGTCGGCGGGGAGTGCGACGATCATGGCGCGGATTCGACGGACCCCGGTGGCGACCGGGTCGCCGGCGCCGAAGACGGCGGCGCGAAGGTCGGCTAGGTAGTAGCGGCGGAAGTCGGACTCGACGGCGTCCCACCGCCGGTCGAGGATGTCGGCGAGCCCGACGATTCCCCCAACGTGACCCCGTAGGAGCTCATCACGTGTTCGAGTACCCACACGAGGTCGTCCATCGTGAGGTGGTGAGTCACGACGAGCTCGTCGTAGATCGCGGTGACGACCGGAATCGGGGGTTCCCCTTCGACGACGGAATCGACGAGCTCTGTTCTCGTGCCGAAGACGAGTCGGAGCGCGTCGATCACCCCGGAGAAGTCGCCGGCGTTCGCGCGCATGAACCCGTCGAGCACCGCGGCCGGCATTTCGGCGGGGAGGGCGTAACGGTCGTCACCGACGACGAGCACGTTCGACGATTCGCCGCGCGCTTCCGCTCGTGCAGCACGCGCGGCGTTGAGGTCGAGGTCGGTCACGTTCCTTCGGCCCACGTCGGGTCGTCGGTGAGGAAGTACCACGGCTCGACGCCGTCCTGCCCCATGATCGAAAACGTGATCGGAAGGTCGGCCGGGTTCTTCCGTTCGATCTTCGTCGTGATCTTGTCGGACACGATGCCGAGCGGGACGATGAGCCGCCACGTGTTGTCGCCGTCCTGCCACTCAACGGCGAGCTTGCGTTCGTCGATGTCTTCGGGGTCCGGCGGAACGTACTTGTATTTCCCACCGGAGCCGGTGATCGTCCCACCACCGAACGCGAATTCGATCTGCTTCGCCGCGAATTGGCGCATCGCGAACGCCACGGTGAAGTCGCGGTCGGTGATGATGCGCCGCGCCGGGTAGAGCATTTGCCACACGGCGACCTTGTCGAGTGTCTTCGTGTCTTCGATCGTCACGCCGTCTTCGGACGTGAACCCTAGGTCGACCCACGCGGGGGCGAACGCTGCCGAGATGTCGGCCGGTTCCACGGTGCCTACCGGCGCGACGCGGATCGTGCCGTTCGCACCGATGACGATTTCCGACGTGTCTTTCATGGCGTTTCCCCTTCGGCGGGTTGGGTACTCGCCGGGAGCGTAGCTCCCGACCGGAATCTACGGGTGGACGGTGAACGCCACGGTGAACAGGTAGCGGGCGTCGTTCGACTCCGGGTCACGGGACCAGAACGGGGTCTGTTCGATCGTGACGTCGGAGAACACCGCGTCGAGCTCGGCGGTGGGGAGCTCGGCGAGCAGCGCGCACACCTTCGCGGCGGCGTCGAACGCCTCCGTCTTCGTGTTCCCCCACGCGGCGAATTGGGCGCGGGCCCGTTCGATCCATTGGGTTTCGGGGGTGACGTGCGTTCCACCGAGCCGCCAGAGTTGCACGCGTGGGAGCGGAAGATTGGCGGGGAGCTCCGTCGACACGGGGAGTTCGTCCGAGTGGAGGTAGCCGACGAGAATCGCTTCGATGTCGACGAGCACGACGTCGCTCATTCGCCGGTTTCCCCGCCGCCGACGATCGGTGCCCCGGGCAACGCGCGTTCGAGTTGGGGTCGGAGGAACGGGTGCGCGTCCATGTACCGGGTTCCGAATTCGTGCCATCGGGCCTTGAAGTCCGACGCCCACACGCGGCCGACCCAATGCCCGTCGATGAGTGCGACTCCACCTTCGATGGATGCTTCGAGGGCGCCGGTCCGGTAGGGCGCGTCCTGCTGGGCGCCTTCGGCCATGACACCGACGAGCTCACCGATCGACACACCGAGTTCTTCGGTGCGGACAGATTCGGCGGGGAACGCCGGATTCGGCTCGAACCGCGACACCACTAGCCGGTCACCCGGTACGCGGTGAGCTCGACGTGATGGATCGCGCGCGCGCCTTGCATCGGGAGCGGGTCGCCTTGAATGCGGAGCACGAGCCCACCTTCGACCCATTCGAGTTCGTCGTTTCCGGTGAGGTCGACGCCAGCGGGGAGGAACACGCGGAACGTGTCGAATTGTGCGGCGCGGTTGTCGATGTTCTCCGTCGACACGGTGTGTTCGATCCGCGCGGGGAGCGGTGGGAGCTCGACGTAGACGGGTTCACTATTGCCGTACTTGTCGGGGGTGCCGGCGGTGAGCCGGCGGGGGACGACGGTGTCGGTGAGCATCCCGGCATAGCTCACGTGCGAGCTCCGGAGTTCGAGCCCGGATAGTACGGGGCGAGGTCGGCCATATCGCCGGCGGACAGGTAGAGCGACACGGGTGGTGTGCCCGCCGCGGATCGGAGCGCGCGCACGACTTCGTAGTTCCCGATTTTCTCCGACACCGTGTAGTCGGGGTTCGTGTACCCGCGCGCGGCGACTCTGGTGACCACGGTTTCGATGACGCCGGGGAGCGGGTGCGGTGCGGGCCCGTCAGCGTACGGGTCGAGTTCCGTCGTGATCGTCCGGTAGCCGTGCGAGTAGGTCACTTCGACCGGGTAGCCGCGCGTCCATCGGCCGATCGGCGCGGGGGAACGGCGAAGGATGCCGAGTCGCCCATCCCATCCGAGCTCGGCGCGGTAGTCGACGCCGGCGACGAGTGTCGTCGGAGTGTCGACACCGGACGCGTCGAGTCGATGTTCGACGACTTCGAGCACTTCGATGACGGGGAGCTCCGGGAGCAGGATCGCGGCGCCGCCGGGTCCGGTGAGGTCGATGACGTCTTCGGCGACGTAGTCGAGCCGTTGCCCGATTTCGTTCCGGACGAGGTTCGACGACTGTTCGAGGAAGTAGAGCGCCGACGGGTCGGTTTCGATCGTCGGGTCGCGGAGCCAGAGGGCGAGGGATCGGGGATGCACGAGCGTCCCGGACGTCGGTCCGTCGTCGGCGGGGTTCGCGCCGATGTCGAGCAGGACGTAGCCGTCGCCGTTGGGGACGGAGAGGGTGTCACCATCGAACGCGATGACGAATTGAGCGAGGTAGCGGCCCGGGGGTGTCGAGCCGGGGGCGAACGTCACCCGGCCTTCCGTCTTCGGGGTGGCGATGGTGCAAGCGGCGCCGTTCACGACGACACGGCCGAGCACGTCACGGGCGAATAGCCGCACCCCGGTCGCGGTGGTCAGGTCGATGGGGTTCCCGTCGTCGAGCAGTTGCCGACGGAGGATGGGGAGGGTGTCGCCGGCGGTGGCGGTGACGGGCGTCGCGGTCATCCGCGAACGGTACTCCGCGAGTCGGTCCCGGCCGTGGAAGTCGCCCCACCGGCGCCGGCGGCGGCGGTGACCAGCGCCGGCCCGGTCACGGTCACGAGCTCGTCGACGCCGGCGGTCCCGGTGTCGGACGGAATACCGTCCGCGGTGAATGGCGGGACGAGGCTAGGAACGGACCGGAGCCACGCGCGCGCGGACGCGGCGGCGGGCGCCTTCCCGGCGTACAGGACGCGCCCGGAGAGTCGGGTCGCCCGCGCCGAGCTCGACGAGGGTGCCCGCCCGGAGAACCCGCGGTCACGGTGCGCCTGACCGTGAGCTCCGTCGGCGGCGCCAGCGCGCCCGGAGAACCCGACGTGACGGGTGAGATGCCCACGAGCTCCGTCGGCGGCGACGACGACGCCGGCGAACCCACGGGCGGGACGGAATACCGCCCGGGCCGAGCTCGACGAGCTCGCGCGCCCGCCCATCGGCCGGTGACGGCCGAGTCGGGCCCGGGCCGAGCTCGCGGTCGCGGCTTTCCCGGCGAAGTCGACGAGGGCACCGCCGGCGACGACGGTGACATCCCCGCGCGCGCTCGTGCTCCCCGGGACACGGCCCCGGAACCCGACGCCACGCCGAATCGTGCCTCGTGCGCCATCGGCGGCGGGGAGCGACCCCGTGAACGGGCGCCCACGGGCGACCCTGGTGGCCGTAGCGGACGCCGAGCTCGGAACGGCCCCGACCATGCGGCGAACGACGACGAACGCGGCACGGGCCCACGTAGCGCCCGCGATTCGTCCCGCGAACCGGCGGGGAACCCCGGCGATGCTCGAACCCTTCGCCGACGACGAGCTCGGCGCCTTCCCGACGAACGGGCGCCGGCGCCCGATCCGGGTCGCGGTGGCACCATCGGCGGCGGGTACCTTCCCGACGACCGAGCGCGCGACCGCGGCCCGGGACACCTTCGCCGACGATGCCGTCGGGGACTTCCCCGCGAACCGCTTCGCTTCGACGACCCGGAGTGCCTTCGCCGAGTCCGACGTCGGCGCCTTCCCGGCGACGGGACGCGCCCGACGGACCATCGACGCTTTCGCCGAGCTCGACGCCGGCGACTTCCCCGCGAACGGGCGCGCCCGGACGACCGTCGTCGCCTTCGCGCTCGACGAGCTCGCGGCCTTCCCGGCGAACGCCGGATTCGGGTCGTGACTGACGTTGTCGGCGTCATCCCACCCGACCGCCGAGTCGTCGATGATTTGGGCGTCAGGGTCGAGGTCGTACAGTCCCGCCACGGCGCGCGCCTAGACGTCGAAGACGGAACGCGAGATGAGCCCGAACAGCGGGAACCCGATATTCGTCATCGCGCCCGGGGTCGCGGTCGCGGCGAGGGAACCGAGCGTGATTCCCGCCTGTCGCCAACATCCGAACGCCTGATACAGCGCGTTCGCTCCGGTGTTCGACCACCGGAACAATTGCCCGGTCGTCGTCGCGCTGTGCGCCATCCCCGCGTAATACCGGCCGGGTGGAAGTCGTGGTGTCGCGCCCGCCGCGAACGCCGCCGCTTGTGGGACCGAGTTCCCCGACCCGACGACGGAACCCGTCGTCACAAGTTTGTTGTAGGACTCATCCCATATTCCGACTTCGGAGTTCCCGCCCGCCGCGGAGCCGTTCACCCAAAACCCTTTATAGAAGGTCGTGTCGCGTTCGAGCACGAACGGAAACGCCAGCAACGCGTTCGCCGCGTCGGACCACGGCGACGCGCCCGTCCCCACCGATGACACCATTCGCAACGCGGAACCAAGCGCGCACCGTGACGCCGCGGTGAGAACCGGCGGTGTCGCGATCGCCCGGGTTCCGACGGGTCGACTCATGCGACCAACGTCCGCGACGCGATCCCGCACAACGGGACCGCCGTACTCGCGAGTGCGGCGGGTGTGAACGTCGACGGGAGCGGATACGCGGTCGCCATTTGCGCGACTCCCATCGCGCGCGCTTGACCGACCGACGGTTGCCACCGTTGCGGCGTCGCGGTCGTCCCACTGACCGACATCGCACACCAGTAGCGGCCCGGAGTGAGCAGAGTGTCGGTCACGTCGACTTCTTGCACGATGCTCGCGCCCGCGATGAGCGTCCCACCCCCGGACACGAGTCGCGCGCCCGCTTCGGTAAACACGCCGACATCGGCACTATCGGTTCCCACGGTGGCACCGTTCACCCACCACACTTTCCGGCACGGGAAATAGTCGGTGAGCTCGAACGGATACGCGATCGCGAGGTTCGCGATCGGCCATGCCGCGGCACCCGGCCCCGTGTTCGAGATGCCGGTGATGTCGTCGGCGAGGGCTTGCCATGACCACGTGCCGACGAGCACAGCGTCGGGCCGGTAGGACGGCGGGAACGCAAGCCCCTGGATCGGCCCCCGCGGGTTGCCGAGATGGCGCGTCGCGGACGACGGCATTATGAACCCCGATTGATGAACCCGAAAATCACGACGACGTTCGTAAGGTCCGCGAACGCTTTGACCACGAGCGAATTCCGGATCGTGAGGTCGACGACGATCGGCACCGTCGCCTTCGACGGAAGGTCGAAGACGAGGTTGTCGTCGGGTGCGGTCGTCCCACCCCATTCGAGGGTGAGCCGGTGGTCGACGATGTCGGAGTTGTACGCGTACAGGGTGACGACATCGACGAACGTCCCGGACGCCTGTGCGGTATGAATCGTCGTGCCCGGGGTCGCGACCGCGGCGACCTTGATGCCGCGGCCGTCGGTCGAGCCCGACAGTGGAAGTCGGGCGTAGCTCACCGGCTAGTACGTGTCGCCGGGGTCGCCGAGTTGGAGCGTGAGCGACGACGCCGCAAACGACGCCGTGTCACCGTTCAGCACCGGCTTCGCGGTCGCCATCGCACCGAACACGCCGACCGCGCCCGCCGTTACCAGCGTGTGCATCGTGAAGTAGGTCAAGTTCGCCGCGGCGACCCAATCGGCGGACGCCGTACCGAACGTGAGGACCGCGGTGTTCGTCTTCACCGCCGGCGCCGTACCCGACGCCGCGGACCAGTCCGCCGCGACGGTCCCGACGCGGGCGTAGTTCCCACCCGACGGTTCGGTGACGTTCCCGCCGGCGTCGGTCGGTGTCGTCGAGCTCATCCCCATGTACCACGTCGTCGGCGGTGTGTACGCGGGGTCGGTCATGAAGTGGTCGAGCATCGCGGTTTCGACGGAGTCGGTGAACCCGGCGCCGCCGCGGATGCCTTCGAGTAGCCGCATGACTTTCCAGAACGGGAGCCCGGTGACGTCGAGCGGGTGTTCGATCACCCGAAGACTTTCGATCCGTTGCACTTCGAGCATGACGTGAGTCCCTTCGATCCGAGCGGGCGGGGTGCCGGCGCCTAGACCGCGAACCCGTGGACGGTGATCGTCGTCCACGCCTCACCCGTGTCCGGGTTCACGTGGCCGGCGATGTCGACCGCCTTCGCACCACCGGCGGGACCGACCGAACCTTCGAGCGTGGTCGCGGCGGCGGACGCGGCGGCGAACACCGCGGCTTCCCCGTCGGACTCGAACGCCGGCGTGACGACTTCGGGGTCGGTCGATTCCTTGCGGGTCGAGAACATGGGCCTATGCCTCCGGGGTGGTCGATCGTTTTTCGAGCTCGGCGAGCAGCGTAGACCGACCACGGCCCGCGGTTTCGGATGCCAACGCGATCGCGGCCCGGGCCGGGTCGTCCCCGACCCATTCGAGCCAGTCGCCGACGCGGGCGTCGGGTGACGGGCGCCCGTCGTCGTCGGGGTCGGTCGGGTCGGGTGCCGGCGGGGGAGCGGGGTCCGCGTCGAGTTCGGTGACGAGCTCGTGGACACGGTCGGCGTCGAGATGGCGCGGTTTCGTGACGGCGAGCTCGGCGAGGAACACGCGTCGAGCGTCATCGGTCGCGCCGGCGTAGGACCGTTCGACGGCGCCGGCGAGGTCGTCGCCGAGGACGGCCCGGACCTTCGCCGGGATGTCGGGCCCGTCGGGTTCGAGCCCTTCGACTTGCGCGCGCGGAACCGAGTAACGGAAGTCGCCACGCCACGTCCGGTAGACGTTCGTCGGGTCGCCCGGTTGCGACAGTTGCGGCCGGGTAATCACCGCTTTCGACAGGACGTCACCCGGGGTCGGGGAACACGCGCACGAACCCGCACCGCAAATCGGGCACCGCAACCCGGCGCGGACGGAGTCGAGGATCGGCATGGGGGAATCGTACGGCAACGCGGCTTCGAGTTCGGCGACCGCCCGGTGGAGTCGCACGAGGTCGCCGGCGACGACGAACGCGAGCTCGTCGGCACGGGCCCGGGAACGTCCGGACGCCGCGGCGTACTCGGCCGGGTCGTCAAGTCGACGGAGCTCGTCGACCCACTGTCCGACCCGTTGAGGGTTGGCGAAGATGCCGGCGAGTCCGAGCGATTCGACGAGTCCGGGGGTGCGCGCCGCGATGGTCGGAATCCCGGAGCACGCCGCTTCGATCGCGACACGGCCCCACGATTCGTAGAGCGACGGCATGAGCAGCACCCGGGTCCGGGCGTACACGTCGACGATGTCGGGGGTGTTCGCGACGAGCTCGACATTGCGGAGTTTGCGGAGTCGACGAACGTCGGGGATGCCATACGCGCCGATCACGCCGAGGAACCGTCGGTCGCTCATCGTCTTCGCGATGTCGGCGAACACGCGGGAACCTTTCGCCGGCGTCACGTTCACCAGCGTCACGCGATCGCGTGGGATTTCATACCGGATTTGATACCGGGCCACGGGGACGGGTGGCCGACACACGACGCGCCGATAGTCGGGCGCGATCGTCGCGTCGATCCAATAGCTATTGGGTACCACGAGCACGTCGTCGGCGGGTCGTACCTCGTGAAATTGGAGTTGCCGGTCGTTATGAACGACGTGGACGAGTGGCCGGTGAGTTTCGCGGGCGAGCGCGACCGCCTGGCGGGTGTTGTCGAGATGGGTCCACACGACGGAATGCTCGCGGGCGAGCCCCGCGAGGTCGATCCGGTCCGAGCTCGTGTAGACGACACCGTCGAGCCGGTAGGTGGGGGCGCCGGGGAAGACGACGGTGGCGGTGTCACCGCGCGCGACGAACGCGGCGAAGATTTCGTGCAGCATCCATTCGGCGCCGGCGCCGTGTAGCGGCGCGCCTTTGTGGACGATGGCGAGATGGCGCACGGTTAGAGCGGGCGGGTGCGGACGAGTACCCCACCGATCGTCGCGGCGAACGCGTCGTCGACTTCGAGCGGGCGAATCGCCGCGATCGCTTCCGCGCTCCACAAGGAACGGTGTGACTCCGACGGATACTCGACGTGTTCCGGGTTTTGGAAGTAGTTCGCCGGCGTGCAGATGATGACGCGGCCGGGGATGCGCGCGAGGAGTTCGGCGCCGTCGGCGGTGTCGAGATGTTCGAGCACGTCGATCATGAGCACGAGGTCGAAGTCGGCGAGGAATTCGTCGGAGTAGTCGCACACGTCGCCGACGAGCACGTCGTCGTAGATCGTTTCGAGCCACGGGAACGTCGTGAGGTAGCGCGGTTCGGCTTCGATGCCGACGAGTCGCACGGGACGGACGTACTCGCGGACGAGGACGCCGTATTTCCCGTGTCCGACACCGACGTCGAGCACGTCGGACGGGTGGTGTTCCGCGGCCATCGCGATGATGTTCGGGGCGAGGGTGAGGTTCGATGTCGGCATGGTGGGGAAGATTAGCGACGGAGCGCGTAGACGATGACGATGGCGTCGAGCACGAGCAGCGCGACACCGGCGACGAGTTTGACCATGCGCGCGGATGGGCCCGGGAACGCTTGGAGTCGTTCCCGGGCCCGGTCCCGCGCATGGCTCGCGATCGCGAGGTTAGGCGGCGGGCGCCGCCGGGGTGTTCGCCGCGACCGCGGCGGCGAGTGACGCCGTGTTCGCTTCGAGGGTGTCGGCGAGTGCGGCGACCGCGGCCGGGTCACCAGCGGCGGCGCGGAGCTCGTCGGCGAGTTCGCCGAGCAACACGGTCGCGGATGACACGGCGTCGGTGTTGGCGGTGACGTCGGCGGTGAGAGTGGACAGGTCGAGTGCCATTTCGTTCCCTTCGTGGATGAGTCGGGCGAGCGCCCGTTCGATGCGGTCGAGTTGCGCGTCCCGGGTGGGGAAGTGGTGGAAAACGTCGATCCGCATGAACCCGACCCTACTCGCGACCGAACCCCGGGAGTTTCCCCCCGGGGTCCGGTACCGCCACTCCCCACGAGTGAACCGTCGACAGGATGGAGCCTATCGGCTCGTCCGGTCTACGTGGAGCCGTGAATGCCGAACACCGACGCGATGTCGATGACGACGAACGCCGCCGGCCGCAAGATGCCGAACGCCGCGCGGAGCTCCGACAGGATCGCCACGAGGTTCCGGACAAAGAAGTCGGCGTGCGAGTCCGACACCGCGATCGACGCTTGCTCACGGTCCCACAGGACCGCCCAACGCCAGTCGGCACAAATGGCGGTCCCCTCCGGGACGGCCTCCGACTCGACTCGCGGCAAACCCCACGCCGTTTCGGTCCCCATGATCCCGGGACCACCGAAGTAGAAGTTGCCGATGTCGTCGCGGGTCAGGTCGATCCGCTCATTGTCCGCCGGGTTCAGCACGAACGCGGAGGGCACGGCGCGGGCGTTGACCCGGACGAGCCGCTTCGCGACGCGCAACGCGATCACCCCGGCGAGCGAACCGCCGGCACCGTCGAGCGCGCCGGTCAGCGCGGGCGACGAGTGGTCGAGGGTCTGGTGCCCGTCGGTGTGGAGGATGCCGGTGAAGTTCTCACCGACACCGTTCCCCGTGGTGATCTGGTCTTCGAGTTCTTCTTCGAGCCCGTACCGGAGGAAACTGTCGATGAGCGTCCGCACCTGTGCGGCGTCGGAGAGGGCGCGCTTCGTGGCCGGCATCCAATGCGCGACCGTCTTCACGTTCTCCGTCACCTGCTCGAATTCGAGCGACGATTCCGGCTTCGTGCCGGCGACGTCACCCGATGCGGTACCCGCCGACGTGCCCCGCGCTTCGGGGACGGTCGCCGCGTTGTTCGTGAACC